>Ga0247727_10018652_pt1 | contig 10877 bp, 10 predicted proteins | sample WisWelCaveWW1625_FD_202498 | JGI IMG/M metagenome (GOLD analysis project Ga0247727, IMG submission 202498) | Biofilm microbial communities from Wishing Well Cave, Virginia, United States - WW16-25 | ecosystem: Environmental > Aquatic > Deep subsurface > Groundwater > Cave microbial mat | place...
CAACAGCGGCATGCATTAGCAGAAGTGTGAGTTAATGAAATCTCTGCGATTCTTTCAAGTAGCATGAAATTAAAGTTTGCCTCAACACGGAGAAATGGAGTTCGGGGAGTTTCACGGAGAAAAGTTTAGCGCCGTAAACCGGATTCGAAAATGCTCGACGGAGGAGAGGATGGAGCGATTTATCAGCTTGATCGGCAGCGTATCATCGGCATCGGCGCTGCGGACTATTTCCTTCTTTACAGAAATTTTTCTCGCAACAAATCTCCTCATTTTTTGTCGAAACCAATTTCATTCTATTTTTCTTTGCATCATCGTTGCGGCTTTGTCCTCTTGTATTGGGATGAAGCCTTTTGTATTTTCCGCACAGGCTTGATTCATTCATCACATCAAAATACCTCGGAGGCTCAATGCCGGAACGTCTGATTAGCGCGCTGGGTGTTTTCGTTATGATGGGCATCGCATTTTTGCTGTGCCCGGCTTCGCTACGCAAGAAGGCTAACTGGCGAACCATCGGCTTGGGCGTCGCCGTGCTTCTGGTCTTTGCAATCCTCGTGCTTCGCACGCCGGTCAAACTGCTTTTTGTTTTTGCAAATGACGCGACCGAAACCCTGTTCGGTTTCAGCAAACAAGGCGCGGAATTCATTTTCGGGAAATTAGTGATCGACACCCAGAGCTATGGCATCATCTTCGCGTTTCAAGTTTTGCCGACGATTATTTTTTTTGCGGCGATCATGGCGGTGCTCTATTATCTGCGCGTCATGCCGTTCATCATCAACATCATGGCGCGATTCATTTCAAAATTTCTCGGCGTGAGCGGAGCGGAAAGTTTTTCCACGGTGTCCGACATCTTTGTCGGCCAAAGCGAAGCGCCGCTGGTGATTCGCCCGTACATCGCCACGCTGACGCAGTCCGAGTTGATGGCGTGTATGACCGCCGGGTTTGCGACGACTGCGGGTGGAGTGCTTGCCGCTTACGTCGCGATGCTACACGGTTTCGTACCGGGAATCGCCGGGCATCTCATCGCGTGCAGCGTGATGGCAGCGCCGGCTTCGTTGGTCATTGCGAAATTGATGATGCCGGAAGCCGAAGAGCCGAAAACACTGGGCACGCGTGACATCGAAATCCCGAGTACGGACGCCAACATCGTCGATGCAGCGGCGCGCGGCACGACAGAAGGCATAAGACTCGCCGCGAATATTGCCGCCATGCTCATTTCATTTATCGCGATTACGGCGATGGTAAACTTCGGATTGGACAAACTGGGAACCAGCCTCGAGCAAATTTTGAGCTGGGTGTTTTCACCGCTCGCGTGGGTGATGGGTGTGCCGATGGAAGACGTTCCGAAAGTGGCGACGTTGCTCGGCAAGAAAATGGTGTTGAATGAGTTTGTCGCCTACAGCGACATGGGGAAGCAATTGCAGGCAACCGATGGCGCTTGGCTTACCGAGCGTTCGCGACTCATCCTCAGCTACGCGCTCTGCGGCTTTGCAAATTTCAGCAGCATCGGCATTCAAATCGGCGGCTACAGCGGCCTTGCGCCGGAGCGCCGCGGCGATCTCTCGCGTCTGGGTTTTAGAGCGATGCTCGGCGGGACGCTCGCAACGTGTATGGTGGCGTGCATAGCGGGAATTTTGCTTTGATGACATTCAATGAGTTCACCCCAAACCGCAGCAAATGGAGGCGGGCATGACTGCAAAATCAAGAACGACGAAATACGAATGGTTCGTCGCCGGGGACATCAACGGCTTCTTCGGCCTCATGTTTGATAACATGACCGTGTTATCGTTTTTGGCCGGAATACTTATCTTCGCTTTTCAATTTCCCGCTGACATTGTGTATACGAAAATGTTTCCGGGAACAGCTTTCGGCGTGCTCTTCGGCGATTTGGTTTACACGTGGATGGCGTTTCGGCTCGCGAAGAAAACCAACAACTCCAAAGTCACCGCGATGCCCTTGGGTCTCGATACGCCATCGACGATCGGCATGGCGCTCACGGTTCTTGGCCCGGCGTTTCTGGCGATGAAGGGCCGCGGCATGGACGTGCATGACGCCGCGATGATGACCTGGTACATCGGCATGGCGACGATGGTGATCATCGGCATCGTCAAGTTGGCGCTCTCTTTTGCGGGAAGATGGATTCAAAAAATCGTTCCGCAAGCCGGGCTTTTGGGATCGCTCGCCGGTATCGGTCTCGCGCTCATCGGCTTTATTCCGATTGCCGATATCTTCGGCATGCCCCTCGTCGGTGTGATTTCTCTGGGACTCGTTCTCTGCACGCTGGTCGCGCGCATCAATCTTCCCAAAAACATCCCCAGCGTTTTTGCGGCAGTGGTGATTGGCACCGGACTTTACTACCTGCTTGCGCCGAGCGGCCTCGTCGGAGGAGTTTATCAGCCGCCAGCCGGAGAACTGCATCTCGGATTTCCAATCCCCACACTTGGATTTTTAAATGGACTAGAAGAGTCTCTAAAATATTTGCCCATCGCGCTGCCGTTTGGTATTCTGACAGTCGTCGGCGGCATCAACGTCACCGAGAGCGCGCGCGTGGCCGGCGATAACTACAACACGCGAGACATTCTTTTGACCGAAGCCGTGGCAACACTCATCGCCGGCGTATGCGGCGGCGTGGCGCAATCGACGCCGTACATCGGGCAGCCGGCGTACAAACAAATGGGCAGCCGCGCCGGCTACACGTTGTTGACCGGATTGTTCATCGGCTTGGGAGGAATTCTCGGATACATCGGTTACATCGTCGAGTTCATTCCTCGCGCAGTGCTGGCGCCGATTCTGGTTTTCGTCGCGCTCGATATTATCTGCCAGGCGTTTCTTGCTTCTCCCGCACGACACGCGCCTGCCGTGGCGTTTGCCTATTTTCCAACCGTGGCAAGATTGGTGCAAATCAAACTCTCGAATCCTGAAGTTGTGCCGTTAGCCAACTTCAGCGCGCAAATGGTCGCCGAGGGAAAGAGCCTCCCCGACCTGTTGGTCACCGTTGCTTTGGGGAATGGATTTATTTTGACGGCCATGCTCTGGGGCGCATTTCTTGCGAAGTTGATTGACCGAGAATTGCGCGCGGCTTCTGTTTATCTTATGATTCTGGCAGGCTTCACTTTTTTTGGAATCATTCATTCCGCCATTCCCGAAGGCAATATGTACTTGCCGTGGAACTTGCCGCATCCGGCAATCCAGATTCCTTATCAATTCACCGTGGCTTATGTCGCTTTGGCGGCCCTCGTCTTTTTACTTTCTTTTTCGAAGCAAAGCAAAGAGCCGCTCGCGGCAGAAATGCATGGGTAACAACGCCGGCTCAATTTAGTGTCTTGGTGCTCCAAAGAGCTTACATCGGATTTTCAGACAAGTTGAAAACAGAAACTCTGCGAGCGGCACTACGAATTGAAGAAACCCACCGATGCAAAGTTATCAGTGGGTTTCTTCAATCTGTGGAAGATTGTTGCGGCTCCAAACTTTCAGAATTTTATTCTGTGTTTGATTCGGTAAATCACCTAACTGTCCGGCCTTAGAAATTTTTAGAAAACTTTCTGGCTGACCAACGACTTCAGGATCAAAGAATCTTTTTGAAGTAGAAGGTGCTGCATGATCTTAGTTTGGGCCGGCTTTATCGGCTTTGTGTTGTTGCTGTTGGCGTTGGACCTCGGCATTTTTCATCGACACGCGCATGTCGTGAAAATAAAAGAGGCGCTCGCGTGGTCGATCGTGTGGATCATGTTCGGGCTTGCCTTTTCGATTTTTGTCTACTTCGGCTACGAGCGCCATTGGTTTGGATTGGGCAGTGTAATCGATTCGGTTGATGGAAGCATCAACGATGGCCGCGCGGCAACGATCAAGTACCTCACGGGTTACGTCGTCGAAAAGTCCCTGAGCGTAGACAATATTTTTGTCATCGCCATGGTATTTGGATTCTTCGCGGTTCCGGCGATCTATCAACATCGCGTACTGTTTTGGGGAATCCTGGGCGCGCTCCTCATGCGCGGCGTGATGATCGCCGTCGGCGCCGCCTTGATCGCCGAGTTTCACTGGATTCTTTACGTCTTCGGCGCGTTTCTCATCCTCACGGCGATCAAGATGCTCGTGCTGAAAACCGATCACACCGATCCGAACGCGACCGTTGTCGTTCGACTTACGCGGCGATTCTTTCCGGTCACTTCGCGTTTTCACGGCCAGCATTTTATTGTTCGCGCGGGATCGGCGGCTTCGCGAGAAAGCGAAATCCCCGGCGTTGCAATTGGTTACGATGAAGTCGTTGAGCGAGCCAAGCCCGGCGCTGTGATGTTGACGCCGCTGGCTTTGGCGCTGATCATGGTTGAGTCGACGGATTTGATTTTCGCCGTCGATTCTATTCCAGCGATTTTTGCGATTACTGCCGACCCGTTTTTGGTTTTCACCAGCAACGTCTTTGCGATTCTCGGGCTGAGGTCGCTTTATTTTGCCCTCGCCGGCTTGTTAAACAAATTTCGCTACCTCAAAGTGGCTCTTGCTTTGGTGTTGATGGTCGTCGGCGTGAAAATGCTGATCGCCGATTGGCTCAAACAAATTTTCGGGGCCAATTTCAATTTCTATCTGCTTGGCATGGTTCTCTTCATTTTGGCGGCGGGTGTAGCGGCATCGTTGCTTGCCGATCGCCGGCAGCGGGCGGATACTTAGCCGAAACTTTTCTTGAGCACTATTGTTCTATTTTCAACGCAATTCACGAGGTCAGCAGTTAACACAAAACTTCAGATTCGGAGAGAGGGTTTATGACATCGAAATTCGTTCGCGGGCTTGGACTGTTTGATTCAACTATGATCGTCGCCGGATCGATGATCGGCTCCGGCATTTTCATCGTCTCGGCGGATATTGCCCGGCAGGTCGGCGCGCCCGGCTGGCTGCTGATGGTGTGGGTTCTCACTGGACTCCTTACGGTTGTGGCGGCGCTCAGTTATGGCGAGCTGGCCGCAATGTTTCCCGATGCCGGCGGCCAGTACATCTACCTGCGCGAAGCGCACGGCCCGCTCTGGGGATTTCTCTACGGGTGGACTTTATTTCTGGTGATTCAAACCGGAACGATCGCAGCAGTGGCGGTTGCGTTTGCAAAATTCCTGGGCGTGCTGATGCCGTCGGTTTCGGCGACCAACTCGCTTTTCACGCTCGGGGCGATTTCGTTTTCAACGCAGCGTTTGGTGGGAATCGGCGTCGTCGCTTTATTGACCGCGACCAACACCCTCGGCATCAAAGCCGGGAAGATCGTTCAGAATACCTTTACCGCGGCGAAAGTGGGCGCTCTCGCCGCGCTGATCGTGCTTGCTTTTTTTATCGGCAGCAATGATGAGGCTGCCGCACACACGGCAGATTTTTGGACGCCGATTGTGAATGGCAATGTCCTTTCAACTCTCGCCTTGCTGACGGCGATTGGAACGGCGATGGTTGGCTCATTGTTTTCTTCCGATGCATGGAACAACATCGGTTTCGCGGCGGAAGAGGTGAAAGAGCCTCACCGCACCGTGCCACGCGCCATGATGTTTGGCACGATCATCGTAACCATTCTTTATCTCTCAGCGAACGTATCTTATATCTTCGTCCTGCCGATGGACGGGATACAACACGCCGCGGAAGATCGCGTCGGAACTGCCGCAGCGCAGATGATTTTCGGCGTGAATGCCGCAGCGATCATGGCCGTCGCGATCATGATCTCGACTTTCGGCTGCACGAACGGGTTGATCCTCGCCGGCGCGCGGGTCTACTATGCAATGGCGCATCATGGATTATTTTTTAAAAAGATCGGCGAGCTGAATGAGCACGGGGTGCCGGCGAATGGACTGATCTTGCAGGGAATCTGGGCCGCAGTGCTGACGCTTTCCGGCACCTATGGGGATTTGCTCGACTACGTGATTTTTGCTGCACTACTTTTTTACGTGCTCACCGTTGCGGGAATTTTTGTGTTGCGCCGCAAGCGCCCGGATGCCGAGCGTCCGTACAAAGCCTGGGGCTACCCGGTGATGCCGGCATTGTACATCGTCCTGGCGACGTTGATCATGATCGATTTGTTGATTTACAAGCCGGCGTACACTTGGCCAGGATTGGGGTTGGTGCTCACAGGATTGCCGGTGTATTTTCTGTGGAAAAGAAAGTCGGCGTGATGAGTAGTTGAGTCAGTCGTAAAAAGTCCCAGCGTCCGGACGGGCTTTAAAAAACACTTTATGTAAGTTCAAGTTTTGAGAAGTTTCTGAAAAATCGTCCGGACGCTAATACTTTTCACGAACCTCTCATCGTTAAGAGGTAGGTATGTAGTTCCCATGTCGCTTCAAAAATCGGAAGCATGTGCCTTCTTCTCAGCCAAGCGCTGCGCGATTTTGTCCCATAAACGGCGACCTTTGGCCAATTCCTCGATATGCATTTGATCTAGGATAGCATCGTCTGTTGTAGATGGGTAAAGCGAGCGTGAATGCTGCCAGACTAAGGAAAGTTCTTCGAATTGCTCGCGCGATTCATCTTCCGTCATTTTCGGCAGGTCGTGGCGCAGCTCACTCTCGCTGAATTTATTCATACGACGATAGCCGGCGAGCGCGTCTTTGACGATCTCACGCCCCCGTGCATCGCGAGGAAGTTGTGCAGAATATTTTTTTGACATAGCGTACCCGCTAAAATGTGACGGTATCAAGATAAAACTTTCCCGGCAAAAGTACAAACAGGATTTGCCTTCTTCAAGCTAAAATAAGCGGCTTCCCAAAAATAAGATTCGATAGCCGTGAACCAGCATCGGCGCAGCGCCAATCACCGCTGCGACGATGAGGCTGTTTGAACTCACCCACCCGCTCTTTTTTATTTTCGCCATCAACCAAAAATAATACGGAAGATAAAGCGCGATTGCCGTAATAACGCCCGGTACATAGTCTTTCTCGATCACACTTCCTGCGATATGAATGAGCGCATTTGCAGGCATCAAAAGACTGAGCCAGGCTGCGGTAAGAAGATAGGAAGGCGAAGAGGGCGCCATCGTGCCTATTCCAACCACAACGCTGGTGATGATAAGCCCGGCAAGATTTACCGCCCAGAAGCTTTCCGAGGTTATGCCCGGATTGACGTGCGCATTGAACCACTTCACAAAGCCCGGCGCCTCTTCCAGAAAATGGAGGATAAAGACGAAAGGCGCTAAAACTAAAGCGCGAGAGATTTTGTTTTTGTCGTTGTCATTCATGATGAAGAGCATTCATTTTTCTCGTCGAAGAATAAAAGATAGTCGGTGCTCATAGCTTCTGCGCCCAACTGCCGCAGCATTGTCGTAATTTGCCCGCGGTGATAAGAAGCATGATTCACCACGTGCTGCATCATGTGCCCGAGCGGATATTTCCATTCCTCGCCTTTTGTGTTGAAATAAGCGATAACTATGGCAAGTGATTCTTCGGCCAACGTGTCGATGAAGTCTACCTGGCCGATTTCAATCTCTCGCCACTTTTCTTTCAGCCGCGCGATCGTCGGGAAGTCGGCAGGATCGAAGATGATTTTTGGCGATTCGCCGCGCCAGCGCATGAGCCAGATCCATTCAGCCCAGACCATGTGCACCAGAGTATCCCGAATCGATGGAAAACTGTTTGAAAGGTCTTTGGTGAATTGTTCAGCCGTGAGCCTCGAGGCCGCAGCGAGCACACGCTCGTTTGCCCAGCGGTTGTATTCAAAAAACTGTTCGATGTCGATCTTATTCATGGCAAGCTCCGAAGCAAAGATTTGTCATTTCATTGATGATCCTATAAGCGTGGCCGGAAACCCCGCTTGTCATTCTGAGCGCAGCGAAGAATCTCTTTATTCATTGGATTCCGAGACCCTTCGCTTCGTTCAGGGTGACAGAAATAGACTTTCCGCCCAGCCTTCTATATGCAAACTATTTCTCGAAAAGTCAAGCTCAGGTCTTCGGCATTTGTGTTGACGAAGTGTTGATGCGTAATCCTTTCACGATGTTCCCCCGTCGAACCTGATAATCATTTTGATTTTCACGGCGGGTTTGCTTACTTTGCTTCGCGCTAAGTTTTCGATAACGGATGTCGTTGCGAGAAACAATTCCTGCTGAAGCTGGTTTAATCTTCAAATTTCGAAATGAACGATTTATATCGACATAGCGTTTTCAATTATTGGCAAGCCCTCGGCGGAGAAAATTTTTTTCGCAAGAATCTTTTCAGCGGCTTGGCGGTTTCGATTTTCCTGCATCTATCGGTTTTGTTTTTGGGCATGACGATGAATGGATGGCTTCTCGAAGGCAGCTTTCGAGACCTGCCGGAATCGGAGCGAGTGGTGCGCCTGAATATTCTTCCCTACACGGATGTCGGAGGCGGGCAGGGAGGAAGCGAGAATGGCGGTGCTCTCAACGCGCCGTTGCCGAAGGAAATTCCCGGCGTACCGGTGCCGGTTCCCGATGAAACAATTCCCCCCGATACGCTCGAAGTTGCAGTCAGCCCGGCAGTGGACAGCACGAACGCCGCAGGCACGGGACTTCCCGGTAGCTCGTGGGGTTCCGGCGGAACAGGATGGGGGACCGGCCCTGGCAGCGGCGTCGGCTTGGGTAGAATCGTGATCAGTAGGCCGCGCCCGATTTTGGAAACCATTCCCGAATACCCTCTCGAGGCGCGTAAGGCAAATGTGCAAGGCATCGTTGAGCTGAACGTGAAGATCGACGAAAGCGGCAAAGTGGTGAATGTGAAAGTGCTGCGCAATACGACGGAAAACTCTTCATGCGCCCAATCAGCGATTGCCGCGGCGTTCCGCAGCCGATACATGCCCGCTCAAACTCCCGCCGGCGCGGATACTGCTTGGGTCGTCCGGCAATATCGTTTTTCCCTCAATGATTAAAATGATCCCGACCGATCAACGAATTTCTGAACACCTTCAAGACCAATCGGGATTTTGCTTTTTTGTTTTTCATCATGGAATAACTTGACTTTATCATTCGAATTCCTATTTTTAACGAACTCTTGAGCCATAAGCAGAATCGAAAAAGGCCGCAAGTTAATGATTTGACAACCAGGCACAAAGTTCTCACTCGGCATAATTTATAGGTAAGCTCTCATGAAGAACGAGGTTTTAAGTTTTCTCGATGGCAGAATCACTATAGATTCTGAAATTTGTAATGGCAAGCCAACGATTAGAGGAACAAGAATGACTGTTCAAACCATTCTGGAATTTCTGAGTGCGGGTGAGAGCCACAAAGAAATCTTGCGCCAATACCCATCTTTGACACCTGACGACATTAAGGCCTGTTTGACCTTATGATAAGACCTTCTATTTTCCCCCCGACTTTTCATCTGAAGTTTTGTAAGAAAAATTTATTCCCCTTCGGTTGTTCACGGCCAACTGATTATTGAAGGAGATGGTGTGACGCGCCAATCAATTATTCGGTTCTGGTTCGGCATCATCTTGCCATGTATGATCATGTCGTTATCATGCGCGCCATCCGCCCGCCGCCAATCTCCACTCAATCCGCCCGTCTCAGGTTTCAATCTTTCCGCCTCTGATGCAAAAGCAATCGCCATTGCGGATGAGGTGATGGAAAAATTGGGTGGCCGCGAGAACTGGGACAAGACGCGATACATCACCTGGAAATTCTTTGGCCGCCGCTTGCACGTGTGGGACAAATGGACTGGCGATGCCCGGATCGAGTCAAAGAATCTGATCATCTTGGTGAATGTGAATTCCAAAAGCGGGAGGGCGTGGAAAGACGGCCAGGAAATTACCCATGCGGATTCTCTGAAGTTGGAATTGGAAAAAGGCTACGCATTCTGGGTGAATGATTCTTATTGGATGTTCATGCCGTTCAAATTAAAAGACAGCGGCGTGACCTTGAAGTATCGCGGCGAAGGGATGATGGCGGATAGCAGCGCCGCAGATATTCTCGAATTGACGTTTGAAAATGTCGGGCTGACGCCGGAGAACAAATATCTTGTGTATGTGGACAAGACGACGCGATTGGTAGGACAATGGGACTTTTTTGAAAGCGCCACCGACAGCACGCCGGGCATGTCCACGCCCTGGAAGAACTGGCAGAAGTTCGGCACTATTTTACTTTCGAATGATCGAGGCAGGGGAAAACATTCCGACCTCGCTGTGTTCGATGAGTTGCCTCCCTCGGTTTTTCAAAGCCCGGAGCCGGTCAATTTTCAAGGCATGACTAAAAAAGCTGAGTGAGAATTTTTTCATTAACAACAACTGTGATGAAAGATGCAGATTTTTCAGATAGAGTTCTTCTGGGTCAGCCCCCACCTCGTGTTATCCACATCAAGTTTGGCAATATGAAGATGAGAGAATTTCATCAAACCATTTCCAAGGTTTGGGATGAAGTTTGCGAATTGAGCGAGCAACACAGTCTCGGTCGCGTTTTCAATGACCGGATCGATGCAGTAGTTTAATTTTGAACACGAAGTAAAGCAGACGGCAAAGCAGCACTGAAATTCGAACGCAAAATCACAATCGCGGAGGATAGGATGGCCAGTACAATGTTTGCCAAGAAGCCGTACAGCATGTTGTTGGAAGAAATGAAGGGCGAGAACCGCTTGCGGCGCGTGCTCGGTCCGATTCAGCTCACCAGTCTCGGCGTCGGCGCGATCATTGGCGCGGGCATTTTTGTAACGACCGGCGTCATCGCGCAGCAAACCGCCGGGCCGGCATTGATGCTCTCGTATGTCGTTGCCGGAGTCGTTTGCATCTTCGCCGCGTTGTGCTATGCCGAGTTCGCCTCGATGGCGCCGGTCGCGGGTTCGGCTTACACGTATGCTTACGCCACGCTCGGCGAAGTTTTCGCGTGGATCATCGGCTGGGATCTCGTGCTCGAATATGCTGTCGGCTCGGCAACCGTAGCCAACGGCTGGTCGGGCTATTTTCAATCAGTGCTTGGCTCT
>Ga0247727_10018653_pt1 | contig 10877 bp, 11 predicted proteins | sample WisWelCaveWW1625_FD_202498 | JGI IMG/M metagenome (GOLD analysis project Ga0247727, IMG submission 202498) | Biofilm microbial communities from Wishing Well Cave, Virginia, United States - WW16-25 | ecosystem: Environmental > Aquatic > Deep subsurface > Groundwater > Cave microbial mat | place...
TGGCAAAAATTTTATTTTATCTGCTCGGTTTAGTATTACCAACCCCCGTATTCCCTTGTCAGAAATCAAGACATTCGCACCCTGACCAATGAGCGTATAGGGAAGATGGGACTCAAGAGCCGCTCGTACTGACTCAATCAAATCATCAACGCTCTTAGCTTCAAAGAAGAGATCGGCTGGGCCTCCTACTTTCATAAAGGTATGAAGGCTCATTGGCTCGTTGACTTTGATACGATTGAAACCTAGCCTAGAAATTACTTTTTCTTCGTTGTTCACCTTTCAACCCCTATTATCCATTTTTCTAAGGAACTGACTAGAAAGCTTATAAACATCTCCTGCTCCGAGGAAGAGTACAACATCTCCTACACTGGCCAGCCTAACTAAATGAGTGACAGCTTCGTCTTGATCTAGATATTTGCTCCCTCTACCAACCTTTTTAGCCAGATCCACCGAATCGATTTTCCCTTCTGTCTCACGAGAACCAAAAACTGGTAGAAATATAAGTTCGTCAACTTTAGCATTTTGGAAGGCGCTGGCGAAGTCGTCAAACAACTTTTCCAAACGTGAGTAAGTGTGGGGTTGAAAGACGCACCAGATTTTTTCCTTGGGAAACTTTTCCCGGGCAGCTGCCAAAGTAACGGCCACGGCGCTCGGATGGTGCGCATAATCATCAAAAACCTTTACTCCTTTGGCTTCACCTTTAAACTCAAACCTCCGGCTGATACCGGAAAAATGCTCGAGTGAACCCTGGGCTACTCCACTCGAAACTCCCAGCTCGAGAGAAGCCGCAAAGGCTAGGCTGGCATTGTCTTGGTTGAACTTTCCTGGGATCTTCAAAGAAAAACTTCTCCCTTGAAAAGCGACTTGCCTAGGCTTGTTCGTCTCTAAGCTAACTGATCCTCCTAGGAAAATTTTTCCCTCTGGAGCCAGTCTTGAAGCAAATTTTTCGAAACTAGATTTTATTTGACCTAAATCTTGAAAATAATCTGGATGATCAAACTCAATATTGGTGATCAACTCAATTTTTGGAGAGTAGAAAAGAAATTTATCGGCATACTCATCCGCTTCCAGGACAAAATACTTACTTTTTCCCACTCGATAATTACTACCCCAACCAGCCACCATTGCTCCTACCAAACAGGTCGGATCCAACCCCGCGTCAATTAATATCTTTGCAAGCATTGCCGTCGTGGTAGATTTTCCGTTTGTACCCGCAACAGCTAGCACATACTTATCTCCAAGGATTTCTTCGGCAAGAAACTCTTCCGCTACTTGGACCTTAATTCCCCGCTCTTTTGCTTCAAGCAACTCGATGTTATTTGGCTCCTTTTTGAAAACAGCTTGAGAAACAACCAGCAAATCAACCCCCTCTAGGTGCTCTTTTGCTTCTTGTTCAAAAGTTTTTATGCCTAATTTTTTGAGTTGTTGAAAGTAAGGAGAGTTTGGATCAAGCTTCTCACAGGTTGAAACTGCGTAACCGGCTTTGACAGTAAGTGCTGCTACTGCCCCGACAGCCGCGCCACCAGCGTAAAGGAAATGTATTTTCCGCCTCGTTACTTGTGCCATTTTTCAATTTGCTTGCCGCTGCTTAATATCTGCTCGGGCGTGTCCACCCCAAACCAGCCAGGAAAGTCCATTTTCAAGGCTAGAACCTTCTGCTCCTCAAGTACAGCCTGTTCCACCAAATCAGTGAGAAAGTACTCGTTCACTTTGGTAAGTTTCAATTTTTTGATAGCTTCCGAAAGCCATCCTCTCTTAAAAAGATAAGCCCCATCATTTACTTCCCGGATCTTTTTCTGGGCCTGCGTGGCCACCTTTTCTTCGACAATAGAAAGTAGATTTCCTTTTTCATCGCGGACTATTCGGCCATAGCCTGAAGAGTTCTCGAGATCCTTAGTAAGAAAGCTAACTGTACTGCCGCTGAGACGATGCTGACCAAGGAGATTTTCGATAACACTGCGATGGTAAATATCAGCTCCATAGAGCACCAGAATTTCTTCTGCTTCTTTATCAATATTTTCTAAGCCGAGGCGAACTGCTTCCCCAGTGCCAGTTGTCTGCGGCTGATGAACATATTTCAAGTTTTTCCCCAAATGCTTTTCGATTTGCTCACCCAGGTGTCCAACCACCACCACCACATCGGCTACTCCAAGTTCGGCGAGAAGGTCAATTGAGTAATCAATCATTGGCTTTCCAGCTACTTCGTAGAGCACCTTGGGCTTTTCAGAGGGCTGTCCTTGGTTGAGTCTGGTTCCTTTTCCGGCGGCGAGTACGATAGCGCTAGTATTTTTCATTTGAGTTTTCTGGCCCTCAGAGCCTTGCGAGCAACTTCTTCGTCACTCCAGGCAAACTCTTTCCCATCAATATTCATACTTGTTTCATGTCCTTTGCCAAAAATGATGACCATATCGCCTTTTTTAGCTAGATTCCTTACTGCCAAGTTGATCGCCTCAGCCCGATCAGGAATTTTCCAAAAAGTCTGGTTAACCGCTCCCCCGGCTGAGCCGGCCCCAAGCGCTATTTGCTCGATAATTTCTTTTGGATCTTCATGGCGGGGATCCTCAGAAGTAAAGATTGAAAGATCCGCAAACTCGGTTGAGACTTTTCCCATTGCCCCCCTCTTCAGTTTATCACGCTCACCGGCGGCTCCAAAAACGCTGATTAATCTCTTGTGAGTATACTTTTGTAGACTCTTAAGGGCGGCCGCTAAGGCCGCTGGAGTGTGGGCAAAATCAACAATACAGAAGAAGTCTTGTCCCTCGTCGAGAAGCTGCATTCTTCCTTGAACAGGAATAAAGCTCTTAAAGCTGTCCACGAACAACTCTGGCTCAACCCCCATGCTTCTGACTGCAGCTGTAGCCGCGGCCGCATTGTAAGCGTTGAAGCGTCCTAGAACCGCCAGCTCAACCTCAATTGTTTGTTTCTTTTTTTGTTTATCTTTATAGCCTATCTTGAAGTTGACTCCGCCAGCAGTCTCAGAGATATTACTCACCCGATAATCAGCGCTCTCTTTGGTTCCAAAAGTTGACAGCAACCCACTTCCGGCTAATCTCAATTTGTCAAAACTTGGATCATCGACATTGAGAATACGGAATTTTGGCTCTCGTAGAATCTTTGCTTTGGAGGCAATATAAGCTTCAAAATTTTTGTGGTAATCCAAGTGTTCATGAGTCACGTTGGTGACGACAGCCGTGTGGACTGGGATGAAGGCAACGCGATTCTGATCCAGCCCGTGAGAAGTCATCTCAATCACGGCAAGTCTTGATCCAGCAGAGACCATTTGGCGCAAGTAGCGTTGAACTCGGAATGAGCTTGGAGTGGTGACGTGAAGACCAGTGGTATATTCCTTGTCGCCAATCTTTGCGGCCACGGTCGAGATCATGGAAACTTTTTGTCCTGATTCCCGCAGGAGATGGTAAATCAGATGTACGGTCGTAGTCTTCCCGTCAGTACCAGTCACTCCAATTACTTGGAGCCTGCGGGCTGGGAATCTGTAGAACAAAGCCGCCCCAAAGGCGACTAGAAGGTGGTAATAATTCTTGAAAGTCTGGGGCACGAGACTCTTGAGTCCCTCGAACATGTGAAGCTAATTTTACCACAGCTAGCCTGAAAAGGCTAGAAATTAGAGAAAATCGAAGGTGGAAACCATCTGCTCAAATTCTTTTGAGTAGTCGGACCAAGCTTTATCTTGCGAGTAACTAAAGGAAAGAAAACTGGCTCCAAGTTCAACTAAATAGACAATCCGTTTGGTCCCCCGTTCGTCAACAATTTCATTCATTATTTTTGAAGTACCAGAAATCCTGACCGCTGCTTTTCCACCCAAACTCACAGTTTCCTTCTTAAAATTGTCGTAGTCGCTAGCTGTATAGCTGTCCTCTACCTCCTTAAAGCCAGGGGTGGGTGACTTACTTACACCAACCAGGCCACCAAACCCTGAATTGCAGATTCCTAGCAAATCTTTTTCTGGAGCAAAGAAAACGGGGTTGTCTTCACAGCTGCGCATCTGCCATGTCGGTGGGTATTTAACTGAATAACCGTTGTTGGTGTTCGAATAGGGCTTGAAACCTGCGGTTTCATCTTTCTTTTCCTCTTCAACAATTTTCGGAGGTGGTGTAGCTGATTCTGTTGCAGTCTTGGCCGAATCTGTAGAAGTATTGACCGTCATTGGTCCTTGTGAACCTTTTTCATCCTTGAACATCCACCAGAACACCCCTGCAGCAAGAAGAATTAATACTACCGCAACACCAATCGCAATCTTGGCATTCTTTGAGAGCCCAAGGGACGTTTTTGGAGCAGGTATTTGAACTTGCGTTGGTTCTTCAGGCATATTTAGAGAAATTTGAAGGTTGATAGAGTGTTATCCAACATTTGTCTCATTTTTTCTTCTTCCCTAGTCAGGTAATATCTTATTTCAAAAATGTGGTAAGTATGTTCAAATGAACTCTCGCTTGACGGATCTTGGAACGCAACTCCAACAAAATAACCAGTTCTTGTATTGTTCTCAGAATCAATATTTGTTGGTCTCGTAGATGTATATTTATAAGCTTCCTGACCAGCAACACTGATGTTTTCCTCACGATTGTAGGTTGCACCTTTCCAAACCGTATCATCTTTCTTCGATTCACCAACCTTAATTGTCGAGACAATCTTAACTGTTGCTGGTAATTCGTTTGAACTCGTTACTGTATAGGATAAAATGTAATAATCATCTCGATTCCTGTATTGACTTGGAGGACCATAGTCACCCTTATCAAATTGATAGTTTGACGTCTCAGTCACGAAACCGTAACCTAAATGCCCGCCATCACCATACTTAGATAAATACCACCCTTTAGGGTACTTAAATGATACGTTATCAAAATTATAATCAGTTTTATACTCAGTCCAATCAGCAGTTTCATCTTTATTAGCAGATTTGGTAGCTGAATTTGTTGAAGTTTTAGTGACTTTGCTGCTTCCTGGTCCGGAGGGAACCCCCTTGAGGAAATCCCCAAATTGATCACGGAAAATCACAGCTGAAGCAAGGCCAACGACGATTAATCCAACAATTGTCGCCAAGACAATTCTTTTCATGCTCATAGAACTCTGTTTTGGAGTTGGGTTTGGTGTAGCTTGAGTTTGTGTCGGTTCTTCAGGCATTAGAGAAATTTGAAGGTTGAAGCTAAAAGTTCGAATTCTCTCGAATAATCTCCCGACGAAGGATCACTATAATAATCTAGCAACAGGGTATATCCATTGTGGTCAGACAAGTACTGGATTCTTGTTCCATCTTTTTCAACATTATTCGAACTTCCAGTACTTGTCTCTTTGTACTGGCCTGATGTCTTTGTTGCTTCAATACCACCTACAGTAACCTTCTCTCGTTTGAAGTTATTGAATTGTTCTTCGTCTAAAATTTGCATATAACCAGCTTCCAGATATGAAAAGGAAACAATACCTACACTCTCACAGGATCCTACTAAAGTGGATTCCGGCGCAAAACTTAAATTAACCCCTACTATTGCGCCCCCAGGTCCTGATTGCTCACATTCAACCTTCAACCAATTTTTGGGATACTTTATTTGAAACTTGAACCTGTCATTGGTGTATGTAACCCAATCCGCTGTTTCGTCTTTAGTGACCGGTGGGTTATCTTCCTTAGCCGAGTCTGTAACCTTCCACCAAGCCAAACCTGTGAGCAAGATCACTGCAAGTACGGAAACTCCGATGAGAATCTTGGCGGTCTTCGATAAACCATGAGAAGTAACTGTTGGGGTATTTTGTACTTGAGTAGGTTCTTCAGGCATTAGAGGAATTTGAAAGTTGAGAGAATCAGTTTAAACTCCTTTAACTCTTCTTCGAAGATGCTTAAATTTGCCTCTAACATTGCTGCGTTAAATCTATTTTCCTTGTACAAGGATAAACTATTACCTATGGTATAATCAGTCACAACGATTTTTCTCCCATCAGATTTTGTATAATACTCAAGTTCAACTTTCTGTCCTGACGCATCCACGTTTTCAGTTTTATCTAGTTTTAGCGCAATGCTTGGATCAACTTTGATCGAGAAAGTTAACCTACTGTTGTTTTCATTCTCAAAAATGATTGCATTGCCTGCTTCGACATCCTTTTTCCAGACATCACTTGTTGTACTTTTTTGTTCCCAGTTATCTGGATACCTAAAACTAAATTTATAGGTGTTGTTTGTATAAGTTTTCCAATCGGCTGTTTCGTCTTTGTCTGCGGATTTTGTAGCTGGTTTAGCTGAAGTTGTAGCTTTTTTGGTAACATTGCTGCTTCCGGGACTAGAAGGAACTCCTTTAAGGAAATCTCCGAGCTGACCTCGGAAAAGAAAAGCAAAGATCAAGCCGAGAACTATTAATCCCACCACAACTGCCAAAACCACTGTCTTCATATTCAAAGGGTTTTCTTTTGGTGTTGGGGCGGTTTGTGTTTGTGGAACTGGTGTAGGTTCTTCAGGCATTGAATTAAGTTTAGTTTAACTGATCAATTGCTGTCAAATTAGCGTATTGGAATTCCCCAGTAAGGGTAGAGTTCTTTGGCGATCTTGAAGAAAGTTGGTTCGGCCGTCTCGGCTCCATAAATCGGGGTCGGCTCCACATAGCGCACAATCATCGCAAAACGTGGCTCTTCCACCGGTCCAAAACCGACGAAAGAAGCTACGGTCTTGTTGGGGTCATAGTGGCCCGAGATCGGCACTTGAGCAGTACCAGTCTTCCCACCGACTCTCAAACCATGGGGGATGATATTTCTCGCCTCACCCTGCTCAACTGCGGAAAGTAAGAGCTCGCGCATGATCGCCGCAACTTCTGGTTTGATGACCTGGCGAATTTGGACTGGCTTGTTCTCAATAGTTTTGTCGGCGGTGACAATTTCCTTGACCAAAAAAGGCTTCATCAGTTTGCCATCGTTGGCAAGTACGGAGATTGCCGAGACCATTTGTAGGGCGGTCACCGACAGCCCTTGCCCGAAAGAGGCGGTCACGGTATCGATCGGATACCAATCACCCGCACCTTTGAGAATTCCTGGCTCCTCACCCTGCAAATCAATGCCTAATTTGTCCCCAAAACCAAATTTCTTGATGTAATCAATGAGTTTATCTTTACCAACTTTTTGACCAATGAAGGCAGCTCCAACGTTGTCGGAATGCTGCAAAATTTGAGCAACGGTGGAGTTCGGATTGTACTTATTGTTCCAAGTCTGGACTTCGTAACCGCCAATCTTGATTGCTTTATTACAGGGGCAAATAGTGTCAATCTTGATCGCCCCCGAGTCCAGCCCGGCAGCAGCTGTCACTAATTTAAAGGTAGATCCAGGCTCATAGACATCACTGATGGCACTATCTCGAATGTCCTCATCTTCAAAGCCTTGCCAACGCTTGGGATCGAAACTCGGCACACTAGCAATAGCCAGGACTGCTCCAGTTTCCGTATCCAAGACTATAGCCGAAGCGGACTTGGCGCCAAATTGGGCTAAGCCAGCAGACAAGTGTTTCTCGACTACTCTCTGAACATTGCGATCAATGCTCGTCACCAAGCTGAAACCGTCCTCAGCGGTGGCTCCCGATTTTAACCCAGCTAGAATTGGGTGGCCCTGGGCATCAACTTCTTCGGTGAGCAGCCCGGCCCGTCCGCGCAACTGTTCATCATAAAAACCTTCAAGGCCAGAATAACCTTTGTCATTCCCATCAGAATCGAGCCCAACGAAGCCAAGGGCTGAAGCAGAGAGGGTTCCGTTCGGATAAAAGCGACTCGATTGCTCTTCAAAGCCGAGTCCGGGAATCTCGAGCTCTTCAATTTGCTCAGCTGTCTTCGCCGAAACCTTACGTGAAAGAGCAACCCAAACTACTTTTTCGGCTTTTAAGGACTTAATCAAACTGTCCTTTATCTCATCTCGAAGAGTGTCTTTTTCTCCCTGGCCCAGTTTGGCCGGGTCTTTTTGGAGGTTAATCCTCTCGGTGGTAAGAATCGGAGCAAGGCTGTCGACTATTTCTTTGACGTATTTGTTGTAGTCTTTATCTCCTGCCCCTTTCTTAAACTCGTTCAAGGAAGCATAAAGTAAGTAGCTCGGCTCGTTGGAAACTAGAATTTCGTGGTCGCTAGCAAAAATTTTTCCCCGCTCCGCCCCGAGTAAAACTGTGGTCAAATGCTGCGAAGAGGCCGCGGCAGAAAATTGGTCGTATTTGACGATCTGCCAATAAAACAAACGGCCTAAAATGGCCGCTGCAAAAATCAAGAAAAAAACTTGGAGGAAATATAAGCGCCAGGTTGTCATCGATTGAGGGCGACAGTAGATTTCGTCCTCAGCACCTCCACCCGCGGCGAGCTCTTGAGTCCAATTTTAACAGCTTTCTTTGATATTTGTTGGATGGAACCCAAAACACTGACTTCGTTCGACAATTCTCGGTTCTCGGCTTTCAACTTCCCGAGTTCGGAGGAATGAGAATTGGCGAGCGCCCCAGTAGTTGCCAGCTGATTGGAGATGAAAATTTTAGCGATTAATAATCCAACCACCAAAACCACCAATATCCAAACTAATGGGGAAAACCAGGCTTCTTCACTTTTTACTAAAGTTTCTGTCTTCATTGGGCAGGTCTTCACTTTTCAGCTTTTAAGAGCTAAAAGTGGGAGGCTACCCTAACCCCACACTTCTAACTCTTAAGTTACCTTCTCAGCGACACGCAACTTGGCACTTCTCGCTCTTGGGTTGTCGCGGGTCTCTTCTTCACTTGGAACAACCGGTTTATCTGTCAAAATCTTCAAATCGCCTCTCTTTAAGAAAAATTGCTTTACCTGCCGATCCTCAAGTGAGTGGAAACTGATCACTACCAGTCGACCTCCTTCTTCAAGACAGTCGGCGGCTTGCGCAAGTCCTTGCCTAAGGTTGTTAATTTCATCATTAACTGCAATGCGCAAGGCCATAAAAACTCTTGTGGCAGGATGAATCTTCCCGTACCGCGGGAGAGTTCTTTCAACCAAACTAGCTAACTGCGAGCTCGTGGTGATTTTTTCTTGTCTTCTGGAGAAGACAACAGCACGAGCAAGACGTCGTGCAAAGTGCTCCTCACCATATCGACTAAATAACTCATAAAGTTCTCCTTCGCTCAGTGCGTTTACAAGATCTGCTGCCGTAACTCCTAGGCTCGGATCAAGTCTCATATCGAGCGGGGCATCATGCTGAAAACTTAGGCCCAGATCCCCTCTTTCGAGCTGATCCGACGAAATACCTAGATCAAAAAGTACCCCGGCGACTTTACCGACCTCTATCTCTCTCAAAACTTCTCTCAGCTTTGTAAAGTTCTCGTTGACAATCGTGAGTCCGCCAAGCTTTCCCTTGGTCAACTCTTCGGCGCTCACGGGATCCACTTCAAAACCAATTACCTTTCCACCTTGCACCAAAATCTCTTTGGTGTGTCCAGCTGCTCCCAGGGTCGCGTCTACGTAAGTCTTTCCCTTTTTTATATTCAAAAAATCTAGCGCCTGCTTCAAAAGTACGGACTTGTGCTTGAGCATCTCTAAATACCCGACTTACTCAATCTTTCAGCTACGTCCTCACCACTTTTCGCGAGCTTTTGTTCGAGTCGTTGCCAGCTTTCCTTGTCCCAAATCTCGATTCGATCCAAGACACCAACAAAAATTACCTTCTTCTCAAGCGAGCTGTAGGCTCGTAAATAGTCTGGGACTACAATTCTGCCAATTGAGTCAAAACCTACCTGGGTTGCCCCTCCAAAAAGATAGCGACCGAAGGCGCGAGTATCCGCTTGAGTGAAAGGCAGTTCAGCTAGTTTTTTGGTCAGAGCCTCCCAGCTACTTTTGGGGTATAGAAAAAGGCAACCTTCCAGACCATGAGTCAGGATTGCCTCCCTGCCAAGCTGCTCTCTAAATTTTTTAGGTACTGAGAGCCTGCCTTTGTAATCTAGATTGTGTGAATACTGTCCGAGAAACACCGTTGAAGTTTCCTAAGAGGCAGGTATTTTCGCGGAGCCTTCACTTTCTAGAAAAGGCCCTGCTGTCCAGAAGGGCAGGCTGTCTCCCCCGATGTAATCGGGGGAGGATGGAGGGCGGGTAAAAATTATTGTAATCCACTTTTTACCACTTTTTTCCCTTTTTTACCACTAGAGTCATTCTAGGATAGTAATTCGTGCCTGTCAAGCCACTACATATACAAAAAAATCTTGATCTTTCCACTAAATCTAGTATCTGAAACTTTCTTCTAGGCAAGATTACCTCTCATACCTTATAATTAGGGCCATGTTGGAAAGTCTTTTTGACACCACCGATTTCGCCTTTGCCGACATTCTCGATAAGGAAAGGCCTTGGGAGGCCGTCGGAAAAATCGAAACCTATATCGAGAAGAAAAAGAAAGAACTGATTGACCAAGGTTTCCTTGAACGCGGTGGAGCTTTGATCAGCAAGGAGGCAAAAGTTGACCCGCAGGCAAAATTCGACGGTTTAGCAATAGTCGATGCTGGCACGGAAATCCGCGATAACGTTTTGATTCGCGGCGGGGTCATCATTGGGAAAAATTGCACTATTGGCCACGCAACTGAAGTCAAGCACTCAATCATCATGAACGATTCAAACGCCTCCCACTTCAACTACGTTGGGGACTCAATCATCGGCAACCATGTGAACCTCGGGGCTGGGACAGTGCTAGCCAACGACAAAACTGGGTCAAAAAATCCTGAGGTTACCCTCACAGTCGACAGCCAAATCATTCACACGGGCTACAAAAAATTTGGCGCCTTGATCGGAGACAAAGTCAAAATAGGCAGCAACGCGGTAACTGATCCTGGTACGGTAATTGGTCAAAACAGCCTGATCTACCCCTTGTCATTGATTCGAGGTACAATTGGTCCCAACAAAATTGTGAAAAAC
>Ga0247727_10018654_pt1 | contig 10874 bp, 13 predicted proteins | sample WisWelCaveWW1625_FD_202498 | JGI IMG/M metagenome (GOLD analysis project Ga0247727, IMG submission 202498) | Biofilm microbial communities from Wishing Well Cave, Virginia, United States - WW16-25 | ecosystem: Environmental > Aquatic > Deep subsurface > Groundwater > Cave microbial mat | place...
CGCCTTGAAACAAGCTGGCTTTGAGGGCCCTTTTGCGGGTGGAAAACATGAGTTCATGGTAAAGGGGAATTTGCGTTTAACATTGCCCAATCTACATTTGGGAGAAATTGGCAAAGATTTGCTTTCCGGAATCCTGAAACAGGCAGGCATCTCGCGCGAAGAGTGGGAAAAGTTATAGCGCATCGCGCCCGCGACGCCCGCAAGCGGGCAAGCGGGCAAGCGGGCAAGCGGGCAAGCGGGATAGTAGGTCACGGTGCGCGTGACTGAGCCGCCTGAGGTCTTGTCCACCTCGTAGATTCCACCCACGCCTGCCCTGAGCGAAGTCGAAGGGTAGAGCGTCTTGCTTCCGTCGGGTTTGATCTTCTTCACGAGGCTTGCCCTGAGCCTGTCGAAGGGTTGCCATCACCATCGTAAATGAATTGGGTGGTCTGCCCGCTTCTTACGTCATCTTAATTTACTAACTACCTGTTTGCGAACAGATCTCTTAAATACCAGATCAAATGAAGCACTTGAATACTTGCCCAAAACGCAATTATCATAACCAAAAAATCAATAACTAAGTATCTTAGAGCATTTGGAATTTCGATCCGAATGTTAACGGGCTTATTAGGAGCACCTTTTGGTAATAGATATTCTCGATACAACAAATAAAGTACAGTAAGACCTAAGGTGGCTCTAACGATAATCTCGTATCGATCCACAGTAACATAGCCGACATAGGCACCAAGAATGCCAACTATTGCAACTAATCCAAAGAAGATTTGATTCTTCATGGGAATATGAATCTCCTAAGTTTATCCAAGAGACCCATCCTTTCGTAAAAATTTATCGAACAACAACGCATTAGGTTTCTGAGTTAATGTGTTGAATAATTTATTCAAGAGACATCTCCTTTGAAATGATTTAGGCGCAATTATGTAGTGGATGGAACGTAAGTAGGCATGATGTCTATGTTGAAGTTGAAGACGGCGTAGAAGTTGATGTTATTCAGGTTAACGCTGAAAGCCTTACATCAAAAATGCCCAAAATCCTCAGATTCTGGCTTAAATTTCGTCAGGCAACTTCGGTTAACCTGAATAGTAGACATATGCAGCCTTTCAAGATTTAATACAAGATTTTGGCGAATAATGTGGCAATCACACTGCCACATTATTTTACTAGCACTGTGTGATCAGGCAACCATGTATTACAGGTGGCTTTGGTGGTTGGGTTGGAGTTTGGGTGGGTGTATTTGTAGGTGTGTTCGTAGGTGTATTAGTTGGCGTGTTTGTAGGTGTGTTGGTTGGTGTTAGTGTTGGTGTCGATGTAGCTGTCGGCGTGGGCGGTGTTTGTATTGGAAGGGGGCAGCTTAAGTCTGTTTCTGGTTCATCACACCCTCCTGTTGCAAACGCGTAAAGTGCCACTGCTCCAGCAAGTATTGGTGCAAGTATACACGCTCTCCTTCCATTTACCGTTGAACAATTACCCAATGGGCCATTAGAATCTGATTGAGATTCATGCTTTCTGTGCTTGATAGAGGGAAGACCACTTTTCGCCATTTGAGAAACATTGTCAAGTGCATTGGATATACCCTCAACCATTGCATCATGACAGGGTGAAATTGCATTGCAAGTTGCCAGGAGAACGGCCCCCGCCGCCACTACAGCTAACAAAGGTGGAATTGCAACTCCTAATATGACTATCTGTACAAAGTGACCAGTAGGATCATTACGTATGATCGGATTATTATATACATAGGAGAATCTATTCCATGATTGTGGATTTGCAAGTTCAGGAATAATCGTATCGGGACTGAGGAATCGTCCCAACTTGGGCGAATAGAATCGTGCTTGGTAGTGATAGATACCCAATCCAGCCATTTCTCTCTGTCCGGTGAACAGGCGGTCAGTGAAGATTGTACCTGTGGTGACGCGCGTTTCTCCAAACGGGTAATAACGATTTTCACCGAGGATCGTTCCGCTGGCATCGGTCACGACACTGGCAGAGCCTAATTGGTCTTTGAGAGTGTAATACAACGTGCTGTTGATTCTCATCGCGCCTGCAACGGGATAGTACGTAACCGTGCGCGTGACACTGCCGCCAGAGGTTTTGTCCACTTCGTAGATTCCACCCACGCTTGCCCTGAGCCTGTCGAAGGGTAGATGGTCTTGCTGCCATCGGGTTTGATCTTCTTGACCAGGTTGCCATCGCCATCGTAGACGAAGGTTGTCGTCTGCCCGCTGAGTGCCTCTGATTAGGCGATTCACTACATTAACCCAATAAGTAAAGTCAGAGCTGATGCAAGCAGCCCAAAGGCAAATCCATTTAGAGAAAACAATACAATAAGTTGTAAGCCGTTAAATAACCGGAAATCTCTATCATCTGCGAGGCCACGAAGAGTACGAGTGCCATTTCGGACACAGAAATAAATTAAGATCAACCCTGCCGTGCCAAGTAAAACTGCTCGAGTAGAAAATGCGAGGGGGGTAAGGAAATTTGCCCACTTTTGAACTGTTATCCCAAATGCCATACAAACTATTGTGCCAAATACACTTATGACTATAATCATTGTTCTAAGGACTCTTTCCATCTGCATTCTCCATGTGTAGACTACATCATTGTTTTGGGGAAAAAGATTCTTCCCGCATCTAGAGCCTGTTATGAATTACGATTTGCATAGATTTTTTTCGCTGTTTTCGAGCAAAATGGCTGGTTTTCTGCAAGTTTGACAGCCTTTCATAGCGACTCTTGGCGAATTCTAGACCAGAATTCAAGCATTTTGCCAAAGTGCATAACACGCTCTAAGGATTAACGAATAGATCAAGAATGAAGGCATTGATAGGCATATCGATGTCTAGCCCATATGACAAATTGCCTCCTTGCAACTCGGTTCCAGTTTCATCATTTTGTAGCGAGATAGTCGTTATTTCTCCTGGCTGAAGAGTTCCTAGCTCGCTAAACAAATAACCACTAATTGATCCCGACTCTGATGCCTCATAAGCTAGTTCAACCGCAAGTGGTATTCCAATAACTGCCGCTGCACAAGCTGGTATAAACCCTGTGGAGATGCAAGTTGTTCCTCCCAGCACCCCAATAGAGCCTATTAAAAACGCAGAAGCCCATAATGTACCCTGATAAAATGGATAGAAACCATTTAGATATGTGTCAAGGGATTCATATGAAGTAAATACACAGTCTGCTAAACAATCATCCTCACCAGAATTTGGATCAGGCATGGGCTCAGGATGTCCTCCACCTCCGCCGCCACCCCCGCCTCCGCCGCCAGAGCCTCCGCCCCCACCTCCGCCGCCAGAGCCTCCGCCTCCACCACCATTGGGATCAGGAATATTAACATCATCGTAACTGTAACAATTGCCCTCAGAATCAACCTCATCACAGATTTTGTGTCCTGACGGGTCGGTATAGTTCAGCGGCGAATTTAGCACATAACTAAACCGATTCAAACTCTGTGGATTGGCATAACTCGGCACGATGGTATCCGCGCTCAGGAAGCGACCAATCTTGGGCGAATAGAATCTTGCCTGGTAGTGATAGATACCCAAGCCCGCCATCTCGCGTTGACCTGTGAACAACTTGTCTGTATAGATTGTGCCAGTCGTGAGCCGCGTCTCGCCGAAGGGATAATATCTCTGCTCTCCGAGAATATTCCCGCTGGCATCGGTCACGACACTGGCTGAGCCCAGGTGGTCTTTCAACACATAGTACAGAGTGCTGTTGATACGCATCGCTCCTGCAACAGGATAATACGTTACAGTTCTCGTCACACTGCCGCCGGAGGTCTTGTCCACTTCGTAGATTCCTCCCACGTAGAGGGTCTTGCTTCCATCGGGCTTGATCTTCTTGACAAGGTTGCCATCACCATCGCCATCGTAGATGAACTGTGTCATCTGCGTGGCAAGGGACGGATTAGCGTCTTTCTAATGAGACCAGCTAATGCGCCGTCACAATGATTTCTAAAATTATACAAATTGGAGCGGCAATGCACGTAAGTATGCCAATGATCAAAAAAATTGGCCTCCCCATCCGCTTCCCAAGTATTATTGATCCAAGTCCCGCTAATACCACTAGAATCGGATTTGCTATGAGGAGAATCTGCATCACTGTATCGGGACTCATAGTTGACTGCTCACTTTTTCTTTCGCTTTTCGAAATATATGATGGCAAAGACCATACCGAGTGTAACTGCTAATATCAAAAAGCCAGTGACTATGTATACGTCCAATAGCGGCACTTGCAACAATATGTGACCCAATACATACGATGTTATCACCCCTATAGATACTAATATTACGTATCCAATAGCAAACGCTACCCATAGACGAATATTCATTGTATTCTCCTTGCATTGTACAAACTGGCGTTGATCGGGCCGATCGAGCGGGCAACAGAATTATCAAGTGGCTTACGCATTAGACGTGATAGTAGCAACAGCGCTGCCTCTGCGCAATTTTTGCAATCTACCCAGAGGCGGCAGCCAAAACATGTTCCTTTTAGCGGTATTATGAAAGATAACATATTAAGGTGTTATGGCATCCTGCATTGCACTAATACCAACATACATGGCGCCGATGCCACCAAAGAAGAAAAATCCTCCTACGACGGTCATATAGGCAGCATGTGGCAATAATAAAACATCATCTACTGGTGTTGGTATCACCTGTGCTCCAAAGACTTCGCCTAGGGCAATGAATACGACAGCAGCCCCAAAAACCGTAAATCCAAATCCACCTGCAAAAAGGATGGCGCCGCCTACAAATTCTGGAACACTATAACCAGGAGTCGTAAAAAACTGGGTCGACGGCTGCTGTGTGAAGGTTGGCAGCGTTACAATTGGTGTAAGAGAAGGGGCGGGAGTGGGAATAAGTATGCCACTATTATCACCAAGCACACAATCGGGATCGTTATGGCACCTGATGTCAGGGATGCCACCATCGTCATTTCCTCCATCATCGGGAGGATTGACAGGCGGGGGAGATGGGGGCTCTCCTGAATCGCAGTCAACGCGAATTATGTGTCCATTTGCGTCTTCATCTATGCAGTAATGACCGGTTGGGTCTGTATATCGCAAGGGATTATTTGCCACATACGAATAGCGATTATGCGCCTGCGGGTTTGCTGCACCCGGTATTATGCTGTCCGCGCTAAGGAACCTGCCCAACTTGGGCGAATAGAATCTCGCGTTGAAGTGATAGATGCCCAGCCCCGCCATTTCTCTCTGCCCTGTGAACAACCTATCGGTATAAATCGTCCCCGTCGTGACGCGCGTTTCGCCGAAGGGATAATATCTCTGCTCGCCAAGAACATTTCCGCTTGCATCGGTCACGACGCTGGCTGAGCCTAAATGATCTTTCAAAGTGTAGTACAGTGTACTATTAATTCGCATTGCGCCTGCAACAGGATAGTAAGTAACAGTACGCGTCACAGAGCCGCCAGAGGTCTTGTCCACCTCATAGATTCCTCCCACGTAGATGGTCTTGCTTCCATCAGGTTTTATTTTCTTCACGAGGCTTGTCCTGAGCTTGTCGAAGGGTTGCTATTGTCCTATCAGTTTTATTTGCTACTTTGATAAATCGGGAACGATTAGCAATTCTCCTTACAGTATCAAAAACTGCCTAACTATCAAGTAGATACTCAATACCAATGATCCGGTAATCGAAAGAACCAGATAACATCCTAAGAAACCTGCAATGAAAAATTCTGAGAGGCGCAGCAAATATATTTTATCAACTGCTGTAGTTGATGAGAGCTCCTTGACAAGGAATCTGACTCCTGATTTTGCAAGCATGACATTTATGACAAACACAAGGCTCATTAATATCCAGTTGTCAGCAACACCACGAATCATATCAGCCATAAACAATAGGACGCTGTCATACATTGACAAACCCACGTTTAGACCAATCAACATAACTAAAATCAAGATTATTTTGAGCAGGATAGATTTCATTTCGTCCTCCTCAGGTAGGCGGTAATAGTACACCAGTCGCCAGGTAAACTAACAATTCAGTAGTTACGAAAGCTACTGGAGTATTAACCCATGTGCCTCCGACCTCTCCAGAGAGACCAACTATTAATCCTATAGAATCAGTAGTCTGAATTTGTAAAGGAGTATTAGTATTTGCAGCGGTATAGATATCTTCTTGAATACTACTAAGAATAGAAGATTCGTAGAGAGCTACACTTCCAAAAGCAAGCTCAGAAACAAATATGCCTAAGGGACCGCCACCAGCTCCTACGTAATAACCAAGCCCTAGATACAAACCGTACGTGGATATCTGGGCTCCCCAAAAAACGTCGTCAATCGAGGACAGTGATTCCTGAGTTATATATATCTCACAATTCATTCCACTACCCATCTGAGAGCAATAACTGTAAGAATCATTATCATCCCCGCCAAGAGTTGGTTCCAGCGATGGATCAGGCATGGGCTCAGGACGCCCTCCGCCACTATTGTCATCATCGGGGGGATTCCAAGGAGGTGGAGGCGCTCCGGAATCGCAATCAACATGAATGATGTTTCCATCTCCATCTTCCTCTATGCAGGAATGACCTGTTGGGTCTGTATATTTTAATGGATTGTTTACGACATACGAGAACCTGTTCCAAGCCTGCGGATTTGCCGCACCCGGCACAATAGTATCCGCGCTCAGGAACCTCCCCAGCTTCGGCGAATAAAATCTCGCATTGAAGTGATAGATTCCCAACCCCGTCATTTCTCTCTGTCCTGTGAACAACTTATCTGTGTAAATCGTGCCTGTCGTGAGGCGCGTCTCGCCGAAGGGATAGTACCTTTGCTCGCCGAGAATATTTCCGCTGGCATCTGTGACGACGCTGGCTGAACCCAGGTGGTCTTTCAGAATGTAATACAGCGTGCTGTTGATTCTCATTGCGCCGCCAGGGTAATATGTCACGGTGCGGGTTACATCTACCAACGAGCAAATGACGTTCCTACTTACTTCACATTAAGCGTAGCGCCTGGTATATCACTGATAAATTTTTTCATGTCCCTTATTTCTGTATCAAAAAACATTCCAGGCACTGGAATAGCAGGATTCGTATAATAAAACGCGATTTTCAATTCTCCTGGATCGGATGGGTATGTACCAAACAATTTCATATCCAGCCGCCACATCTCAATGACGAATTTTTTACCAAATTGATCAAGGGGGGCTATTCGAATTGCGTAACCCCACTCCTCGGCAAAATTCCGCATCTGTTCAAAAAGTTCATCCTGCTGGCTTGGGTCAATAGTTATCTCCACTATTCTTATCGGCGCTGTACCTTCAGATGGGTCTTTTACCTTTTCGGACATTCCCACTTTGCTTGCCAACAAGAAGCCCAGCAATAGACCCATCAAAAGGTAGATGAGTGGGGACAATTTCGTAATTTTAGTTAACATACATAACTCCTGATAATCCTTATAGGTAATAAGTTGATGATTGGCTACTGTATCTAGGGTATCGTTCCATGATGCGCCGCAATTGAACTTGCCATCTGCGTATCCAGATTCTCGAAAGCTGGAGGTCCTACGACATCGTTAAAGACATCAATAAAGAGACCAATGACAGGAGTGTCATTAGCTCCGGAACCAGTAGTTGTGACAAACCAATTGCCATCCATGTCTTGAGAAAGTTCTCTGACAACTGTTCCATCATGGAAAATATGCGAACGTTGCGAAATGTTAGTAGAAGTCAACCCCCCGTTGCTAACATCCACAATAATTGCGCCGCCACTATAGAACCAAGGCCACTCCGGAAACAAATTAAATGGACTGACCCAGTAAGGATGTGAATCTTCAACAAAGCCGACTTGACCAGGATATGCGTACAGGGAAAGATAAAATCTCATTTCATCCTCTGTACAATGCAATTCAGCAGCACAGACCATATTTGTGAGAGTATAGTAGTGCGAACTAGGATCAGCTAAAGCATCCAAATCACAAAGCCACTGGCCCGGAGGCGGAACACACCCTCCCCCGCCTCCACCTCCGTCATTTCCTCCATCATTGCTGCTATTGCCAGAGACTCCGCCACAACTTTGCTGTCCTGCTCCACCGCAACCACTGGTAAAGGTGTTTTCGCAGTTTTGCGCGCAACCGTCCACCTCCCAATGCCCAGTTGGGTCAATGTACCGCAAGGGATTATTTCTCACATAGCTGAATCGATTCAGGCTCTGTGGATTGGCATACCCTGGCACAATCGTATCCGCGCTCAGGAACCTGCCCAACTTCGGCGAATAGAATCTCGCGTTGAAGTGATAGATACCCAGCCCCGCCATCTCGCGCTGACCTGTGAACAGCCTATCGGTATAAATCGTTCCCGTCGTGACGCGCGTCTCGCCGAAGGGATAATACCTCTGCTCGCCGAGAATATTTCCGCTGGCATCGGTGACGACACTGGCAGAGCCCAGGTGGTCTTTCAACACATAGTACAGCGTGCTGTTGATTCGCATCGCACCTGCAACTGGATAATAAGTTACAGTTCTCGTCACACTGCCGCCAGAGGTCTTGTCCACTTCGTAGATTCCGCCGACATAGATTGTCTTGCTTCCATCGGGTTTGATCTTCTTCACAAGATTGCCATCACCATTATATATGAACTGGGTTGTTTGTCCACTCACGGCAACAGAAATTAATCTATTCTCCGCATCGAAGGTCTGGGTGTAGGTCAAGCCGCCTTCGACGCGCGTCGTCATATTGCCGTTGGCGTCATACGAATACGTCTCGCCGCTGGAGAGCGCGGTCACGGCGTGATCGTGATTGGCGTCGCCGTAGGTGTAGGTGGTGCCTGAGCCCAGGTCGCCGTAGGTTTGCCCCCGCGCCGTTGTTGTAGAGCCAGGCGCGCTCGGCGGCGGTCAGCGCCCGCTTGTAGATAATTGTTTCATCTACATTCCCGTCCATGTACGCCTGTGAAGTGGCTAATCTTCTTCTCCCGATATCAAGTGAAGCAATGCCGTTGTATACGCCCGTAGAGAGCGCTGTGTTATTGGCGGTGCCATTATTGACCTGGATGTTGACCGTGTTATTAAGGGCATCGTGCCAGGCGCAGACGAAGTGCCAGGTGTTGATCGAAGGCGAGCCAAAATTATTGGCGGTGGCAGTTGCAGATGGCGCGGCAATGCCATCCGAGGATACCATGAACACGAAGCGATCCACCGTTGCATCATAGATCAGCATATATTCGCGGTTATTGGTGGGTGCATCCCATTTGGTGACGAGCGGTCGCTCAGAAGTTTTGTTCGTGAGGTACGCCCAGGCGCAGACTGTAAAGTCCACATCGCCCATGCTGAGGGAGGCGTTATCCGCGACGCTCAGATATTCGCTGTTGGCGGAGGCAAAGCTGGCAGCGTTGCCTTTTTTCCCTGCTGCGGAGGTCACGGTATTGTTATCGGTCAGATGGTTCGTCCCATGACTGTCGTTGCGTGTGCCGCTGGTCTCGTTCAACTTCCACCAGGCAGACAGGCTGGATGTGCCTGGGTTGGAGGAGGCGGTTTTGCTGGTGATATTGCCAATCGTATTGTAATCGTAGTTCTGGGGGTATTGTCCGCTGACCGTATCCAGCCGATCCAGTTCGTCATAGGTGTAGTTCCAAGTTCCGTTCTGGATTTAAGTGCAAACATATTTCCTCCAAGTTATTAGACTTTATCGGTAATAAGCCGAAAACCTGATTTGGACGCTGATAAACGCAGAAAACGCAGATTTTTTCTCTTTGAATCAGCGTGAGTCAGCGTTCATCTGCGTCCCCATTTTATTTCCGATAGAGTCTATTGTATTAAGATGTCTGCGCTGAGGTCTCTCTAAAATTCCCCCAGCAGAGGAGTTTCTAGATGTTTTCTAGCTGACTGAACAACTGCTTATTGCAAGCGCCATAATACAAAAAACTTCATCCAAAGTCAATGGAATTTCAGGCCGAGATTTATTGCGGGAGGTTACAGAGGTTTTTATGGGAAGAACGCTTGAGTGATGAATTGCCCCGCTGTATGAATCAAAAATCATCTAAGATGAATTTAAAAACGATCTTAGATGATTTTTAAAACGCTCCAGACGATTTAAAAAATCATCTGAGATGATTTTAAAAACCATCTCAGATGATTCGGCGAAGAAACGGGCGGAGAATTTAGTTTGCGGACTCTTTCTGAAATTCAGCCGTGTCCAGCGCCTGCTTGAAGCGCTTGCCCGGCGTAAAGATCACACGCACATCGGTGATGCTGCGGGCGGTCACGCCTTCAGCCAAAGCCGCGCCCTCGCTCGAAATGCCAACGCGGAAGGTGCCGAAATCGCCCAACTCGACGATCTTGCCTTCAGCCATTTGGTCGGGGACGACCGTGAGAAATGCCTCCAGCACAGCAGCCGTATCCACACTGCTGACGGTGGAGATGCTGTTGATGTTTTTGGCGATGGCGTTGGTGTCAGCCCGTCCGCTGCTCTTGGCTGTTGCGTAATACTTCGGCTGCGAGTTCTGGTCGCGCGGGTCTTTCCTGGGGGTAACAGTGAATTTTACAGGCATCGTTATGCCCTCCTTAAGGATATAAATTTTTTGGAAAACGATTCTGCGCTATGCTCCATGGCTGCAAAGAACAATCTCGTGTATTCCCTCGTTTAGGGTTCGCTGATGATACCCGAAAACGATGCAAATTGCGTTTTCAGAATCGTAAGCCGCTTATGCTGTGCTTTTCGCCTTTTCCATCCCCGGAAAAGTGGGGTCTCCGGGATTTGCCGTGACACATCGCCAAATGTAGGTCGGATTGGCTGTAGAAACTCATAAGGTTATACCTGAAGTTGCTCGTTAACAATATACCCTTGGCACAAAAGGCAACGATAATTGCTGCGGCAGCAGGCCTTGTGGAAAAGAGACATATCCTGTAATGTCTTCAAC
>Ga0247727_10018655_pt1 | contig 10874 bp, 11 predicted proteins | sample WisWelCaveWW1625_FD_202498 | JGI IMG/M metagenome (GOLD analysis project Ga0247727, IMG submission 202498) | Biofilm microbial communities from Wishing Well Cave, Virginia, United States - WW16-25 | ecosystem: Environmental > Aquatic > Deep subsurface > Groundwater > Cave microbial mat | place...
TTGGGCGTTCGCCCAGTTTCTTTCTTCCAGTCACAAAATACAGATAGATTGCCCCAGCTATTCCCAGAGCGAATCCGAAGGTATCTTACGCCATTCCCGTTTTTACAGCAGTCTTAGGGCATGGGCGTTTTCAACCGGACAACCCGCATGGCAGTTGAGCAAGACACGTCCATCAGTTCCTTCAGCAATACTCAATGAGGCTTGATTGTCTTCATGAGCAGGGCAGCACGCTGTCCAGCTTGCTCCGTTTTTCTTCACATTGTGGAGTTTGTTCGAAACAGTTTCGATTGGCTTCATGATAAATCTCCTTCTATTTCACATTCACAATAAGTGATGATTTTTGTTTGCAGCTCCCTTAGCTCGAATGCTACCTGTATGAGACTAAGGTCATCGCCGTTGAGGCGTAGCTTGTCAATGGTTACCCAGAACCAAGGTGGAACAGGCTTGGGGTGATAAATTTGGATCCTAGAAAGTTTGTTAAGTGCTCTATTTATCATGGAAGCACTGTGGGTCTTGTTTCCAAGTCGCTGTTTTGATATTCTGCCTATGTTGTCCATAAAGAGATTTGTTGTGTGAGAGCCCCGGTAGCCGCCGGTGGCTCTCATCTTCTTTAGCACCTCCTTTCTTTTTGATAGGCTGGGATGGGGGTTTGACATTTTTGTGCTCAGCCTTCACAATGAGAAGAAGGTGTTACATTTATTTTATTGATATGTAACACTTTTCAAAATAAGCCTGTTGAAATAAGGAATACTCGTATTTATAAGCTATCATAAATTGAACTGGAATAAGGGGAATATGAGTCGTTCTTCGCAAGAGTATAAAGAGTTGGTGAAATTGATGTTTCGCCATTTCGAACAATGGGGCCTAACTCAGGAGCAGATTGGCCTGGGAGCCACTGGCTGGCCTAAAAAACGGCGAAACTCAGCGCGAGCACTCGCAGCTCGCTGGAAAGCTTGGGCACATAACGCTCTATGGCATCCTAAAGGCCCAGGAACACATCTGGAAGAACTGAAACAATTTCACAATCAGCTTTATCGCGATAGACATTACGTGAGTGATAAACCTTGGGCAGAACGTTGCGAGCCTTTATTATTGTTGTGTGTTAATTTGGTTGATACTTCTCGCACTATTCATAGAACTGTAGCCCGAAAGAGAATATCAATCTATGATTTGATGGATGAGTGCGGATTCCAAACTTATGGGCTGGCATCCGTTTTTTGCTTATGGAATAGCGAGCGCGAGGCAGAATGGAAAACCTGGCTTACAAAATTTTACGATGAGTGTAAGATAAAGACAGGGACGGGAAATTGGATGCCATTGGAAGAAAGGCTCGAAGCCAAAGGCGCATTCAGTCTTAATCAATATCGCGGTCTAGCCCAATTACTGGGGATAAAGCTATCAAACCTTTTATCAATTGTATCAACCCATGCAAAATTAATCCTTGATGAATTTAGAGATGTGCAAGCATTACATAAGGAAGCTGCAAGGGAATTAACTGAGTGGCAGCGAGAAATAGAAGTAGCTAAAGAACTTAAAGCAAGATTGTTAAAGCGTCCAAACGAAGCGGAAATGAGTCGATATCTAAAACACTCAGCGCGATGGGAACATGTAGCGAATCTGGCTTCAAAGGGTGTAGCAACCAGTCTCGTTGAAGTTCCAGAGAAATATTACAAAATGCGCAAGAACTGGCTCGAAGAATTGATACAGATGCTAACTTCTATTAGCCCAAGTTTCTTTACAAATTGTAAGGATTCTGTGGAGGATTTAGATAGTCAGATTGATGCATTATTTAGTACGAAAGGTTTAGATTATGATGACAGAAAATCTCTTGGTATTTAAGCATTACTAAAGAACGTGGGTCAGAAGAGAGCATTCAGTCAGCCAACAAACATATATCTGGATAGCGTTCTTGATATGGATAGAATTGTGCAATAGCTTTTTATTGATTGACGCATAGCTCAGGGGAAGAGTGGATCGATGAATGCAAACTTGCCTCGGTGATGGTGATATGGATACTGCCCAAATTGCGAATCAATTTTCGACTAGGTCAAACACAATGTGTAAACATTTCCATCTACGAGTACAAATCTAAGCCCCTTCAAGAAGTCGATCCACCGGACTCGCCTTCGCATGCGCTTCTCGCAAGGCTGTGCCCGCCATGTGAACGTATATCATTGTGGTACTGATGTCGCTGTGGCCGAGCAAGCGCTGTAGGCTGAATGGGTCACCCCCATATTTGACGAAGAGCGTTGCACCAGTGTGTCTGAGCGTGTGTGGGGAACAGCGAACGCCTTCTATCTTGGCTTTGGCTGCAAGACGTTCAAAGATACGAAGCACATTGCGCTGATCTAGCTTATTGCCTCTTCGCACGATAAATAACCGATCTTCTCCCGCAAAATGACCGCGAACCTGTAGCCACTCTTGGAGTGCTTTGGTCAATCTTTTGCCCATGAAGACGACGCGCTCTCTATCGCCCTTACCATGCCGCACACGGATAGAACGAGCGGGTAAGTTGACATCGCTGAGCTCCAAATTGATTAACTCTGAAAGCCTCAGCATTCCGTCTAAGAAGGTGAGGAGCATCGCCCAGTTGCGTGTGCCTGTCCAGGTAGAACGCTCGATAGCGCGAAGCAGAGCTTGCATCTGTTCTCGGATAGCACATACGGATATTGTCGAGGGACGCGAAGTTGCTTCACTTGTTTGAGAGGATTCTCAGTGAGATGACCTTCTCTGACAAGCCAATTAAAGAAAGCCTGCAATGCTCTCAGTCGGATATTGATTGTCACTTTAGAGTAGCCTTCATCAAGGCGCTGGGCGATCCAGCTTCTAAAGTTGCCAGTTACTAGCGAAGCAAAAGGCTGTTGATTGTTTCCTAAAAATTCAATTAAATCCTTAAATGCACGTTGATAAGTTAATAGCGTCTGAGGTGCCCGTCCCTCTACTCTGGCATAAAGTATGAACGCCTCGAATCCGTCCTGCATGGTTGCGAGTGTTTGAAAGTGGATCATAGAAGACCTTAGAACTCCTCCATATTTGGGTCAGTTCACGGTCTTCGCACGAGAGGGATGGAAACTACGACCTTTGCGCTTGCATTCGCTAAAATTGGCTGATATACTACCCTTATTCGTGCGCCCGTAGCTCAGCGGATTAGAGCGTTGGCCTGCGGAGCCAAAGGTCGGAGGTTCAATTCCTCCCGGGCGTACCACAGCTATCGTTTGTCCCAACAATATTTTGCTGCACAAATCGCTCCCCCTTGATTTCTTTTTCTAGAATGCTACAATGGAGCCAGTTTTGGTTACCATGCGCGAATTACTGAATCTCGTCCTAACTGGCTTGCTCATCGTGAGCGTCAATATCTTGTCGATCACGATCACTTGCTTTATGCCCAGCTACGGCAGCGATGGGCATTTTCACACACTTTTTCATCTTTTTGAAAGAGCCGATGCCCATGCAGCGCATAGCCAAACTCACCCTGATGCACACACTGAAGATCATGAAAACTGCTCTTTCGATGCCCATTCAAATATGACTATGTTGGCCTCGATCGCATCGTGTGATCTCTGCGTAGCGCAAGAATCGCAAAGCCTCTCCGCTAACGATGCAACCGTGCGAATCGCGTTTGAGAATCCTATTTCGCTCTATACCTTCTCTTTAAGTCCTCCTCCCGAACCTCCTGAGCTGAGCTAAGCCTTTACAGCATCCGTTCGTATTTTGGCTTTATCAGAGTCTGCATTATTTTTGTTAAGCAAAGGAGCTTTGCATTTATGAAATTGAGTCATCGTATGAAGACAATCGCCGTTTTTGCGGTCATTGGAGCGGTCGCCCTGTGGGCTGGATTTTTGGTCTTGGCGCATCCACGTCTTCAAGAGTCCAACATTCCTGCCGGAACTGTCTTAAGCGCTGGAGATACGCCCACGCGCTTGGAACTTGCATTCAATGAGGGCATTGATACCAAGCGCAGCACGGTCTTTGTCTACAAGAATGGTCCTAATAGCGTCGTCGATCTGGGCGATGTTCAAGTAAAAGAAGGCAAGATGACGGTTGGCCTCAAGCCCTTGACAGCAGGCGTCTATATCGTACGCTGGGTTGCCATTTCACCCGACGATGCTGGCTTTAGTGAAGGGACCTTCAGCTTCGCTGTAAAGTAAGCTTAAGAGCAAAAGACTAAAATCGAGGAGGAAGCTCGCCTTCCTCCTCTGCTTTCTTATATTCGTCATTGTCGAATAAGCATTGAAAGGAATCTCGATGAAAAAAATACTTCTCTCTCTTGGTTGCATTGCCCTTACTCTCACTATCGTATTTTCTGGACTGGTCCAAGCTCACCCGCGATTGCGTGTCGCCGACTCTAGCCCTTCGCCGGGTCAGATTCTGAGCAAAGCGCCCGCTCAAGTGAAGCTCTCTTTCAATGTCGAAGAAACAGGCTTGGTGGCCGATCAGAGCTTTGCCTGGGTTTATAAAGAAGAGGGCGAACAAGTCATCGCGCTTGGCAAAGTGGACACGACCAACAAAGACCGCAACACGATTGTCATCACGCTTCCCGCTAGCGTGGATACCGGCATTTATGTTGTGAAATGGGTGGCGATCTCTCTTTCTGATAAAGGGTTTAGCGAGGGCAGTTACAGTTTTGCCGTTACGGGGAAATAAGATTGTGATTTGATGGATAACACACCGAGACACGGAGCGCAGAGTAAACGAAGAGTTAGAAGAGCAAATTCTCTCTGGTTTTGGGGACTGGCGTTTGCGCTTTCTCTCTTGAGTCTGGGTGCGCTCACGGTGGACGATGCCCTGGCCCACGCTTATTTGCAGAAATCAGACCCGGCAGCGGGCGCGACGCTCGCTCTCAGCCCCGATCATCTGCACTTTTATTTTAGTGAAGACGTAGACATCAAATTCAGCCAACTCACGCTGATGGATGCCCATAGTAAAAAATTGGCTGACTTGACTTTCAGGCTCTCCGCCGAAGACCCGTTAAAGATGGATATCAATCTCCCTAAAGTCGGCGAGGGCACCTACACCGTCGCTTGGCGTGTGATGTCCGCCGTCGATGGACACACAACGAAAGGCACCTTCCCCTTTCGTATTGGCAAGGCGAGCGCGAGCTGCTTTGATACGCCGCCTCTGCCCAAAGAAACTGAAACTGAAACGGTGCAGACGCCGTGGGCACGCGTTGTCTTCCATTGGCTTGGTTTTCTGGCCATTATTGGATTGGCTGGCGCTTTTTTCTTTCAGGCGCTTGTCATTCGCCCTGCCTTACGCAAGGCCAATTTCCCAGCAGAGCACTGGGCCAGCGTTACAGTCAACAAACAAGAGAGAATGCTCTGGTGTTTCTGGGGTCTTTTTATAGTAACCAGTGTGCTCGATCTCTTCGCACAAGCTATGAGCACAAGCGAACTCTCGCTCACTCAAGTCTTACAAAGCGACGTAATGGGGAAACTCTTGCAAACGCGCTACGGTTTGATCTGGCTTGCTCGCATAGCCCTAGCACTGATAATTGCTTTACCTCTTGCAATGAAGTTGAATCAACGCCGCTGGGGACTTTGGGTGCTGGTTGGACTGAGTGCATTGACACTCTTGAGCATCTCGCTCTCCAGTCATGGCGCGGCGCTCAAAGAGAATACCGCGCTGGCGATTTATGTGGATTGGCTCCACTTACTTGCTTCGGCTGTCTGGATCGGCGGGCTCTTGCAATTGGTGTCGGTCGTCCTTCCAGCCTTGCGCCTCATACCCGACCACACCCGCTATAAATTGGTTGCCCAGATCGTGCCCCGTTTTTCGAATCTTGCTCTCTCGTGCGTGATCTTGCTTGTGGCCACGGGCCTTTACAGCGCCTTTCGTCAAGTGGCTTCGTTTGAGGCGCTCTTCACGACAACCTATGGCAGAGCGATCATGATTAAGCATGTTTTGCTCATCTTCACGACCGGGGTGGCTCTGGTTCATTTTCTCGACTCGGTTCCAAGATTGGCTCGCATTGCGGACTGGATCAGCCAAGCGAACGCCGAGCAAGCTCAGAAATTGATCCGACGCTTTCGCGGGATGATCAGCACTGAAGTGACAATGGTCATCGGTGTGCTCTTCTTCGCCGGGATTTTGACTCTCGTGCCGACGGCAGCGAAGCCCGCCAGTGATAGTTCGCTTGCTATCGCTTCTGGCCCCATTGCACTCACAGAGCTCGCGCAAAATCTAGAAATCACTCTGAAAATCTGCTCGGATTTCGTCGGCGAGAACGAATTTGATTTAATGCTCATCGATAAGCAAACCCATGCGCCGATCTCCGATTTACAAAAAATCTTGATCGGTTTTAACTATACGAGCAATCCTGAACTGGGTGGGCTGAATGCCGTGGCCGGAGCCAAAGGCGATGGTCACTATCGCGCCAAAGGTGCTTTTATGAATTTGGCTGGTGTTTGGGACATCGTCGTAAGTGTATTTCGCGCCGATCGGCCTGCTCCAACGGTCGCTCGATTCACACTGACTATTAAGAGTCAAATGCATCAGCACGCTGACGTGCATCAAACCTACGGGTCCAGCTCAATTGAAAAAGGACGTGTGCTTTTTAGCCAGCATTGTGTCTCATGTCACGGCGATTCCGGGCGCGGCATTGGCCCCGATGCTCCTAAACTGAAGCTGCCTCCCGCCGATCTTGTGGCGCACCGAGGACATCACGGCGACTCGGATTTTCTGGCGATTATCCGCGATGGGACGGGCTTGGTCATGCCGAGTTTTAAAGACAAACTGTCAGAAGAAGAAATTCGCCAGATCATTTCGTATATTAGACAATTGAAAGAGTAATCTTATAGGGGAGACGTGAACCAGAATGGCAAAAACACAAAAGAAAAAAAACACGAGTTCATTCATTGGGCTGATTGGAGCGCTCTTCGTAGTCGCTATCGGATTGGCAATTTATTGGGTCTGGCAGTCGAACTCTCAGGGAGCAGGCGGCAGCGGGATCGAGTTTGAAAAATTACCCTTGCGCGGGGACAAGAGCCTGTTGCAAAACATCGAGATTTTTCCGAACGATGGGCAAGATCACGTCCCGACGGGTTCTTTGAAATACAACACCAATCCTCCGACGTCGGGGCCGCACCGGCCTAGCGCCGCTCCTGCAGGTTTTTATAATGAGAAACCTGAAGCAGGCTTGCTCGTGCATAGTTTGGAGCACGGAGCGATTGTCGTTTATTTTGACCCCAGCCGTGCGACCGAAGAAGAAAAAAAGAGCCTACGATCCTTCACTAAAGCGAACACCGGGATGTGGGCCAGCGTGCTTGCAATCCCAGCGACAGAATACGAGGCCCCGTTTATTTTGACGACCTGGACGAAGATAATGAAGCTAGAAAAGTACGACCCCAAAGTAGTACAAGCCTTTATCGCGGAGTATGTCGGACGCGGGCCAGAGAACCCCGTGAGATAAACTCAAGCGATCAGGTCAGCATTGCCCAATATGTTGCTGACCTTATATGCGAGATTCTTCGCAGCCAAAGATGCCCCTTCCCTTGTCGGTAACGACGGGGGAAGGCTGGGATGGGGGCCCCACCTGCGTTATACGCTTTCTCCCCCGCGATGCAGGGGAGGAACTTGCACAATCGCGTTAACTAACTAAGAAAATTTAGACCGAAAGTTTTTCTGCCAATTGAGCTTCGAGTTGAGCGGCGACTTCTTTTGCGCGCTCAGCCAGTGAGCTGCTAATATAGCCTGCCTGAAGGGCCGCTTCTAGTTTCTCTTGGTCGAGAACTTGAATCGTCCCATCGGGCTCACAGGTGACGTCAATCTCCAAATCGACATAGCGGATGCGATCCGGGTAGATTTCAATTGGCGTGTTCACATTGGCATAAATGCCCTTGAGGGATTTGTTCTTGCAATAATAGATAGTCTGATACTCCCAAGAGCCTTCGCAAAATTCCGTGAGAGTGCTATCTCCTGTGGCTTTGGAAGCGCGGAGTCCGTCATAGGGACCCTCGCCACGAATCTCGCGCTCAAGCTTTACTATTTTTTGCTTGGCATCGGATGCGACCACGCGCCCGCGCCCCAAAATAATACGCTCGCCGTCGAGCTTGACGTGCTCAATCAGCAAGGTCTTGCCCATTGCCGGGAATTCAAGGTCGTGTCCGTTATTGTGATGGGTTCCGTTGCTGAGCAGCTCTTGCAAACGCGATTCGGCGCGGTCAATTGTTTTGAAAAATCCGGCGGTCTTGTACTGATGATGTCCGGGCAAAGTCGGTATAACCGCGCTGCGCAATTCGTCTAACCGACGCTTCGCCGCCCCGGGAAACTCAAATTGCGTTGTCGCTTCAAACACGAGCAATCGCCCTGGAATTCCGTCATCCGGATGATCTTGCAAACGCCCAACATAAGAGACAAGTTTCTGGGCTTCTTCATTCAATGCTCGGTCAGGGCAGCCGTACGCCGCCGTGCGCCAGATAATGCCCCAGCCCCCAGGAAGAAAACGTTGTCCGATTTTTAAGAGTCTGGCGCGTTCGGTCTCGTTGTCGATTTCACGGCTCACCCGAATGGCGCCTTGGGAAGAGAGCACGGCTCGCTGCCCGGGCAAACTGATGTCCATCGTCAGGATGAGTTGCTTGCCAGAAGCTGCCAAGTCGCACACTTGAACGAGAATCGCTTCGCCCGAGCGCAGAGAGCGTGTTTCTTTGCCATGAGGCAAAAAACCGAGATCGCCGCCCAAATCAATCAGATATCCTGCGCGCTGCGACGATTTGACCAGTCCCCAATAAATCGAATGCAAGGGATACTTGATGCGATGCGTGATGAGATCAGGCAAAGTTTCGCTCAAGATAAGCTCTACTTTTTTGATGAGTGACGTCGGACCGGCAGCGACAATGCCTTGTAAATCTTCGTTGTCTTTGATTTCAAGATCGAAAGGCTCAAAAGAAGGTTCTAGGTTAAATCGTTCTTGGATTTTGGTTGAAGGCTGTACGATAGAAAAATTGCGTTGTTGGAGCAAGCTGGTGAGAGCCGTTGAATAAATACCGCGAACACGCACTCGTTCCATAAGTGCATCAGAGTAGCAAAAGCGACGTAAGGAGGCAACTGTTCGCCGCTTTTGCTACGATGCGAGCTATGATCGAGATTGATGGGGCCGTGGGTGGAGGGGCGGTCTTACGCGTAGGAGTCGGTCTTTCTGCAGCAATGAAAATCCCGATACGCATTCAACAAATTCGTCAAGGCCGCTCCAATCCCGGACTACAAGCCCAACACTTGGCTGCATTGGTCGCTACAGCTCAGCTTTGCAATGCTCATCTGGTAGGCGCTCAGATTGGTTCATCGTGCATCGAATTCTTACCGGGAGAAATTGAAAAAAATTCAGTGAGATTAGCGATTGCTACGGCGGGCTCGGTAGGACTGGCTTTGCAGCCATTGCAGCTTACTTCTCTAAGTGCGGTACATCCGATTGATATTGAGATCATCGGCGGGGGCACGTTTGGAAAATGGGCGCCGCCAACGCCATTCATCGAAAAAGTCAATTTCGCCCTCTTGCAACGCCGCGGGTTTGATTCACACCTCACTATACTCAAGCACGGTTTTTATCCCAAGGGAAGAGCAAGAGCCCAAGCCCATTTCGGATTAGTTGAGTTCAGCGATTCTTTCTTCTTTTTAGAGCGAGGCTCACTGCGCGCCATTCACGGCGTATCGATCGCAACCAATCAACTCAAATCAGCAAAAGTAGCCGAGCGTCAGCGCGAGGCGGCTCTCACTCTGCTCAAACAAGAGCTTCAAAACTTCTCTATAGAGATCAAAACAGAGTACGTTGAGTCACTCTCGCCTGGATCATCTTTTGTGCTCTGGGCCGAGTACGAGAAAACAATTTTAGGAGCAGATGCGCTGGGCGAACGAGGTGTTTCGGCAGAGAAAATTGGCCATGAAGCAGCTCAGCGTTTACTAAAAGAAATTCGCAGCGAAGCGACTTTGGATCAGCATATGGCCGACCAAATTATTCCCTTTATGGGACTGTACGGCGGTTCTTTTCGATGCTTGGAAATAACCGAGCATCTTAAGACGAATCTTTCAGTAGTCGAGCAAATCACGGGAACTCACTTTGAAGTCAGAGAAAAAACAGTCAGAGCTTCATAATAAAAAACTGTACATTCATTCTCAAACAAACCCGATCACACAAGAGAAAATAGTCTCAAATTTCGTATCGTTCGACAATCTTCTTCTCGCCTGCGCCGTTGCCAATGATCTCGACGTGAAGCTCAAAGTACTCGGCAATGCCGGAGTTTTTTAGTTTGGGCTTGAGTAGATTATCAATCTGAAAGATGCCCGCCGAGTTGTTCATGGCAATCTCGATGCAGACGGGCTTCTTCTGCCCGTCTTTGAGTTGCACGTCGTCAATCGCCAGAGCCGAGACGGCGTGAATCGTAGCCGTGCCGGCTTTGAAGGGGATGCGTGCACGTCCTTCTTCCATATCGAGGGCATCGGCGATTTTGAGCACACCGGCTTCGACGGTCAATGGCGGCACATCGGTGTCGTGCGCATAGATCGTGTGCAAGACTTCCGCGATAATAATCGCTTTCTCACGCTCTTCATAAATCCCATCGAGCAAACCGGGCAACATCTCGATGGCGATGGAGACCGAGAAAGGTTCGTGGTGCAAGCGATGCACGATATGCCCTAAATCGTGAAAGCATGCGGCAAGCACAACGATGACTTCGGCATCGTCCTTGGTCATCTGGTGGTCTTTCTCGACGCTCGTTTGCAGGCCTTTTTCCATGAGCATGCGCAAAATCTTTAGGGCTATATTGCTCACGATGCGAATGTGCACCGGGCCGTGATCGTTGATGCTCATACGATTGATTGCATTGATATTGCAGCAATACCAGAATGTGTTCAGTTTGACGTTTTCATCCACACGTTTCACAACA
>Ga0247727_10018656_pt1 | contig 10873 bp, 8 predicted proteins | sample WisWelCaveWW1625_FD_202498 | JGI IMG/M metagenome (GOLD analysis project Ga0247727, IMG submission 202498) | Biofilm microbial communities from Wishing Well Cave, Virginia, United States - WW16-25 | ecosystem: Environmental > Aquatic > Deep subsurface > Groundwater > Cave microbial mat | place...
GGCTGCTACCCCAGGCGGACCGATCGGCCTACGATCCGTGCATCCATCGAGGCAGGGAGGGCACACCCATGACCGCGAGGCTCGTCCGCGGGACCGCAACCTTCATCGCGTTGGCCGTTGTGGCCGTGGCCGTCTGGCTCACCACGGCCGGCCCCGCGGGCCCGGCCTTCGGCCGGGCCCGCGCCGACCGGCTCCAGCGAGACGTCGTCACGCAGGCGCGCCTCGACGCCCTGCGCGAGGCGCGCCGAGCCGGCACGCTCGGTCGGATCGGATCGATCCCCCTCGCGCCCGCGGCAGGATGGGCCGGCGAGCAGCTGTTCCATCCGACCGCCGACGACTGGGAGCCTGCGATCGCGACCGACCCCAACGCTCCGTTCGTCTACATCCTGGTCACGCGCTACGGCGTCTCGCCGCCCGGATGCCAGGGTCCCTGCCCCAACCCATCGCTGGTGCTTCGGCGCTCCACCGACGGAGGCGTCACGTTCGGGCCCGACATCTTCCCCTGCACCTGCCGCGGGAACCAAGGCATGTTCGACCCGATCATCGAGGTCGTCCCCAACACCGGCCACGTGTACGCCGTGTGGATGAACGACTTCGACGTCGTGTTCTCCAAGTCCACGAACAACGGCGTCACCTGGTCGACGCCGGTCGCCACCTATGGCAACGTGTCGTGGAACGACAAGCCCATCCTCGCCGTCTCCAACGACGGACAGCATGTGTACGTCGCGTGGAACGGCCCGACCTCCGGCGACGCGTGGGTCGCGCAGTCCCACAACGCCGGCGCCAGCTTCACGCAGTCCAAGATCATCAACTCGAACCGCTACACCTACGCGTTCGATGGCGACGTGGCCCCCGACGGCACGGTGTACTTCACCGAATCCAGCATCTCGTACACGGGGCCGGGTTCCGCACCCGAGGGACTGGTCGAGCAACGGGTCATCATCAGCAGGAACCAGGGCGCGAGCTGGGAGAACCGCCTGATCGACTCCGTGGAGATCGGCCAGGCGTGCGTGGCCACGGGGTGTTATGCCGACTTCTACATCGGGCACGCAGCGCTTTCCGCCGACGTCAACGGCAACCTCGTGTTCCTCTACGACGGCGCGACGAGCCCCGGCGGCCAGCAGCGGATCTGGTCGCGTCGCTCGACGAACGCGGGGGTCACTTGGAGCGCGCGCACGATGCTCTCGAGCGGGAGCGAGCACGCGACCGCGCCGGCGATCGAGAGCACCGGCAACGGCTCCGTGCGTGCGTTCTACTACCAGACGAGCGGCGGGGATCATGACGCGTGGAACATCTGGTACCGCAGCTCCACCGACGGCGGGCAAACCTGGGGCGCGGCGGTGGACATCTCCGACGCGACGGGCGGCACCGCGTACAAGAACGCGAACGGATTCCTGGAGGTCTACGGCGACTACGGTGAGATGGCCATCACCAACACGGGTACGTCGATCGCGGTCTTCGGTGAGGGTGCCAGCTACAGCGGTCCCGGTGGTGTGTGGGTCAACCGGCAGCTCTAGCTCCCAGTAGTCTGGAACAGACTATCTGTGGTGATCCCGTTCGTCCGACGAGGTGAGCAGACGGGCTCCCGGCGACGTGCCCTGAGCATCGGGCACGTTGATGATCGGCGCCGCCGACGCCGCCGACGCCGCCCGCCGACGCCTCGCGCGGCGAGCCGCGCGACCCGTCGGCTCAGGCTCCGGCTCTGGCTTGGGCGGACGGGGAACGTGTGGATGTCGCAGGGGCGGGGGTTCCGACGCCACCGGCCGAGCTCTCGCGTACATGCGACCATCGATCGCCGGCCCCTGAACGAGCGGAAGCTCGACGCGGCTCGGGGGCGGCTCGGGGGCACGCGGCCGTGTGGTGGGCCCCTTCGCTCGCACACGGCGGCGCGGCTCGGCCGTGACCACCGGTGAGGCGCCCGTCACTGGTAGGCCCTGCCGGTATCGCTCCGTCAGACGGTTCAGCTCTTCGACGACGGACAGGTCACCCTCGTCCCCGATCGGATTCATGTCCTCACCGGTGAGCGATCCGGGGCCGGGCACCTTGGACCCGTCCCGCCGCAACAGCACCAGCTTCCCGTCGTGCCTGGTCCGCTCACCCATGTAGGTCACGACGTCGTCCCACGGGATCAGGCGGGTACGCACCAGATCGTTGAACGCCAGCCCGGTCGCGCTCATACGGATCCCCACCTGGGTCAACCGATGGACCATCAACGCCGCGCCCAGCAATCCCGTGCACCCCAGGAGCCGCACGGGCAGGAAGATCGACGAGAAGGCGAACCCGACCGCCAGCAGCACAGGCACGAACGAGAGGAACCGGATCTCGAGGCGCCAACCCTGCACCCACACGTCTACGTCGCCGTTGTCGTGGCGACGAACACGGAGCGTCCCTTCGGCTTGGTCGGAAGATGCCCCCATCACCCAAGAGGTATCGGCAGGAACGGGCCTTTAGCTTCAACCCGCCGGATCGACTACTTGTCGACGTCGCCCACCACGAAGAAGATCGAGCCCAGGATAGAGATCAGGTCGGGCAAGAGCGTGCCGGGGAGCATCGCGGGGAGCACGCTCACGTTCGAGAACGACGCGGTTCGCATCTTGAGCCGGTAGGGCTCAACCTTGCCGTTCCCGACCAGGTAGTACCCCATCAGCCCCAAGGGGTTCTCGGTGCGAACATAGACCTCGCCGTCGAGCTTCAACGACTTCGGCATCTTGCCCTGGCGATAGGGGCCGGGAGGCAGCTTGTCCATGCATTGTTCGATGATGTTGCAGCTCTGCTTCATCCGCTCGACCAGGACCCACAGGCGATCGTAGCTGTCTCCGCGCGAGCCCAACGGCACCTCGAACTCGACCTCGCCGTACTTCTCGTAGGGCTCGTCCTTCCGTGGGTCCATCGGCACCCCGCTCGCATGCAGTACGGGACCGGAGGTGCCGTACGCGATCGCGGTCTCGGCCGGCAGGACGCCCACGTCCCGGCAACGCTTGAAGATGATCTCGTTGCCCATGATCAGCCGCTCGTAGTCCCTGATGGACCGGCGCATCACCGCGAGCGCCTCGCCGGAGCGCTTCAGGAACCCGCGCGGCAGGTCGTCCTTCAGTCCACCAACCCTGCAATAGGAATGGTGCATGCGCGCGCCGGTCGCGGACTCCATCAGGTCCTGGATCATCTCCCGTTCGCGGAACGCGTAGAAGATCGGCGTCATCGCCCCGAGCTCGAGCGGATACGAACCCGAGAACATCAGGTGCGACAAGATCCGGTTCCACTCGGCGAACATCGTGCGGATCCACTGGGCGCGCTCTGGGACCTCGATGCCCGCGAGTCGCTCGACGGCTATCACGAAGCCCAGCTCGTTGTTGAACGCGCTGATCCAATCGTGACGGTTCATCAGCACCAGGACCTGCCGCACGTCGCGGTACTCGGCGAGCTTCTCGGCTCCGCGGTGCATGTAGCCGATCACGGGCTCGGCGCGTTTGATGACCTCGCCGTCCAGCTCGAGCACGATCCGGAGCACACCGTGGGTCGAGGGGTGCTGCGGCCCGATGTTGAGGATCATCTCCTCAGCGGTCAGGTCGCCGGCCGGCACGACCTCCACGTCCAGTCCCCCACCGCGGATCATCGACGTGACCTGCGAGCTCTGAAACGCCGGACGAGGCTGCGTCTCGACCATCGACGCCTATCCTAGCGAGCGTGGCGAAGGACGCGAGGCGGGAGCTGCCCTCGGTTGACGCGCTGCTGCGCTCGGACCCGGGCCGCCGGGCGACGGGTCGTCTGGGACGACTCCTCTTGAAGTCCGCGATCACCGATGTGCTCGCCGACGCGCGAGCAGAAGCCGCGGATGGGCGAGCGCCGGGTCCCGACGACGTCCTGCTCGCGCGCGCGTTCCAGCAGGCCTCCCGGGTCGTCACCGGCCTCAGCCCCATGATCAACGCGACCGGCGTGGTGCTCCATACGAACCTGGGGCGGGCACCGCTCCCCGAGGCGGCTATCCGCGCGGTGGACCGCGTCGCGCGCGGATACTCCGACCTGGAGCTCGATCGCGCGACGGGTCAGCGCGGCAAGCGCGCGACCAGGGCCGAGCGGCTGCTGGTGGCGCTCACCGGCGCCGAGGACGCCTTCGTCGTGAACAACTGCGCCGCGGCACTGCTGCTGGCGCTGTCGGCCTTGGCGAAGGGCAAGCAGGTACTGGTCTCGCGCGGCGAGCTGATCGAGATCGGAGGCGAGTTCCGGATCCCCGACATCATGGCCGCATCGGGCACCAAGCTCGTCGAGGTCGGAACCACCAACCGCACCCGCGTTACCGATTACCGCTCGGCCTTGACCCCCCGGACAGGCGCGATCCTCAAGGTGCACCCGTCCAACTACAGGGTGGTGGGGTTCACCGCGTCGGCCAGCGGGCAGGAGCTGGCCGAGCTGGCCGCGAAGAACGGGGTCCCCTTCCTCTACGACGTGGGATCGGGGCTGCTGAGAGGCGGACACGGCATGCCTCCGGAGGAGCCGTCGGTCGCCGATGCGTTGGCCGATGGGGCCGGCCTCGTGACCTTCAGCGGGGACAAGCTGCTCGGCGGTCCCCAGGCAGGCTGCATCGTGGGGCGAGCCGACCTCGTGGGCAGGCTCAAGCGTCATCCGATCGCGCGCGCGATGCGCGTCGACAAGCTCCAGGTGGCCGCCCTGGAGCAGGTACTGGTCCTGCACGCGACTAGCAGGCGCGACGAGCTTCCGGTGGCGCGGATGATCAGGGAGCCGGCGACGTCGGTTCACGCACGGGCAGCCAGGCTGGCCCAGGCACTGGACGGCGATCTCGAGGGTGCCCACGTCGTGAAGTCGGAGTCGGCGGTGGGCGGCGGCTCCGCGCCGGGAACCACCATGCCCTCCTGGGGCGTGCGGCTCACGGTCGCCGACCCCCCGGCGTTCGCGGCTCGCCTCCGCGTCGGCTCGCCCGCCGCCATCTGCCGGGTCGAACGAGAGGCGGTCGTGTTCGACGCCCGCACGGTGACCGACGAGGAGGTCCCGCACCTCACCCGCGCGATCCAGTACGCGCTGGAGGGCGACGATCTGGTCGAGGACTGACCGATGGCCGAGCTCCGCGTGTGCGCGACCGCCGGGCACGTCGACCACGGCAAGTCATCGCTGATCGTCCGGCTCACCGGCATCGACCCCGACAGGTGGGCCGAGGAGAAGCGCCGCGGGCTCACGATCGACCTGGGATATGCCTGGACGACGCTGCCGTCGGGACGGGAGATCGGGTTCGTGGACGTCCCCGGCCACGAACGCTTCATCCGGAACATGCTCGCCGGCGTCGGGCCGGTGCGGCTGGTGCTGTTCGTCGTGGCTGCCGATGAGGGCTGGCGGCCTCAGTCCGAGGAACACCTGCAGATCCTGGACGTCCTGGGGGTCTCGGGAGGAGTCGTCGCGCTCTCCAAACGCGACCTCGTGGATGCCGAGACGCTGGAGCTCGCGCACGAGGAGGTTGCCGAACGGCTGCAGGGAACAGGTCTGGCCGGGGCACCGATCGTGCCGGTGTCGTCCCGGACCGGCGACGGGATCCCGGAGCTCGTCGAGGCGGTGGACGCGATGTTCGCAGCAGGCGCGCCGCCGGAACGCGAACGGACCCGGCTGTTCGTCGACCGCGTCTTCACGATCACGGGCGCCGGTACGGTCGTCACCGGCACGCTGACGGGGGACTGCCTGAGCGCCGGTGACGACGTGGAACTCCTGCCGAGGGGTGAGCGAGCACGGGTCCGGTCCCTGCAGACCCACAAGCGGAAGGAGGAGCGAGCGTGCCCGGTCGCGCGGGTCGCGGCCAACCTGGTCGGGACCGGGCGCGCGGAACTGGAGCGCGGCGATGTCCTGGGGGTGCCCGGCGGATGGCGCCCGACCTCGACGTTCGAGGCGGTGGTGAGGCCGGTCCGAGGCCTCGCAGGACCCCTCACAGCACGCGGCGCGTACAAGGTGTACGCGGGCGCCGCGGAGGTCGACGCGAGGGTGCGGTTCCTCGAGCCGGCCAGGCTCGAACCCGACGGCGAGGCCTTCGTCCGCATCGCCACGAGCCGGCCGCTGGTACTCGACGTCTTCGACCGGTTCGTGTTGCGCGAGGCCGGGCGCCGGCAGACGGTTGGCGGAGGCGAGGTCCTCGATCCGGCGCCGGGGCCGCGCGCCCGACCGGAGCGAGTGGGAGCCTTGGTCGGGCGCGCGGCCGCCGAGCGCGATCAGCTCCCAACGCTGCTCGTGGCCGAGCGGGTGGCCGTTCCGGTCTCCGAGGTCCAAGTGCTGACCGGCTCACGAGCCCTAGGTGGCGATGTCGTAGGAACCTGGCTGATCGAACCGGCCGCCCGGGAGATCGTGGCGAGCGCGCTGACCGAGTGGCTCGGTTCGTTCCATCGGGACCATCCGCTCGAGGAAGGTGCCCGGCTCGGCGACGTTCGTCAGACGACCGCGAGATCGCTCCGAGCCGCCGGCGGCCCCTTCGACGAAGGCCTGATCGACGCCCTGCTCGAAGATCTCGAGGCCCGAGGCGAGACCGCGCGCTCCGAGACGACGGTCCGGCTCGCCACCCATCGGGTCGACCTGGGTTCGCGCACAGAGGACGTCGACCGGCTCCTCGCCGCCGTTTCAGGCGAGCACGAGGCCACGCCGCCCACCATGAAGGAGCTGCTCGCCGCCGGATTCGGGAGAGACGTCGTGGACGCCGCAGCACGAGCTGGCGTGGTGGTTCGGCTGTCGCCCGATCTGGTCGTGGCGCCCTCGCTGGTCGAGCGTGCGAAGGCCGCCGTCCACGACGCCCCCGATGGCATCACGGTGAGCGCGCTCCGCGCGGCGCTCGGCACCAGCCGTAAGTACGCCGTACCACTGGCGGAGCACCTGGACCGCGCCGGCATCACCCGGCGTGAGGGCGACCTCCGGTTCCCGAAGGACCGCTAATCGGACCCGGGGTCCTCGGCCGGGTAGATCTCGTCGGCCGGGGAGATCTCGGCGGTTACGGCTACCTCGACGCAGGAGCCCCTGGGCAGCGACGCCACTCCGACCGCGGCGCGCGCGTGCCTCCCGGGCTCGCCCAGCACCTCGACCAGCAGCTCGCTGGCGCCGTTGGCCACCTCCGGGTGCTCGACGAACCCCGAGGTGGCAGCCACGTAGACGGTCACGTGCGAGATCCGCCGGAGCGGCCCGAAGGACCCAAGCTCCGCCCGGAGCGCGGCCAGGGCCTGGAGCGCGGCCCGTCGAGCCGCCGCAGCCCCATCGGCCACCGTAACGCTCTCGCCGAGCAGACCCGGATGCACGAGCGCCCCGTCGGCTATAGGCACCTGCCCGGCGACGAACGCAGCGGAGCCGCTGAGCACAACGGGGAGGTATGCCGCCAGTGGCTTGGGAGCATCTGGGAGCTCCTCGCCGATCTCGGTCAGACGTTCGAGGATCCGTTCATCATCCATGGAACGGCAGTATCCCCCAACTCTCGCCGCGACCCGGCCCCTGCGAACCAGGTCCGTCAGCCGGCCCGGCGCGCCCGCTCTCGCAGCAACGTTCGGCGCTCCATCTCGTTCAACCCCCCCCACACGCCGTGGGGATCGCGGACCTGCAGGGCGACGGAGAGACATTCCTCGCGTACCGGGCACCGAGCACAGATCGCCTTGGCGACGGCCTCCCGGGCCAGCTTCTCGGAGCGCCGCTCGAAGTACCCCGGCGCGAAGAAGTAGGAGGCATCCTCGCCGCGGCAGGCGGCGCGATTCTGCCAGCCAGGAAGCACGAGCTCGCCCATCTATCCGATTGTTCGTAGAGAAGGCCGGAGGGGATTCCGGCCGTCGCAAGGTCACCGAACCTCCACATTGGAGCGAACGCCTTCCGCTGCAAGGCTCGTTCAGTCGACGACGCCGACCGGCTCCTCGTCGGCACCCTCCGGTTCGACCCGCAGGATCAGGCCATCGACGCCGCGGACCCGGACAGATGTGCCCGACTCGATGGGCTCGCCCCCCGAACGGCCGCGCCAGAGAGCACCTTTCACGTAGACGGGACCGTCGGGAGCCAGACGCCCGCGGGCCTCGCCGACCAGCCCGATGAGCCCCCGCTGGGTCGAGACGATCCTGTCCCGGGACTGCAGGGCAACGGTCAGCCCGAAGCCGTAATAGAGGAGCGAGGCCGCGACCGTGCCGCCGATCAGCCACGGTGAGATCGACAGGGCCTCGTCGAGGCCTCGGAACGCCAAGACGGAACCACCCGTGAAACCAGCCAACCCCAACGCCGTCCACACACCGAGCCTCCGGAGCACCACGTCCAGCACCATCAGCCCGACCCCGCCCGCGAGGAGTCCAAGGCCGACCCAAGAGAACGGCACCACGGTGAGCCCGTAGACGGCGAGAGCGCTCAAGAACGCGCCGCTGAACCCGGCGAAGCCGAACCCCGGTTGGGTGAGCTCGAAGGCGATCGCCGCCAGCCCGAGCGCGACCAGGACGAATACGAACGTCGGCGTCGCCACCGCATGCTTCACGCGGAGGATCGGTCCCAGGCCGACGAACCGGATGTCCACCGTGGGCCTCGTGCCCGCGGTGGCGATCGCCGTTCGCAGCACCACCGGACCCTCGGGCGTCCGAACGGTCTGGCCGTCGATCCTGTTCAGCAGGTCCGGGACGGAAAAGGCGCCTTCCGGGAACGCGATGCCCAGCTCGATGGCGTCGGCGCCCGAGAGGGGCTCGTCGAGGCGCTCGAGGCGCGTGGCTTTGCCACGCGCCTCGAGCCATCGCGAGATGGTGTCCGTGAGATCCGGCCGCGCCTCCGGCGCGGCCAGATCCACCGGGTGAAGCGGCCCCGTCTGCGAGCCGGGCGATACCGCCGCCAGCGACGACGCGTACATCAGGAGCAGGCCGGCGCCGGCCGCCTTGGCCGGCGCCGGCCCCACCCAAGCCACTACCGGAACGGTCATCGTTGCGATGCGGTCGGCCAGGGCCACAGCGTCCTGGTCGAGCGTGCCCGCCGAGTCGATCTGCAGCACCACGATCGCCCCCTCTCGCTCGGCGATCGACAGGCGCTCCTGGAAGAACCCCAGGAACGGCCTGTCGATCGCCCCCTCGACCTGGATCACGTCGATCCTGGTGGGCTCGACGACCTCCTGGGCGAGTGCCTCGATGGATACGGGCACGACGACGGCCAGCAGCGTGACGAGGATGCAGAGGCGGCGCATGAGCGCCCCATCGTACCGATGTGCCGACAGGCGTATCCTTGCCGCAGAACCCCATGCGCGGCGCCGACGCTCCGTCTCGCCTCTCCCGCGAGCACCTGTCGATCAGGCTGCTGGCACTGTTGCTGGCCGTGCCCATCATCGTCGTTGCCTCCGGCCTTATGGCGATCGTCCTCGCACCCCCGTTCGCAGGAGCCGCGTTCGCTGTCCAGGAGCTCGACCGACGCCTCGACGCCGCCGGCGCCGACTTCAGCGAGATCCCCGAGTTCCCGGAACGCTCGACCATCTACGCCAACGACGGGCGCACGGTGCTCGCCTCGGTGTACCTGGACAACCGCGAGTACGTGAAGCTCCACAAGGTCAGCACCTTCGCCCGACAGGCGGTCCTGGCGATCGAGGACTCGGGTTTCTACGAGCACGGACCCCTCAACTGGGCCTCGCTGCTGCGAGCGGTCGCTGAGAACCTGAGAGCCGGCGAGATCGTGCAAGGCGGCTCCACGATCACCCAGCAGCTGGTCAAGAACACCCTGGGCTTGGACCCCTACGATCGGTCGTTCGAGCGGAAGTTCCAGGAGCTGGCGCTGGCTATCCGGGTCGAGGACAAGTATTCCAAAGACGCCATCCTGGAGCTCTATCTCAACGAGCTCTACCTCGGCAACGGCGTGTACGGGTTCGGGACGGCCGCCGATTTCTACTTCCACAAGAAGGCGATCGACCTGACACTCCCGGAGGGGGCGCTTCTGGCCGGCATGGCCCGGGCGCCCGAGTACTGGGACCCGCTTGACAACCCGAAGAAGGCGTTGATCCGCCGGAACGACGTGCTGAACCGGATGATCTCGCTCGGCTGGATCTCGGGCGACGAGGGCGAGGCTGCCAAGGAGAAGCCCCTGGGCCTGGCTAAGGGCGCCGGCAAGCTGCGGCTCAGCCGGCCGCCGTTCTTCGTGACCTACCTGCAGGAATGGATGCTCGCGGACCCGCACAAGGAGTTCCAGGAGCTGGGCAGGACCGAGCGCGCTCGTCGCCGCACCTTGTTCGAGGGAGGGCTCAAGATCGTCACGACGCTCGATGCCCAGTGGCAAGAGGCGGCAGAGCGGGCCGCGAACGCCCCGTGGAACATCACGCCGGGCAACCCCGGGTACCGGCAGAAGCCCGAGGTTGCGATCGTCTCGCTCGACACCGACTCGGGAGCGATCCGCACGATGCTCTCGGGCAAGGACTACCGGAAGGACGCGAAAGATTTCGTGACGACGGGGCACCAGCCCGGCTCGGCGTACAAACCGTTCATCCTGGCTGCGGCCTTCGAGGCGGGGATCCCGCCCACCCAGACCTACTCGAGCAAGTCGCCGATCACGTTCCCCGACTACCGCGATGAGGTGACCGGCGAGCCCTGGACGGTGTACAACGCGGAGGGGGCGGGCGACGGCGGGTTGATCGACCTCTACCGAGCGACGGCATCCTCGGTGAACGTCGTGTTCGCTCAGCTCATCCTGGATGTCGGTCCGGCGGACGTCGACGACGTCACCGAGCGGCTCACGAGCCGCGACCGCCGCCCCACCCGGGACATCCCCGGGTTCGCCTCCCAGGCAACGGGCTCGGTGGAGATGTCCCCGCTGGAGATGGCCGCAGGGTTCCAGACCATCGCGAACGACGGCCGGCGTTGTTCCCCGTACGCGATCGAGTCCATCGTGCAGGAGGGGAAGGCCATCTATCGGC
>Ga0247727_10018657_pt1 | contig 10873 bp, 6 predicted proteins | sample WisWelCaveWW1625_FD_202498 | JGI IMG/M metagenome (GOLD analysis project Ga0247727, IMG submission 202498) | Biofilm microbial communities from Wishing Well Cave, Virginia, United States - WW16-25 | ecosystem: Environmental > Aquatic > Deep subsurface > Groundwater > Cave microbial mat | place...
CGGCTTCATGAAAGGGTATCCGGCAACGGCGCTCGCCAGCGTCAATCCCCAGCAGATTCAATCGCAACAATGCCCGTTCACCGGGCAATGGCTGACGGCGGTAAAAGCCATTCGGCCGGATGTCACCCTATTGCATGCGCAACAAGCCGATGCGGAAGGCAACGTCCTGATTCGCGGCATTGTTGGCGCCGCGCGCGAAGCGGCGCTGGCCGCGAAAACCTTGCTGGTAACGGTAGAAGAAAAAGTCGAGAAATTGACCGCCGATATGAACGCCATTGTGTTGCCGCGCGGGCTGATTGCGGCCATTGCCGTGGTCCCGGGTGGCGCTTATCCGTCCTATGCACAAGGCCATTATCCGCGCGACAACAGCTTCTATCTCGGCTGGGACGCCATTGCCCGCGACCGCGAGCAATTTCTGGTCTGGATGCAGGCGCATGTTCTGGATTTGCGTGATCACGCCGAGCTTTTGCAACGGCTGAAGGTGGCGGCATGACCGCTGTTGCGTCAGGCAAATCGGATCGTTATACCCGTGATGAAATCATGACGGTGACGGCGGCACGGCAACTGAAAAACGGCGCCGTTTGTTTCGTCGGCATTGGCCTGCCTAGTGCAGCGTGCAATTTGGCCCGTCAGACCCACGCCCCAGATCTGGTATTGATTTATGAGTCCGGCACCGTCGGCACCAAGCCAACGGTCTTACCGCTTTCCATTGGCGACAGCGAATTGGCGGAAACTGCCGATTGCGTGATTCCATTACCGGACATTTTCAGCTATTACTTGCAGGGTGGTCGGGTCGATATTGGTTTTCTCGGCGCCGCACAGATTGATCGCTTCGGCAATCTCAACAGCACCGTAATAGGCGACTACGCGCATCCTACCATTCGTTTGCCGGGAGCCGGCGGCGCCCCTGAAATTGCCAGCCATGCCAAAGAGGTGCTGATCGTGATGAAGCAATCGGCACGCAGTTTTGTTGAACGGCTGGCGTTTCGCACTTCCTGTGGTTTTCTCAGTGGCAATGGCCAGCGTCGGCACAGCGAGTTTGCCGGGGCAGGTCCGCAGGCGCTAATCACCGACTACGGCATGATGCGGCCCGATCGGGTCAGCGATGAGTTGACCCTGGTCGCCGTTTATCCCGGAGTTACCGTCGAACAAGTGCAAGCCGCAACCGGCTGGACACTGAAAGTGGCCGATACGGTCGCCGTGTTGACTGAGCCGACTGATGAAGAATTGACCGTGCTGCGCGCCCTGCATGCGCGCACTGAACAGGCGCACGCGAACCCCGTTCGCATTCGTCTCCCGAATTGAATAGTCGAGCGCCCTTTATGAACAGCGAACATATCCGTACCGAACTGCCGGGACCGAAAGCCCGTGCGCTTATCGCCCGCGACAAGGCCGTGATTTCGCCGTCCTATCCGCGTGATTATCCGTTTGCGATGTCGCATGGCAAAGGCGTCGAAGTCTGGGACGTTGACGGCAACCGATTTCTGGATTTTGCCGCCGGAATTGCGGTCTGCGCGACCGGTCACAGTCACCCGCAGGTGGTCGACGCCATCAAAGCCGCCGCCGATCGATTTTTGCATATCTCCAGCGATTATTGGCATGAACATCAGGTGCGACTTGGTGAACGCATCAACGAACTGAATCCGATGGCCGAGCCGGTGCTGAGCTTCATGTGTCAATCCGGTACCGAAGCGGTAGAGGGGGCGTTGAAACTTGCCCGCTATGTCAGCGGCCGTTCGCGCTTCATCGGTTTTCTCGGTGGCTTTCACGGCCGCACCATGGGTTCGCTGTCGTTTACGTCGAGCAAATACACCCAGCAAAAAGGTTTCTTTCCAGGTATGCCGGGCGTCACCCATGTGCCGTATCCGAATAATTACCGGCCGCTGCTGGCCGGTGTGGATCAGGGCGCAGCGGTCCTGAATTATATCGAAAACGTCTTGTTCCAGAGCAATGTTCCGGCCAGCGAAGTGGCCGGCATTTTGATCGAGCCGATGCAGGGCGAAGGCGGTTATCTGACGCCTCCGGATGGCTTCCTGCAGGGCCTGCGCGAGCTCTGCGATCGGCACGGCATTCTGCTGATTTTCGACGAAGTGCAATCCGGCGTCGGTCGCACCGGCAAAATGTTCGCCAGCCAGCATTGGGGCGTGAAGCCCGACATCATGACGCTTGCCAAGGGCCTCGGTTCCGGTATGCCGATTGGGCTGGTGGTCGCCAAGAAAACTATCATGGAAAAATGGCAGCGCGGCGCCCATGGCAATACTTATGGCGGCAATCCGCTGTGTTGTGCGGCGGCACTGGCGACGCTGGATCTGGTTGAACGCGAATACTGCGCCAATGCCGCAACGGTTGGTGACTACTTCATGGCGAAACTTCGTGAGCTGCAAACACGTTTCGATTGTCTCGGTGAAGTACGCGGCAAGGGCCTGTTTATCGGTATGGAATTGGTCACGGATCGCGCCAGCAAAATGCCGGCCAAAGAACTCTGTGATCGCTTGATCACCCGGGCCTATCACAACGGTTTGCTGCTGCTGTCCTGCGGTGTCAGTACCGTACGATTTATGCCGCCGTTGTTAGTAACCCGAGCGCAGATAGACGAAGCCTTGGTGATGATTGAGGCGAGCTTGAAGGAAGTGCTGGCCTAGTTTTACCTGCAAGATTCAGACACAAATCACCCCACTCCTCCCAGTGGCAGGGAGACACGCTGTACAGTCCCTCCCCCTGCCAGGGGGGAGGGGTAGGAGGGGGGTGAGAGCCGAGACTGACTTGCTCATCGAATGGGTTTCCGGAGTCCAACGAATGCATCGCGCCTGGATTTTACTGTTTGCAATGCTGTGCGGCGCTGCCGACGCTGCGCGCGAACCCGTACTGAAACAAATCCAGCTCCCGCACAGCTACTACTGGCGGGAGATGTATCTGCCGCAACTGACCAGCGGGCCGTCATCGGCCGCCTTTTTGCCGGATGGCACAGCAGTTGTGTACAGCATGGCCGGCTCACTGTGGCGGCAAAATCTGGACGCCGACAGTGCGACTGAAATCAGCCACGGTCCCGGTTACGACTACCAGCCCGACGTGTCACCCGATGGTCGCCATGTCGTATTCGTTCGTCACCATCGCGATGCCATCGAATTGTGGCGGCTCGATCTCCAGACGGGTGCGCAACTGCAACTGACAACGACCGCTGCCAGCAACGTCGAGCCGCGCTTCTCACCCGATGGCAAGCAACTCGCGTTCGTTTCCACTCGCGCCGATGCAGATGGCAACAATGCCGGTCGTTTCAACCTCTACCTCGCTGACGTTACCGAAAAGGGTCTGGGCAATGTCCGGCCTCTGGTTGCCAACCGCGGCAGTGAAATTGATCGTTATTACTACAGCCCGTTCGATCACGCCGTGAATCCTTCCTGGAGTCCGGACGGCAAGCGCATTTTTTACCTCGGCAATCCGGAAGTGGCCTGGGGCAGTGGCGATCTGTGGTCAGTGGCGGTGGCCGATCCAAATGACCGGCAACGGGTTCTGGTCGAAGAAACCACCTGGGCCGCCAAACCGGAGCTGGCAGCCGATGGCAAGCGCCTGCTGTACAGCAGTTACCTGGGCCGGCAATGGCATCAACTGTGGCTGACAACAACCACCGGGCAGTCGCCCTTACCGCTGACATTTGGTGATTTTGATCGTCGCAACGCCCGCTGGTCACCCGATGGGAAACGCGTGCTTTACATCAGTAACGAGCACGGCAACACCAGTCTGTGGCGCCAGGACGTGGTAGGCGGCAAGCGCGAGGCAGTCGTTGCCCGGACTCGGCACTACCTGCGGCCCATGACCGAACTCACTTTGCGCCTGCAAGATCAGGCCGGTAATCCGCTAGCCGGGCGAGTAACCGCGCTGGCAAGTGATGGCCGTCACTACGGCCCGGACAATGTCTGGTTGCGCGCGGACGATGGCTATGATCGTCGGCAGCAAGCGCATGAACACCATTACTTTCATTGCAACAAGGTTTGCACGCTGACCGTTCCCGTTGGCGGGATGGCGCTGACGGTGCAACACGGTTTTGCGACGGTGCCGGTGCAGCAAACCGTGCAAACGAAACCGGGTACGCATGAATTGATGGTGGCGCTACAGGGCAATGCCTTGCCGGCCGAATTCGGCAAGCACCTCAGCGCCGATTTGCATGTCCACATGAACTACGGCGGCCACTATCGCGAAAAACTGGCGGGGCTGGCGGCGCAAGCGCAAGCCGAAGATCTCGATATCGTTTACAACCTGATTGTGAACAAGGAGCAGCGGATTCCGGATATCGGCGAGTTCGCTGCGAGCGGCCACCAGATCGGCGCCACCACGATCTTTCAAGGCCAGGAATTTCACACCAGTTACTGGGGTCATCTCGGGTTGCTGCATCTTGACGACCACTACCTGACGCCGGATTTCAGTAGCTACCGCCATACCGCGTTGGCGTCCCCCTATCCGCACAATGGCGTCATCGCCGATTTGGCGCACGAACAAAATGCCTTGGTCGGTTATGTCCATCCGTTCGACTGGGCCATCGTTCCGGAAAAGGAAAAGAAGCTGACCAACGCATTTCCGATCGATGTCGCGCTGGGTAAAACCGATTACTACGAACTGGTGTCGTTTGCCGACCCGCTTGCAAGCGCCGACGTTTGGCACCGACTGCTGAATCTGGGTTTCCGGATAGCCGCTGGTGCCGGTACTGATGCGATGAGCAACTACGCCTCACTGCGTGGTCCGGTTGGGCTCAATCGGGTGTTTTTAGCAACAAAAGCGGCGACAACAGCGGCGACGCCGACCGCCTTGAAACAAGCCATTCGCAGCGGTCATGGTTTCGTCACCAACGCCCCGCTGCTGGGCCTGACGGTCGCTGGTGCCGCGCCCGGCGATACCTTGGTGCTGGCAGCAACAACCGATCGCGTTTCAGTGCGAGCCGCCGTGCGCTCGATAAGCCCGGTGCCGATGATAGAAATTCTGCACAACGGCAAAGTTTTGAAACGTATCAAAACCGATCGCAGTGGCCGGCGTGCAGACTTTAGCGGCGAGCTCAAACTTGAACGCAGCGGCTGGCTGCTGCTGCGCGCCTACAACCCCGAGCCGCATGTGCTGGTGCAGGATTTGTACGCTTATGGAAGTACCAATCCCATCTGGATTGAAATACCGGGCAAACCACTGTCGGCGCCAGACGATGCCCACTACTTCCTGCGCTGGCTGGACCGGGTGATCGATGATGCCGGCAAGCGCAGTGATTACAACACCAACGCCGAGCGCGAGGAAACGCTGGCGTACTTGCGTTCGGCGCGCGTGGTGTTTGAATCGAAGTTGACGTCGAAGTAAACGACAAACCGCGGAGGGTGCGTCATGACGCACCATTTTTTGCAGGCGCAAAGTGTTGGCGGCAGGGCGGATCGCCCTGGTCAAAAATCAAATGCGCCGCCGTACTTGGGCTAGGGTGAGATTTATTCCGCACCGAAGTTCAGCCCAACGGTGATACTCGGCGTTGCTGGCAAACGTCGGGTTTAGCGTGGCTCAAAACGTCTTGACTGGAACCGGGTGGAGCGAAAAATTGAAGAAAATTATCATGGCAAAGGCAATGGTCCTTTGTTTGCTGTTCACCGCAGGGGCCGGTTTTGCCTCCGAAAAGCGGTCGCTAAACTTGTCCGATTTGAACCAGTTGAAAGACGTTACCGCGCCAGTATTCGCACCCGACAACGACAAGATCGCCTACGTCGTCAGCACCGCCAATACCGACAGCGATCAAAGCGTCAGTGATCTCTGGCAGGTGTCATTCGCTGGCGGCGAGCCACGGCAATTGAGCCAAACACCGTTTGCCAGCGAATGGTTGCCGCGCTGGAGCCCCGATGGCAAATGGTTGGCATTCCTGTCCGATCGTGGTAGCGACGAGACAACCCAGATCTGGTTAATGCCGGCTGATGGCGGCGAAGCGCGGCAACTGAGTTCGGTCAACGCTGGCGTGAAAGATTTTGCATGGGCGCCCGACAGCGCAAGGATTGTACTGGTCGCCGACGATGCCGCGCCGGAACCGGCGAAAGATTCGCGCGGTGAGGACAAACCGGAACCGCCACGGGTCATGACCCGCTTTCAGTTTAAAGAAGACGGCCGTGACTACCTGACCGACCGCTACCAACATCTGTATCTGCTCAGCGTCAGCGACAGCAGCATTACGCAACTGACTACGGGCGCACAAGATGACTGGCTGCCGGCCTGGTCGCCGGACGGCAAACTGATTTCGTTCGTCGCCAAGCGCAGCAAAGATCCCGACCGGCATCTGAACTACGACGTGTATGTTGTTGCGCCGGCAGCAGGCAGCGAGCCGCGCCCGATCAGCAGCTTCACCGGCACCGATGTCGATCCCTACTGGGAGTCCAGACCGGAATGGTCGCCGGACAGTCGCAAACTGGTCTGGTTGCAGAGCGGTGAAGACAAATGGATTTACTACGCACCCTGGCAATTGACCGTTGCCGATGTGAATACCGGTGCCATCACCACACCGGCTCGCATTGATCGCTGCTTCTACAAACCGCGCTGGTCGGCGGACGGCAAATCGATCTATGCGCTGGTTGAACAAAGTAGAAATACGTGGCTTGCTACCATTAATCCGGAGGAGTCAAACCCTGATCGAGCCATTCGCTATCTGACCAGTGGCAATCGATTTGGCTACGACTACGCTGTGGCAGCGAATGGCCGTACTGTGGTTCTCGACAGTGCCGATGTCACGCCATTTGAACTGACAGCGGTGGCAGGGTCGGGCAAAAAGACTCAGCGCCGTGTGCTGACCACGCACAATCGCTTCCTGAACAACCTGACCGTGCAAGCAGCCGAAGACATCAGCTTCATCAGCGCCGGTGTGCGCATCGACGGTCTGCTGATCAAGCCGGTGGATTATCAACCTGGCAAACGGTATCCGACGATTTTGCGCTTGCATGGTGGCCCGGTTTATCAGTTTTCCCATGAATTCATGTTCGACTGGCAACTTTACGCCGCCAACGGCTATGCCGTGCTGGCAGTCAATCCACGCGGTTCCTCCGGGCGCGGCTTTGATTTTTCCAAAGCCATTTACGCCGATTGGGGCAATGTCGATGTCAAGGACGTGCTCGCCGGTGTTGACCATGTCGTCAAACTGGGTGTTGCTGATCCGGATCGGCTTGGCGTTGGTGGCTGGAGCTATGGTTCTATTCTGACCAATTACGTTATCGCCAGCGACAAACGATTCAAAGCCGCCTACAGCGGCGCTGGTAGTTCGAATATGTTGGGCAACTATGGTCACGACCAGTACTCGCGTGAATATGAATTGGAACTCGGCACGCCGTGGATTAACTTCGATGCCTTTGTCCGAGTCAGTTTTCCGTTTTTGCACGCTGACCGCATCAGTACGGCGACGCTGTTTCAGTGCGCGGAAAAAGATTTCAACGTGCCCTGTCTTGGCGCCGAGCAGATGTATCAGGCATTACAGTCATTAAAAGTGCCAACGCAATTGGTGATCTACCCTGGCGAAAATCACGGCTTGACTGTGCCAAGTTATTTGCAGGATCGCTTGCAGCGCAACCTGGCGTGGTTCAACCGATATTTGAAGGCAGATTGACGGACCAGGGGTCACGTCTGGTGGGTCCGGTAGCGGTAAAAATGATGAGTCGTAAAGTTCCTCCCCCTGCGAGGGGGGAGGTTAGGAGGGGGGTGAATTACGTGCAGAGGCCCTGGATTCTATAGCGACACCGTCAGATTGCTGCCATGCGGGATTGCCAGATACCACAACCTGAGTGTCCGTCGGCGGCAGCTAAAAATATTCCGTTCATTCACGACCGGGCAGCAAACGGTTGTATTGCTTCAAGACTTTTTTCAGCGCTGTATGATCGATCGCAGCAGCACGATGACCCTCCGTACCGGTCATCGGACGAGCAGCGATCAGGGCATTGATGATGGCTTCTTCAGTGGCTTGCACGGTGCCGAGAAATACCTCGTCCAGATTTTCGTTGGCGAGCATCGCGATGGACGAGGCATTGTCGGCCTGATTCGCCGTGTCATTGGCGGTGGAAAAGGCGATAAAGATATCGCCGGAACCGTTGCCGGCATAGGAGCCGTTGCGACCGAGGCCGAGAGCCGCGCGCCGAGCCAGACGTTTGAGCTGGTGGGGTAATAACGGCGCATCGGTCGCCACGACGATAATGATGGAACCGGTATCGCCGCGAAACCCGCTGTCAGTTTCACTGCGGGCCAGCGGCTTGGACCACAACAAGTCATTTTGCAAGTGCTGGCCAACTGGCACCCCAGCAATCCGCAGGGTGCCGCGCACGCCGTAGTTGGCTTGCACCAATACTCCGATGATGTAGTCCTGATTGTTGATTTGTACCAGCCGGGAACTGGTGCCGGTGCCGCACTTGAACTCATGACAGATCATGCCGGTACCACCGCCGACGTTGCCTTCTTCGATGGCGCCGCCATGGGCATCGCTCAGCGCTGCGAATACATGTTCAGGTTTGATATGAAAACCATTGATGTCATTGAGGTAACCGTCCCAGGTTTCAGCAACCACCGGCAGCGACCACCAGTAACCACTTTTGTCGGCCGCGCCATTATTGATACGCCACTGTATCGTTGCATCGCGAACGATACCGACGCTATGGGTGTTGGTAATCATCACCGGGCCTTCCAGGAAACCACTTTCTTCAATCCAGTGGCTGCCGGTCATTTCACCATTACCATTTAACGAAAACAGGCCAGCAAACACAGGGTTGTCATGGCTTTGCTTGCCGCGTGGCAAAATGGCGGTAACGCCAGTGCGTACTGACCGGCCGTCCGTCAGATTCGCACTGATTGTGCTGTAGCCAACCGTGAGTCCGTTGACATCCGTGATGGCATTCAGTGGCGCCGTGCGCCCTTCAAATGGAATGCCTTCGTCACGCGCGCGCAGGTTCATTTTTTGTAGGTTCGCCTTCAGCCGGACAGCGGTGCCTGCGTCATCCGCGCGCGGGCTATTTTCCGGCACTGTCTTTTCCTGCGCGGGCTCTACTTGCGCAACTACAGCCTGCGAAGCCAGCGCCAAAAACATGAGCGCTGCCGCTATTAGTATTTTTGCCATGGTCGTGGTCCTCGATGTGATATTTGAGGTAGAGTTCAGCACAGGCAAGGCAGGCTATGCAAACGCAGGAGGATCTATGTCGCTGCGTTCACTGTACGAACAAAGGCCATTGGAGAATTCGTACGCGCTGCATGCGCAGTTTTATCGGGATGAAAAGTGGCTGGCGGTGGAGGGCCAGCAGGTGTTTGCCAATACCTGGCAATTGTTCGGACATGCCAGTCAGTTGCTGCATGCTGGCGATCACATTGTCGGTGAGGTCGCCGGTAAACCGGTAATTGTGGTGCGGCAGCACAGTGGCGAACTGAAGGCGTTTTACAATGTGTGCCGCCATCGCGCCGGCCCCCTGGCGACTTGCAGTGGCAAGGCCGCAAAAGCCTTGCATTGCCGCTATCACGGTTGGACTTATACCCTGGATGGTCAGCTGAAGGCGGCCACCGAAATGCAAGACGCGAGTGACTTTCAAGTCAACGACATTCGCTTGACGCCAGTACAGGTACGGGAGTGGCAACGATTTGTGTTTGTTGCGCTGAGCGAAAATGTCCCCGCGTTTGAGGATGTGTTCAGTGAAATTGTTGAGCGGGTCAAACCCAATGATATCGCCTCGATGCAATTTCATAGTCGGGTGGTTTATGCGATTGACTGCAACTGGAAGGTCTATATCGATAATTTCCTCGAAGGCTATCATTTGCCTTTTGTCCATCCCGGCCTGTCCAAAGTGCTCGACTATCGCTCCTACGACACCGAGTTGCATCCGTGGTACTCGCTCCAGCACTCACCGATTCGCAATAACGAAGACTTGTATGCTGACGGTCATGCGTATTACTACTTTGTTTACCCCAATATCATGCTGAACATCTTGCCGGGCCGGCTGCAAACCAACCGCATCGTGCCAACTGGCCTGAATCGCTGCATTGTCGAATTTGAACACTATTATTCGACTGACCCGCTGATGCAGGCTTGTATTGATAATGAGCAACAGTTCTCACATCAGATTCAGCAGGAAGACATCACCATCTGTGAGCATGTGCAACGCGGTCTTGCCTCCAGCGCCTACGAAGCCGGGCGACTCAACCCGAAGCGTGAAGCGGGGGTTTGGCATTTTCAGAATCTGTTGCGACGGGCTTATGCGAGTGTGTGAGTCGGACTCATTAGTAAAGCTTTAGGTGTTCTCCGGTGTTGTGGGTCGGGCTTTAGTCCGCCAATGTCGGCCTGGAGGCCGACCTACAAAGGCTGAGAACTAACGTAAGCAGTCAGACTGGTATCAAGGCCGCGATAATCTCAGTCGATTCACGCACTCGATAAAAACATAAGAACAGGCGGAAACAAAAATGAACGACATTGAACCGGCCAAGAAACCACTCGGCTTCTGGATGTGCACGGCGCTGCTGGTCGGCAATGTGATAGGCATGGGCATTTTTATGTTGCCAGCCTCATTGGCGCCCTATGGGTTTAATGCTTTGATTGGTTGGGTGATTACAGTTGTCGGCTGTGTTTTTATCGCCAATGTGTTTGCCAGTTATGCTCGCGCCATGCCGCACGAAGACGGACCCTATGGCTATACCCGGCGCGCCTTTGGCAACGGCGCGGCGTTTTTTGTCATGTGGTGTTACTGGATTTCGGTCTGGATTACCAATGCAACCCTGGCGATTGGCATCGTCGGCTATCTGACCGTATTCTTGCCGATATTGACGCACATGCCAGTACTGCAACCGATCACGGCGCTGGCGTTGATCTGGGTTTTTGTCCTGGTTAATTTGCGTGGGGCGCACACCTCGGGCC
>Ga0247727_10018658_pt1 | contig 10872 bp, 7 predicted proteins | sample WisWelCaveWW1625_FD_202498 | JGI IMG/M metagenome (GOLD analysis project Ga0247727, IMG submission 202498) | Biofilm microbial communities from Wishing Well Cave, Virginia, United States - WW16-25 | ecosystem: Environmental > Aquatic > Deep subsurface > Groundwater > Cave microbial mat | place...
GCACGTCGGGTTTTGCGGTGGATACGAATGTCGTCACCGACGTCAAAGATTCGTGGAGCATGATGTTCGACCCGAACTCGCCCTACTGCGGCAAGATCAGCATGTTGGACGATGAACGCGAGACGATCGGCGCGGCGCTCATGTATCTGGGTTATCCCATCAACGATGTTGACCCCGTCCACCTTGAAGAAGCCAAGAACGCGCTCATCGCGCAATCCAACTGTGTCAAGGCATACGACAGCCAGACCAACGACGATCTGATTATTTCAGGCGAAACAGTGCTGGGTCATATCTGGACAGGTGATGCAATCCTCGCTGGCTTGCCCGATTCTGGCGGACGTGAAGGGATTGCTTACGTGATTCCGATTGAAGGATGCACCATCTGGCAGGATAACATGGCAGTCCCCGTGGGCGCTCCGAATGCCTATACCGCGATGGTCTTCATGAACTATACTCACTATCCTGAGATCGCGGCGCTAAATGCCGAGTTCGTTGGATATGCCACGCCTAACAAAGCTGCCAAAGAGTTTATTGATCCTGAGATGCTCGCCAATGAAGGCATTTACCCGTCTGCGGAAGTTGCCGAAAGTTTACAGTGGATTGAGGATGTCGGTCCCGCGCTGGAACTTTATGATCGCATCTGGACTGAATTCAAAGCCGCCATTGGAAGTTAGTTAATTACGGGAGTGTGTCGCACCTTTTTCAATGGGAATATTCGACTCGAGGACATTTCTTTGATCAAAGAGTTGAATCTGCCCGTCAGGTGCGACGCACCCTCAGACAATCGCTCACCTGCACTGCACCAAACGCAGTGCGGTGCAAGTGTCATTCTTGACCGGAACCTGATTCTGTTTCGATAAAACTTTTCTTCGCTTTGTCACCCTGAGTGGCGCCGAGGCGCCACTCAGGGTCTCTAAGACAATCGTAGAGATGCTTCGCAGAGTTTATCCTGAGCAAAGCCGAAGGGCTCAGCATGACATTGCGTAAAGTAGGACAAATACTTTGTCCGCCCCCCTCAGCATTGAAGGATGGTGGAGCCATCTGAAAGGAGTTTATGCGAGTCTTACTCGTAGGAGTTGGGGGAGTAGGGGAAGCCATCGCCGCAATTGCAAAACCACGCCAGTGGATGGAATTGATGGTGTTAGCCGACTACAATATCAAACGCGCTGAAGAAGTTCAAAAGAAATTAGGGGATGACAAACGATTCCCTGTTGAATTCATTGATGCAAGCAAGCAGGAAAACATTGAGATGCTTGCGAAGAAATATAATGTTGACCTTATCATGAACTCAGTTGACCCGATCTTCAACAAACAAATTTTCGACGCAGCATATAATGTCGGCGCGAAATACATGGATATGGCAATGACCTTGTCTGAGCCGCACCCAACCGACCCGTTCAACAAAACAGGTGTCAAACTGGGTGATTATCAATTCGACAAAGCCAAAGAATGGGAAAAGAAAGGCTTGCTCGCGCTCGTCGGCTTCGGTGTGGAACCTGGCATGGCAGATGTGTTCGCTCGTTATGCAAACGATTATCTTTTTGACGAGATCGAAGAAATTGGCGTCCGCGATGGCGGGAATATCACAATTGATGGTTATGACTTTGCGCCAAGCTTTTCCATCTGGACGACGATTGAAGAGTGTTTGAATCCGCCGATTATTTGGGAGAAGGATAAAGGCTGGTTTACCACTGAACCATTCTCCGAGCACGAAATCTTTGACTTCCCCGAAATTGGCAAAGTGGATGTTGTCAACGTGGAGCACGAAGAAGTACTGCTTATCCCTCGTTGGGTGAAATCAAAACGCGTCACGTTCAAGTATGGACTTGGCGATGAATTTATTGACGTTCTAAAGATACTTCATAAATTGGGATTGGATAATAAAGAAAAAATAAAAGTAAAAGGTGTTGAAGTCGCGCCGCGTGATGTGGTTGCTGCATCCCTGCCCGACCCTGCCCATCTCGGCGAAAAAATGCACGGCAAAACCTGCGCGGGGACGTGGGTGAAGGGTATGAAAGATGGGAAGAAGAAAGAAGTCTATCTTTATCAAGTCGCGGATAACCAACAATGTATGCAAACCTGGGGATGCCAGGCGGTCGTCGCGCAGACTGCGTTCAGTCCCGTCATTGCGATGGATTTGCTTGAGCATGGAATATGGAAAGGCGTGGGCGTATTGGGTCCCGAAGCGTTTGATTCCGTCCCGTTCATGGAGAAGATGGCGGAGTATGGATTCCCATATGGGATTAAGGATATGACAAATTAAGGAGAATCATCATGCTTTCAGTTGAGATCAAGGATAATGACAAAGTAGTAGGCATGTTGACTGCCGACGAAAAACTCTTCAAGACTGGTTCAAGAGGTTTTTTCGGAATGGGCAAAATCCAAATCGGCGAAAAACGGTATCAGGTGCAGGTGCAGTTGGTGGAGATCGGTTCGAAGCCGAAGATGGAGGAGAAGGCTTTGAAAGATGGGTAATGCCTCTTTTTGATTTCATTGCTTTTTATTCCTCTTCCATAATACCCAGCAGGTCAAGCAGACGCTTGGATGATTTGAAGATTTTGCGAGCCTGGGTATTTATCTCATCGGGCGTAAGCGTTCCTTGCGCGTCTGCAAGTGATAACTCGACGCTGGCGCGGGCGAGGGCAAGCGCGGAATTTTGAATCGGGCTGTCGCTCTTTAGTTTTGTGAGGGTGACGGATAAATCTTTGAGTTGCGGCTCGATGTTCTTCTTCGGTTTGATAATGATCGAGGTTGCCAGGTCAGGTTCGAGGGTCGTGATGATGCGGTCCTTTTGTTTTGCAACCATGTACGTATGGTTGATACCTGAGCGGATGCCTCCTCCAAAATGGACTCTGTATCCCGCTAGTAAACCATCGTAGATGATTTGTCCCTTGAATGGAAGCAGGATGGCTTCCACCATTTGCGGCAGGGCGTAGGAGGGGATGACTTCATCCAGCGGGTCTTGTATGCCATGCACTGCATAGACCTGATCATCTTTGATGAAGATGGAACCTTTTTTTAAATGGCGCAGGATGAAAAAAGAGCTTTTGATGAAACTTTTCCATTTTCGAATGATTTCCAATTCTTCAGCGGGGAGCGCGTCGGGATTTTCCTGCGCGTATGAATCAATTAATTCGGGAGTTTTCCATAACTCGTCGCGGGCTTTCATTTTCTTTTTGGTGGGAAGGTTGGCATATTCCTCCATTGAGGAAATATTTTTGTGAAAGCCGCGTTTCTGGTTCACGTAATATTGCAGTTTCCACATCAGTTCGAAGAATAGTCTTCCGTCGTTGGGTGGGAGTGTCATGGGATGGTTCCTCGCGAAAGGTTGATTTGGCTTTGGAAGCAATTTTACCGCGTGAGTCATGTACACCTTGAGATAAATTTCCGAGTCCGCTTGAGCGGGCTTGGTACAAATAGCGTGGACGTTTACGTCCATGCGGGGATGAAGGGGAGAAAATGTCCATCGAAACAGAATCAAACATCTCTCAAGATGAAGCGGGCACGGCTCGCGTGACGTAAGTCAGATTGCCAATCCGGCCCACGTTCGTCTCGGAAAACTCCTGTTGTGTTAAGTCCAGCGCGCTTGTATAATTGAATAAATATGTAGAGACCCTGAAGGTTTCCGAAACCTTTAGGGTCTGAGAGCAAAATAAAATCAAAACGGAGGTCGCCATGCCAAACGGATATAACGGCAAGATCCTGCACGTTGATTTAACGAACGGCGCGTTGACGGTGGAGGAGCCGAATGAGGCTTTCTATCGTAAGTATATGGGCGGTAGCGCGATGGGCATGTACTATATCCTGCGCGACATGCCAAAAGGCGCAGACCCCGTTGGACCTGAGAATGTGTTGACGTTGATGACAGGCGTGACAACAGGCGCGGCGATTTCGGGACAAAGCCGAATCAATGCGAATGCGAAATCACCGATCAGCGGAGGCATCGGCGATTCGCAGAGTGGTGGATTCTTTCCAGCCGAGATGAAGTTCGCGGGCATTGATGGTCTCGTGATAAAAGGCAAGTCTGCCAAGCCTGTATATTTGTGGATCAAAGATGGTGAGTTTGAACTGCGCGACGCCGCGCATTTGATGGGCAAGAAAACGGGGGAAGCGGAAGATATTTTGAAAGAAGAACTGGGCGACAAGAAAATTGAAGTTCTGCAACACGGACCTGCGGCTGAGAAGGGCGTGATTTTCTCGTCGCTGGTCTCTATGGCGAATCGAAATAATGGACGTACCGGCATGGGGCTTGTGATGGCATCCAAGAATCTCAAAGCAGTAGTGGTGCGCGGCAAGAAGAAACCGACGCTTGCTGATTCAAAAGCGTTAATCGCGTTGAATAAAACGGGTCCTAAGATTCTGCCTGATAACCCTGATATGCCTGGTCTCGCGGCGGAAGGCACAGCAACGGTCGTGTTGTTCCAGAATACGGCTGGCACGTTGCCGACTCGCAATTACAACGAAGGTCAGTTTGAGCATTGCGAAGACATCAGCGGCGCGCGCATGGTGGAAACCATCTTGAAAGAGCGCGACACCTGTTATGCCTGTGTGGTACGGTGCAAGCGCGTCGTTGAAATTAAAGAGGGCGCGTATCGAGCGGATCCGAAATATGGCGGTCCTGAATATGAAACGCTTGGAACGTTCGGTTCGTATTGTGGCATCAATAATTTGGCGGCGATTGCAGTTGCGAATCAAATGTGCAATGAATATGCGGTGGATACGATTGCCGCGGGCGCAACGATTGCATTTGCCATCGAGTGCTTTGAAAAAGGTGTCATCACCAAAGAACAGACAAACGGACTTGAACTCAAATTCGGCGATGCCGATGTTATGCTCAAAGCACTTGAGATGATGTTGAATGCCGAAGGCGAATTTGGCAGAACGCTTGGCATGGGTTCAGAGCGCGCTGCCAAAGTCTGGGGTAACGGTGCGGATGAATATCTCATCACGGTCAAAGGGGCAGAGTCGCCCGCACATATGCCGCAGGCTAAACGTTCGCTTGGACTCATCTACGCGGTCAACGCGTTCGGCGCGGATCATCAATCCAGTGAGCATGATCCATATTACGAAGAAGGCGTCGCGGACCTCAACCTCAACCGCCTTAAGCTGATCGGGCTTGGCACGCCTCAACCTGGCTATAGCCTTACTACTGAAAAGGTTAGGTTTGCTTACCTCACTCAGGTCTTTTATTCGATGCTCGACTCGGTCGAACTCTGCCAGTTCGTATTCGGTCCCGCGTGGACGCTTTATGGCCCCGCTGAAACTGTGACAATGATCAACGCGGTTACTGGCTGGGATGTAACAGTGGATGAGTTGATGGCTGTGGGCGAACGCCGATTGAATCTTTTCCGCATATTCAACGCCCGCGAGGGACTCGACCGCAAGGATGATAAACTGCCAAAGAAATTTTTCAAGGCATTGGGCGGATCTGGCCCCACAGCGGGCATCGCTCTGACTCACGAGGAAATTGAATCCGCTAAAGACGAGTATTACAAGCTGGCAGGCTGGACAAATAATGGTATCCCAACATCTCAGACAATGGAGCGCCTTGATATCGCATGGGCGATGTAGCTTGGAGCAGAACTCAGATGGAATATAAACTTTTGATTGATGGTCAATGGGTGAATACAGGCCTATTGATGGAAGTAAAAAATAAATATGATGGCAAGGTCATTGCTGCGTTGCCAACCGCGCGCAAGGAGGATGTGGACGCCGCCATTGACGCGGCTGAACGCGCTGAAGATGTGATGGCAGACATGCCCGCATACAAACGCGCCGACATCTTATTGAAAACCGCCGCGCTCCTGCGCGAACGCGCCGATGATCTCGCGAAAACCATTGCGGCCGAGGCGGGCAAGGCGCTCAAGTTTGCCCGCGCTGAAGTGGATCGCGCTCAAAGCACATTTACGATCGCGGCTGAAGAAGCCAAACGTTTGCATGGTGAAACGATTCCGCTGGATGCCGTCCCTGCGGGCGAAGGTTATTTTGGATTCTGGACTCGCCGTCCCGTCGGCGTGATCGCCGCGATCAGCCCGTTCAATTTTCCCCTCAACCTGGTCGCGCATAAAGTTGCGCCTGCTCTTGCCGCGGGTAATACACTTGTCTTGAAACCCGCCACGACCACTCCGCTCACGGCAGTGAAATTGTGTCAAATATTGCAGGATGCAGGCTTGCCCGCTGGCGCCATCAACCTGGTCGTGGGTTCAGGGGGCACAGTCGGCGAATGGCTGATTACCGATCCCCGTGTGGACAAGATCACCTTCACCGGTTCGCCCGAAGTCGGACGTCACATCCTCTCGGTGGCTGGCATCAAGAAGGTCACTCTTGAATTAGGCAATACATCTCCTGTTGTTGTCGCACCTGATGCCGATTTGGATTTCGTAGCCAAGCGCTGCGCGGTTGGTGCATTCTATAATTCCGGACAGGTCTGTATTTCCGTTCAACGCATTTACAGCGAAAAGCAAGTCTACGAACCGTTCTCTGAAAAATTCGTCAAGGCTACCGAAGCTATGGTGGTGGGTGATCCGCTTGATGAACGCGTGGACGTCGGCCCGATGATTGATTCCAAAGAGGTGGATCGAATCGAGGGCTGGGTCAAAGAAGCGCAGACTTCGGGCGCGAAAATATTGACTGGTGGCAAACGCGATGGAACAGTCTATTATCCAACGGTGTTAACTGGCGTCAGTGATGACATGAAAGTTATTGCGGAAGAAGTGTTCGCTCCTGTGGCATCCGTCATTTCGAGTGATGATTTTGAATCCGCGCTTGAGCAGGCGAATGATACAAAGTTTGGTCTGCAAGTGGGAGTTTTTACAAAAGATATAGACCGAGTCTTCAAAGCTGTGCGGCGCTTGAACTTTGGCGGCGTTATCATCAACGATACACCTAGCTTCCGCGCCGATCACATGCCTTATGGCGGCAACCGCCAAAGTGGATTAGGCCGCGAAGGTGTCAAGTTCGCCATGGAAGATATGACCAATATTCAACTAGTCGCAATTCGATTAAATTCATAACTTACATGAACATGTCACCCTGAGCGACAGCGAAGGGTCTCTGATAAAGTCATAGAGATTCTTCGCTTCGCTCAGAATGACGCATTATATGCATAGGAGACAAAGATGAACTACAAATTATGGATTGATGGCAAGTGGGAGGATACAAAAGGCGGAAGTGTAATGTCCATTGAAGACCCCACGACGGGGAAGGAAATTGCCGAGGTGATCGATGCCAGCGGCGAAGATGTGGATCGCGCTGTGCAAGCAGCCAAGCGCGCCTTTTATGATGGACGCTGGTCGAAGAAGGCACCAGGCGAGCGCTCCAAGATCATTTGGAAACTGGCTGACCTGCTTGAATCCAACGCAGAATCGCTTGCAAAAGTTGAGTCTGAGAATACGGGCAAACCTTATCAATACGTAAGCCTCGGCGGTGACATTCCCTTTGCAGTAGATAACCTGCGCTTCTTCGCAGGCGCAACGCGCGATACACATGGTTCTCACGCAGGTGAGTTCATGCCTGGCTATACATCCATTTATCGACGCGAACCTGTTGGCGTTGTGGGCCAGATCGTGCCATGGAATTATCCGCTCATGATGGCAGCGTGGAAAATTGGACCTGCACTGGCAGCGGGGTGTACGATTGTCCTCAAGCCTGCTCCTGGCACGCCTCTTACCACGCTCATGTTTGCCGAACTTATTAAAGAGGCAGGTATTCCTGATGGGGTAGTAAATGTCATTTCAGGCGGTAATGATGCGGGGCAGGCTATCGTTGAACATCCCGATGTGCGCATGGTCAGCCTCACGGGTTCAACAGGCACGGGGAAGAAGATTATGAAAACCGCTGCAGATACTCTCAAGCGTGTTCACCTGGAGCTGGGTGGTAAGGCTCCCATCATTGTGTTTGATGACGCGGATCCCGAATTGGTTGCCGCGAAAGCCTCAATGGCCGCGACCATCAACACAGGTCAGGATTGCACCGCCGCTACTCGTCTGTATGTAGAAAAGAGCAAGGTCAAGGTCATGCAGGAAGCGGTCGTCGAAGCGATGAAGAATATCAAAATCGGATTGCCGTTTGATGATGGGGTTCAGATGGGTCCGCTGATATCGAAGGTTCAGCGTGAGCGAGTTTCAGGATTTGTAGACCGCGCGAAATCCCAGGGCGCAAAAATTCTTACAGGCGGCGGTGTGCCGAGTGGATTTGAAGCGGGCTATTACTATGAGCCGACTGTCATCTCTAATGTTCAACAGGATTGGGAGATCGTTCAGCAGGAAGTCTTTGGACCTGTTGTGACCGTGCAGGAATTCGAGAACGAGGCGGATGCACTCACCAAAGGCAACGATGTGTTGTACGGACTCGCCGCCTCAGTCTTTACGAAAGATATTGGACGCGCCATGCGCCTCTCTTCCCAGCTTGAATTTGGCACCGTTTGGATCAACGATCACCTGCCTCTGACATCTGAGACTCCGCATGGTGGATTCAAACAATCCGGCTTTGGTAAAGACCTATCCGCCGAAGCGATTGGTGATTATCAGATTACCAAGCATGTGATGGTGGCGCAGAGTTAACAAATTATGATTCGGTGGTCGAGTAGGCGGCGTTCGTGCGCCGTATCGAGACCACCAAGTTTCAAAAGTATTCTTGTTACTTGGTAGTCTCGATACGCCCCTCGAAGAACACTCTGGGCTACTCGACTACCAATGTTTTCATAAAAAGGATATTATGGTTAATCAACTCTACACCGAAAACTTTCCTCACATGTCTCCCGTCTGGTCGCGTATCTTCAACTTTGTTGCAGACCGCGCGGAAGGCTCCTATATCTACACAGACGATGGACGCAAATTATTGGATTTCACATGCGGCATCGGCGTGACGAATACAGGTCACTGCCATCCCAAAGTCGTTGAAGCGATTCGCGAGCAGGCTGGTCTGTTCCTGCATGCTCAGGCGAATATCGTCATTCACAAACCGATGTTGCAACTCGTCGAGGAACTTCGCAGGATCGTGCCGCCTTCGATTGATTCATTCTACTTCGCCAACTCCGGCGCGGAGGCGTTGGAGAACGCGGTCAAGATCGCTCGCGTCGCGACAGGCAGGCAAAACGTGATCGTGTTCAGCGGCTCGTTCCACGGACGCACGGCTGGCACGATGGTGTTGACCACATCCAAGACGGTGTATCGTACAGGGTTTGGTCCATTGCCTTCGGGCGTGTTCGTTGCGCCGTTTCCATATGCATTCCGTTTGAAGATGACTGAGGCGGAAGCCTCTGAATACGCGCTCGAGCAACTCGAATATCTGTTCGCGTCGCAGACAGCCCCAAAAGAGACAGCGGCTATTTTAGTGGAAACAGTCTTGGGCGAGGGAGGATACGTCGTTCCCCCAAAATCATTCATGAAAGGCTTGCGCGAAATTTGTGACAGGCACAAGATCATGCTCATCTTTGATGAAGTCCAGTCTGGTTTTGGGCGCACGGGCAAATGGTTCGCGCTCGAACACTTTGAGGTGGTGCCGGATATCATCACCGCCGCAAAAGGGATCGCATCGGGCATGCCGCTCTCTGGCGTGTTCACCCGCACAGACATTATGCTGAACCTGGATGTGGGCTCGATTGGCGGGACGTACGGCGGCAACGCGGTCGCGTGCGCGGCAGGTGTTGCAACCATCCGGGCGATACGCGAAGAAAAAATGTTAGAGAACGCTTCCGAACGCGGCGTTCAATTGATGACAGGCCTGCGTAAATTCCAGGAAGAGTATTCGCAGATTGGCGATGTGCGCGGCAAAGGCTTGATGATCGGAACAGAATTTGTCGCCGAAGGCGGCCGCGCCGACAAAGCCAAGCAACTTGTAAAGGATGTGATCCATGCCGCCGAGGAAAGAGGCATGTTGCTGCTCTCCTGCGGAACGTACGACAATACCCTGCGCTGGATCCCGCCGTTGAATGTTACATCGGAACAGATCAATGATGGGTTGAGAATCTTTGGTGAATCTCTAAAGGAAGTAATAAGGTAGACGCGGAAACAAGTACACACGTAGACAAGGGGATAAGTATTTTCCGTGTTTACCTGTGTACCTGTCCACAATTTTATGGTTGTGCGAACCCAATTGCTTTTTTGGCTGAATTATTGAACTCGCGCTTGTCATACTCAAAGATGTCTGCCAGTGTGAGGCTGCCTGTCACGTTGTCGTGCCCAAGTTTTTTGGCAAGCGCCGCCGTTTTATCGGGAGAGAGAGGCATGAATTTATATTTTGCGATCATTCTTCCCTTCCTGAGCAGGGCTTTATCGATGCGGTCAATGTTCGTGTTGAAAGTGCAGATGATCTTTATGTTGAGAAAGTCGCTGAAGAGGCCGTCGGTCAACTGAAGAATGGTTGAAACGACCGAGTCGTTTCCCGAATTCTCGCGCGAGACGACCACCTTCTCGGCATCCTCGATGAGCAGGATCGCATTCTTGTTGTGCAGCAGGAACGAGATGAAGGTCGGTTTGAGCAGGTCTTTAACAAAATCGTTTTGAATAAAGATGAACTCCTTGTCCTGATATTTGGAAATCAGGTGTTTGATATAACTGGTTTTACCTGTCCCGGGTTCTCCATGGAGCAGGATGATCCCTGCTTCGTTTTTGGTCATGGATTGCGAAATGATCGCGTCGATTTCAACGAAATCATCGTTGTAGAACTCGTTGATGTCAACGGATCGAAAATCGACAGTGGTTACATCCTCGGCATAAAATCCACTTTCCCCCGATACGAGCACTTTGAACCCCGGCATTTTTTGAGCTCCATAGGTTGAACGAAGGCTGTGATTGGTTTCAAGAATCCATTTTTCAGATTCAGGGTTATTCAGGTTATACAATAAATGGACCTGGATCGATTGGTATTGTG
>Ga0247727_10018659_pt1 | contig 10872 bp, 8 predicted proteins | sample WisWelCaveWW1625_FD_202498 | JGI IMG/M metagenome (GOLD analysis project Ga0247727, IMG submission 202498) | Biofilm microbial communities from Wishing Well Cave, Virginia, United States - WW16-25 | ecosystem: Environmental > Aquatic > Deep subsurface > Groundwater > Cave microbial mat | place...
TCACGAGCGGCGTCGCGATGAGCGTCGCCGCCACGATCAAGGCGCTCCTGGTATCGCCCAGGAACACGAACAGCACGATCACCACCAGGAGAATACCCTCGCCCAGCGCCTTATAGACGGTCGTCAAGGCGGCGGAGATCAATTCGATACGATCATAAAAGGGAACGATCCGCCATCCTGCCGGCAGCAGCCCCTTGTCCTGTATCTCGGCGATCTTGACTTTGAGTCCTTCCACAACATCGCGGGCATTTCCGCCGCGCAGCATGAGCACGATCCCTGCCGCCACCTCGCGCTCACCGTTCAGGACGACAGCGCCATGGCGAATGGCATGGCCGATCTGTACCCGGGCGACGTCGCGGATGTGCACGGGAGTGCCGCCCGCTTCCTTGACGACGATGTCCTCGACGTCGCTCAGTCTCCTGATCATCCCTACGCCGCGGACAATGAACTTTTCGGCATTCTTCTCCAGCACGTTGCCTGCGGCATTCGCATTGTTGTTCGCCACGGAGGCAAACACCTCGTGCAGCGAGAGACTGTATTTGCGCAACAGTTCCGGCTCGACGAGCACCTGGTACTGTTTGACATACCCGCCTTGCGAGTTGACGTCGATCACTCCGGGGACGCCCTTGAGTAACGGCCGGATGACCCAGTCCACCACGGTTCGCTGTTCGATCAATTCGCGTTCCACCGCGGCGGCGTCCAGACCGGCATGCGAAGGGCCTTCCAGATAGTACTGATACACCTCTCCCAACCCGGTACTGTTCGGCGTCATCATCGGTTCAGACCCGGGCGGCAAGTGCTCCCGCACTTCGATCAACCGTTCGAGTACGAGTTGGCGGGCAAGGTTGATGTCCATCTGATCGTCGAACACCACCGTAATCAGCGACAATCCTACTTTGGTGAGCGAGCGTAGTTCCGTCAGATGTGGAACCCCGGTGACTTGTTGCTCGATGGGAAACGTCACCAGCCGTTCGACCTCTTCGGGGGACAAGCCGGGCGCTTTCGTGACGATTTGCACGAGCACACTCGTCACATCGGGAAATGCGTCGATCGGAATCGTGCGGAAGGAATAGAGCCCCACAAGGGTAAGAAGGCCGGCGAATGTGAGGATCAGCAAGGGGCGACGCAGAGAAAACTCAAGGAGTGTGTCGACCATGGCTTAGTTTTTAGGTTTCAACAGCTCGGACTTCAAGATAAAGGCGCCTTCCGTGACGACCGCATCCCCTTCCAGGACCCCGTCGATGACCTCGGCGAAGGTCCCGTTCTTCTCGCCTAATCTGATCGCCCGTTCTTCAAAGACGCCGGGTTCCCGCTGCACAAACACGAAGCTGCGATTCCGATCGTGCTGCACGGCTGCTTCGGAAACGACCAGGACATCCGAGGCGGGTTCGGACGAGACGCGGATCGTTGCGAACATTTCCGGCTTCAGACGACCGGTGGGATTCGCCAAGGTGAGGCGCACCTGCATGGTCCGCGTAGCGGTGTCCAGGACGTCGCCGACATACGAGACGATCCCCTGGAACACTTCGTCAGGATACGCAGCCACGTGGACCTCGACCGGCTGATTCGGAACGGCGGTCGCGCGGTGCACATAGGAGATATCTTTTTCCGAGACATTGCCCACCACCCAGACCGTCGAGAGATCGGCAACCACAAACATTTTTCTGGCAGTTTCAACCACCTCGCCTTTAGTGAGATTTCTCGCGATCACCCGGCCGGCGAAGGGCGCCACAATGGGAACATGCGAGCGGATCGTTTGAGTCCGCTCAAGGGTTCTGATTTCCTTGTCGTCCATGCCTAACAACCGGAGTCCTTCGCGCGCCTCCTGAGCCTCGGCACGGATACTGATCATCTCTCCTTCGCGGCGCTGCGCTTCCGCCTGGCCGATAACTTTCTCTTTGAAAAGATACTGCGCCCGTTCATAGGCCTTCTCCGCCACGTATCGCCGTGCGCGGGCTTTCAGGTACGCAGACTGGGCGAGTCCGAGATCGCTGCTATGAAGCACCGCCAACAGCTTGTTGTGCACGACCGCCTGTCCCAATTCGGCATACACCTCGGCCACCCGCCCACGCACGAGGGTCGTAATATTTGCCAACGCGTGTTCGTTCGGCCGTATGACGCCGGGAAAGGTACGGTAAGTGCGAAATTCCGTTCGTCCGACCGGCTCCACCGTCACACCAGACCGGGTGACTTCTTCTGGCGGGAGCCGAACAAGACGTGCCTCGTCCGACGAACGTTTCACTCCGCTCTCCTCCGCCGGGGCCGGCGCACGGTCACAGCCCGTGGAGGATGCCAACAGAAGCATGCCGAAGAATACCCTGCACGTCACACTCAGACAGCTTTGCAGGCGTGCATAACGCTCGCATCGATTCGTATATCGGCCAGGAGAAATGACCATGCTGCTCATCTGTTCTTTTCGCAAGTTAGAGTGGACCGCCCACGGCGCGCTCATACCGCGTGAGCGCCAGGGAGAGTTCGAAGCGCGCCAGATTGTAATCCACGGTGATCTGGCGTTGCACCCGTTGGGCATCGAGGACGTCTAGGAGGCTGGAGGCACCCTGTCGGAAGCTCAATTGGGCGATACGAAGCGCTTCCTGCGCTTGCTTTAAGAGCCCTTCCTCGTAGACGAGAATCTGTTCTTGCGCCGTTTCCGCCTCTCGAGCGTGTTGGTTGATGGCACGGCCGAGGTCGTTCCTGGCACGAATCAGCTCTGCCTCTTCTTTTCGTTGAGTACCGAGCGCCGCCGCTATGTGCCCTTGCTGCCGATACCATAAGGGCGTCGGCAGGCTCACGCCCGCCACCACCCCCTCGCGGCCTACCTCTCTGGCATACCCGCCAAACAGGGTCACGTTCGGCACACGACCCTGCCGCTCCTTGGTGACGGTAAATTCAGCCTGCTCCACCAGTTTTCCCTGGCGTTTGAGGATGGGATGTTGCGACAGGTCCCTCGCCGCCATCTGCTCCGGGTCCAGACGATTCCGGAGTAACCGGAAATCTCCTTGCACCTTGTACCGAGGCCCCAAGGCCCCCGCCGTCAAGGTATCCAATCCGACGAGTTTCACACGCACGACATTCTTGGCCTTCGTCATCTCCTGCTTGGCTTTGAGCACCTCCACCTCCGCCTTCACCGCTTCGAATTGAGGGCCTTCGCCGGATCGGACGCGGGCTCTTACAATACGCAACACATCCTGAACAATCTCCAAGTTCTGCTGAAGCAGGTCTACCGTCCGTTCCGCCAGCAGCAGTTCGTAGAATGTCTGCTTCACCTCCGCAATAAGATTGAGCTTGGCTTCATCGAGGCCGACCGTCGCGCTAGCCAGACCTGCGTCTGCCGCGTCCTGACGGGCCGCCCGCATGCCCGGCCATTCCACAGTCTGATGCAGCGTCATGCCATACTCGTTCACACGTGGCCCAATGCTGGGGTCTCGAAGCGCGCCACTCCCCGTCTGGCCGCCGATCGTGGGGTTGGGATAGGCGCCGGCTTGGGTCTGCCTGCCCTCATTCTGTTCGATCACGCTCTGGGCACCCAGGATCGCCGGGTTTCGTTCCAGCGCCAAATCGATGATGCGGTCGAGGTCGAACGTACGCATCTGTTCTTTCACCTGGGCAAAGGACGGCGTCAGCGTCCCACTCGTCCCTGCCACCATCACGGTCATCAATACGACACAATTCCAAAGCCGAGCCGGCATGTGCTGCCTCCTTCGGAGTCACGATTAGGTTGTTCGATCGAGATCGAAGTCGAACCAGACCGTCGACGCTGCGCTAACTCTGTGCGGTCGGAGGATGAAACAGCCGGAAGACCAGAAGGGTGGACGGAGGAATTTCGTTCATCGAGGTATGCGAGCGGCTTGATTCGCAATCCGACACACTCACTCGAGAAGCAACGCAGTCCCCCGGCGTCTCTTGCGGCGAATCGTCCTCGGAATCGGGTGCCGCCCTGGTGTCACTGAACTCGCAGGCTTGCTCACTCCCAGTATTGCCGGTCGAACCGCACATGCTATTGAAAGGCCACCCGATCTGCGCGGCCGGGAATACGGTGCAGAGAAGCAGCGCGAAGACGAGAATGGAGGAAAATGAACGAATCGTTGCCACAGCACCTTTAAGTAAATACGAGGATGACGAGGTTGTCAATACGTTCTTGAAATGTGTAAGCGGCCCCCTAGCGGTTGTGCGCAGCTAAAACACTTGACGCTATAATACCCTGCTCTCAGCCTCGGTTACAAGAACAACCGCCCGGAACCCCCCCGGTGGTTCTGCTCTGTCATCGAACGACGAGCACGGAACAATTCGCGTGCTGCACCACCCGCGTCGAAACGCTCCCGAGGAGAAACCGGGCGATGGCGCCCAGCCCCTTGGCCCCCATCACGATCAGATCGGCATGCTGTTTGGAGGCCACCTTCATAATCTCTTCAGCAGGTTTTCCAAGCTGGCGCACAGGCTCGGCCGTAAATCCCGCCTTGATCAGCTTCCGCACACTCTCTTCGATTAATTTATGATTTGCCTCCTTCAGCCCCGGGTACTTGACGAAGGGCATCACATGGATCACGCTTACGTGAATCGGCACCCGGCCGCCCTTGCCGCTCGAACGATCCGGCTGAAACTTAGTCAGCACAAACGCCAGTGCTTTGGCCGATGCGGACGACCCATCGGTCGCCAAGGTGATCCGCCGCAACGGCGGCGCCGCCTCCTTGACGACGAGCACCGGACAGGTCGCATGCTGGATGAGTTTCATCGACACGCTGCCGAGCATGAAGCGGTCGAGGGCGCCGAGGCCCTGACTGCCCACCACCAGGAGCCCGTCCCGTTTCGGCGCTCGTTTCAAGATCACCGTTGCGACCGCCCCTTGCTCCTTGCTGGCCGTGCCCTTGAGCTTCAGCGCCGCCAACTGCTGTGTGGCCTCCTTGAGGGTTTTGGCCGAGCGCGTTTCCATACGCTGAATTTCTTCCTGGATGTACCGCTCGTTGCCGGCCATCACCGGCTGCGCCAGAAACGGCGCGCGGAGCGCGCCGACATCCAGCACATGCAGCGCTGTTACCCGTGGCGGTTCGACGAACGGCAGTTTGGCCACCCAGTTCAGCCCCCATCGCCCATACTTCGATCCATCCGTCGCCACGAGCACATTCATATTGCCCATCCTTTTGTTTGAGTTCCCCTCACGTTCGAACCGCCAGGCTGAAACCGGCTGTGAAATGCCGGCGGCGAGGAGGTCAGAAAAGTAGCATGTCCCGGGGGGTTTTGTCTCTGCCCCGGAGCCCTCAAGACCCGCACCATCTGATACACTTGTCTTAGCCAAGGCACCGAGCCCTCGACGTAAAAAGGAGTATTGCGATGTGGCTTCGTCGTGGATCCGGGCTCTTGATGATGGGGATATTATGGGGATGTGCGATGGTGAATGGTACCGCGCCGCCGGGCTCTGCGCCATTATTTCAAGCCGATGCGGCCGACACAGTACTCTTGCAAACCGTACATCGAGAACAAGAATCGCTCCTGAGCACCTGCACACAGCAACAGGCCTGTGATCAAGTGCATTTCACACGGGCGATGATCGCGTTATTCCAGGATGGAGAGGCGGCAGCGGCCTCCTTTCAGGAGGCGATTGCCGTTGCGCCGAATGGCCCGTTCGCGGATTCAAGCGCGCGCTGGATTCGGTTTCTTGCCAGCCGGGCTTTCCTCCCCGCTTCTGCCGACAAGCCCAATGAAGCGTTACTGGAGGTGATGAAAGGGCTGGTGCGCACATGGCTGGGACAACAACGTACGGCAAGTGCGCCTGGCACATTGCGGGCTGTGGATTCTGCGAAAATCCCGGAACTAACAGTACCCACTCTTCAGCGGCGGATTCGTGATCGCGATAGGCGGATCGCGGAATTGACGGATCAGCTCAGTGCCCTGAAGCAGATCGATTTGGACTCGCATGGGACCAGCAAGCTGAGTCTGCCGAGGGCTCCATCCAAGTGAAGCTTCCCGCGCTCCCGCGCGGGGCATCCTCATGGGAATGCGGAACTCTCCGTAGCCCGTAACCACTGCCGGGTAACATCGCCACTCCCGTCCACATCGCCAGACCCATGCTCCCGAAGAGCCCCACCCTCTTCGTGGCCCTTCCCTCGAGGCCGCGCGCGGACGAGGTGGTCAGGAAAGTAGCATCTCCCCGTTTTTTCTTCCCCAGATCGTCTGGGTTTCGGATCAACCCATCAGAGGTTGAAGAAACTCTATATTTAGTGGGAAACTGCTGCAGGTTCAGTCGTGGCCTTGCCGGATGAGATGCTGGGACAAGTAAGCAACGCCTTTGTGGTTTGACGATAGGTAGCTGATCCAGGTTACGTCGGTGTGAAAAGCTATGAGCTCCCACCCCTCCATGAAAGCGGTCTCTAACATACCCAAGCTACGTCTCTTGGTCCTTTCGGAGATTGACGACTGGGATTTTGGCGGGCAATTGAAAGCTTGCGGCCATGATATTGTAGCCTGGGCTCGCCCTATGTGGAAGCGAGACCCAAAGTGCTGCGGCCTTTGTCATGCGGTCAGGACCACCATTAACGTTATTTTGTGCCGACCCAAACCGATACGGACAATTAAGCCTAGATTCGGTGCCTGGAGATGGCTCGATAAGGAAAAGATCCTGCGCATCACCTCCCCCAACGTGAACTCTCCCACATTTGTTGAATATGTGAAGGGGTTGAACATTGATCTTATCGTGGTCTTTTTCTTCCCTCAGATATTAAAGACGGCTCTTCTCCAAACTCCTCGGTTAGGAATTTTAAACTGTCACCCCTCACTGCTCCCTCGTTATGGAGGACCACATCCGGCATTTTGGATGCTCAAGAACGGGGAATCGGTCGCAGGGGTTACCGTTCATGTGATGACAGAAAAAATTGATGCGGGAGATATTGTCGCCCAACAAGAACTGGTTATCGGAGAGAACGAGAATGCCGGGCAATTGACGCAGCGACAACACCATGCTGCTGCTGCGCTCCTGACAGAAGCCGTCAATGCCATGGCTCAAGGAACCATCAACCCCAAACCCCAAAATATCGCGGAACGTAGCTATTTTGGAAAGAAGAAAGCGGCCGATACCATTCTTGATTGGAACAGGTCTGCGAGACAAATTGCAAATCTGTGGCGCGCGTTACAACCCTATGAACCTCTCGCAGCCTGTCTCAATGGGACAACCATCAAGATTTACGATGCGCAACCTCACGAGGGGCCTCCGTCAGGGAGAGCTCCTGGGGAAATCATGTCAAAGCAATCGGGGAGACTCCTCGTGCAGACCGGCAACGGGTATCTAAAGATACGGTCCTACGAAATCGTCCCGTTTCACGGATGGATCAATCGTATTCTACAAGAGTTCCTGCTGCCTGTTGGCAGCCGTTTTGACCATTGCTCCGTCAGCAATGGGGCTAGCATCTAAAGCCGTCTCATGAACACGGTATGCAAACCCGACGGAATAAGTTGTTGGCTTCACCACGTCAGATCCCTCCGTATCAGCATGTGTGTTTTGCTTCGAACAAGCATTCAGGCACATGACGCCCTCTAGGGTTTTGACTTTCCTTCTCCTGGCAATCACGATGAATTTTACGTCGGCGCTGTCGGTTTCGCGTGCTGAAGATATTTCACGTATCCCGATGCAATTGACCCAGATGAGCCAGGCGCCACGAAAAGGGCCGGTCCTTAAAGGCTCACAAATGGTGCGCCCTTCGCCGAAGGAGCGAGAGGCTATCTACCAATTGCTTGCTCTCAAACCACGCCCAAAGACTCTGAAGGATGCTGATATGAAATACCTGAAGGATCTGCGCGACAAAGCAGCATGGTTTGGTTTCGAGCAACGAATGGTGCATGAAATATGGGCAGAGGTGAGCGGCAAGGAATGGCGCGATACCCAGGGATCGCAACTTCCCAAGAATGAAACATCACGCTAGTTGGCCGTGCGAGGAAAAGGTTGAGGTTCCCCTGTTGCCCTAGATGTGCGGACCATTGAATTTCCACCGTGCCACAATAGTTTTTCCTCAGCCTGCTAAACCGCGCTTAAAGGGAGCAGCCAGACTGTCCCTTACTGCGCGCATCGAGCGACCCTCATCCTTCTAAATGATCCTTCCAGGCTCGCTTGCTTCTCTCTCTTGGAATGGCACCCGTATTGGTCCCACTGCGGCCGTCCTGTCTACTCCGGGAACTAACTCGATTGGTGAAAAGTTCAACCTGTTGGATTTACGAAAGTATTTTGCGGAACATCCCGGCCGTGGGATAAGTAGTCTTTGGATGGATTTTCCTCGCCCATCAGTCAGGGCGTACGGCCCTGTGGTGAGGATAACGCGACGTGCATGCCTTATGAACCACCGATCGAATAAGAAGAAGCCGTCAAGCCCGACCGGCGCGTCGAATCGCGCCCCCTCGGCAGAAGAGCGCCCCCCCGGGTCGGGCTCACGAATTCGGATTCTCTTGGTAGACAACCATACGGTCGTTCGGGAAGCATTGGCCTCTCTGTTGGCCCTCGATTCACACGTTCATGTCATCGGCGCAGCAGGCAACGGTACCGAGGCGCTCCCCCTGATCGCCACGCTCCAACCCGACATCGTGCTGCTGGATCTGTCCATGCCGGGGATTCATGGAACCGAAGTGATCCGCCAGGTCAGCCGTTCCCATCCCGCTGTCAAGTGCCTGGTCCTCACGGTGCACATGTCCGAGTCGATCGTCCGGGCCGCGCTTCAAGCTGGAGCCGCCGGCTACCTGCTCAAAGAGGCGTCGTACGCAGAACTGAGAACGGCCATTCACCGCGTGGCACAAGGGCAAACCTACCTCAGCCCCATGATCGCAGACAAAGTTCTCAGTGGATACCTGGGGAAACAATCCCCGTTCCCCGGTGAGGAAAGTCCTTGGCAGAGACTGTCCGATCGTGAACGGGAGGTATTGAAACTGGTTGCCGAAGGGGCCACCAGCAAAGAGATCGCCGAGAATCTGTGCATCAGTGTCAGAACTGTGGAAAAACACCGTGCGAGCTTCATGAGCAAGCTCAACCTGAGGACCACGGCTGCTCTGACAGCCTATGCGATCAAGCATGAACTCGTCACAAGCGCCGGTGTGCTCAAGCTCGACCTCCTGTTGGAGGAGGACTCATGAATTCGCTCTGCCCATGAATCGACCAAGGAGGCACCCCATGTTGTTGGTTGCTCTGTTCATCGCTCTGCTTGTTCCAACCGTGCCGTCGGCCCTGGCACAGATGGAACAGGGGACAGTAACCGTGCACGTGCTCTATCGTGGCACGATACCACCGCTCATGGACATGAAAGTCACCCGCGATCCGGAAATCTGCGGCACGACGGTATCCGTGCAGTCCGTGACGGTCCACGCCCCCTCAGGCGGGCTTAAGGATGCCGTGGTCATGATCGAAGGAATTCACGCGCCGGGGAAAGAACCGACCAGGATGTCACCGATGGTTTTGTCGAACTCTCGGTGCGCTTTTTCGCCTCATGTTCTGTCCCTTCAGACAGGGTCGCCCCTTGAGATCCACAACCTGGATCCTGTCGTGCACAATACGCATATTACGAACGAGGTGCGTACCTTCATTAATGTTGCCATGGTGGTGAACGCTCGCCCAGTGGCCAAAAAAGTGGTGAAGCCGGGCCTATATCTGGTGCAGTGCGATGCCCACAAATTCATGCGGGGATACCTGGTGGCTTCCGAGCATCCGTATTTCGGCGTGACCGGTGAACGTGGGGATACCCGAATTCTGAACGTGCCGGCGGGCGAGCATGACATCTCCGTCTGGCATGAGCGCCTGGGTCAACTGGAGGCGCATGTAACCGTTCCCCCAAACGGAGAAACGGCCGTCTCATTCGAGTTTCATGAAGATGGAACCGATCATGGTCGCAGCATGAACAAGTGAGTTGAACCAATGCTGACTACTTCCATCGCCATCGCGAGACGCGTGCGATATGCATGGACTCACAACTTCGGCCTCCGTCTTGGAGCGAGCCTCAGCCTTATTCTGTTCCTCGTCATGGGAACCGGAACCGGAGTTCTCATCGCTCAGCAAAATCATGCGCTCCGGCAGGCGGCAGAGGAAAGGGCGCGAGCCGTTGCCCGCACATTCGCCGCGGTCGGCTCCGCCGCCGTACTCGACAATCTATACCGCCTCCAGGAATCCTTGCAGCTGTACATGCGAGACGACTCTCTGCTGATTATCGACATCGTGGACAACGACAACCTGGTCGTTGCCGCAAAGCAACCAGGTCGGATCGGAACCGTTCTGGACGATCCGGGATGGCTCGAAGCCCGAAAAACAAGACGTGAAGTCATTCTTGAAACCTCCCTGGACGAGGGGCGGCCCGCGCTCGTCATCATCGAACCATTGTTTGACCAAGATGAACTCACGGCGTGGGTCCGCATGGTCGTCTCTCTCTCCCAGATCGAACGCGAGCGAGTTCAAACCCTCTGGCAGCTTCTCGCTGTCACGGTGGTTATCATGCTGGCCGGCTTATATGCCATCCGGCGTGTGCTTCGAAAAACATCCACGGTGCTGCAAAGCGTCGTCTCGACTTTACAAACGGCGGGCGTTCCGCTCAGGCCTGCAGAGTCTCCTCACGTGCTCTCCGTGTCTCAGAACGCTCCTCGCGGGGATTACGAACGGCTCGTCTTCGTGGCGACCGAAACAGCAACTGCGCTGAGCGCACAGACACGCGCGCTCCAGGATCTCGCGCAGTCTCTTGAATCCAAGGTCGTCGCGCGGACGAACGACCTTGAGGAGGCGCGCGCGCAGGCAGTCCGGTCGCTGGAAGAACTGCGCGAGAAGGAAGCTCGCCTGCGCAGCCTCGTGGACAATGCCGCGGACGGGATCCTGGTCACAGATGCGCAGTGGATCATTGAATCGGTCAATCCCGCGGCATG
>Ga0247727_10018660_pt1 | contig 10871 bp, 9 predicted proteins | sample WisWelCaveWW1625_FD_202498 | JGI IMG/M metagenome (GOLD analysis project Ga0247727, IMG submission 202498) | Biofilm microbial communities from Wishing Well Cave, Virginia, United States - WW16-25 | ecosystem: Environmental > Aquatic > Deep subsurface > Groundwater > Cave microbial mat | place...
CCTTACGCCGTGTTGAACCGCAGCACGCATTTAATCAATCCCCAAAATGAAACGGGTTGGCAAGGCGAAGCGTTCTGGCACACGGCCGCGGGCCATACGTTCGTGCTCAATTTTACGCAATCAGAAAATCGTTTTTTCGGCAGAAAGATCCGCTTTGCAGAGTGGTTTGCCGAAGCCGGCTTGACGTTGGACGAGAAAACGACGGTCAAAGGTTTCTTCGATCGCAGTGAAGATCAACTGCGGCGCGAGAAAAACCGCTACGCCGGCGGCGTTTATTTCGAGCGCGAATGGGCGCAGCAATGGGGCACGGCCCTGGATTTGGAGTATCAAACGCTGAGACGCGATTTCGCTCCCAAGCGGGCGGTCAGAAATTATGTCGCGTCGTTGACGCTCTCCAAAGCGCCTAAATTTTCCGCGGGATTGATTTTGGAAAGGAGCACGGACCCGAATTTAACCGATTTGCCGAACACGGCGAGGGTCGAAACCAAACCGCGCCATTGGGTCGGCTATACGTTCGGATATCAGCTTAATCGCCACTATTTGGTTAGCGCTTTTTACGGCACGCGGCGGGGCGGGCCGGCTTGCACTTCGGGAATTTGTTATGAGGTTTTAGACTTTAAAGGTTTCGAAATGAGAGCTAATCTCGCTTTTTAAGGTTTCATCATCAAACCAAGGACATCGCTATGCGCAAAATTTTGCTAACGGCCGCGAGCTTGCTGGTGTTGAGCGCCACGGCCTGGTCGCAGCCCAATGTGGGAGATCCGGCGCCAGGTTTTTCCACCAACACGCTCGCGAACGGCACCCTAACGTTGATGCAATATCGCGGCAAAGTGGTTTATTTGTTTTTCCTGGGCTGGAATTGAGGCGGTTGTCTTGCGGCTGGTCCAGCCGCGGAAGCAAACATTTATCAACCGCGCAAAAACAAAGCCTTTCAGGCCCTCGGCCTGGATTATTACAACGGCAGCACGACGCAGCTCAACTCCTTCAAACAGAGCACCGGCATTTCCTTTCCTCTGGGATTGATGGCGAGCAGTATCGGAAATTCGTATGGTGTTCGCAACGAGTGGTCCGTTGTCGTCGATCAGCAAGGCGTCATTCGTTATAAAGCCTTTGGCATCAATGTCAACGCGATCAATGCGGTGATCGACAATTTGCTCGCCACGACCGGCGTGGATGAAGAACCCGCGACGCCGCGCGATTTTGAGCTGAAGCAGAATTTTCCCAATCCTTTTTCAAGCGTAGCGGGATCCCGCCTCGCGGGAAATCCCACTACCGCCATCGCCTTCACGATTCCGACCGCACAAAAAGTGTCGTTGAAGATCTACGACGCGCAAGGGCGACTGGTGCAAACGCTCATCGACGCGTCGTTTGCGGCAGGCCGGCATGAAGTAGAATGGAACGGTTTGAACCGGCAAAACGAAGTTACGGCTTCCGGCGTTTATCTTTACATTTTGCAAAGCGGCGGCTTTCGTGAAATGAAAAAGATGATCTTGTTGCGATAAATGACAAGGCGAAGTCGGACTTGGTCAGGGAATGTGACCAAGTCCGACTTCACACGACTCACAGATCCTGCATCAACTCCACCTGCATGCCGTCGGGCGCGTCAAAGAAGGCGACTTTGCGCGCCGGCGTTGCCATGAAATTTTCGACGGTGAATTTCGCGCCGCGCTGCCTGCACGTCGCGACCGCTTCGTCGAGATCAGGGACGAGAAACGCGAGATGATAAACGCCGAGACGCTTGCCGTTTTCCTCGGTTTTAAGCGCGCTGCCCGCCGGCGCCGGCGAAAGGCAAAATTTCGTACCGCCGATTTGCAGCGTCACGATAACTCGCCCCGCGTGCTCCGAGCGCTTGACAATTTCGGCGTCGAGCATTTGCTGATAAAACGCGACGGCTGCTTCCAAGTCCGCGCAGCGAAAATGCGCATGATCATATTTTAAATTCATGTGGTTTGCCCTGCCTTTCTGAATTGGGTTTTTCTCGCCGCTAAAATTTCACATTGACTCTGTGAAAAAATAATCATAACTTTTAACAATGCCAATAAAAAATTTCACAAGAAATTCCCAATGCGGACAAACCCGCAAGAGCCTTTTAGTAGCCGGAACCAAATTGGTTTAAAAAAATTATCCCAAAGAAGGTTCTTTTATGCGAGTTCGTTTTTATTTTTTATCTGCCGTCTCGCTGCTCGCGAGCCTCGCTGCCGCGCAGCAATTTGAGGCTTTTGGGTTACAAGGCAAAACCGTCACCGCGATGACGTATTACGGCGGCTCGCTGTACGCCGCCACGGAAAATGGCGGCGTCTATCGCCGCTATCTCGGCGAGCTGGATTCCGGCTGGGTTCATCTCGGCATTCCGGCAAAAAACCTGACGGCGATTTTTGCCTTCCATACGCTTTGTCCGCTGAAATGCTGGAAAGGCGTGCTTGCCGGCGCGGACTTACAACTCACGCAAACCAACACGCCGCTGATTTATTTTTACCAACAGCGTCCCGATACGTGTTTGCAAAAAGGAATTTGGGCTGCTGCCGATAGCGGCATTGATCGAACGAGTGTGGCGCGAATTAACGCCTTGGGCGGCATCGATGTTTGTCATCCCATCGCGCCAACTTATGTCACCGCGTTCGCCGCAACCGCCAATGCCATTTGGCGTTCGGAAGATCGCGGGAAAAATTGGAAGCGTGTTTGGCAGGCAATGGCGGCGGAGATTTTTGCGCTCGCGGCTAGGCCAAGATCACTTTTGACATCCGATGACGAGATCTGGGCCGGTGGGTATGTGCGAAATGCCGGCGCGCTTACGTCCGTCATTTTGCGTTCGACCGATTCCGGCGCACATTGGGAAGATCGCAGCCCGCCGGCGTCCGCCATCTGCTCGGCGCTAGCGCTGCATCCCGTTGACACGAATATCGTACTCGCGACTTTCGCAAATACCATCATCAAATCTCATGACGCCGGTAAAACCTGGGCGTTTACAAATTTTCCGGAATTGGCCGTCATATTCCGAACGATAGCGATTAATCCTCAACAACCCAAACATATTTTGGCAGGCGGGTCAGGGGGAGATCTTACCGTTTTTACCCTTTATGAAAGCGTGGACGCAGGTGAGCATTGGCAGCGGGTAGCTTCGCCAAATGAGTTGAATTACCTCACAAGCAGTATCAGCAGTCTGGTTTTTGATCAGAGCGACAGCCGGTACGCCTACATTGCAACGCGTGGCGCCGGCGTGTATCGTTATAAGCGATTGGAGGTCAGTGTTGATGAAGCAAAGGGAAAGCCGGAAAATTTTCAACTCGTCGCCAATTTTCCCAATCCATTCCATATCAGAGAAAATGTGGCGCTCGCGTTTCGTCTCAACGTTCCCTCAACCGGCGAGGTGACGTTTCGGCTTTTCAATATTGTCGGCCAGGAAATCGGAAACTGGAAAATCACCGTCGTGGATGGCGAGCAAAATCTCTCGCTGCCATTTGACCAAACCCAACTCGCCGGCGGCATTTATTTCCTGCAAGCCGAATGGCGTGGGCATCGTCTAACGCAAAAGTTGACGGTGATTCGATAATTGAACGGCAGCTTGCGAAAAGAATTTGCCGTCGATTAGTCTTGCGACGCCAATTTTTCTTCGCCGAGGATAAAGGTTTGTTTGAATGTGACATTTCCAACGCTGGGGCTCACCTCGCCAAAATCATTCCAGCGGCTGATCCGTTCGAGAATAAGTTGTTCAAGCTCCGCATGATTGACGGTCGAAGCCAGCAGCGTTGCCGCCGTTACTTTGCCGTTTGGCGATATCGTTAGCCGTACTTTGATTTCGCCGTGCAGGTTCGGGCTATCTTTCAAAACGCGCGTGTAACAATCTTGAATGGAAGCTTTGTGTTCGAGAATGGCGCGGTGAATATCCGCAGATTTGCGGCTCTTCGGCAACTCCGGCAATCCCAGAAAAGAAAGGTTTTTTTCAATGCCGGTCGGATTCGGCAGCATGAACGCGGCATCGCCACTTGCTATTTGCGGCGCGCGTTCAACGGCTAAACTTTCCGGAGCAATACTCCGAATAAGTTTAGCGGGAATCGGCGGCGCGGCCTCGAGTTTTTTGCCGTTGCGCCGTTTTTTATCGTTTACCGTTGCGGCACCGGCCGTGTTCGGCAGAACGATAAAAATATCGGCAAGCTCCATTTCTTTCTTTTTATCGACACGGGCAACGGTGTTCAACTTCAGCATGTGCTCGACCTCTTCGAGCGTTTCACAGACGCCGCGCGCTTTGAGAGCAAGTTGTTGCTGTTGCGCGCCGGTTAGTTTATCGTGTTGCAACGGCTGTTGAATGCCTTTAACCTCGTGGTGGGCCTGCTCGATGCGCGGCAGAATTTTATGATCGATGCGCTCGAGCTGCGTGCGCAATTGTTTATTCTCGGCCTCCAACTGCATGCGGCGCAGCAGGGTGGCTTGCGCGGCGTCATAACATAAATTACAGACGAACAACATGACGCCGGAGCCAACGAGAACTTTGATAATCTGTGAGACCGTCAGCCAGTTTTGCGGGCTATTCTTTGGCTCGACGGTGGAAGGAGGTGATGACGGTTCTCTCCGCGGACGAAATTTCCTCATGACAGCTCCTGCTCGACATACCGGTAGAAATCCTTTCCAGCCCTCGCAGTTCATTTGATTGTGAGCGCAGACTCAATCAGGCATAAATGAGGTGAGCATCCCGAACCCAAATTTGGAGTATGAGTAGCAGCATTTGGAAGGAAATGCGGAAAATTGATGTGATCAAAAAGGCGGAAGAGTCAGAAGCAAGAAGCGAGGTGTAGACACATATCAAGGTGAAATGTATCGGCCATGAAAATGCATTGCTTACAGGGGCGCTTGTCTTTAGATGAAAAAAATACTGGCAAACTATCTGCAATTTTTGTATATTCTTATCGCCATTGGGACTGTATCTTTTCACTAGTACCGCCTGTATCTGGCAGGCTGTGGCTAATCAAAATTCATTTATCAGACTTTTTTATGACTTGAGGACGAATCCACAACTTTATTTGAGTGAAGGCGGTTTCGTTTACAGGGTTGATTTGAATCGGTCTTTTCTTCCCGCACATACAGTGCGCATTCGACCCTTTCGAAATCGCTTCGAGTTTCGCTTTACAAATAGCCTGGAGGAACACAATGGAAGAGCGTCTGCTGGTCTTTGTCAGTTCCAGCATCAAAGAATTCACCGCCGAACGCTTCGTCGTCAAAGAAGCGATTGAATCAATTCCGCTGACGCAACCCTGGGTTTTTGAGTATACCACGGCTTCGTCGGACCCGCTTGTGGAAAGCTATTTGGGGAAAGTGCGGAAATGCGATTTGTTTATTCTTCTATTGGGCCAATATCTCACCGAACCCGTGCTCAAGGAGTGGCAAACTGCTTTGAGAACCGAAAAACCTCGACTTGTGTTTCTCAAAAAAGGATTGCGAAATTCGAATACGGAAACTTTCATCAAGACCATTGATGTAAAGTGGGCCGAGTTTTCCAATCCTGACGAACTCAAACTGTTGGTGCAATATGCGGTGACGGACGAATTAATCAAAGGCTATCGTCGCTATCGTGTGCAGCCCGATACAGTTCGGCTTCTCAAAGAATCGTTGCCGGGAAATCAAAATTCCTCGGTTTATATTGACGCGCGCAGCGGAGGCAATTTTTTCAACGGCAATACGATAATCGGCGGGGATGTGATCAGCGGCAACCGAATTAAAAACGTCACGAAGACGAAATTTCATGATCCCAAATGAGTGAAACTTCCGGTAAGGTCAAAGTTATAAGACCGACCCTGAAAAGGCGCAAACTCAGGAGGCATACCCATGAGTAATGAAGTCGACAAAGATTCTCAGAAAAAAAGCGAAGAGCCGGCGCCCGCTGAAAAATCTTCGAAGGAGAAAGATACCGGAGCGTCGGTGCGCAATATTACGGAAGACGATCTTGCTAAAGCCATTAAAAATGAAGATGCGGCCCGCTTTCTCAAGGAGTCATTGCGCAGCAATCAAATTGCGTTACTCTACATTGACGCGCGCAGCGGCGGCAACTTTTTTAGCGGCGATACGAAAATTGCCGGGGATGCGATCAGCGGCGAGCGCATTCATAAAACCAATTCTACCGGGCCCGTATCCGGGCCGGTTCATACCGGCAGCGGCGACCTCCATGATGCCGGCAAAGTACAAAGCCACGGAAAGATCGTTGATATTGGCCGCGTTGCCGATAAACACGTATCGAAAATTCGCGCGGTCTATGTCACTCCTGCAACTTATGATCGCGCGGCCAAAATCCTGGCTGAACAGCACGTGCTTTTGATCAGAGGGGAAGCGCGGCATGGCAAATGGACGACCGCGATTCATTTGTTGTCGGAACGACAGGTTGAGGAAATCGTTGAGATCAAACCCGATATCAGTGTTGATGAAATCAATTCCATCGAGCCGGCGCCCAATGCCGGGCGCGGCTACGTAATTGACACCTTAACCTCGGAAAGCGCGGAAAAACTCAAGCCTTATGTTTTGAAGGGTCTGAGCAATAAGCTGAGGGAACGACAGAGTTATTTGGTCATCACTGTTGATAGCCGTGTTGCAAACCTCTCGCGTGAAGACTTGAGCAATTATCTCGTGGACTGGCAGGAAGTGCCGGACCGCGCTAAAATGTTGGACAAGCATCTGGCCCATTATCTGTCCGGCCATGAGGCAGCTTCCGGGGCCCACGATTTGAGTCAAGCCGAGACGGTTCAGCAACTTTTTCGTTCGCCATTATTGCCGGGCGAAGTTGACCGTTTGGCCGAGTTGTTAAGCCGGGTGGCGTGCCGTGAGCTTGGCATGGAGGAAGCTATGGCGCGTTTCGAGGCGCGCGCCCAGCAGCAAGTCGAGGCGTGGTTTGAAGAGCATGCCGATTTGGGGCAACGGACTTTTATGATTTCCCTTGCCGTCTTCAACGGCGCCAATTATGAGGCCGTCCTCGCGGCCAATCAACGCTTGCAGTCATTGCTTAATTCGGCATCGCCAAAGAAAGAAACGGCAGCCGCCGAATCCGTCTTCGACAACACCCGCAGCCGGCGCGTGAAGGAGGCGCATGCGCGAATCATCAAAGGGTACATCGAAACCGAGTCCGGGCGCAGTCCGGTGGATCTCGTTGAGCTCGACAATCCTTCTTTTCAACCCGCGGTCCTGCGTTACGTTTGGCGGGAATATGATCTTCTGCACGAGCCTCTGCTCGAATGGTTGCGAGGCTCGGGACTGGAAGCCGGTTTCGACATCCGTGCTCGGGCGGCGGCGGCGGCCGGTGCGTTGAGCAAGTATGATTTTGCTCATATTCAAAAATCGTTGTTGCTGCCATGGGCGAACCATGAAGACGGCAGAATGCGGGCGGCAGCCGCTTTAGCGTTGGGCATACCAATTTGGGAAGGTGAATTTGCACCGCAAGTTTTAAATTTGGTGCATCATTGGAGCACTCTTGATAACTGGCGACTCTGTTGGACGGCGACGGCGGCTTATGGCGGGCTGGTCGGATTGCGTTTTCCGGATCTGGCTTTGCGTGATCTTTATAACATTGCCCAAAGAGGCGATTTGCGTCTCTTGGGGATGTTGCACAATAGCGTGATTAACCTGTTTCAAGCGGGCCAAAAGGCTCCGGATTATTATTTAAAAGTCATTGGGGCGCTAAATGATTGGACGGTTGATCCGCGCGCCAGAATGATTACTTTGACGGGGCTGCTTATTTTTTTTAATATCGCCGTGCAGGATAAGGTTGAAACCGGACCGCAAGGTCCGGCCATGCCGACGTTGTTATGGCTTGCCGATGAAAACGAAGTCTGTTGCGATGGCGTAATCTCTTTATGGCGCAGAGCCTTGAATAATAAAACGGCGCGAGATTCCGCTTTAGAAGCCTTGCGCAATTGGCTCTTTCTTGCAGATACCGAAAGCCGGCTTTATCCCGCGCTTGAAAAAATGATGCTGACGATGGCGGCGCAAGGCACCGCGCATGAGCGAGAACGTTTATGTTTTTATTTTAACCGTTGGGCTACTCACCCCAGACGAAAATCCGATACGTCCGATAAAATTCTTTCGGCTTTGAACGGCAATTAAAACCGAGGAGGCTAACCGATGGCAGAGACTTATAATCCGATTCTTGGAAAAGAAGAAATTTCCGGCTTGCGTCTTTTTCAGTCGCGGCCGAAGCCAGAGCCGGGTGTCGCGCTTGTGCTTTTTAAAGAAGGGCAACCCCTGGTCACGCTTTGGCCGGGCGGCCGTTTGACAGCAGGAGAAGCGAGATGGGGCAGTTACAAAGCGGCATACAAGATAGATGTTGCCGAACACTCCTTTACCTTTAATTGCAACTTGCCCTGTCAAAGCGACGCGTTTGATTTTCAAGCGGAAGTCAACGTAACTTATTCCGTTGATGATCCGGCGGCGATAATCAAAAACAACACCAATGATGCCCGCTCGGTTTTAGAGCCGCTGATTACCGACACCATGCGAAGCCTCAGCCGTAAGTATGACGTCGAAGATAGCGCTGCTGCCGAGCGAGCGATTGCCGATGCCGTGAAAAGCGAATCGTACGACGTTGGCTTCAAGCTCAATCGCTTTGTCGTCAAATTGCGCCTGGAGGAAGATGCCCGCGCCCATCTGCGCAATCTCAAACAGCTCGAGCGCGATAAGGTGCGCGAGAAAAAAGCGGCCGAGCTGACTTTCCAACGCGACCAAATCGAAATCGAGCGCCAGAAAATGAAAATGGAATTTTATGGCCCTCTGATCGAAAAAGGCCAATGGCAACTGCTGGCGTTGCAGCTCTCGAATCATCCCGAAGATGTGACCGGCGTGGCGCAGATGCTGCACCAGCAACGTCAGGCCGATGTCGATCGTCAGTTGACGGCTTTGAAAATCATGCTGGAAGAGGGTGCGTTGGAGGGTTTCCAATTGGAGGAAGCCGGCAAACGCGTACTGCAGCGTTTTATAGACAACTTCGGACCGGAATTAGGAGCAAAAGCCATCGCCGGTCCGGAAGAACGAAAAGCCCTGACCCAGGGGAAGAACAAAGTTGTAAAGACGGAAGCATTGAAAAGTCATGACAAAGAAACCGGTGAAGAAAATGAATAACACTTACCGCGGTTGAAGCATATTTCAGGGAGGAAAATCAATTTATGTTCAAGACATTGCACGAGTTGATTGCGACCGTCTGGGAAATTCTGATGCGCGTGCAAATGCCGTGGCGTGCCGGGCTGGTTGTTCTGATCACTGCAACGCTTGTCTACTGGCTGCTGTGGCGCCCCGGTCCATGGCTCGTCGCGAATATCGCCAGGCTGGTGTTGCTGTCGATTCGAGGGTTTGTCTCATTGTTGCTGGGGATTGAATATGCTTTTACCCGTTCGCAGCGGCGCCGCGGTCGCATACCGACCGGCTCTTATGTAATCGGTGATATGCTGGGAAAGATGAGCGACGCGACGTATACGGGCGACAAAAAAGCGAAGGCGCTTCTCGCAAAGAAGAAGAAAGCGGTACGCAAAGTCTGGATTGCTTGGACGATTTTTTTGGCGATGCTTCCCATTTTTCTGTGGTTCAGCCGCCCCTTTTTTGACCAAACCAAGTTTGGCGGCTATATTGACAGGAGCATAATCTGGTGGAATGCGCTGGAGAGTTGGGTTTTAACCGGTGTTTGGACACCCTCGGCTTTTGCCGAACCGTTAACGCCCAAGCCCGAAGAGCAAAAGCCTGCGGAACCGGAATTCAAACCGTTTAAACCGGCTACAGCGTCGACAGGCGCAACAGTTCTAATCCGTAGCATTCCGCCAGGCGCCTCAATTATGGTCAATGACAATTCGATTGGCCCGGCACCAGTGATCTACAACGCACAATCGCCGGAAACGCTGAAAATTCGATTTGAGGCGCCGGAGTTTGAAACGCTCGAAGTCGAAAAGGCCGCGCCGGCCAGAGGTATGACGATTGTTGAATACGCGCTGGTGCCCGTCAATTTCCCTTTCGGAACATGGGTGGTGCAAATCGGCGACAAAGCGGGTAAGTTGGAACTGCAAAGGGGGCAACCTGGAGTTTTCCAAGCGCAACTCATCATTGAAAAAGACGCTCAGGCAATGGAGAGTCAAATCAAACTACGGGGGCGTTACGACCCCGTGCAAAAAGTCTTGTCACTCAATGAAACTGAAAACGCTACCGCACGGCTAAAGACGATCCTTTCCGACGACCTCAGAAACATGAGAGGAGAGTTGCGGTTTGGCGATAGTGATTCAACATTGTCTTTCGAAGCCGATTGGCGAGAGGAATAGTTTTTTTTGCCGTACGTCTTTCATGAGATACGGATTACGCCGTCACTTCCAATGCTTGTTCGTAACTCGCCGCATTTTTTTCGTTCATATGAGCCAGAACGGCAGAAATATGACGGGCTCGTGGTATTGAAACGGGCCATTATAAAGTAAAACGAGGTTACCGACGTTATTGGGATATTCGGCCTTGAATTTAAGCAGATTCTTCAAGTCGCCTTCTCGCGCCGACTCGCTGAGCTTGACTTCAACAGGAATTAAACGGCTGTTTTTTTCAATAATGAAATCAACTTCCGCGCCCGCCGTCGTGCGCCAGAAATGAATATCGGCCATTGGCGCGCCGGCCGTTAGAGCTTTGCGTATTTCGTTGAAACTGAGATTCTCAAAAACCGCGCCGATTTTGCCGCTCTTTTCCAGCACTTCAAAAGGCCCCAACCCGCTGACCGGCCCGAAAAAGCCAATGTCAAAGAAATAGGTTTTCGGTGATTTCACCAGGCGCTTGCGGACATTTCCGATATAAGGTTTAATCCGCTCCAAGAGAAATGTTTGCTCGAGTATGCCGAGATATTTTTTGACGGTATTTTGTGAGATGCCGAGATCGCTCGC
>Ga0247727_10018661_pt1 | contig 10870 bp, 10 predicted proteins | sample WisWelCaveWW1625_FD_202498 | JGI IMG/M metagenome (GOLD analysis project Ga0247727, IMG submission 202498) | Biofilm microbial communities from Wishing Well Cave, Virginia, United States - WW16-25 | ecosystem: Environmental > Aquatic > Deep subsurface > Groundwater > Cave microbial mat | place...
ACCCCAGCGATCCTACGAGGTCGTCTTACGCGGCCGTCGCCGCCGAACCGCGCCAAGCTCCGCTTGGCGCCTTCAACCAACGAATCAACACGTCAGACTTGTGTCCAAGGATCCGGGTGCGGTACAGTTGATCCTCTGACCAGCACGGTGGACCTTGTTAGCCTGGGTGGCCTCGCCTTCGACGACAAGAACGGAACCGTGCTGATCTTTGTGCGGAGCTTCTGCGAACACCTAGGCGACCCCTCCGTCGCGTGCGCGGCATATACCCTTCCCGGGAGGAACACGCAGTGGGTTCTCAAGATCACCGGGTTTGCCACCATATTTGACATTTTGCAGAGCTTCAGCCCGGAACCCGCTCTCAGCTTCCGCGTTCCCCTCATGCCCGAAGGCGTGAACGGCGTCGACCACTTCGACACGTACTGGGGGAACCTGGGGAACCCGATCGACTTCACCCAAGCCCAACCTCTCCAGTGCAACTACCCGGCGACCCCGCCAACCGTCGGCGACTACCTGACCGTCGCGGACGCGCTGCCGAATCCCGCTGCCGGTACGGGCCGCTACTACGTCACCGCCGCGACATACCAGGGGCAGACGAGGTATGGGAGGAAGGCTAGCGGCGGGAGGCTGAGTGGGAGAGATCCAGCGCTGCTGCCAGCGTGCACCACACCGTGAACCCTTGGACGGGTGCGGAGCCACATGAAGCACCATCGCCACGTCAAACATCTGAAATCGTCTGCGGCGGGTCTACGGACAGCGCTCGCCCAGGCTCTTGTCGCTAGACATGTTGCCGAAGAACTGGCCTCCTTCGATGCGTCCAGCCCTGTCGCTGAAGTGCGCGACTTCATGCGCAGGAAGGACTTCGACGTTGTCGGCGTCCGGGATGACGGCTTCGTCTACGGGTACGCGGAGGCCGATCATCCCGGGGACTGTGCGATAGGCCATTGCGTTCGTTCCTTCGACGAGGCTACTTGTATCGGCGAGGACGAGCCGCTCTCCCGGATCTTCTCGTTCCTCCAAGTGTCGCCTCGGGTGTTCGTTGTTCGCAACGACCGGGTAACGGGGATCATCACACGTGGGGACCTCGAAAAGGCACCCGTACGGATGTGGCTCTTCGCGCTTGTCTCTCTCATCGAGATGCAGCTGCTCCGCCTGATTCGGGAGCACTACCCAGGCGAGACCTGGCGCAGAGTCCTCAGCGACGGAAGGGTCGAGAAGGCTGAGCAGATCTGCGACAAGCGACATGCTGACAAAACCCACATCGATTTGGCCGATTGCCTGCAGTTCTGTGACAAGCGCGACATCGTCCTGAAGACCCCGGCACTCTTTCAATCCCTGTCGCTAGAAGCGTTCCCGGACCCCTCGACTTTGTTCAAAGAGCTCCAAGACTTGCGAGACGACCTGGCGCACGCTCAAAGCGTAGTCTTGGGTCGGTGGCCTCGCCTGGTGGAACTTTCACGCGCGGCGGAGGGAATCCTGACTTCCTGCGAAAGCGCGCGCGTCGATCCGGACGGCGCGTGCTGACTTCACTTCCGCCCGCGACGAACCGCCCACGGGCGAGACCGTCTTCTCGCTGGTGACGGGGGTGCAGAATGGGATCGAGGGCAGTTTGGGGCAAGATAGAACGAGAGGCCGAATGAGAATCCGTGTTCGCGACCGGAGTGCTTGTGCAGTACGGCGACGGGCCCGCTCTCAGCCTGGACATCGAGGCACTTGCCGCGCAGAGCCGTCGACTTCGAGTCCCGTTCCCCTGTCTGCGCGGGAGACTCCGTGTCTCGCCGGTCCACGTTGGCTTTCAATCTGGCTCGTTCACCTACTGATCCTGACCATTCTGATGGGTGGGTGTGGCGAAGCGCCCTCCGACTACAACGACTGCATCCTGAAACACGTGAAGCCCGGGCTGGATCAAACCGCTGTCCTTGTCGTCACGCAGTCGTGCCGGGCCAAGTTTCCCGTTGATGGATCAAGCGAGTCGGGAAGCGCGGTCGATCGAGACCTGACGGCGCTCGAACTCTCCGCGCTGAGCGGAAGAGCAAGGGATTATGGTGACCAATACTCCGGGACGATCTACAACGGCAACGCCAACGTGATGATCACGGAAATCGAGATAACGGTTGCCACCACTATCGACAAGGTCGAAGTGTCGCGCCCGTACCGAACGCCGCTCTCCATCCCTCCGCAGAGCGCCAAGAGTTTTGGCTTTCACCTTATCCCCGGGGACACGGGCGCTTCCTACGCTTGGTCGATTACCGGCGCCAGGGGAAGACCTGTCAGGTGACAAGGAGTCATAATAGCGGCCATCGGTGCCGCTCCACGTCCACGTGTTGGGCTCTCCGCGCGGTCCGAGAGAGTCCGAGAGGCTCTCGCCGCGATTCTCCTCCTGCCAACCGGAACCTCGGACCGGGCGCCGGTTGGAGATCGGAAACGCGCATGCTCGTCGGCGGGGAAGAGCGCGCGGTGACGTGCCCGGTGGCGGGAAAAAGAAGGAGATTCCAAGCGGGTGAGTCCACCGGAGAGCCGTTTTCCGAAATCCGAACGTCTGGCTCCTCAAGCGTAACTCAGTTCGAACCGGCCTCAACCCGCGAGCGGGATCGGCTCAGGGACCCGCTTCATTCGGCGGGCAGCGTGGTAGATATCCACTGCTTGCTGGGCGTTGAGCCAGAACTCCGGGCTCATCCTCAACGCCGCTCCGAGGCGAATGGCCATCTCCGCGGTTACGGAGGTCCGTCCGTTCACGATCCGGTTGACGACCTTTACGTCGCATCCAATGTGTTCCGCCAGCTCTGCCTGGGTCATCCCCAGAGGCTTGAGGAACTCCTCGCTGAGGATCTCTCCAGGGGTCGTCGGTTCTCTTTGCAGTTTCATTCTCCCCTCTCCTCGACCCTAGTGGTAGTCGGTTACTCGGACCCGCGAGGGACCTTCAGCCGTCCACTCGAAGACCACCCGCCATTGATCGTTGATACGAATGCTGTAGCAGCCGTCCAGCCGGCCTCTCAACGCCTCGAGTCGGTTGCCGGGAGGACTCCTCAGATCGGAGAGCTTGAAGGCGTAGTGAACCATGTCGAGCTTTCTCTTGACGATCCGACGAACGGTGGCCCAACCCACGCCGGAGGCGACGCGTCCGGCGATGAAGAACCTCTCCGTGGCCTTGTCGGCGAACGATCGTATGGCCACGTCAGGAATATACCCTTTCTAGGTATACGGGGCCAGCCGATTTCGGCGGCAGCATCCCGCATGGCGTATGGTCCAAGAACCCAATCGCCCGTCTCCGACTCACCGACGCCCAGCGGCGCCGACTGGCGGTTCCCGGCAAGGCACTCGGCTTCGGGAAGCCGACACGCCAAGCGGTCGGTCCGGCTCCACGCACGAGGTCAAGGTCCTGGACTTTGGCCTCGCACGGATCACAGGGGCGGACCTGTCGACGGTCGCCACGCGGCAGGGAAGGATCCAGGGAACCCTCCCCTACATGAGCCCCGAGCAGGTGCGCGGCGACCCGGGCCAGACCTTCAGACGATCGTCGCCAAGGCGCTAGAAAAGGATCCGGCGCGACGCTACCAGGGCGTCACGGCTCTGGCGGACGACGTGGAGCGATACCTATCGAACCAGCCAATCCTCGCCCGGCCTCCGAGCGCTGCAGTACGGAATACGGAACGGCGCTCCGTTCCTGTGCATGCTGTGGCTCTTCTCGCAGGAGCGGCCCACGAGTCAGCCAGCCTGCGCTGACGGAATGTCGAGCGCAATGGGAACGCCGGTGACCCGGGAGTGAAGTACGAGCGGATCGAGATCCGCTCCGTTCGGCCAGACGCCGTTCCAGCCTCCGGGTCTACGCGCACCTGTGAGAAGTATGCAGGGTCGCGGAGCGGCTCGAACACCCCGACGAACGAGAGCGTCTCCTTCAGATCGATATCCCCCTCGGCACCGTCGTCGAAACGGAGCCGCAGGCGATAGGGCCCGGTTTGGGTGACTCCAACAACGTTCGGCAGCATCGTGTCTACTCCAGCGGCGCAATCGACCGCAGCGGTTCCTTGCCCCGGGCCAGGGCCCAGTTCCCTCCGAGTTCCTGGCGGTGCTGAGTGGCCCGCTCCATCACGAGGCCCAGCCGGTCACCCAATCTGAACGCCTGGATCGAGCGCTTCGTGCGCTCCATCAAGGAAGAGTGCCTCGACCGGATGATCTTCTTCGGGGAATCGTCTCTACAGCACGCGGTTCGCGAGTTCATCGCTCACTACCACGCCGAGCGGAACCACCAAGGCCTCGACAACCGGATCATCCAGCCCGATGGGAGGGTGGCGAGGAACTCGGGTCCGGTGCGTTCTCGCGAGCGCCTCGGCGGCATGCTTCGCTACTACTACCGCGACGCGGCGTAAGCCCGTCATCCCGAACCTCTGCGTGGGTGACAGAACCCTGGACGAGTCCTTTCGTCTCGGTTCGGTGACACCCGCCCGCCATCTCGAATGCGTACCGACCGCGTGGCGAACCGTCCGGACAGCGTCCACCACCGGGAAAGCAACGTTCCAGGTTATCCTGTTGCCGCCCTGCTTGATCGGGCGAGTTTTTGGACCATACGCCATTCCGCGCTCTCTCCGGCTGTTCACCACTTCTACCGAGGCGAGGCTCATCGCGGAGAGCCTACACTCGTTCCCGCCGTCCGAGAACGCCGCGACGTTCGCGCCTTTGTCGGACGAAAGCCGCGGCGTTTCAACGATCGGTGTCCACCACTCGCCGCCGAGTTCGAAAAGAATCATCTGGCTCCCCACAAATCGGATTTTCGAACCGCGACGCCAACGTTGCAGACTGGACTGCAACCTCATTCACTGCAATCGCTTGCCGTGAGAACCGTCGTAGTTTACATAACTCGGAATGGAGAGCCACTCCCCTTCTTACAGCCGCCCCTCTCCTTATCTTCTATGTAGGGCGCCTCCGGCTACGGGCGTTCGCGCACCACACGAATGAACCCCGGAGCGGGCTGCGGATTGGACTTCGCCGCACACCGCTGGATCCGACCCTTCTGCCGTCCGGTGAGGAGCCCCTGTTCCTTGAGATCGTTCGTCAGGTGCGACACACAGCTCACGAACTCGCCGTGGTTCCTCGCCCCTACTCCGCAGTTGTTCACCAGGTCCTGCAGCATGCAGCCGCCGCCCGGAGGGACCATCGTGTTCGGTACGCCTGAGTCGCAGCCCGCGACCGTTATCCTGAGACCAAGGTTGGAGTTCCCACAGGCGTCGACGTCCCCGCACACCTCGTCGTGATCGGCGTCGTTGAGCGGATCGAACGGGCACGGATCGCACGCGTCACCGAGTCCGTCCTGGTCCGCATCGTCCTGGACCGGGTTGCGGACAGAAGGACAGTTGTCTGGAGGGGCGCAGATCCCGTCGTCGTCGATGTCGTCGTTAGGATCGCACGGACAGGCCTCGCAGGCGTCGCCCAATCCGTCGCCGTCGCAATCGCCCTGTCCCGGGTTCGGCAGGGACGCGCAGTTGTCGCAGACGTCGCCGACTCCGTCGCCGTCCTCGTCGGCCTGGTCATGGTTCGGAACGGAGTTGCAGTTGTCGCACGCGTCGCCAATATCGTCGTTGTCCGAGTCCACGACCCGCGGATCGGCGTCGTCGCAGTCATCAGCGTTGGAGACGTACCCTGCAGGTGCAGAATCACCACACCACTCAATCGCTGCATGCGGATCACCGTAGCCGTCCCCGTCATCATCACGCCACCAAGGCACCGGAACCGCACACGCGCAGTAGCGACCGCCTGTGTTCCACCAGCCCTGGCCGCCATCACCGCCCCAGACAATCATCTCCGTTCCCGTCCATACGGCAGTGTGGTAGGCACGGGGAGCCGGGACACTTGCTCCTGTCGAAGTTCCTTGCCACGTGTTCGCGGATGGCTTGTATCGGCCACCGGTGTTCACCTTTGCATAGTACGCTCCCAATCCTCCCCACACAATCATCTCTGTCCCCGTCCATGTTGCAGTGTGGTAGGCGCGAGGAGTCGGGACATTCTCACCCATCGAAGTCGCCGTCCATGTGTCCGTGCCCGGATCGTAGCGGCCGCCGGTGTTGAAGATGTTAGGAATGTTGGAACCGTCGCCCCCACCCCAGACGATCATCTCCGTGCCCGTCCACACCGCGGAGTGGGATGCGCGGGGCGTGGGGACATTCGCACCCCTCGAAGTCGCCCTCCACGTGTCTGTGGACGGGTTGTAGCGGCCTCCAGTGTTGAACACCCTGGAAGAACCGTCGCCGCCACCCCAAACGATCATCTCGGTACCTGACCACACGGCAGTGTGGAAGAAGCGCCATGCTGGCACGATTCCAGCCGGCGATGTCGGCGTCCACGTGTTCGTGCTCGGATCGTAGCGGCCGCCGATGGTATAGCCCGCGCCCCAGATGATCATCTCTGTGCCCGTCCAGACCGCGGTGTGCTCTCCGCGGGCCGCCGGGACATTTGCCCCCGTCGACGTCGCCGTCCATGTGTCCGTTGACGGGTTGTAGCGGCCTCCGTCGAAAAAGGCGGTGCCATAGCCGTTCACGCCGCCCCATACAATCATCTCGGTGCCCGTCCACACGGCCGTGTGGTACCGCCGCCCGCTTGGGACGTTCGCGCCTCTCGATGTCGGCGTCCAGCTATCTGTGGCCGGATCGTAACGACCGCCGCTGTTCAGGTCACCGGCGGTGAAGTTCCAACCTCCCCAGATGATCAGCTCCGCTCCGGTCCACACCGCGGTGGGCTCGCCGCGTGAGCCCAGGAAGCTTGCAGTAGGTGACCAAGTGTCACTCGCGCACTGCGACAGCGTCACATTGGGAAGTGTGAGAGCGGCGGATGTCGTATCGGCGAAAGCCGCGGTCACTCCTTGTTCCTCGGCCCACCAAGCATCGAAAGAGACCTTCGACCACGCCACGACCGCGACGCGAACCTCGGTCGCGGTCTGCGCGAGTACGGCCGTGACGCGCAATGTCTCCGCTGTTTCCTCAAGGGGACCAAGTCCTAGGATAGGAAGCCACTCGGCCGGGCTGCCGAGCCCTCCTTCGAGGAGGTCGATCTGCTCGTTCCACTCGTCGGGCTCGAGCGACGCAACATGAGCACTGGAGTATTTCACCTCGTCGGGCTCGAGCGACGCAACATGAGCGCTGGAGTATTTCACTTTCTCTCCGGTCGCACTATTCTTGAGCCTCCAGGTCGCCTCACGGTACTCCCCACCCATCGACCTCATGCAATCGGCGCGGCCGCAGGCGGCGACCGCAGTTTCGGCCTTCCACTCTACTTCTCCGTGGAAGCCCTCGTCATTCTCGTACCAGTTCCGGATCAGCCGGTCTGCCAGCGTCTGACGTGCCAGCGTCTCCGCGATCACGAAGGAATCGTTGCCGAGAGCATCGAACAGGTCCCGCAACGCCTGCGGGTCACGCGTATCTCGCGCCATCCGGTCCATCTCGGCTTGGAGCTGCTCGCCAGTTATCGGCCGTTGCCACCACACCTCGAGTGCGTTCGATTTCTTGAGGTAGTCCTCGACCTTCGCCCGGATCGTGTCTTCGGGCATAACCGCATCGAGGGATGGCTTCGCCTGCGGGTTCTCGCTCGGCCAGATCCGGTGCCGCCAGTAGACCTCCTCGATGGCCCGCTGGGCGGCTACGCGATCCTCGAAGGTCAGTGTGCGTGGCGGGCTGGGATCAGTCGTGAGCGTCTGCGTCTCACGGCCCCAAACGGACCCCCATACAAGAAGAAGGAAGGCGGCCGCCGTCGCTCTGCTGGTCATCGTCCCCCCTCGGAACTGAGCGTTGACCAACTTGTACATCGAAGCCAGGGGGATGAGAAGCACAAAACGTGACCGATTCGGTGGGTTTGTCGCTCAGGACAAAACCGTGGATTCGGACTTGGCGGCATTCCACCCCTAGGTCGTGCACCCCCAAACAGTTACCCTGCCTCCGGACGGGCTTTCTCAACAGGCCTGCGGAGGTTTTCCTTGGTCGCCACGAGGCAGGCTCGCGGTCTCCCTAGGTTCCAAAAGGCGGTAGGGTTTGGGCCAACGGGGCACAGGTGGGTCGGGTATGCTGTTTGACGATGCGACGCTCCGGAGCCATCCCTTTCTGCCAGGGCGCGTTGGTCGCCGCCCTCGTAGCGCCTCCTCTCCTGTGGGCGTACTCCATCGCAGCGGAATCCATCCCGCCTTCTCCGAAGGAATCGGAGTTGCCGGGACGCTTCCGGCCGCTTGTCGGAGGGGTCCTGGGAGAAAAGCGGGGGGCCGTGGAACCCGCCAACTCCACCGAGGCGCCGCATGTCGGGTGGCTTCGCTACAAGTCGGTGTCCACCAGCGTCGCATACGCCGACAGGGGCCAGGTGCGCGTCGTGGTCGACGACGCCTCGAAGCGAAACGGGAAGATCGAATTCCCCGTGGAGGTTCGAAACGAAGGCCAGCACGACTACTCCGTCTCACCGAAGGACCGCTGGTTCGCGCTCGTCACCGGCGGGAAACCAACACGCCTGCAGGCGGACCAGAAGGAGGCCCTGACCCTACTACCCGGCGAGTCAGGTCGCTTCCGGTTGTCGGGAGACCTGCGAACCGGGTCGACCGTCTCGACGATGCAGCTCCGGAGCGCCTTCCTCGACCAGGATGTCGAGATCCGCGAAGAGTTTGAGGATTTGCGAAAAGCCGATGAGGTGCCTGCCGCCTACGACCCGGAAGCGGCTCCCTCGACTCCCCTCTCCGTCCGCGTGGCGGCGATCGTGGATCCAAACGGCCGCGTTGAGCGCGTGATCGACGTTTTGTCGAACGGTGAACCAACTCTGGACCGCTACCGGGAGGCGGCGCGCAAGGCGCTCGGACGCTGGACATTCGCCCCCGCACGCCAGGGCGATAGGGCCGTTCGAACCGTCCATGCGGAGACGTTCTCGTTCGACAATCCCCGCGCCTTCCGAGCCATCGTGGCGGGGTCAGCATCCGAGACCTGCAAGCGAATCGAAGCCATCGTGCGCGGCAAGAGCGGCGTCGTTGCGACGATCCCTCCGGTCGGAGGCTTCGTGGTCGGGCAGCCACTCCCCGCGGACGAGGACGCTCGCTGGGCGCGCGCCCTTTACGTGCGCTGCGGGGCAGAGTCCGAGGGCTCAGCAACCTGGATTACCGCGACGTTCTCGGACCCCTTCCGCGAGGCCAAGAGCGCCGACACATGCGACTGCAGCTGGTGGGAGGCCAACGAGGATGGTTCGGCCGCCCTCGGCGCCTTGGAGCGCTTGGTCGAGCGGATTGGTGGTCCCCCTCCTCGACCCGTCGCGCTGACGCGAGCGGGTGGTGGACAGATCCCGAGCGGCCTCCCGGAGCCAGCCCGCAACGGGAACTGGGATCGATACGCCGTCGCTCACTTGCTCCGTTGGAGTATCGCGGCTGCCGGTGGTACCGCGCAAGACGCCCCCGCCCCTTCGCCTGAGGATCTCCCTCCGCCCGATGCCTTCCTCCGCCCCGATCCCTCCTCCGCGGACGGCGGGATCCCCGTGAGCGGTGCCGTCAAGGCGCCGAAGCTCGTCCACAGCGTTCCCCCCGTTTATCCCGAAGTGGCACGACGTGCGCGCGTCACGGGCAGAGTCATTCTCCAGGCGGTGATCAATGAGGATGGCGAGGTGGAAAACGTCGACATCCTTCGGGGATCTCCCTTGCTGAACGAGGCGGCGCGGCGGGCTGTGTGCTGCTGGAAATACGAGCCGGCGACGATCAACGACCGTCGCGTCCGGGTCTACTTCACAGTGGTCATCAACTTCTATCTCCACTGAGGCTGGCTCGAGAACCCAGCACCCCGCGCGCGGTGGTCCAAGAACCCAAGCGCCGTCCAGACAGCCCCGGCATCTACCGCTTTCCCGGCGCCGGGAGGAGCTGTAAACTCCAAACGCGTTTCAACAGCCGCATGCTTTCCGGACCGACCTGCCGCCCTGCGACCCCACATATAGATGATATGGCGGCCAACCTCGCAGGCTCGGGGCGGCGAAACCGCAGCGATCCCTGCGAGCGTCTCATCCCCTGAGACGAACCGCGCGGCCCCTCGGCCGGTGGCGCGGAACAGCTCCTGCGGCCCGAGACGGGAAAATGTCGAGGCGATGGAACCACGAGGGCGTCACGGCACAATAGTGTAGAGCGACGGGCGGAGGTCTGCTGCGGCAAGGAGCGAGGCCGTGTGGGAAACCGGAAACGTGGGTGGAACGGCGTGACATCGTGTCTGCGCCGTTCTGGGGCTGGAGACTCGGAGACGCGAGCTCGGCTTCCGGTTCGCAAGCCTCCACAGCGGCGCCTATGCTCGGGCACCATCGGGCGTCGTGGCGAAATTGCTACCGAGCGAGTCAACAAATAGAGACAAAAGTCTTGCCATCCGATGCCTGCTGGTGTATCCACCTTGCAACACAAACAAGCTGGACGTGTCGGGAGAGTTCCATGACCGTTATTCTCGGAGCCCGCCGAGGAGGGGAGCCCGGAGGGGCCGGCACGGGTCGGTCATCGTGCCGTTTCGTTGCGAAGCGCCGCGAGGTTCGAGACCGCCCGCTGGTTCCCGGGCCCTCGGGCGAGTACCTTCTCGACGCTTTGCACGGGTCCGAGCCGCCCCAGCTTCGAGAGCGCAACGCCCGGCGGTTCACTTACGACATCCTGTACTCAACTCAAATGTCCGCGGGGGGCATGCGGTGCCGTCACCTGGCGCGGAGAGCGTCTTGTCGTGCTCGGAGCATCGTCTTTCCTCCCTGGGGGGTGTTTTCATGGACACGGATCGGTTCAAAGGAAAAGGAACGTCATGCGTATTTTATCTGCTCCTCGTCCTCAGCGTGGCTCCCGGTTTCTCGGCTGAGGTTACGACATCCACAACCTCTGCTGTCGCTCCTCGCGCCCTGCTCGAAGCTTCGGTCC
>Ga0247727_10018662_pt1 | contig 10870 bp, 11 predicted proteins | sample WisWelCaveWW1625_FD_202498 | JGI IMG/M metagenome (GOLD analysis project Ga0247727, IMG submission 202498) | Biofilm microbial communities from Wishing Well Cave, Virginia, United States - WW16-25 | ecosystem: Environmental > Aquatic > Deep subsurface > Groundwater > Cave microbial mat | place...
CTGCTCCAGATCACCGGGTTCGGCCCACGGGTCTTTCCCCGACGCAGCGCGGGCGGCTTGCCGCCCGTTGCCGACACGATGTCGCCGCGCATCGGGCGGCGCTGCGGCTGCCCCGGATGCTCCTCCTCCACTCGACGCAGCGCCTTCAGGATCGAGCTCACGATCTACCTCCGTCGGCCCGGGCAGCGGGATCCAGGGCGGCGCTCGCGAGCCGCGGCGAGGCCGCGTAGCCAGGCAGCCGCGCGTAGAGCCGGATCAAGGTGAGCGGGCCGACCCAGCCGTCCACCGGCAACGCTTCCTCGAGCTGGAATGCGCGCACCGCCTGCTGCGTGGGAGCGCCGAATTCGCCGTTCGCCGGGCCCGAGAGCAGGCCGAGCGTCGCGAGCCCATCCTGCAGCCAGCGCACCGAGTCGCCCGTCGCGCCCGGGCCGAGGAGCGGCGGCAGCGTGGCGTGGTCCTTCCAGGGCACCAGCGCGTGGCCGGACCAGTGCGCCGCCAGCGCCTCACGCGGCACGCGAAGCGGCGCAGGACCGACACCCTCGAGTGTCACGTGGTCGCGTTCGATTCCGGTGAGTACCAGCCCTCGGGGCGCTCCATCGGGCGCCGACAACACCAACAAGGCCGGGCGATCGATCGTGGCCAGCAGCTCGAGGCTGGCGCCTTCGAGCGCGAGCACGGCGAAGCCGATGTTCTGGAGGAACTCGCCGAACTGCGGGAGCAGCAGCAGGTCGGCGCCGACCGGCTCGGCGCCCCAGCTGCGCAGCAACACGTCGAGGGAGGACGCCACGGTCGCAGCGGGGGCGCTGTGCGCAAGCACACTGCCGAGATCGACGGGTGCAGGCTCCTCCACCGCAGGCGGCGCCGGCGGCGCAGCTTCTACGACGGGCGCCGGGGCTACGGCAGGAGCGGGCAACGAGGGGGGCGGAGCGGGCGCAGGCGGCGCATCGGTGAGCACCAGCTTCGGCGGAACAGCAGTGCTCGTCGCTTTCCACCAGCCCACGCCGGCGCTGATCGCAACGAGCGCGAGAGCACCGAGAGCGACTCTGGGGCCCCGCCCTATCCGGCGCAAGCGCGCGCCGAGCACTGCACCCGGGGCGGCAGCCGGCGTCGCCTGGCGTCCGTCGAGCTCGCGCTCCACCTCGGCCACCGTGCCGAGCCCGATCTCGGCCGCGTCCGCGGCGAAGCCGGCGAGCAGCGAGCGGTCGCAGATCCGGTTGATCACGCGCGGAATCCCCCCGGAGCTCCGGTGGATCTCGCGCAACGCCAGCTCGCTGAAGATCTCGCGCGCCCCGCCGGCGGCCACGCGCAGGCGATGCCGCACGTAGTCGCGCGTCTCGGTCGACGACAACGGGCCGAGGCGCCAGCGCACGTTGATGCGCTGGCGGAGCTGCCGCAGCTCGGCCGACTCGAGCAGTGCGTCGAGCTCCGGCTGGCCGAGCAGGATGATCTGGATCAGCTTGGTGGTGTCGGTCTCGAGGTTGGAGAGCAGGCGCACCTGCTCGAGCGCCTCGCGCTCGAGGTTCTGCGCCTCGTCGATCAGCAGCAGCACGCGGCGCCCTTCCTGGCGCTTGGTCAGCAGGAAGCGGTTGAGCTGGTCCAAAAGCTCGCGCCGGCTCTTGCCTTCCGTCGCGAGGCCGAACTCGGCGTCGATGGCCTGGAGCAGCTCGAGCCCCGAGAGCTGCGGGTTGAACAGGAAGGCGACCTCGCTGCCCGGCTCGAGGCGTTGCAACAGCGTGCGGCACAGCGTGGTCTTGCCGGTCCCCACCTCGCCCGTGATGGCAATGAAGCCCTCGCCCTGCTCGATGCCGTAGAGCAGATGCGCGAGCGCCTCCCGGTGCGAATCCGAGAGGAACAAGAAGCGCGGATCGGGACTGAGCGAGAAAGGTTTTTCTCGGAGTCCGTAGAACTCGGTATACATCGAGCGGCTGAACGTAGCCGACGAAAACGAGCCGACGACAACAGGAAGGGAGCTCGCGTGGGCGATCGCGTTGCGGTGGGTGTCGATGCAGGGGCAAGCCTGGTGAAGCTTGCGCTGCATGCGGACGGCGTGCTCTCGCACGAGCTGCTGCCTGCCACGGAGATCGCGGCGGTGGTGGAGCGCGTGGGCAAGCTGGCCCCGCACTCGCTGGGCCTGACTGGCGCCGGAGCGGGCGAGCTGGCGCGGCACTTTGCCGCCGAGAGCGTGCGCGTGACGGAGTTCTCCGCCTGGGGCGCCGGGGTGCACCGCCTGCTCGCCGCCCAGCGCCCCGACGTCAGTGAGCCCTATCTGCTCGTGAGCCTCGGCACCGGCACCTCGGTCTTGCTGGCGCAGGGGCTCGCGGTGTCACGGGTAGGTGGCACGGCACTCGGCGGCGGCACCGTGATGGGGCTCGGCGGCCTGCTGCTGGCTGGCGCGCCCTTCGCCGAGATCATCGCCCTGGCGGCCCGCGGCGATCGCCGCCGCGTCGACCTGCTCGTCTCCGACATCTACCGGCCCGGTGAGATCGCGCTGGCGGGTGACGCCACCGCCGCGAACTTCGGCAAGCCTCGCGTTCACACCGGCGCGCCGGCGCACGAGGATCTCGCCAACGCCATCATGGGGTTGGTGGGCGAGAACGTGGCCCTCATCTGCACCGGGCTCGCCGCAGCGCACGGCGTGCGGCGCATCGTCTACGGCGGCTCCACGCTGCGCAGCAACAGCGCACTGCGCCTCGTGCTCTCACTGATCACCGCGGCGTTCGGACGCGAGGCGCTCTTCCTCGAGGACGGCGAGTTCGCCGGCGCGCTCGGCGCGCTCGAGCTGTCCGGGGGGTTCGGTTAGCCGCGCACCACGGGCTCGCTCGGCTCGTCGTCGCGTGGCGTGAGCGTGCGCAGCACCCGCTGCGTGCGCGCGATGGCGGCGCGCTGCACGCGCAGCTCTTCGGTCTGCGCGGAGACCTGGCGCTCCAGACGCTCGCGCGCGTCGACCAGCTCTTCGATGCGGCGCTCGAGATGCGCGATGCGCCGCTCGCCCTCGTCCCCCGAGTCGGCGTCCGCAGGCGGCGGACGCAGCGGGCGCTCCTCGTCCTTCGGGATCGCGTTGAGCACGTCCGCCTCGACGTCGAAGAGCGACTCGCCCACTCCGGCAGGCGCATCGACCGGCACCGCGCGCTGCGGCGGCTCGTAGGGCGCCGGCACTTCGTCCTCGTCATCGGGGTAGGCGTACTTCTCGGGCCTTGCGGTCCGGCGCAGGCGACGCCGCAGAACCAGGAACACGACGAACAGTGCCACGGCGGTCGCGCCGAGCAGGGCGGGCGAGCCGAACAGACCGCCGGACGGAGGCTCGGGGACCGGCAGCGGCGGCTTCCCGGGCGGGGGGAGCGGGACCCGGATCTCCATCGGCTCGAGGGCATCGGGAATCGGCTCGCGGTCAGCCACCTGCTCTTCGGGCTCCGGGGTGGGCGGCTCGCCCTGCGCTTCGGCTTCTGGCGGCTCCGGCTCGAGTCCGTCCTCGGCCTGCGCGTCGGGCTCCGGCTCGGGTGTGGCTTCGTCCCCGGCGCCCGCCTCCGCCAGCTCCTCCGGAGTCGGCCCGGGCACCTCTTCGGGGAGGCCCGGCTCGGCGTCGGCCACGACGGCGGGCTCGGGCGGCTCGGGGGGGAGCAGCTCGGGCGCGGGCAGCGGCTTCGGCGCACCTTGCTTCGGATAGAGGTCGAGCACGATGCGGTGCGGGCCGGTCAACACCAGCCACTTCACGTCGGCGGGCTGCTTCAGCGAGAGGCGCACGTCGGCACCGATCGGTGTCGGCTCCACCTTCGCCCAGATCAGATGCGGGCTCTTCGCGGTGACGGCCTCGGCGGCGGCGGCCGCGTCGACGTGCACGATCACCTCACGGTCGTTCACGTCCACGATGTAGGGCGCCTGCGCGTCGGTCTCGAGCACGACGCGGGTGTGGTCGCCGTGAACCCCGACGCGCAGATCCGTCAGATTCGCGGCCGCGGCGGCGCTGGCGCACACAGCCACGCCTGCCAGCCAGAACGAAGCTCGGAGGCCATGGGCAAGCGCAGGGTGGATCAAGCTCGTCTCCCCGAAGACGCGCTCAGACTAACGCGAGCCGCTCCCCGCGAGAAGATCTCCCGCCAAGAAACTCCGGAGCGCGCGAATCGCCGGCTCGATGCGCGGACCGTACCAGGACACCCAGGTGCCGTCGATCAGATGGATGCGTCCGCTCTGCGCCGCGGGGAACGGCAGGCGGCGCAGCTCGGCAACGTCGGCCGCACCGAAGGCGTACGGCTCGTCTGGCAGGATCACGACCTCGGGCGCGGCCGCGACGACCTCCTCGAGCGTGACGCGCGGGTAGCGCCGTTCGCCTTGCGCCGCGAAGACGTTGCGCCCGCCACAGAGGCCGAGCAGGTCGTGAGCGTAGGTATCGCCTCCCACCGCCAGCCACGGATCCCGCCAGATCGGGCAGAACACCGGGGTGCCCTGCTCCGGCCGCGCGCTCTCCGCCTCGGCCAGCGCGGCGAGCACCGGCGTCACCACGGCCCGGCGCGCCTCCTCGGAGGCGCCGAGCTCGGCAAGCTCAGCGAGCAGCGCCGCGCCCTCGGTCACCGTGCGCGGGTAGGTCACCCAGACGTGGATGCCGAGCGCCTCGAGCTGCTCCACGTCGCGGCGGCGGTTCTCCTCGTGATTGGCGATCACGAGATCGGGAGCGAGCGCCGCGATCGCGGCGAGATCCGGCGTCTTCGTGCCTCCCACCTTCGGGAGGCCGGCGACCGCATCCGCCGGGTGCACGCACCACTCCGTCACGCCCACCACGCGCTCGCCCAGGCCGAGCTCGAACAGCGCCTCGCTGAGGCTCGGCACGAGCGAGACGATGCGGCGCGGCGCTTCGGCCGGCCGGCCGCGACTGGCCACGCTTGCTACTCGAAGTCCACGGTGAGGACGCCGGCTTCGAGACGCGCGCGCCGCACCGTGCGGCCCGCCACCGAGCCGGGCAGGGCCACGATGCGCGTCGCGTCGCGCACGCGCACCAGCAGGTCCGCGCCGCGCGCCGTCACCTCGAGCTCTTCCTTCGACGCGCCCGGAAGATCGATCTCGAGGCGCGGCCGGCCCATGTGCTTGCGCAGCCGGATCGGCCGCGCGCGCGTGAACAGCTCGGCCGGATCGCGTTCGCCGTACAGGTCGCGGGCGAGCTGCGCGAGGTCGTCCACACCGGCCAGCTCGCGCGCGTAGAGCGGCGCCTGGAAGCGAGGCACCGGGAAGGAGGCCTCGATCTCGGCCAGCTCCTCGCGCTCGCGCTCCGCCCAGCGTGCGAACCAGCCTTCCGCAGCGGCCCCCGGCAGCACCCGGTTCACGAGCACGGCGTCCGTGGCGACACCATAGAGCGACAGGTAGGCGAAGGAGCGGCGCGTCTCGTCCACCACCACGCGCGCCGGATTCACCACCAGCCGGGCGCTGGTGCGCGAGTCGTCGAGCAGGATCGCGCGCACCGCGTCCACGTCGGCGTAGAGGCGCTCGAAGGCGTCGAAGCTCGCCTCGCCCGGCACCAGGTTCGCTGCGTGCAGGCGCTCGAGCAGCGGCCGCAGCAGGCGCACACCGCGACGCTTCATGTCGAAGAAGTTCTCCATGAAGATGCGCAGCACGTCGGGGAAGCGCAGCATGCGCAGCGTGGCGCCGGTGGGCGCGCAGTCCACCACACAGACGTCGTAGGCGCCGGTCGTCTCGACCTCGCGGATCGCACGCAGGGCGACCAGCTCTTCGAGGCCCGGGAAGCTGAGCAGCTCCTCGGCCACCAGCTCGTCCGCCTCGTCGCGCAGCAGGCCGCGCAGGAAGCGCTGGATCTCGGACCAGCTGCGGTCCATCTCTTCGAGGACCGAGACCTCCTGGGCGACCACGCCGGGCGCGATCGGCACCGGACGCGGGCCGAGGCGGCGCCGCAGCGCGTCGCCCAGACTGTGCGCGGAGTCGGTGGAGAGCACGAAGCTGCTGTGGCCGTGCGCGGCGGCGCCGAGCGCGGTCGCGAGCGAGAGGCTGGTCTTGCCGACGCCGCCCTTGCCGGTGAGCAGCAGCACGCGCATCAGTCGGGCTCCGCGGCGGCGAAGTCCACCGTGAGCGTGCCGCCTTCGAGCCGAGCGCGCGCCAGCGCGAGCTTTACTACGTGACGTGGGAGCGGCAGAGCGCGGCGCTGGCCGCCCGTCGCGATCACCAGCTCGTCTTCCAGCTTGGTCACGGCGAGATCCTCGGCGTGCGCCTCGGGCAGCGGCAGCGTGGCGCGCACTCCCGCCTTGGTGCGGACGAAGCGCAAGCCGCGCTCGCGACACAGAACGGCGTCGGGTGCACTCCCCGCGAAGAGCGCCTCGCCGTGGCGCGCGAGCGCAGGAGCGCCGATCACCTCGTCGGCCTGAAGCGCCGCACGCAGCACCGGGACCGGCGCGAAGCGCGCCTCCACCTCGGCCAGCCGCTCGGCCTGGAGCCGTCCCCAGTCGCGAAAATAGTCCTCGGCCGCGGCGCCGTCGGGCAGCAGCCGGTTCATCACCACCGCGTCACAGGCCAGCTCGAAGAGCGCGAGGTCGGTGCGCGCGCGCAGCGCCTCGTCGATCACCATGCGCTCGGGCGTGACGACCAGCCGCACGCTCGCGCGCTTGTCGCCGAGCAACGCGCGCAGGCCCGCGAGCCGCCGGAAGATCAGCTGCTCGGCGTCGCGGAACACCTCGGAGCCGGGCAGCGGCACCGCCACCAGGGCCTGCGCGAGCGGCGTCACCACGCTCGCGAGCGCGCGCTGCACGCGCAGCACCAGGCGCAAGCCCGCGCGCGCCATCTCGGGCATGGTCAAGAGGCGCAGCGCGGCTCCGGTGGGCGCGCAATCTACGATCACGAAATCGTAGGCGCCCTCCGTGGCCCAGGCCTCGACCGCGAGCAGCGTGGTGAGCTCTTCCGCCCCCGGCAGCAGCGCCAGCTCGTCGGCCACCACCTCCTCGATGCCCTGGTGGCGGAACAGCTGGGCCAGGTAGTCGCGAATCGAGCCCCAATGCCGCTCGGTCTCGGCGCGCGCGTCCACCTCGACCGCGTCGAGATTCGGCGCGAGCGTGCGCGGCTTCGGGCCGAGCCGCTCGCCGAACACGTCGCCCAGACTGTGCGCCGCGTCCGCTGACGCGACGAGCACACGCAGGCCCCGCTCTGCCGCGAAGGCCGCCGTGGCGGCGGCGGTGGTGGTCTTGCCGACGCCGCCCTTCCCCGTGTAGAGGACCAGCCGCACTGCGCGGACGGTATCACGCGGCCTCGGCCACCTCGCTCCCGGCCCCCGCTAGTGCGCGCGACACGGCGAGCAGCGGGCGTTCGGTCCACGCGAGGAGCGGGCGCTCCGTCCACAGATGGCCGCAGCGCTCGCACTCGGCCAGGCACAGCACGCCGGCGTCGAGCACCTCGTCCAGAGAGACCTCGTGTCCGCCGCAGAGTCCGCAGGCGCGGCGCGTTCGTGTCTGCATCGCTCGTCCTCCTTCCCTTCTTCTGAAGCCCGGCGGGGTGGGGGCCCCGCCGAGGCCACGGAACAGGGGGGCTGCCCGCGACGACCCCAGCTTCTCGCCCTGTTGTGACAGCGGCGGTCACACGCAGTTCGCTATTTCACCGCCATGTCTGAGCCGCGCCACTCCTTCGGAAATCGCCCGCCCGCCCCCTTGATCGCACTCGCCGAGAGCATCCGGGGCCTCACCGAGACCATGCTGCGGGTGCCCGCGCTCGACGCGGCGCTCGCAGCCGAGGTCGAACGCACCCGCACAGCGCTGGACGCCCTCGAACGGGCGCTCGCGCCCCATGCGCTCCACGACCCGGTGCCGCGCATGGGCCCGGAGCCGGCCACGCAGCGCCCCTACTACGTGAGCGGGGTGATCCTCGGCCCGCACCACCCGCTGCGCCCCGAGCTGCGCATCGCCCACGAAGACGGTGTGACACACGGCACGGTCAGCTTCGGCGTCACCTTCGAGGGCCCGCCCGGCTGCGTGCACGGCGGCTTCGTCGCGCACTTCTTCGATCAGATCCTCGGCCAGCACAACCTGTGGGCCACGATCCCCGCCATGACCGGCACGCTCAGCGTACGCTTCCGCAAAGGCACACCGATCCTGCGCGAGCTCGCCTTCGACGTCCGCCACGAGCGCCGCGGCGAGCGCAAGGTGATCACGAGCGGGCGGCTTCACGCGGGCGGCGAGGTGTTCTCGGAGGCGGAGGGCACCTTCGTAGTGCCGAAGAGCGCGGTGTGGTCGGGCCTGTAATCCCTCGCGTCGCAGGTGGCGTACTGTTGCGTACCGCAGGCGGACGCACGACGCACGGATGGGCCCTCACCTCAACGATGAAACGCGAACCACCGTCGCGCGATGGGGCTTCGTGGGCAGCTCGCCGGTCACGAGTTCCTCGGCTTCGACTTCCACAGCTGAGGCGACGTGAAACGCGTCGACGGTAAGCGCTCAGTAATCCCCGTCAGCCCTGGGGGCGGCGCGGATCAACGAGCACGGCGCGGTCGATGCGATGCGGGAGCAGGGGCTCGATCTCGGCGAGCGTGGTGGCGCCCGGCAGCGCGGTGAAGACGTGGCGCAGGTAGGCGGTGGGCTCGAGGCCGTTGGCCTTGGCGGTCTGGATCAGGCTGTAGAGGTTCGCGCTCGCCTCGGCGCCGCGAACGGTGTCGGCGAAGAGCCAGTTCTTGCGGCCGACGACGAAGGGGCGGATCGCGTTCTCGACGGCGTTGGTGTCGAGCGGGACGCGGCCGTCGTCGAGCACCCGGGCGAGCTTGGGCCACTGGTGGTCGAGGTAGGCGAGGGCCTTACCGGTGAGCGTCTGCGGCGCGACACGCGGCAGCGCGTCGGTGAGCCAGCTGCGCAGCCCGTCGATTACCGGCCGGGAGCGCTCCTGCCGCACGCGCAGCCGCTCCTCGGGTGTGGCCTCGGCGAGCGGGCGCTCGATGGCGTAGAGCGCCGCAATCTGGCGTAGCGCCTGGAGCGCGACGGTCTCCTTTGCCGACGTCGCCTTGCGCTCGTTCGCCCGCAGGCTCTTCACGGCCTCGTCGAACTTGCGCCGCGCGTGCACCCAGCAGCCCACGTGCACGACGCCGGGCCGGCTCCCGACCTCGTCGTAGCCCGCGTAGCCGTCGCTCTGGAGAACGCCCATGAAGCCGTCGAGCAGCCGCAGCGGGACCTTGCCACTCCGCGAGGGGTCGTACTCGTAGAGAAGCAGCGGCCCGTCGCGCGCATTGCCGCGGAGCACCCACAAGTAGGAGAGGCTCGTCGCGCGCTTGCCCGGCTCCTTCAGCACCTGAAAGGGCGTCTCGTCGGACTGTACGAAGCCCGTCGCGAGCAGGTCCTCGCGCAGCAGGTTGACCAGGGGCTCTACCAGCTCGCCGGCCTTCACCATCCAGTGGGCGAGGGTCGCGCGAGGCAACTCGATCCCGATGCGCGCGAGCATCGTCTCCTGGCGGTAGAGCGGCAGGGCATCGGCGTACTTCGAGACGGCGACGTGCGCGAGCAGCCCCGGCGAGGCGAGGCTCTTCGGGATCGGCTGCGGCGGGAGCGGGGCCGCGTGGACGCCCGCGTGGCAGCTCGGGCAGGCGTACTTCGGGCGCACGTGGCGCACCACGCGCAGCTCGGCCGGGACCAGCTCGAGCTGCTCACAGGTGTCCTCGCCGATGCGCGCGAGCCTCGTCCCGTCGTGCGGGCAGGTCTTCTCGCTCTCGGCGATGTCGTGGAGAACCTCGACGCGCGGGATCCAGGCGGGCAAGGGCTTTCGGCCGCGCGGCGTGCGGGTGTGCGCGGCGATCTCGATGGCCGGCGCCTCTGCCTTCTCCTCGGCATCGACGGCGAGCTCAGCCTCGTTGAAGAGACCCAGCTGCGCGAGCACCGCGGCCTTCTCGCTGGTGCGGCCGAAGTGCTGGTGCTTGAGCAGTCGCACGTACTCGGCGAGCTGCCGGATCTCCTGGTCGCGCTGCGCGAGCGCGCGCTCCTTCTCGCCGATCACCTCGTGCTGACTTAGCACGAGCGCACGCAGCGACTCGACATCCTCGGGCAGCGTGAGCGGCGCGATCGGCACAATGGGATGTTAGGCGTATCGCTGAAAGCTACAAGACCGTCTCGTACGAAAGTGCCGCGTGCGGCTGGATCGCGAACACGTCGATGCCGTCCAGCAGCCAGTTGAGCTCGCGCCCCGTGAGCTCGACGCCCGGCTCCGCCCCCGTCCGCGGCCAGGGGAAGCGTGCCTTCTCCAGCCGCTTATACCAGAGCACGAAGCCGCAGCGCTCCCAGTAGAGGATCTTCACCTTGTCGCGCCTTCGGTTCGCGAACACGAACAGCTGCGCCGCAAACGGATCGCGCCCAAGCGTCTGCACGACCAGCGCCGAGAGCCCATCGATCGACTTGCGAAAGTCCACCGGCTCGCGGCACACGTACACCGCCACCTCGTCCCGAGGCCGCATCATCGCGACGGCGCGATCTGCTCGAGGAGACCTGCGAGCACCTCGACCGGCGGCGGCGCGCTCCACTCGAGCACCATCCCGCTCGATAGCCGCAGCCGGCACGCCACCGCAGCCAGCGCCGCCGCGGGCAGCGCGAGCCGCGTGAAGCCCACCGGCGCCACCGCCACCACCGGACGCGAACCCTTGCGCACCGAGGCCGAAGCCACCGGCCACGCACCCCGGGCCGTCAGCCGCATGCGGGCCTGATACAGCGCGCAGATCGAGAGCTTCTCGCGCGCGGCGTACGTCTTCGACGTCTCCGCCCCCGCCGCCTGTCGCTCGAGGTGCCGTAGCCAGAAGTGATCCCGCTCCGTCAGCTCTCGGTGCCCCGCTCCTCGCCTCGCCATCGCGCCCCCCTCGTGGCTGCAAGCGAGGCTCACCGAGAAACGGGGGCAACTCCAGACGGGATCACTGAGCGCTTAC
>Ga0247727_10018663_pt1 | contig 10870 bp, 9 predicted proteins | sample WisWelCaveWW1625_FD_202498 | JGI IMG/M metagenome (GOLD analysis project Ga0247727, IMG submission 202498) | Biofilm microbial communities from Wishing Well Cave, Virginia, United States - WW16-25 | ecosystem: Environmental > Aquatic > Deep subsurface > Groundwater > Cave microbial mat | place...
CACCGAGTCCGAAAGATGAATTGACATGCCCAGACTGAAGCAAATCCGCGAACGGTGCGCCAGCAAATTTCCCTTAAACCCTTAACCTCTAATCCGCTCTGCTACTCCTTGGCTACCGCCCTGATGCTGGAATCCGCGGGTCCACCATCCCGCTTGACCGCGTGGCGGGATTTTGCCAGACATGGGCCATGAAGAAACTCCCGCTCCTGTTCGCAACTCTCCTGTGCGGTGTCTCAGCTTCGCCGGCCAAGGACCACCTGCTGCACACTTTCCAAAAGTCCCAGCTCACGGACAAGTTCTGGTGCGAGGGCGCGACGTTCGGCGACCTCAACCGCGACGGCAAGGCGGACATCATCTCCGGTCCGTTCTGGTACGAAGGCCCGGACTTCACGAAACGCCACGAATACTACCCGCCCAAGGCGACGTTCAAATTCAAGAAGGCCGACGGCAGCGAACAGGCCATCGAGGGCTTCGAGGGCGCGCTCGGCGTGAACAACAAATACTCGGACAACTTTTTTGCCTTCGTCCACGATTTCAACGGCGACAAGTGGAACGACATCCTGATCGTGAGCTTCCCGGGCGAGTGGACCGCGTGGTTCGAGAATCCCAAGGGCCGCGAGGGACACTGGACCAAACACGTCATCTTCGACGTGACCGACAACGAATCGCCCACGTTCACCGACCTGACTGGCGACGGAAAACCGGAACTGGTTTGTGCTTCAAAGGGCCGTTACGGATTTGCCAAGCCGGATTGGAGCGATCCGGCCAGGCCGTGGGCCTTTCACGCGATCTCGCCGCTGAACACGAACCTCCAGCGCTTCACGCACGGCATGGGCGTGGGCGACGTGAACGGCGACGGCCGGAAAGACCTGCTCGAGAAGAACGGCTGGTGGGAGCAGCCCAAGTCGCTGGCCGGGGATCCGCTCTGGCCGTTTCACCCGTTTGCCTTCAACCCGAACTCGCATGGCGGCGCCCAGATGTACGCTTACGACGTGAACGGCGACAAGTTGAACGACATCGTCACCAGCTTCGCCGCGCACGGCTTCGGGCTGGTCTGGTATGAACAGGTGAAAACGGGCGCGGACATTTCCTTCAAGCAACACGTCATCATGCACACCGAGCAGAAGCGATTGCTGAACAAATACGGCGTCTGCTTCTGCGAGTTGCACGCGGTGGACCTCGTGGACATGGACGGCGACGGACTTAAGGACATCGTAACCGGCAAGCGGTTCTGGTCGCATGGCCGCATGGGCGATCCCGACCGCGACAGCCCGGCGGTGCTCTACTGGTTCAAGCTGGTGCGCGGGCCGGACAAGATTGTCGAGTTCGTGCCGCACCAGATTGATGACAGCTCTGGCGTCGGCACGCAGATCGTTGCCGCGCGTTGCAACGATCGGAAATATCCGGACATCGTGGTCGGCAACAAGCGCGGAACGTTTTACTTCCAGCACCAAGTCAAGCCGGTGAGCCAGAAGGAATGGGAAGCCGCGCAACCGAAGCCGGTGAGTCAGTGAACACCCGGAAGGGGACCGTCTGCCACCCCGCCTGCTCCGCTCAGACGACGAATTGCGGTTCGTACACCGGCCCGTGCCCGTGTTTGCGCAGGAGTTCCATGAACTTCGCGATGCCGCGTTTCTCGTCCGAGCCAAGGTGGTAGTGGATGTGCCAGCCGAAGTAGTCCTTCCGAAAATCCTCGGTGTATTCCGTCCGCTGCCGGACGATGTGATCCAGCGTGTCCACGCCGAAATCCATCGCCTCGCGCAACTGCCGCCGGAGTCCGGAATTCTCCACGCCACGGCGCAAGGCCCACACTGCGTACACAAAAGGCAGTCCGGTCAATTCGAACCACGCCGCGCCCAGGTCGAGAATCTCGTGCTCGCGGGGCGCGAAGAGGAAATCCAGCGCGACGTCGCCAATGAGCAGGACAAAATCGTTGCCGCCGGCCGCCGCGTACTCGTCCAGAGGTTTGAACTCGGGATTCAGGCCGCGCTCCGCGAAGAGGATTCTCAGAAGCATCACGCTCGTCAGTGAGGCGGGATCGCAGAAAACGGTACTCGCCTCCGCCAATGGCCGGCGGTGCGCCAGGAAAACGCTTTTCACCTCCCCCAGCGACGCGACCGCAACGCCATCGAGGATGTCGTAGCGGTCATTCTGCAACGGCTCCACGACACTGACCAGCGCGGCATCGAGTTCGTCGCGCCGCAGCATCTCGGCGAGCCGCGCAGGCGTGGCGTAAGTGACCTGGTCCTCCAGCCCGCGGGTGACCGGCACGGTGTTGAGCGCCTTGACCGAGCCGACGCGGAAGGGCGCCAGTGAGCCGGCGAGGTTGCTCTCGCGCCGGCGGTTGACGGCGCGCTGCTCATGCTCGAAACGGCGCGCCAGGTCCTCCGCGGACTCGGGCGCGGCCAGGCGGAGTTTCGGGGTGTCGTCGGCTGGGTTTATCACATGTGGCAGTCTAGCTCGACTTACGTTACGCTGCGCGCTGTTCGGCCCGCAAGACTTTCGCGCTGTGCATGCCGCCCATCACGCGCCGTCGGCGGCACGCTGCTCTTCATAAATCCGCGTTGCGGTTGGCGATCAACTCGGCGTGGCGCAGGGCACGATTGTAAATCCGCATCCGCCGCAATTCCCCCCGCAACGAAGGAGCCAGCTTCGCCTTCGCCACACCGTTGACATCCGACAACGCCGGCGAAAACCGTCCCCAGCTATATTGCCGCTCACTCCCACCGTCACAAACGATTCCATCCACGAGGAAGGTGATGATGCGCGGCCCGCCGTCCACGACGATTCCGAGGTGGTGCATTCGGTTCGTCGTGATCAGGCCGCTGTCACACCGCCATTGGTTTGTCTGAAACCCGTCGCTCATCACCAGTTCCACCGCGGGATGTCCAGTGGTTTGCACCAGCAGCCCCTTGCCCGCACCGTTGCGCGCGTCGAGCAGAACCTGACCCGCAACGAGTTCGTTGAACTTCACCTGAAATTCGAGCGTGAACCCGGCGCGGGCAGCGAGGCTTGGCAGCCTGGGGAATTTGAGGTCGCCGTGGCGCAACCGGCGTTCGCCGGCGTCGAGGACGAGACCGGCGCGGGACGTTTTCCTGACCTCGGATTGGGTCCACAATCCTTCGAGCAGCGCCCGGTCAAGCGGATGCACGCGGCAAAGTTGCTTTTGCGTTTCCGTGATCCAATACCTGCCGTCCTGCTCAATGAGGTCCGGATAACTCATGCGCGTCGGCACGTTGTCATCATAGAGCAGCAGTTCGGGCTGCGACCAATGAATGCGTCCCTCGCGCAACGTGCCGCCCGCGAGCCACGCCGGGTTGCGACCCTCAAATGTCTTGCCGCCGTGGTTGTGAAACCAGAGTAGGAACCTGCCGTTCGCGCACTTGAACAGCCGCGGGCAGGCGCGGGACGTCTTGATGACGCGCCCCCCGGGCGTGTAGCGGGCTGGCTCCGGTTTCGACCAGGAGCGCCCGCCATCCTCGCTGTAGCTGTGGCAGGGGAAGCCGTTCGTCGTCCGGTAAATGCAATACCAGCGCCCGCCGCCCAACGGCACGACGTTGTGTTCCTCCTGAATCGAACCGAACTCCGGCGAGCGCAGACCGAATTCACCCTCCGGCAGCATCTCCCAGCGGATCTTCTCGACGTTTGACTCGGTGAGCAGGTTGTCCGAGCGGAAGAACCAGCCTTCGCCGTAGTCGAGCATATATCTGCCGAGCTTGGTGAAGCCGAACATGACGACGCCGTTGTCCACCTTCGGTTTGTCAATGCCCCAAAAGATTTGCACCGCGCCCTGCCAGTCGTTCGTGCGATCGCATGCGGTGAGGCGCACCGGCAAACGGTGACGTTCCGACCAGGTGCGGCCATGGTCGTCCGAATACCGGAACGCGTACCAGCCGAGCATGTCGGCGCGGATTTTCTTGCCGCGCAACTCGCTCACCCGGTCGCCGTTGTAATCGTAAAACGCATAGACCCTTCCGCTCGGCGTGATCAGCGGCGTGACCCAGGACGCCTCCGGGCCGTTGGCCGGCTCGATGGGATTGAGCGGCGACCAGGTGCGGCCCTGATCGGTGCTGATGGTCGAGGCGACGTGCTGACCGAAGTCGCCTTCGCGCCCTCTGCCGGTGGTGAGCACGCACAACCAGTTTCGGTCGGGCGTGATGACGACGTAGGCCTGATCGCTGTAGCCTTCGGTGGGAATCTGGAAGCCGTTGGTGATGTTTCGCCAATCGAGCGCCGCGGCGTCGCTCGCGCCAAGCAGCAGAGCCGAGAGACAAAGGGTTTTGGAAATGGCGTTCGTAGTCATCAACGGGCCGTCAAGTTCCTGAGCGGCAGTTCGCGTCAAGCTCGCAACCATTCATCCCGGTGCGCGGCGACGAATGTGTCGTCCGTCAAATTCGGATAGGCCCGGCACACGCGGTCCAGTTCCGCACGCTGGCCGGGACCGAGCCGCTCGTGCGCGTCCAGACACCAATTGCCCTCGAGCAAGCCCTGACCCCGAAGGATTTCATGAACTCCCGGGATGCAGCCGCCGAATCCGTTCGCGGCGTCGAACAGCGCCGCGTTCATGTCCGTGACTTCCACATTGAGCCGCAACATTTCGGCGGGCACGGACCTGGCCTTTGACGCAAGCCGACGACAACGCGCGTGCAGTTCGACGGCGCGTTTGGTCCACACCGCCCAATGCCCCAGCAGACCGCCCACAATCCGCCGCTCCACGAGTTTCCATCCGACGCGGAAGCGGAACGGCGTGAGCAGGTCCATCACGATGTTGTCATCGTTGCCGGTGTAGAGCGCGATGTCCGCCCGGCCCGCCTCGGCAACGGCACGGATCACGTCGAGGGTCTGGTAGCGGTTGAACGGCGCGATCTTGATGGCCACCGCGTTTTCGATTTCCGCAAACCGCCGCCAGAAGGAGTACGGCAACACGCGGCCACCGACAGCAGGTTGCAGGTAGAAGCCGACGAGAGGAATCACTTTCGACACGGCGCGGCAATGGGCGAGCAGTCCGGCTTCGCTCAGGTCCCGCAAGGCGCCCAGGCTCAGGAGGCCCGCATCGAAACCGGCTTCGCGCGCGAGCGCCGCCTCGGCCAGCGCCTGGCTCGTCGGTCCACACACGCCGGCGATGCGGACCACACGAGGGTCCTTTCGCAATTCGTCCGCGGCGAGTCCGAGCACCGGCGCCAGCAAACCGACCTTCCGGATGGCAAACTGCGTCGTATGCACGCCCACCGCCACGCCGCCCGCGCCGGCGGCAAGGTAGTAACGCAGCAGCGCCCGCTGGCGACGCTCGTCCAGTTTGCGGTGACGATTCAGCGCGAGCGGACAGGCGGGGATGACCAACCCGCCGGCCAGCCGGGCGCGGGTTTGCTCAATATCTTCCATCGCGAGTTTCAAAATGAGTGGGCTTGTCGTGATGGGCGCCGCCCTGCCTCACCCACTCCGCCACCCACTGGATCAATTGCGCGGCGTTCACCTGAGGTGCCCCGAAAAGCTGCCGGCACAGGCTGGCATTACTGAGCAACGCCGTGCGCGCCTCGGTGCCGGTGATGCGGACCTCGCGCCCGAACCGCTTTCCGAATTCAACAGCCACTTCGCGGACGCTCAACAACTCCGGCCCGGTGAGATTGAGCACGAACGGCGGCGACGCCATGTGATCGAGGGCGAGGACTGTCGTCGCGTTGCAATCGCCCTGCCAGATGGTGTTGAACCAGCCGTTGACCAAGTCCACCGGCTCGCCAGCCCAGACGCGGCGGGCGATGTCCACCAAAACACCGTAGCGCAGGTCGCACGCATAGTTGAGTCGTATGATCGCCACCGGTGTTCCACGGGCGCGGCTGAAGTACTCGAACATGCGCTCCCGGCCGACACAACTCATTGCGTACTCACCGACGGGTTCCGGCGGATCGGTTTCGCGTGAACCCCCGCTGGCTGGAGTGGTCAATCCATACACGTTGCCGGTCGAGTAAGCGACGATGCGACTGCCGGCATAGCGACGGCAAACGACAGCCGGGAGATGTGTGTTCATCGCCCAAGTCAGTGCCGCATTGCCGGTCGCCCCAAATTTCATTCCGGCGAGGTAAAGCACATTGGGCGCGTCCGGCAAACCGGCGACCGCGGCTTCGTCGAGCAGATCACAACGCACGGTCTCAATACCGGCCGCTTCCAAACTGGTTGCTTCCGCCGGATTCGAGAAACGCGAGACGCCAATGACGCGGCGTGGCCGGCCGGCCGCGTCCGACGCGCGTTTTGCCATGCGCGCGAGTGACGGCCCGATCTTGCCGGCGACGCCCAGCAGAATCAGGTCGCCTTCCAGCCGACGGAACAACTCAACCACCGCATCGGTCGGGCGGCTCAATCGTTCCTCGAGTTGATCGAGGTTTTCGATCGCAGCGTTCATGGACTTCACAGCACCACTTCGGTGCCCACCCCCTCGTCCGTAAAGATTTCGAGGAGCACCGCGTGCGGCACGCGGCCATCCACGAATGAGACTTTCTCCACGCCGGCTTTGATCGCGGCCACGGCGCTGTCCACTTTGGGGATCATGCCCTTGTCCACCACTCCGCGGCGCTTCAATTCCTCCACCGCCTCGGTTCTCAGATGCGGGATCAGCGAATCGGGATTTTTCGGGTCGCTCAAGAGACCCGGCACGTCGCTCATGAAAACAAGTCTTCGGGCTTTGAGCGCAAGGGCGGCCTGGGCGGCGGCCACGTCGGCGTTGCAGTTGTAAATTTTCCCGTCCTCGCCGCGCGCGGTGGGGCTGATGACCGGCGTAAAACCGCTCCAGATGCACTCCAGCAACGGCGCGGTGCTCACTTCGGTTACTTCGCCGACGTAGCCGATGTCAATCTTGCCGCCCGGCTTTTCTCTGTCGTCGAGCCAGAGCTTGCGGCACTTGAAGATGTCCGTGCCGGCAAAACCCACCGCCTGGCCGCCGAGCGACTGGATGGCGGCAACGATTTCCGGATTGATCTCGCGGGACAGGACGTCATCCACGATTTTCACCGCGGCCTCGTCGGTCACCCTCATGCCTTGAATGAATTGGGCCTTCAATCCGGCGGCGTCCATCGCACGCGTGATCGCCTTGCCGCCGCCGTGGACGACCACCGGATCAATCTCGACCGCTTCCAGAAACACGATGTCGCGCGCGACGCCGTTGCGAATCGCCGCATCGGGAGAATCCATGAACGAGCCGCCGTACTTCACGACGAACGTCGCGCCGCTGAACTTCTGGATGTACGGCAACGCTTCGAGCAGTGTCGCGGCTTTGGCGATTAGGTCTTGCATGAGTCACCTTCTGTACGGATGCAGTTCTTCTTCCAAATCTTTCAAAAGAATTCTTGGATGACGAGCTAACGACTTTGCTTTGCCAAAAGTTGTCCGCTTCAGGCACCAAGTTATCTCGGCGCCATCGGTGATGTCATCGTGTACGAGGCCGATATTTTTCATCCCCAAAAAGAATTGTGTGGCCGGCCGACCATCAAGGGTCAGTGTTCCGCTAACATCTCCTGATTCTGCGCGCCCAATCATTTCTGCTTTCTGAAGCGCTTGCCTTAGATTCCTGGCTTTGATCAAAACCAAGTTCTCCCAGATTTCACATCGCGCCCTTGGATTACGCCGTTCTCCTTTTCGGACTGCCCCAAGGAGAATCAAGGCCCAAAACCAAAAACTCTTTTTCCGATAAATCATGAGCTTATCCTCCAAGCGTTGTTAGATCCGTCACGTCCCCTTTGTTGAAATCAACGTAGGCTTCGGTCAAGTCGGCGGCATACATGACAGCGCTGGACTGGCCGAGGTTGAGGTTGATGTGCAATTCAAATTCCTTCGGCGCGACGGCGAGGCAGAGTTGCTTGAACGTGGCCTGGGTCGGTTGGCCGCGCTTCAGGCTCCACAGGATTCTCCGGCTGCAGGGCGCGCTGTAACCGATGTCCACCTTCTCCTCCACCACCCTTGCCTGACTGTACCCAATGGCGTCCATGATGCGGCCCCAATTCGGGTCGCCGCCGTGCCAGCTGGTTTTCACCAGCGGGCTGTTGGCCACCGCGCGGGCGGCGGCATCGGCATCCTGAACTGTCTTCGCGCCGCTGACGCGCACGGTCACGACACGATGAACGCCTTCGCCATCGCGCACGATCATCCTGGCGAGTTCGAGACAAACGTGGGTGAGCGCGGATTGGAAAGATTCCACGCCCCGTAGCAGCCGACGTGAGGAGGCTCTGAATAATTGCTGATTGCCGATTGCCGATTGCCGATTGAGCAGAACGAGCCTCCTCACGTCGGCTGCTACCAGAGGAGGATTTCCCGCCAACCCATTCGCCAGCACGAGCACGGTGTCGTTGGTGCTCATGTCGCCGTCCACGGTGATGCGGTTGAAACTGCGCGCGACGGCTTCTCGTAACGCGGCCTGCAAGGCTCGCGCTTCAATCGCCGCGTCCGTGGTGATGAAGCAAAGCATCGTCGCGTGAACTGGCAGCGCGGCAGGACGTTTGCCGGTCGCTGACATTCCTGGCTGAATCATGCCCGCGCCTTTGCCAATGCCGCCGATGCGAACGGTCTTGCCACCCAGTTTGAACTCAACCGCCATCTGCTTGGGCCGGGTGTCGCTCGTCATGATGGCTTCCGCGGCGTGGGCAGCGTGGTTGGAGCTTGAGCCAAGCAACGTAGCGGCCTCAATGATGCCGGCGCGGATGTTGTCCATCGGCATGGTGACGCCGATTCGTCCTGTACTTCCGACGAGTGCCGAACCCTTTGGCAAACCAAGGGCCTGTTCCGTGAAACGAACCATCTCCCGCGCGTCCTTCATTCCCTGCCTCCCAGTGCAGGCGTTGGCATTGCCAGAATTCACGACGACCGCCTGCGCGCGGCCATTTTTGATCCGTTCGACACAAACTTTCACGGGTGCGGCGCAGACCTGGTTGGTCGTGAACATGCCGGCCACGGTCGCGGGCACTTCGGAGACGATGAGTGCGAGGTCACGCTTCGGGCCTTTCTTTGACCCTTTGCCCGTGCCGAGACGTTTGATGTCGCAGAACACGCCGCTGGCGAGAAGGCCCCGCGGTGCGACGATGGATCCGCCAATGATCTTGGGGTTGGTGCTCATTCTCGGTGGCGCTCGCTGGTGGGGTTCGTTTTCGAGCCGATCAGGAGATCGGCGCTCCGGTCAAACCAGCCCTGCCGTCTCCGGGAAGCCGCAGACGATGTTCATGCTCTGCACCGCCTGGCCGCTCGCGCCTTTGACCAGATTATCCTCGGCGCTCATCACGATGAGCCGGCCCGTTCGCGGATCAAGCCGCCACGCGATCTCGATGCAGTTTGTGCTGGCCACGTTTTTGGTGTCCGGCAGTGCCTTGCCCTCCAGGAGGCGGATGAACGGTTCGGCGGCGTAGGCGTTCGCGTAACACGCTGCGATCTGCGCGCCAAGCTTCCCGGCGCCGGCTGCGTCGCTGAAGTGTTCCATCGGAGCGAGGTAAAGGGTCGTGAGGATGCCTCGATTCACCGGAATCAAATGGGGGGTGAATTGAATCGTCACCGCCGCCGCGGCAGCGAGCGAGAGTTCCTGTTCAATCTCCGAAAGGTGGCGATGCTTAGGCACGCCGTAGGGCCGGACGCTTTCGTTACACTCGCAAAAGAGGTAATCCAGTTCAGCTTTGCGGCCGGCGCCGCTCACGCCGCTCAACGAGTCGGCGATGATGCTGTTCGGGTTGATGAGCTTCACCTTAAGCAGCGGAATCAGCGGCAGCAAGATGCTGGTGGGATAGCAACCCGGCGACGCGATGAGCGAGGCATGCCTGATCTGTTCGCGGTGAATTTCCGGCAAACCATAAACGGATTTCGCCAGCAGGTCAGGCGTGGGATGATCGTGGCCGTAAAACTCCTTGTAAATCGCCGCGCTGTTGAGCCGGAAGTCCGCGCTCAGGTCAATCACCGTGCAACCGCCGTTGAGCAGCGGCACGGCGTATTCGGCGGCGACTCCGTGGGGCAGCGCCAGGAAGATGATGTCCGCCTGCCGGGCGAGGAGTTCCGCGTTCGGCTCGGTAAAGCGCAGCAACTTCGCCTTGGGATGATTCGCGAAGCGCGGGAACACCTGGGCGAGCGTCTGCCCGGCGTACTGGCGCGACGTGACGGCGGCGAGGTCGGCGTGCGGATGGTTCAGCAGCAACCGGACGAGTTCCTCGCCCGAGTACCCCGAGGCGCCGACGATGGCGGTTTTTTTCATAGTCATCAATCAGTGGTCAGTAGTGAGTAGCAGCCGCGCCGTCGCGTGTCACTACTGACTACTGGCTACTGACCGCTGACTCAAAACAAAAACCCCGCCGGCGCGGGCCAGCGGGGCTTGAAAGTCTCCAGTTCGATCAACGCTTCGAGTACTGGAAGCGCTTGCGCGCGCCCGGCTGGCCATATTTCTTGCGCTCCCGCATCCGGGAATCGCGGGTCAAGAACCCCTCCGCTTTGAGCGTGGGACGCAGGCTCGCGTCGAATTGCAACAAGGCGCGCGCGAGGCCGTGGCGAACCGCGCCGGCCTGGCCGTTGAGGCCGCCGCCAGAGACTTTGATCCGCGCGTCCACCCTACCGGTGGTGCCGGTGATGGTGAGCGGCTGGGAAGCCTCGCCGCGCATCGTTTCGAGGGGGAAATACTGGTCAAACGGCCGGCCATTCACGGTGATCTTGCCGGTGCCGGTCGCCAGACGCACGCGCGCGACGGCGGTCTTGCGCCGGCCAGTGCCAAGGGATTCGGGAGTTTTGGTTTCTGCCATCGGCGGGTGGTGAGTTGCTGGTTGAGTGTTTAGAGACTACGCCGCGGCCTTGAGCACGTCGGGTTTCTGCGCTGCGTGAGGGTGGTCCGGCCCGCGATAAACTTTGAGCTTGGTCAGGA
>Ga0247727_10018664_pt1 | contig 10870 bp, 8 predicted proteins | sample WisWelCaveWW1625_FD_202498 | JGI IMG/M metagenome (GOLD analysis project Ga0247727, IMG submission 202498) | Biofilm microbial communities from Wishing Well Cave, Virginia, United States - WW16-25 | ecosystem: Environmental > Aquatic > Deep subsurface > Groundwater > Cave microbial mat | place...
AAAGGGAACCAGAGCGGATTGCAGCGTAGTTGCTGCTCTCCAAGCCCCACAGCCGCGGACTTGATCCGCGGAAGGAGTAGGAAGAAAACGCCAACGCTTGCTCTCCGAAGGGCGCCACCGCATTCGCACCGCCGAATTCCATTTCGAAGGACAACGCGTGTCCGCCGGTGGGAGGCATTATCGGATCGGCGGCTTGAGCGCCCTGCCCTCCCTCGGTAGGCGCGTCAGCCTGCGCCTTTCCTTGGACGACGCCCTGAAAGACCAAGCGGCGCTCTCCGAAGCCGACCCATAGCCCATTTGTTGATGTGACAAAATGCTCCCCACTGGCCCCGGTCGGCCCGGGGGCCTTCGTGAAATATCCTCCGATCAGGGAGTCGGGGTCAAGCGCCACACCGATGGGCGCCGGGTCCGAGGCCGGCGCCAACTGAAGTTCACCGAGGGGAGTTGCGGATTCTGGCGGACCGGCAGCCTCCGGGCTGACGAACCGCGCCGCTTCCATCCAAATCAAGAACAAAACGAAGATGGCAGCGCCGGCCACTCGCACCGTTCGATGGTTGAAATCTCCTCGATGAAACTCGCCCTCGCGCACCGCTTAACGGGACGGCCCAGGAAGTTATATGATGATTTCGCCAGCCCCGGGATCAAACGCTGGGAAGTTGGCGGCCCACGACGGGCATGCGGTTAGCCGATGCGAAAGTGGCCTACGCGGCCGTGGTCAAGAAGCCGACAAGGGAAAGAGGAGTGCTCCCGCCGGGATTTGAACCCGGGTCCCCAGCTCGAGAGGCTGGGATGATTGGCCGCTACACTACAGGAGCAGCCCTGAGAGGCCGCAGGGATTTTCGCAAACCGGGAGGCCGGTTAAAACCCTTTCGGGGGGCCTCAGCGAAGCTGATCCAAGCCGGCGGCGGCCCTCACGGGCTGCTTCGGCGCGGTGAGCCCCGCCCGGATCTGCTTCATCCACCGCACGTACACGCCCTCCGGCGGCGGGGCCTTGCGGCGCCTGCGGACCCAGATGGTGCCGAGCGCCGGGAAAAGGAACATGGCCATGAGCATGTTCAGCACAAGAAGCGCGATCAGCATGAACACGAACTGCTGGATCGACACGATGTTCATCGCGAACATCCCCGCGAACGCAGCGGCCATCGTGGTCGTCGCCTCGACGAACGACACGCCCGCCTTCTCGACGGCGTCGGTGATCGACTTCTGCGTGTAGCCTTCGAGGCGCATCCGCTGGGTGATCTGCACGGCGAAGTCGACGCCGGTGCCGATGGCGATCGAGCCAATCATGACGGTGACGGTTGAGAGGGGGATGTTCATGAGCACGAGGATGAGAGGTTCGAGCGAGCACACGACGCTCACCGGCACCATCGTGAGGAGCGCGACGCGCAGGTCGCCGAACACGAGCCAGATGTGGACGAACGTGAGGAACAGGGCGACGATGAGCGAAGTGATCTGCGCCTCGATGATGAGGTCGTTCACCGCGAGCGTGACCGTCTGGATGCCCGCCATGTGGATGATGTTGGCGTTGTCGCGGTCCTTCTCGGTGTCGTCGAGGTAGCCATTGACGCCGTCGACGACCTCGCGGGTCTTGTCGATCGACATGAAGGGCATGAGGAGGTACACGACGCCGGAGCGCAGGTTGGGGTCGACGAGCATGGAGCGCAGTTCGACGGGGACGGACGAGTAAAAGAGCGAAAGGAGGAGCTGCTGGTTGGTCTCCGACCCGACGCTGTGCACGAGGTCCCAGAGGGAGGCGTTCGCGGGCAGGGGGACGGTGATGCCGCCGATGACGACTTGGTCGGGGCTTTTGACGAGCTTCATGATCGTAACGATGGAAATGGTCTGTACTTCGTCGAAACGGCCCATATCTTGCTGGGCTAAATCGAGCTCGTCCAGCGTGGCGACCTGGTTGAAGTTCCCTTTGGCAAGGACGATGCCCATCTGGCCGCCCCCCATGGTGTTGGAGTAGTCGCGCATCGCGTCGACGGACGGCGTGTTGGCGGGGGTCATGGCGAGGTAGTCCACGTCGAACGAGATCTTGCCGGCCGCGAGCACGCCGACCGAGGCGCCGACGAGGAGGAAGCTCACCAAAATGATGGACACCCGGCGCCGGACCGGGATATCGGCGACGCGCTTCCAGTCCTGGAAGGCGACCTTCTTTTCGTAGCCGAAAAGGACGAGGAGGGAGGGGATGAGGGCGTAGGTGAAGATGTAGGTGAATGTGATGCCGACCGTAAGCGCGAACCCCAGCGTCCAGATGGGAGGGAGCGTGCCGATCATGAGTGCGAAGAACCCGATGCCGGTGGCGACGGCCGAGAGGAAGATGGCGGGGTTGATGCGGATGACGGCGTGCGCGACGCGTTCCTCGCGCGACTCGCCGACCTCCTCGACGTAGCGGTTGATGATGTAGAGGCCGTAGGAGACGCCAATCGCAAGCAGCATGGGCGCGGCGAGCACAACTTGCGGTGCGAGCACGACGACGTCCGGGGCGAGGACATGGGCGGCGCCCGTGACGCCGTAGGCGATGCCGGAGGCAAGGCCGACGGGGAGGAGCGTGATGAGGAGGACGCGCCAGTTGCGGTGCCAGTAATACAGGACGCCGATGAGGCCGCCGATGATGAAGGGCAGCGCGTTCGTGAGTTCCCTGGACACGCCCTCCTGGAGGTCGCGGAACACGATGACGGGGCCGGTGAGGCGGACGACGAGGTTCCCGTCGTTCGCGCCGTTGAGGGCGACGGCGAGCGCTTCGGCGCGCTTGATGACCTGCTCCTGCTGGTTGAGGTCGCGGGTGAGGCCGAAGAGGACGACGAGCCGGTTGTAGGTGGTGTTGGACACGTTGTCGCGGTTGACGAGGAGCGAGGTGCGCTGGTCGGGTTCGATGCTGTTGATGACGGAGTCGATGGTGCCTTGCTGCGAGGGGAGCGCATAGGTGGCGTTGGGGATGGTGTTCTCGGGAGGGAAGCCGAAGATCGCGTTCAGCGCGTGGGCGAAGTTCGACCCGGTGACATTGGCGACCTTGACGATGGTGGCGACCGAGAGCGTCCAATTCACGCCGTCGAGGAGACCGATATCGTCGAGGCGCCAGTCCACACCGGTGAGCTCGCCGTCGGCGCCTACGGAGCTCACGTCTCCTTCGAAGTCCGAGACTTGTTTCAGCCAGCGGTATTCGGTGATGTTGCCGTCGGGGATGTATAGGTCGAAGACGGCGATGAAGGGGTCGGTGGAGTAGTTGAGGCGGATTTCGCGGAGGATCTCCGTCGCGGGGTCGTCGGGGGGGAGGAACACTTCGAGGTCGGCGCGCATGCCGCTGCGGATGCCCAGGGCGGGGGAGCCGAAGATGAAGATGGCGGGGGCGGTGAGGAGGAGGCTGACGATGATGCACAGCGCGACGACGAGCTTGGGGTGGCGGACGATGCGCTCGACGGGGGAGCGGCGGCCCTGCATGAGCGCGAGGTCGATGAGGTAGAGGCGCCCGCGCTTCTCGAGCTTGGAGAGCCGCCGCGCGGTCGTGGAGGCGGGCGTCGAGGCCTTGCGAAGGCCCGCCCAGGCAAAGCGCCCGGCGCGGCGCGTCTCCTGCGTGGCCGAGACGGGCTTCGTGGGGTCGAAGGTCCGGTTGAGCGCCGAGTCGACGGTGGTGTCGAGGCGGTCGAGGAAGGCACGGAGGCCTGAGGGTGGGGGCGAATCCTCCTTGCCCATGGTCCGAAGCATCTCGGGGGGGCCGATAAAATAGGTTCGCTGGCAGGAAACCGGATGGAGCGCGCCGATGCGCGCGCGTGCCACGCCCCAAACGTTGAAATGCGATCAGAGGTTAGCGCGCGATTGCACACTGTGGCCGGGGTGGGGTAGTGGTCATCCTAGGGGACTGTGGATCCCTTGACCCGGGTTCAACTCCCGGTCCCGGCCCTTCCTGTCCGGAAGAGCGCGCGCTTTGCGCAACCGGCGAGGACCATCGAGGGGACTGCTGACGTGGCGACCGTCGTAGTGCTGGCCTTCAAGGACGGGGCGCGCGACGAGCTAGTGCCGCCGCTCGAGAAGGCGGGCCACAAGGTCGTGGTGACGGAGCCGAAGGACCCGGAATTCCGGCTCGCGCTGCGGTCGCTGCCGCAGCTGGACGTTGTGGTGGTGGACCTCTCAAAGGGTGCGCCAAGCGGCCGCGAGTGCGCGGCGTGGATCACCCAGCAGCGCAGGTACCGGTCGGTGCCGGTGCTGCTCACGGGAGTCCCCGATGGGGACGAAGGTGTGACGAAGGTGAAGGTCCCTTTTGGAAAGCGCGTGAGCGCGGCGCATGTGGACAAGGCGGTCGCGCACGCGATCGGCGGCCTAACCGGATCCACGTGAGCGCGCGGGGCGCCGCAGCGGCGCAGGCGACGCTTCGCGAGGGAAGCAGCCCGACGTGCAGCGGGCCGAGCCGGCCGGCGGCAAGGGTGACAAGGGCAAGCCCGACGCCGGGGACGGAGGGGGGGCCGCCGACCGCGGCGGGAGAGCGCGAGGGACGAAGTCGCGCTCGATTTGCCCGGCAACCCTTAAGTAGACCCACGGCCTCGCCCGTTTCCTGCCCTGAAAAGGGCAGCCAGACACAGAATAGGAAGCGAAACCCATGCCAGACGAGCGCCCCGTAGTGTGGACCAAAGTGAAGGACCTTAGCCAGGATTCGAAGAGCGTAAACATTCTTGTGAAGGTGATTTCCGCGGGAGAAGAGCGGTCGATCGCAAGCAAGTTCGGCGGCGAGCGCCGGCTGAAGGAATTCACGGTTGGCGACGACTCGGGCACCGTGGTCATGACCCTGTGGGAAGACCAGGTTAACCTCGCGAACGAGGGCGACACGCTCTCGATCGAGAACGGCTACATCACGATTGTGCGGGGCAACATGCGCCTCAACATCGGGAAGTACGGCAAGTTCGGGAAGGCGAAGGACCCGATCATGACCGTGAACACGGAGAACAACATGTCCGCGAAGGAGTACCCGACGCCGGAGCGGCGCGGGCGCGTGGGCACGGGGTTCACCCGGTACAGCGGGATGTCGGACTACTACCCGAAGACGGGCGGTGGCGGCGGTGACCGCGGCGGAAGCGGCGGCGGCGGCGACCGTGGCGGCGGCGGCGGTGGCGGAGGCTACCGCGGCGGCGGAAGCGGTGGTGGCGGCGGAAGCGGCGGCGGTCGCAGCAACGACGACCGGCGGCGCGAGCGGCGCAGGTTCTGAAGGCGCCCTTTTACTCCTTTTCGCGGGGGCGCAAGCCCCCGCGTCTCTTTTTTTGCGTTCGAGCAGAGGCCGCGCTCGACCCTGCGCGAGGAATGGACGTTTTCAAGCGCGTTGGCCAAACGACCAACCTTTCTTGTCGACGATGTCGAACAGGTTGCCGTCGGGATCGGCGAGAGTAACGAAGTCGTGCCCCTCTTCGGCGGGCCGCACGAGCGTCGCGCCGAGGCCGAGGAGCCGCTCGACCTCGTGCTCGGGGTCGGACGAGTACAGGTCCAGGTGGAGCCGGTAATCGGCCAAGGGTCCTTCGGGCGTGCGGTGCAGGGTTAGGTTGGGGCCGCGGCCCGCGGGGTCCTTGAGCACGACGCCGTCGGCCTCCGCGGGCTCTCGCGGCACGTAGTGCAGGGTTGCCTGCCAGAAGGCGATCATTGGGGCAAGGTCGCTGCAGTCCACCACAATCGAACCAACCCAGGTCTTGCGATCAGCAGCCACCGTTTCCTCGTCCCCTGCCCCCCTCGGATCGTTTTTCGACTTATCAGCCCTCGCTCGTGGCGGGCCTGATTTCGGAGGCCAATTCTTTATGAGCAAGCGCGGGCGCTCGATCACCCGTGGCACGAGCGACGGGGGGCGAGCGGCCGAAGGCCGCCGCGCCGATGGCGGCGAGGCTGACCGCGCCGCCGCTGCGGCCGCTCTCGTCGGATCTCCCGGTGATATCAGCGGCCGACCTCGAGAAGTTCGGCTACTGCCCGCTGTCGTGGTGGCTCGCGGTGGACGACCTGCCCGCAAAGCTGCCGCTTGCGGCCGACTCCCAGCAGCAGCTCGAGGCCGGCAAGAAGGCGCACGAGCAGGCGGGCGAGGATCTCAAGGTGATCCGCACCGGCGAGCAGGTGGTGGCGGAGAGCGAGATGTACATCTGGCGGTTCTCCGCGATCGCGACGGGGATCGCGATTTTCGGGTTCGTGCTGACGGCCTTCGGACTTGAGGGCTGGCCGCTTGCGCTCATCCCCATGGCAATCTCGCTCGTGTGGATTTTCACCGCTGCGCTCCTTTTCCAACTCGCGCTGCGCTATCGCGCGCGCGTTCGCGCGCGCCGGGAGGCGATGAACGCCACCGAGGGCGCGGTCGTGTACGTCGGCGAGGGAAAGACGATCGACGAGGACCCGGCGCTTTTCTCGCACAGGCTCGGCCTCGTGGGCGCGCCCGACTCGATCGTCGAGCGCGAAGGGCTGTTCATCCCGGTGGAGCTGAAGACTGGCCGCGCGCCGAAGGGCCCGTTTTTCTCGCACGTCCTGCAGGTGATCGCCTACTGCGCGCTCGTCGAGGAGAAGTACGGGAAGGCGCCGCCCTTCGGGATCGTGAAGTACGGCCCGACGGCCGAGTTCGAGGTCGAGTACGGCGAAGAGCAGAAGCGGCTACTCGAGAACATGCTGCGGCAGATGCGCGAGGCGCTCGTGACGAAGGACGTGCACCGCAACCACGACCGGCCGGGCAAGTGCGCGAACTGCTCGAGGCGCGAGGGGTGCCCGGAGAGGTTGGACCGGCCCGGCGGAGCCTGAAGGGACGGCACGGGCTGCCCAGGGCGCCGCCCACGGGAGAAGCGCCATGTTCTAGAAGTAGCCCGACCCACCCGGAATCGATTCCGGGACGGTTAGACCTCCCAAATCTCCAGGACACCCTCGTGGAACTCAACCCGTGGTGGAAGCGCGGATTTGCACTCGACGCACCTCTGCGTGACCTCGAGGCGGACATTGAACCCTTCACTATCCGTCAACCTCGACGGCCGCACGAGGGAAGCGCTTCGACGTGTTCCACTCTCCCGTCGCGAGAACCACGTCGATCTCCCAAACCAATTCGGGCGGCGCGATGGACCGCAGGTTCCGCAGCGCGTTGCGCGCCCGTCGACGCCGCTCGCGAAGGGCCGGCCAAGTTTTGTCCTCGACGCGGTCGGCGGCGAGGAATAGGCAGGTCGTCACGGCGTGACCGCGCAGGTCGACCGGGATGCGCTCCTTGAGGCGGCCAAGCGCCGTCACCGCGCGTCCAGCGGCCTCGAGGTCTTCGTACTGCGTCGCGCGGACTTCCAAGCCGCACACCTCCTCGAGCAACTCATCCTCAGGGGTGAGGGGCTCCGGGAGCACGGCCACTGGGGTCGCGTGTTCGTAGATCACTGCGCGACCCGGCGGGGCCGTGATCTGCGCAGGCGTTCTCAGAATTCCGTACCAGTCTTTGTCATACGTTGTTTGGTTTCGTATCATCTAAATCTCTTGTGAATGTGAAATGCTAGGCCGCCTGCCTTGCAGGCGAACTCGTTGCATGCGTGATCGTCGTGGGGCGATTCTCGCCCTGTGTCTTGCCGCGCCGCTTTTTGAGCGCATCGCGCTCGGCGCCGGCCGATTCTGGATCTTATCGAAGGCCTGTGATGGGTGACTTCCTAAAGTATCTTTGGTGGAGGTTTGGATGCGGGGCGTCGTGGTTGCGACGGGGGGCCTATGTGCGGCTGCACGCGTGGCAAGCCGCGAACCATTGCAGCAGGTCAGCGCCCGGGGCTTCCTTCAGTCCCTTGGCCATGGCGGCCACATAGTCTTCGAAGCCAATGTCCAGACTTTCGATGGGCGTGCAGCCGGTGCCACCCATCTTGACTCCTCACTTCAGCGTCCCCATCGTCCCGCACGCGGGGCACCTGACGGTGGCCGGCCGCGCCGCCGGCCCCACGAACACGGTCTGGCATTTGGGGCAGCGGATGGACTTCTTCTCCGGCGAAAGGATCGCGCCTTCCTGAACGCCCGCCGTCCCGGCGCCGACAACGCTAGCGCCGCGCGAGGGGCCGCGGAACGCCGTTCTCGCCGGCTTCTGCAACTGCGTCGTGTCCGGCAGCGCCTCGGCGAGCCTCGCGGCGAGGAGCTTGTCGGGCGGCGGGGGCGCGGCCGGCGCGGGCGGCAACGTCACCGAAATCGCCTTCGGCGGCGGCGCGGTCGCCCGCCGCGAGAAGGGGTCGCCGGGCGGCGGCGAAGGCGCGACCGCGCCGGGCTCCAACGAGGATTTCTCGAACGGGGGGCGCGCGGACTCGCGCGGCGGCAGCTCGCCGGTCGCCGTGTCGCGCACGCGCCGCCCGTGGCTCGGCGCGATGACCTCGTCGCTGGGGCCCGCCTTCGGGCGCGCCGGCGGGTGAAGGTGCGCCGTGGACGACGGGCTCGCTCGCCGCGGCTCCTCAGGCATGGCGAGCCACCCTCCGTCGTCCGCGGGCGGCGCATTGCCGCTGAGGTCGACGACGACCGGGCCAAACGGCGACACTGACGCGGGCGCCGGCGGCGCAGGCGGCGCGCGCCCCGCGACCGCCGGCCGCCCGGGCTGGCTGCCGTAGAGCGCGTAGTACTCCTGATCCTTCTCGGCTTGGGCCTTCGGCTTCTCCGTCCACGCGTCGAACTCGCCCGAGGCCTTCTGCACCTGGCTTGGGGGCGGCGCCTTCGGCTGGAGCGCCTGAAGTTGGCGCGCGACGAGCGCTGTCACGAGGATGACAGCCGCGGTCATCCCGGTGGCGAGGATCACGATCAACGGGTCAACGCCCGCAAACGGGCCTTCGATTTTCCAGACCGGGGGGAACATCGGGCGCACCTTGGGAACGCGCCTCGGGGGCGCGCAAGACCTTGCCCGCGAGGATCGCGGAGGGGCGTATTTGAAGGGTGTTCTTTGAAAGATGAATGGGCGGCGCGTGAGCGCGGCTCATTCCTCGCCGCGGCCGCGCTTGAGGCGCGGGCGCAGCAACATCGCCGCCACGCCTGCGGCCGCCAGGATCAGGACGAGGAGGAAGGCGTTCGACCCTCCAGCCTCGGTGGTCGCGCCGTCGATGCCCGACCCCGAAGAGGGTGGAGGGGGCGGCGGCGCGTTCGTCCCTCCGCTTCCCACAAACAAGATAAGCGAAACCTCCGCGGCGTTGCCGGCCTTGTCGACCGCGCGCACGGTCACGTTGTTTGGGCCTTCCTTCAGGGGCACGACCCACCGGAAGATCCCGTCGGCCGCCACCTGCACGGGCTCGCCCGCGACCGTGAGCAGCACCCCGAATTCGGTCGCGCCCTCCACCGTGGCGGACGACACCTGGAAGCGCGCGTTGTTCGGAGGGCTGTAGAGGATGAGTGCGGGCGCCTGCGTGTCCAGTGTGATCGTCACCGCGGTGGCGTTGCGGTTGCCGATCCGGTCGACGGCCTCGATGCGCAGGATCGTCTCCTCCTGCGAGAGCTGGACCTCGAGGGCAAAGTCGCCGGCTTCGCCCGCCTGCACGCGCGCGGCGCCGGCGCTGACGTTCGCGAAAGGCTCCGTGAGCCCGCGGATGATGTAGGACGGTTGGTTCGTCCACCCGTGCCCGCCCGCCGGGTCGAGGATGTCGAGGAACGGCACGGTCGTGTCCCGGGTGACCGTGCGCGTAACGCGCGCCTCGTTGCCCGCGAGGTCTCGGGCGAGCACCGTGATCGTGTTTGCCCCCTCGTTGAGGTGCACCGACTGGCTGAAGGCGCCGAGGGCAAACACACCGACCCCGTTCACGAAGAGCAACGCGTCGTCCTCAATGTCCCCTTCCACCGAAAGGAACTCTGCGGCGGTAATTAGCCCGTCGGCCGGCGAGCGCACGCGAAGCATCGGAGGCGAGCGGTCGAGCACGCCAGTGATGCGCAAGTACGCCCAGTTGCCCGCAAGGTCCTGCGCGGCGAGGTCGACCACGTTGTGGCCTTCGGTAAGCTGCACCGCCGTCTCGAATGCGCCGCCCCCTTCGAGCAGCACCGCGATGCCGTTCAGCAAAAGACGCGCGGAGGGCTCTGTGGAGCCGCGCACCGCCAGCACCGGGTTGTTCGTGAGGAAACCGTCCTCCGGCTCCTCGACGATGAGGAGGGGCGGCGTCGTATCGAGCGTTATCGCGAGGAAGGTCTCGTTGCTGTTGCCCGCCCAGTCCGTTGCGCGGATGTGGAAGAGGTTTGGGCCCTCGAAGATGCGCACGATGGCCGAGAAGGTGGCGTCCGCCCGCAACGTGAGGCTGTCGGAGTCGATGAATGACGACACGACGTCGGGGTCGGTTTGGACGGTGACGTTCACGAGCGAGACGTTCGTGATGCCGAAGGTCGGCGTGACGATGATGAGCCGCGGCGGGGTCGTGTCGACGGTGAAGTTGACGAACAGGGTGGTCTGGACGCCCGCGACATCGCGGGCGCGGAACATGGCGGTGTGGCGCCCGTCCGGCAGCGTGAACGCCCCCGCGAAGGCGCCCAGGGGCGACACGCCGACGCCGGAGGGGAGCGACCCGTCCATGGAGATTTCGAGCCCCGCGAACCCGGAGCCCGCGTCCGTGACGTTTCCGGCGTACGACACGTAAGACTTGTTGTAGACCGCCCCGTCCTCGGGCCGGTCGAGCGTGATGACCGGCGGGTGGCGGTCGCTGATGGTGATCCACACTTCCTTCGCGCGGTCGAGCGCGGTGGTGTTGGAGCCCTCTTCGGTCGCCTTGATGGCCGTGAAGGTGTAGGGCGACCAGAGGAACCGGTTCGCATCCACCATGCTCCACTCCTCGGCGAGGAACCACGGCACTCGGCCCGTCGCGTTCGCGAGCTTCTGGCCGTACTCCGCGCCGGTGGAGCCATTCATGAGGATGAGGGCGGAGGGGACGGGCACGCCGCTTTGCCAGACAACGACGAA
>Ga0247727_10018665_pt1 | contig 10870 bp, 9 predicted proteins | sample WisWelCaveWW1625_FD_202498 | JGI IMG/M metagenome (GOLD analysis project Ga0247727, IMG submission 202498) | Biofilm microbial communities from Wishing Well Cave, Virginia, United States - WW16-25 | ecosystem: Environmental > Aquatic > Deep subsurface > Groundwater > Cave microbial mat | place...
CGAGCGGCCTTGGGGTCGAGGCGGCGGGCGTCGTGATGGAGGCGGGCGGCAAGGTGAAGGGCTTTGCGTCCGGCGATCGTGTGGCCTACGCCGATAGCACGCCGGGGGCATATGCCGAAGAGCGGGTCATCGACGCGAGCCGTGTCGTGAAGCTGCCCGAGAGCATTTCGGACCGACAGGCCGCGGCGATGATGTTGAAAGGACTCACCGCCTGGTTCCTGCTGCGGCGCTGCTATCGCGTGCGAAACAAAGACCCGATCGTGCTGCATTCCGCGACCGGCGGTGTCGGCCTGATCGCATTGCAATGGGCGACGGCGCTCGGCGCGAAGGTGATCGCGGTGGTCGGCAGCGACGCGAAAGCGGCGCTTGCTCGCGAGCACGGCGCGGCGGAAGTCATCGTCAGTACGCGCGAGGATCTGGTCACACGCGTGCGCGAGATTACGAAGAAACGCGGCGTGCCGGTCGTCTATGACGGCGTCGGCAAGGACACATTCTTCGCATCGCTCGACTGCCTCAAGCCACGTGGCCTGATGGTGAGCTATGGCAACGCCTCGGGGCCCGTGCCGCCCTTTTCGGCGTTGGAGCTCTCAAAGCGCGGCTCGTTGTACCTGACGCGGCCGACGCTCTTCCACTACATCGCGAAGGCATCAGATCGCGCGCGCGGGGCGCGCGAACTCTTCGAGATCGTTTCGAGCGGCAAGGTCAGAGTGAAGATTGGCCAGACATATGCACTCGCCGATGCGGCGCAAGCGCATCGCGATCTGGAAGCGCGCCGCACAACGGGTAGCACCGTCCTCCTGACAGGTGCCGGGTCGTAGTTCAGTCAGGATCGGCCAGCAGCGCGGTCCAGCGAGGATCGGCGTGCAGCGGCTTCAGGAAAGGCGACACGCGCATCTCTAGCTGAAAGTTCCAGATCCGGGGCGGCCCCAGATCCCTGGCGCGTTCGAGCGCATCCTTCTGTCCCTGCAGCGACGCAAATGCTTCCTCGCTCATCCCGCGAAAGGCATACACGTCGGCCAGCCGGATGCTGTCCATAGTGTCCCCGGGCTGCGCGGCCAGTCGCTTGAGCGCGATGTCCGCTTCCGCCAGGCGACCGGGCGCTTGGTACAGCAATGCAAGCCCGTGATCACGAAACTTGCCTTCCGGCAATTGCGCTAGAGCCGACTGTGCTTCGTCGTAGCGCCGTTGCAGGACGAGAACGCGTACGACCTCAATATTGACCTGCAATCCGACGTCCGGATTGAGTTCCAGCACCTTGCGAAACGCCGACAGCGCCTCGTCCAGGTGACCGTCTGCGAGCAGCAGCACTGCCAGATTTATTAACTGCGTGGATCCCAGCGGGTCCTGTGCAACCGCCCGGCGCTGCATCGCGATCGCCGCGTCAATATCGCCGCGTCTCACGGCGTCGCTGCCTGTAAAGCCCAACACCAATGGGTCGTCGGGATCGAGCGCCACAGCCTCGCGTTTGTGCTCTTCAGCCTGCTTGTAATCCAGCGTCTCGTAGTAAAACTGGGCCAGGCGGGCGTGGGCCACTGCGAGACGCGGATCGAGTTCGACGGCCTTACGCGCCGCTTCGCCCTGTTGTACCTGCAAGTCCTTTGCGAGAGTTTCGCCGTCCCAGGCCAGCATGGAGTACGCACCGGCGAGGGCGGCCCAGGCCCTGGCGTAGCCCGGATCGATCGCAACCGCTTCCTCGTAGTACTTTGCGGAACGCTCGATGTCACCGGGAGTGCGACGATGGTAGAAAAATTCGGCTTGCAGGAAGCGTTCATACGCCTCGATGCTGGCTGGCATCTGCCCGTGCGGGGCGCCCCCGGCAAGCGTGACCTGCAGGGCGGTGGCAACGGAGGCCGCAATCTCGTCCTGAACCGTAAAGAGGTTGCCGAGCTCGCGATCGTAGGTCTCCGACCACAGATGTGAGTCGCTTGACGCGTCGACGAGCTGGGCGGTGATTCGGACGCGATCACCCGACTTGCGGATGCTGCCTTCCAGTACATGCGTGACATTGAGCTTGGCGGCAATCTCGGGGATGCCCGACTGCTGGCCCCTGAACGAGAATGACGATGTCCTTGCTATTACCCGCAGCGCTGGCGTCTGGGCCAGCCGGTTGAGTATTTCCTCTGAAATGCCATCGGAAAGATATCCCTGGTCCTGTCCGGCGCTCATATCCACGAATGGCAGCACGGCGATGGAAGGCGCCGCTTCATTCGCGGTTGCGATCTCTGTTTCAGTTGACGGGCCGTTTGCGTGATGACCGATGGTGAACCACAACACACCGGCAGCGAGCGCCAAGGCAGCCATGATGATGAGGTGTCGTCGATTCGACCAGGTCCTTGCGCGACTGCCGGGTCGTGGCGGTGCCGCAGTGATCTCCCCGTTCAATCGGTAGCCGCGCTTCGGCAGCGTCTCGAGCATCGCTTTGTATCGATCGTCGCCGCCTGCCTGGCTTAACTGGCGGCGCAGCTCATACACGCACCGCGAAAGCGCATCGTCGGTCACGACCGTGTCCGGCCATACGCGGGCAAGCAGATCTTCACGCAGGACGACGTGCCCAGCGTGCCGCGCCAGCAACACAAGCACGTCCATGACCTTGGGGTCGAGTTGTTCCCGACCGCCCGGTCCGGTTACTTCGCCCTCGAGTGGATCGATCCTGAGGTCCCCGAGCAGAAAGCCTTGCTCGATCACATGGTTGGCCGGGATTTCTACCGATGAATTCATTTGTAGCCCGGAGACTGCGTGCCTGGCGAAGCCCGAGTGAGAACGATATCAGGACGATATCAGGGTTTCATCGGGACCCAGGGACTGCGGCGCCGACAGCATGTCGCGAATCGGAAAACCTATGATCGGGAAATCTAGCGGGAGGTTATGACAATGACAAGAATGCAAAAATTTGCGGGGCTGATTGTCTGCGCGTCTCTGATCTGGACGGCACCTGTCTTCGCCGATGCCGTGACCGACTGGAATGAGATCGCCAATCCGGCGGTCGCCGCCGGGCGTCCGGGTCCGGTCGGCGCACTCGACCTGGCCCTCATTCAGGCCGCCGTGCACGATGCCGTGCAGGCCACCGACCGGCGCTTCGAACCGTATTACGCGGAAGTCCCGGGTGCCACCGGCAGGCGGTCGGCGGCCGTTGCCGCCGCGGCGCACGGTGTGCTCGTTGGCTTTTATCCGTCACAGGCAGTGGCGCTCGATACCGCCTACTTCAACTACCTGGCCGACAAAGGTCTGGGTGGCGATCCCGGTCTGGCCGTGGGCGAACAGGTCGCTGCGGCTTACCTCCCCCTGAGGCGCCCGACGCCGACCTTGTCGCCTTTCGTCGGCGGCACGAACACTGGTGATTGGCGCCCGACGCCGCCGGCGTTTGCCCCGATGGCGGCTGAGTTCATGGCGAGGACCGATCCCTTTACCCTCACGGGCCCCGCACGGTTCCGCGCCGTGCCGCCGCCGGCTTTGCTCAGCGAGCGTTACAGAAGAGACTATGACGAGGTCAAGGCCTTGGGGGCCTTGGTTGGAAGCAGTCGCACGGCCGAGCAGACGGACATCGCCCATTTCTGGAGCGAAAACTTCCTCGCGCAGTGGAACCGGGCCCTCCGGGCGATCGCCGGTCAGCATCTCCACAAGACCGGTGACACCGCGCGGCTCTTCGCTCTGGCCAACCTGGCGGTGGCCGATGCTCTCATCACCTCCTGGGACAGTAAGCGGTTCTACAACTTCTGGCGGCCCATCACGGCCATTCAGCTGGGAGACAGCGACGGCAACCCGGCTACGGCCGGCGACCCCGCGTGGCAGTCACTGATCGCCAACCCGCCCTATCCTGACTACACCTCGGGCGCAAACAGTGTGACGGGCGCGATGACCGGCGCGCTCGCACTCTTCTTCGGAAGGGACCGGATGACCTTCGAAGTTACGAGCCTCGCCCCGCTGGCTGTCCAGAAGACGCGAACGTACAGTCGCTTCTCCGCCGCGGCCCAGGACGTGGTCGACGCCCGCATCTATCTAGGTATCCACTTCCGCTTCGCCGACACAGCGGCTCGGAAGCAGGGCAGGCAGGTGGCCACGTGGATCCATGACCACTTCCTGCTGCCGGTCGGGGATGACCATAAAGATCACAAGGACGATCGAAAAGATAATCATGACAATGATGATGATTGACGACGGATCAGCCACCACCCATTGATCGATGCGATTGACGAAGGCCCCGCATGACCACATGTCGGGGCCTTCTCTTTATGGAGCGTCGCAAAGCGACGGCCGTATCCGCACGGGCCCGGGTCACTGCGACCGAGATCAGCCCGACACCTTTAGAGCCCCAATTCTTTTTCCAGGTCTTCCTGTTCTTTCTTGAACTGCTTCTTGCGGGCTTCTTCGTCCTGCACCGTCTTGGCTGCGCCGGCCTTTGCGACGACTTCGGCCTTACCATGGTCGCCGGCGACGCCGTAAAGCTCGGCCGCCACCAAGGACTCACCTTTCTTGAGGTGCGCATCAGCGAGCGTCCGGGCCCTGACCTTCACTTTCACAACCCGATCCTCCGCGCCGGCCTGCTCGTAGAAGCTGATAGCGCCCTCCAGCTCGCGCGCACTGGTCGCGAGCGCCAGCGTATCGCCACGCTGCAATTGCCTGGCCTTGATACGGTCCTGGCCCGTCAGGGCGAGGTGCGCCCAATTGCTCGCCTCACCGAGATACTGTGTTGTCGTCATCCTCGTGACGCCGACAAACTGCTGCTGTTCCTTGGCGAGCAGGCGCTCGATATTCTGAGCCGCGACGCCGCGCATGGCCTTTTCCTGCACGGGGTCGTTATGTCCCTTGAAGAATTCAATCGCACGCCCGACGACATTGGTGTCCTGCGGCTTTGCTTCGACCAGCTTGCGCTGCATGCGGCCGGGGTCAGGGATGCTTTGCGCCGTCTGGTACCAGTTGAAAGCATCTTCGAACTTGCCGTTCTTCTCGAAGTCGGCAGCGATCAGATGAGCCGCGCGTAACCGGAGCGCTTGAACTTTTTGACCATCATCAGAGCAGCCGACGAGGGCTTCGGTCGCGATGATGTCAAAAGCCGCGCGTCCATTGCCGGCGTTCGCCAGGCCTTGGGCCTTTCTTAACTCCGTATTGGCGGCGGCGACCTCGGCCTTCTTGCAGACATAACCGTCGGCCCAGGCGGATGGCGCCGGTAACGCCAAGAGCCCCGCTGTCAGCAGGGCGAGCCGATACAGATTGCGCATGGGGAACTCCCGGTTAGCCGCCGCGATTCATCAGTGCTTCGAGATTCATTCCGGGCATGTCCATCAACTGGAAGCCGGGCGGGACCTCGAACAGCGATGCCGGCTGCGGGCCGACCTCAATTTCTGTGAGCTCCATCTTGATACGGTTCTTCTTGTTGCCTTCCACCCCGATTGCATCGAGCTTGACCATGATGCCATGCGATGACTGCCACATGAATCCGCCGAATTTGCTGCCGTCGGCTTTGGTCATGATGACCTTGTACTTCGTCGTATTCATGCCATTCAGGACTTCCGGCCCGACCACAGTCCGCTCCATCTGGTACGAGGAAAGGTCGTCATTGCGCGGCTTGCCGAGTGGCATCTGGATGTACATCTGCTCGTTCGGCATCACCATCCACATCAGTTTCTTGTCAAAACGCATGATGGTGATGGAGTTCATCCCACCGACATTCGATTCGCGGCGTTCCATGTTCGGCTTGTGGTAAACGCGGCCCTTGATGGCGCCCTCGGAGAATTCCGAAGTGGACATGGCTGAATACTCGACATTCGACGGCGCTTGCTGCGGCTGTGCCAACGCCATGCCCGCTACGAACAGCCCCGCTACCAGCGCGACGACGCGCATCGATGAAGACGATTTCATGGAAATAGCTCCGCGTGGTTACCGGGCCGTAGCCTATGCCCGCCTGTCGTGGCTTGCAAACCAGGCCTACAGACTCGCGCGGATTCCGTCCTCGGCGGTGGGGTAGCGCGGGTTGAAGCCAAGTTCCAGCCGCAGGCGCGAAGTATCCACGCGACGCGATTCGCCGAGGAAAGAAAAGGCGACGGCGGACTTGAGGGCCTGGAGTTGAGTCCGCGGCAGTTGCGGCGGCGGCGGCAGCAGACCCGCGAGGCGCGCCACGAGGCCGAGAAAGGCGGTGCTCGTCGTATGGTCGCCGTCGCCGACATTGTAGATGCGGTCGCGCGCCTTCTGATTCAGGAGGGCGGTGACACAAATATCGGCCAGATCCTCCACATGAATCCGGTTACCGGGGCCTGCCTCGGATTCGGCGAGCGCCGGCTCGCCGCGTTGCAGGCGATCGAGCGGCAATCGGCCGGGGCCATAAATGCCCGGCACACGCAGGATCACCCATTCGATCTTGCGTGGTTCGCACCAGGCGCGCAGCGCCCTCTCAGCCGCCAGCCGCCGCCGCGCGCGGTCGGTCGCTGGGGTGGGCACTGTGTCCTCTTTCACCGTCGCGCCGCCGGCATCGCCGTAGACGCCAGTCGTGCTGATATAAACGATGCGCCCCGGCGCCGCGGGCAATGCCCCCATGAACCGCTCGATCCGCGGATCGGTCGTCCCGGTACCAGGTGGCGGCACCAGGTAGATGACATCGAATGGCGCAGCGATCTCGAATGCGGGAGTCTTTCGGGTGATGCCGATGACCCGCCCGAGCGGTGCAAGCCGTTCGGCCACACGTGTGCCGGTGTAGCCACGCCCGGCGATGACGAAAGTTCGTGGAGGATTGCCAGGTGATTGCGTCGCCGCCATCTCTTTTCCGATTGAGACCGGGAAACTGATAGCCCGGCAGCTTCATAATAGCGGCGTGAGAGTCAGGCTGCTGCCGACGGGTCGGGAGTTCCAGGCGCGAGGCGACGAGGCCGTGCTGTCCGCGGCGCTGCGCGAGCATCTGAACCTGCCGCATAGCTGCAAAGGCGGCTCCTGCGGCACCTGCCGCGTGCGCGTGATCAAGGGCAGCTTCGCTTATCCGCATGGCCGCCCGCTCGGCATCAGCGCCGAGGAGGAGGCAGACGGCCACGCGCTGATCTGCCAGGCGCGCGCACTCGAGGATCTAGTGATCGAGATCCGGGACATCCGGCATGTCTCGGATGTCGAGATCAAGAGTCTTCCGAGCCGCATCGAAGCGATGCGCCCGCTCGCGCCGGACGTGATCGGATTGTGGTTGCGCCTGCCGGCGATCGAGTCCTTCACATGGCAATGCGGTCAGTACGTCGACGTCATGCTGGCGGGCGAGCGCCGGCGCAGCTTTTCGCTCGCAAACCCGCCGCATGACTCGGCGCTGCTCGAGCTGCATGTGCGCCGCGCACCCGGCGGCGCCTTCACCGAGCAGGTCTTCACGACGCTGACCGAAGGTGCGCTGCTCCGCATCGAGGGTCCGCTGGGGCAGTTCATCTATCGCCCCGGCGAGCGCCCGCTACTCCTGATCGGCGGCGGCACGGGCTACGCACCGCTCAAGGCGATGATCCGCCAGGTGCTGGAGACCGAGTCGAAGCGCGACGTGACGCTTTTCTGGGGCGCGCGCCGCGCGGTGGATCTCTACGAAGACCAGTGGCTGCGCGATCTTGCTGCAAAGCACGCGCGCTTCCGCTACACATCCGTGCTCTCGGACGAGGTGGCAGCCGCGCCCCACGAATCCGGATTCGTGCACGAGGCCGTGATCCGCAAGGTCGCCGGTCTCGCCGGCTTTGAAATCTATGCAGCGGGCCCACCCGCGATGATCGACGCCGTGCGCGCGGCGCTACCGGCCCAGGGCGCCGACCCAGAGCGGATCTACATCGATTCCTTCGATTACGCGCCTGCTTAGGGCCGTGGTGTCGCCTCGCGCCAGCGGATCAACGCGCTGGTGAGCGCGGCATCATCCGGCGCATCGGCGAGAATCAGCGGCGAGCCGAGGCCGAGCCGGATCGCCGCATCGGCCACGCGGCGCGAGCCGGTCAGCAACGCAGTCGAATCCATCAGTTCGCGGCAACGCAGCGTGACGATGCCGACCAGCGCCTCCAGCAGTTCCACGCTCGTCGCCGAATAGGCAAGTACTCCACCCTGACGCCAGAGCTGCTCCACTTGCGCCTGCATATCGACGCTGGGGCGCGCGGGTTCGCGAGTGTATATTTCGGCGTACTGCACCTGCGCGCCGCGCGAAGTCAGCACGTCTCCGAGTAGCTCGCGCCCGCCGACGCCGCGCACGATCAGCACTCGTTGCCCGCTCATGTGAGCAAGTTGCGGCATCGCGAGCAGCGCCTCGGAATCCGCACCGTCGGCTGGCATCAGCGACACGCGGTAGCCCGCCGAATTCAAGGCGGCCGCCGTCGGCTGGGCAAGCGCCGCGAGTTTCAGGTCGCGACGCTGCTCCAGCAGGTCCACGCCGAAGCGCGCGGCATTGGCGCTGACGAAAATCACGAGGTCGTACCGATCCGCAGGTCCGATCGCCGCGCGTACCGCCGCGCGATCCGCCCGCGGCCGGATCATGAGGGCGGGGTATCGCACCGGCGTGCCACCCTCGGCCTCGATGATCTGGCACAGATGCTGGGCCTGATGCTCAGGCCGCGTCACCAGCACGCCGATGCCTTTCAGTCGCGCCATGTCAGTGGCTACCGGCCATCGCGAGTGACTTCAGCAAGGCTTCGGCGCCGGCTGCGAGCAGGCGCTCCGCCAGCGCCGTGCCGAGCATTGCCGCATCGCGCGCCGCACCGGAAATCCGCTCTTCAAACACGCTGGAACCATCCGGTAAACCGACCAACCCCCGCAGTTCGATCTTTTCTCCGGTCAGTTCCGCGAAACCCGCGATCGGTGACTGGCAACTGCCACCGAGCCGCGCGGCGAGAGCGCGCTCCGCTTCAAGACAGTGTCGCGTCGCGGAATGTTCCAATGGCGCAAGCAAGGAGCGTACTCGAGCATCGGCTGCCTTGCATTCGATGCCAATCACGCCCTGGCCGACTGCCGGCAGCATTCGTTCGGGCGCCAGGCGTTCGCGGATGCGCCCGCCAAGTTCCAGGCGCTCGAGACCGGCAGTCGCGAGGATGATCGCCGCGAACTCGCCCTGGTCCAGCTTTCTCAAACGCGTTTCCACGTTGCCGCGCAGTGTCGCAATCTCGAGATCGGGTCGAACACGCAGCAACTGGCATTGGCGGCGCAGACTCGAGGTGCCAACGCGCGCACCCAGCGGCAGCTCGGTGAAATTCGCATGAAGATTGGAAACGAAGGCATCGCGCGGATCGGCGCGTTCGAGCACCGCGGCGATGACCATGCCGTCCAGTAGCGCCGCCGGCACATCTTTCATCGAATGCACGGCCAGATCCGCCTGACCCGCGAGGATCGCAGCCTCGAGTTCCTTGATGAACAGGCCCTTGCCACCGGCGCCGGCGAGCGCCCGGTCCAGGATGCGATCGCCTTCGGTGACCATCGGTAGTAGGCGCGCTGCAACGCCCGGATAGGCGGCCCTCAGGCGCGCGGCGACATGCTCGGCCTGCCACAAGGCAAGCCGGCTGCGCCGCGTCGCGATGTGTATTTCGCCGGTCACAAGACCATTGTGCCATGCGTCCGGAAAGCCGTAGGATTGGGTCATGAGCAGAATTTGGATGGCGGGGTGGCTGGTGCTGGCGGGCATGGCCGGGGTGGCCTCGGCCGATGACACCGCGCGGGCATCGGTCGGCGATCATCGCCTGAGCGCGGGCGATGAAGTCAGCCTGGATGAATACGTGCCGGGCAACGTCTATCTCGCGGCGGGTCGCGTGCATCTCGATGATCGCGTCGGCGGCAGCGCGTTCGTGACCGGCGGTGAGGTGGATGTCACGGGTTCGATCGGGCGCAATCTGTACGCGGCCGGCGGCGATCTGCGCATCGAAGGCGAGGTCGAAGGCAATGTCCGCGCGGCCGGCGGCAAGATCCGCGTGCCGCGCGGCGCCAGACTCCGCAACAATGTGACGCTTGCGGGCGGCAGCGTCGAGGTGGAAGGTGAGGTTGGCGAGGACCTGCAGGTTTTTGGTGAATCCGTCGTCGTCAATGGCATCGTCGGCGGCGACCTCGAGATGGCGGGCGAAAGCATTCGCATCGGGCCAGAGGCACGCATCGCCGGCCGGCTGCAGTACAAGAGCGGTGGCAGCATCGTCGTCGATCCGCAGGCGCAGGTTGCGCAAGGCATCGAGGAAGTCGATGCCGATGACAAGAGTTGGCTCAGGAAGGCTCGCCGCGGCGCTACGCGCGTCGGCGGCGCGTTGTTTTCGCTCGGCGTCGTGTTGCTCGGAGCGCTTTTGATCCTGGGCCTGCCGGGCTTCAGCCGAGAAGCCGCCGCGACCATACGCCGTGAATGGTGGCAAAGCGCTGGCATCGGCTGCGTGATGCTGATCGGCGTGCCATTCGCGATCGTCGTGCTGATGATCACCATCATCGGCATCCCGCTCGCGCTCATGATGATCTTTGGCTACATCGTGCTCCTGATGCTCGGCTATGTGATTTCGGCGCTCTTCGTCGGCGACCTGGCGCTGGAGCGTGTCAGCGCCCAACGCGCGAAGTCGCTCGGCTGGCGCGTGTTGTTCCTGCTTTTCGCGCTCATTGCGCTATCGATCGTGCGTCAGTTGCCTCTGATCGGCGGGCTCGCGGTGGCCCTGCTGTTCGTGGCCGGCATCGGTGCGTTCACGATCAGGAGTTGGAGAGGGGTGAGGCAGAAGGAAGAAGCGACGGCGTAGCAGCGCCTCGGCGTCGGTCAGGCGCTATCCCTTCAACCGTCGAAGGACTTCCGTCGCGAGTCTCCGGCTGACCGCCAGCGTCCCTGCACCATTCCTCAGCCGCACGACCTGATGCCCCTCGGCATCTTTCTCCAGCCCCTCGACATGCGCTAGGGCGACCAGCGAATTGCGGTGAACCCGCACGAAGCTCG
>Ga0247727_10018666_pt1 | contig 10870 bp, 4 predicted proteins | sample WisWelCaveWW1625_FD_202498 | JGI IMG/M metagenome (GOLD analysis project Ga0247727, IMG submission 202498) | Biofilm microbial communities from Wishing Well Cave, Virginia, United States - WW16-25 | ecosystem: Environmental > Aquatic > Deep subsurface > Groundwater > Cave microbial mat | place...
TTTTCCTTCGCCGCCGCCTTCTTGCGCTCCGCGAGGACGCGCTTGTAATCCACCGGCATGATTTTCTTGAATTTCGGCAGCATCGCGTCCCATTCGTCCAGCACCTTCTTCGCCTTCCGGCTGCCGGTGTAGGCTAGGTGTTTTTCGATCATGTCGCGCAGGATCTTCTTGTCCTCGGCCTCCGTGACCGATTCCAACTCGACCATGCCCAGGTTGCAGCGCTGCTCGAACTTCCCGTCTTCGTTCAGCACAAAAGCGATCCCGCCGGACATGCCCGCCGCGAAGTTGCGGCCGGTTTTACCCAACACGACCACCACGCCGCCCGTCATGTATTCGCAGCCGTGGTCGCCCGTGCCCTCGATGACGGCCCGCACGCCGCTGTTCCGGACGGCGAACCGCTCACCGGCCGTTCCGTAGAAGTAGCACTCGCCTTGCGTCGCGCCGTAGAGTGACGTGTTGCCGATCAGGATGGTTTCTTCCGGCGTGAAGGTCGCGCCCTTCGGGGGATAGACGATGATCCGCCCGCCGCAGAGCCCCTTGCCCAGATAATCGTTGGACTCGCCTTCCAGCTCCAGCGTGACGCCCTTGCTCATGAACGCCCCGAACGACTGGCCGGCCGAGCCCGTGAACTTGATGTGGATCGTGCCGTCCGGCAGCCCGTCGAGCCGGTATTTCCTGGCGATCCGGCTGGAGAGAATCGTCCCCACCGTGCGATTCACGTTGCGGATCGGCAGGTCGAGCCTCACCGGCTTCTTCTTGTCGATGGCCTCCCGGCAGAGCTCGATCAGCTTCCAGTCCAGCAGGCCGTCGAGGCCGTGGTTCTGTTTCTCCACCCAGTGCCTCGCAATCTCGTCGCCGACGTCCGGGCGATGCAGCAGCGCCGAGAGATCAAGGCCCTTTGCCTTCCAGTGATCGATCGCCTTCTGTGCCCTGAGCTTGTCCGTGCGCCCGATCATGTCTTCGAATTTGCGGAAGCCCAGTTGCGCCATCAGCTCGCGGACCTCTTCGGCCACGAAGAAGAAATAATTGACCACGTGCTCCGGCTGGCCGGTGAACCTCTTGCGCAGCTCCGGGTCCTGCGTGGCGACCCCCACCGGACAGGTATTGAGGTGGCACTTGCGCATCATGATGCAGCCTTCGACGATCAGCGGCGCCGTCGAGAAGCCGAACTCCTCGGCCCCCAGCAGCGCGGCGATGACGACGTCGCGGCCGGTCTTCATCTGGCCGTCCGTCTCCACCCGGATGCGCCCGCGCAGGTTGTTGAGCACCAGCGTCTGCTGCGTCTCCGCCAGGCCCAGCTCCCATGGAATGCCCGCATATTTAATGGAGGCAAGCGGCGAGGCCCCCGTGCCGCCACTGTCCCCGCTGATCAGCACCTTGTCGGCCTTGGCCTTCGAGACGCCCGCGGCCACGGTGCCGACGCCGACTTCGGCGACTAGCTTGACCGACACTTCCGCTTCCGGATTCGAGTTCTTCAGGTCGAAGATCAACTGCGCCAGGTCCTCGATCGAATAGATGTCGTGGTGCGGCGGCGGCGAGATCAGCTGCACGCCCGGCGTCGCGTATCGCAGGCGGGCGATGATCTCATCCACCTTGTGGCCGGGCAACTGGCCGCCCTCGCCGGGCTTGGCACCCTGCGCCATCTTGATCTGCAACTCCTTGGCATGGACGAGGTAGTCCGTCGTCACGCCGAAGCGCGCCGAGGCGACCTGCTTGATCGCGCTGTTCTTGGAATCGCCGTTCGGCAGCGTGACGAACCGCTCCGGATCCTCGCCGCCTTCGCCGGTGTTGCTCTTGCCGCCGATCCGGTTCATGGCGATCGCGAGCGTCTCGTGGGCTTCCTTGCTGATCGCGCCGAAGGACATGGCGCCGGTCGTGAAACGCTTGACGATGTCCTTCGCCGGCTCGACGTCGTCGAGCGGGATCGGCTTCGGCAGCGTCTTTAGCTCGAGCAGGCCGCGGATGTTCGAGCGGCACTTGCTTTCATCATTCACGAGCGTCGAGAATTCCTTGAAGGTCTGCGCGCTCTTGTTTTGAGTGGCGTGCTGGAGCTTATAGATCGTCTCCGGGTTCCAGTTGTGATGCTCGCCCTGAATACGGTAGTGGACCTCGCCGCCGAAATCGAGCTGGCGGATCGGTGCGGGCTGGTAGGCCTGGGCGTGGCGGCGCAGCGATTCTTCGCCGATCTCACGAACGCCGATGCCCTCGATGCGGGACGGCGTACCGGTGAAGTAGCGTTCGACCAGTTGCGTGCTCAGCCCAAGTGCTTCGAAAATCTGTGCGCCGCAGTAGGACTGCACGGTGGAGATGCCCATCTTGGAGAAGATCTTGAGCAGGCCCTTGTTGATTGCCTTGATGAATTTACCCTCGGCCGTCGCGGCGTCGATCCCCTCCGGCAGGTAGCCGTCCCGCTCCATGTCCACGAGCGACTCAAAGACGAGGTACGGGTTGATCGTACCCGCGCCGTAGCCGATCAGACAGGCGAAGTGGTGTACGTCGCGCGGCTCGCCGGTCTCGAGGATAAGACCGACCTCCGTCCTCGTGCACTCGCGCACGAGGTGATGGTGCACGGCAGAGATGCCGAGCAGGCTCGGAATCGGCGCCCATTCCTCGTTGACCCCCCGATCGCTCAGGATGAGAAACTTATAGCCCTCTTTGATGGCCTGCGACGCTTCCTTGCAGAGCGTATCCACGGCCGCGCCGAGCCCGTCGGGCCCTTTACTGACGTGGAACAGCATCCGGAGTGTCTTGCTTTTAAAGTGCGGGTCGGCCAGATCGCGGATCTTCTGCAAATCTCCGTTGGTCAGGATCGGCTGTCCGACCTTAATCCGGCGGCAGGACTCCGGCCGCTCGTCCATGACGTTCGGCTTGGGGCCGATGTTCGTCACGAGCGACATGACGAGCTGCTCGCGGATCGGATCGATCGGCGGATTGGTCACCTGCGCGAAGAGTTGCTTGAAATACTTGAACAGCAATTGCGGCCGCTCGGACAGCACGGCCAGCGGCGTGTCGGTCCCCATGGACGAGACCGGTTCTTCGCCGGTGACGACCATCGGCGTGATCACCATCTTCAACTCTTCGACCGTGTAGCCGAAGGCCTGCTGGCGCTGGCGAATCGACGCATGATCCGGCTGCGGCACGTTTAACGGCTCCGGCAACTCACTCAGCGATATGCCGTACTGGCTGACCCACGTCCGGTAGGGCTTGCGTCCGACGATGTCCGCTTTGATTTCCTCGTCGTCCACGATCCGGCCCTGGACCGTGTCCACCAGGAACATGCGGCCCGGCTGGAGCCGCCCCTTCTGGCGGATATTCTTGGCCTCGGCGGGCAGCACACCGGCTTCGGAGGCCAGCACGACGAGATCGTCCGTCGTCACCTGGTAACGGCAGGGACGCAGGCCGTTGCGGTCCAGCGTGGCGCCGATCAGCTTGCCGTCGGTGAAACAGACCGCCGCAGGACCGTCCCATGGCTCCATCATCGCCGCGTGGTATTGATAGAACCCGAGCCGGTCGAGATCCATGTGCGGATTCGCCACCCAGGGCTCCGGGATCAGCATCATCATCGCGTGCGGCAGCGAGCGATTGCCCATCACCAGAAACTCGAGCGCGTTGTCGAGGCAGGCCGAGTCGCTTTGCTGCTCGTAGATGATCGGAAACAGCTTGGGAATATCCTTGCCGAACAGATCGGAATGCAGGCGGCCCTGCCGTGCCTTCATCCAGTTGACGTTCCCCTTCAGTGTATTGATCTCGCCGTTGTGGCAGATGTAGCGGTACGGGTGCGCGAGCGGCCAGGTCGGGAACGTGTTCGTGCTGAACCGTGAATGGATGATCGCCAGCGCGCTGGTGACGCTGGCATCTTGGAGGTCCTGGTAGTAGGCCGCCATCTGATTCGGCAGCAACAGTCCTTTATAGACGATCGTGTTGGCCGAGAGGCTGGGCAGGTAAAAATATTCGCGCCCTTCGATCGCCGACTCGCGCACGGCGCTCTCGACGCGCTTGCGGATGACGTAGAGCTTCCGCTCGAACTGCGCCTCATTGAGAATATCGCGCGCGATGAAGATCTGTCGGATCGCCGGCTCCGTCCTCCGTGCCTGCTCGCCGATCGCGTCGCTCTTGACCGGCACGTCGCGCCAGCCCAGCAGTCGCGTGCCTTCCTCGGCCACGATCTTTTCGAACAGCGTTTCGCACTGCTTGCGGGACGCGGCGTCCGGCGGCAGAAAGACCATGCCGACGCCGTACTCGCCGGCCTGGGGCAGCTTGACGTGGACGTCCGCGGCGGCGCGCTGCAGGAACTCGTGCGGCACCTGCAGGAGGATGCCGGCGCCGTCGCCCGTGCAGGGATCGCACCCCTGCGCGCCGCGGTGCGTCAGGTTCTCCAATACCTGTAGCCCTTTTTGAACGATGCTGTGGGATTTGCCGCCTTTGATGTTGACGACAAAACCGATCCCGCACCCGTCTTTCTCGTATTGGGGATCGTAGAGTCCCTGTTTCGGAGGCAGTCCTGGAATATTCATGGTAGCCGCGTCATGTCCTGTCGGGCGGGCTGTCGGCGAAACCGCTGGGCTGCGCGTGCGACAACCGATCTGGATGTGAAAGTTCGAGCACGGATTGTTTCTAAACTTACTGGATGCCGTGCAAATCTGTCAAGCCAAGAACATCGCCGAACTGCGCAATTCTCAACGTCAAAACCCGCGTCTCCGACCCTTGACAATGACGGGGCCCTCCCCCTAGACTCGCCGCATGAATAACGGGCCGGCAATTTCGACGCTCCACACGATGGCGGACGTGTGGGAGGCCTACGGCAACGAGCTGGAGGGCGTCGAAGACCAGATCCGGAAAAACCTCGACTCCTCCGTCACGCTCGTCAATTCCGTCGCCGCGCACATCCTCAGCAGCGGCGGCAAGCGTATCCGCCCGCTCCTCCTGCTGCTGTCCGCCCGCCTGTGCGGGGACGCCTCGTCCGATCCGCAGAGCCTCGGGAGCCTCGTCGAGTTCATCCATACGGCGACGCTGCTGCACGACGACGTGGTGGACGACGCCGACCTGCGCCGCGGCCGGCAGACCGCCCGCCGGGTGTGGGGCAATCAGATCAGCATCCTCGTCGGCGACTACCTCTACTCCCACGCCATGCGCCAGATCGTGACCTTCAAAAATCAGGGGGTCAACGAGGTGCTGTCGGAGGCCTGCAGCAAGATGGCGGAGGGCGAAGTGCTCCAGCTGTATCACAACGGCAACCCCGCCATGAGCGAATCGGAATACATCCGCATCGTGGAGCATAAGACGGCAAGCCTGATCGCGGCCTCCTGCCGCATCGGCGCCATCGTCGCCCACGCCTCCGAGGAGCAGCAGGCGGCGCTGTTCCAGTTCGGCGAGTACATCGGCATCGCCTTCCAGGTGGCGGACGACACGCTCGATTACACGGCCAACGGGGCGCACCTGGGCAAAACCCTGGGGCAGGATCTGAGCCAGGGCAAGACCACGCTGCCGCTCCTGCACCTCCTGCATCACTGCCCGGAACAGGACAAGCAGATGATCAAGGACCGCATGGAAACCCGGAGCGTGACGGAGGCCGATCTGCGGCGGATCATCGCCCTGATGGAGGACTACGGCTCCATCGTCTACGCGATGGACCGGGCGCGCACCTACGTGGCGGCGGCCAACCGGAGCCTCGCCATCTTTGACGACTCCCCGCCGAAGCGCGCGCTGGTCATCGTCGCCGACTACATGGTCAACCGCGACCGGTAACCCGCGATCTGTGATGAGTGATCAGTGATGCGTCACCAGTAAGTTTCGCGCCCGAGTCTGCCCCATGGCTTCCCCGCCCATCACTCGCCGCTCGCCATTCGTCACTCGCTCTTCGTTCCATCCGCTCGTTGCGCTGGCCGCCGAGGCGGTAGAGGCCTTCGTGCGGGACCGGCGGACCATCGCGCCGCCGCCCGACCTCTTTGAACGACACCCGCAGGCGGCCCGCCGGGCCGGCGTGTTCGTCTGCCTCAAGGCGCGCGGCCAGTTGCGCGGCTGCATCGGCACCACGGAACCGACGCGGGAGACCCTGGCCCTGGAGATCATTGAAAACGCCGTCGCAGCAGCGACGCGCGATCCCCGCTTCGCGCCGGTGAGCCCGGATGAATTACTCGAGCTGGCGATTACCGTGGACGTGCTTTCGGCGCCTGAGCCTGTCGTAGACGGCGCGCAGCTCGACCACCGGCGCTACGGCGTGATCGTGCGGGCGGGCGCGCGTCACGGCGTGCTGCTGCCGGACATCGAGCACATCAATTCTGTGCACGAGCAACTGGCGACGGTGCGGCTGAAAGCCGGCATCGGCCATGACGAACAGGTAGAGTTGTTTCGGTTTGAAGTGGAGAGATACCAATAAAAAAGTGATAAGTAACGAGTAATGCGTGATGAGTTAAAAAAGAACGACACTCCTTCGCGCTCGTCACTGATCACTCATCACTCATAACTGGAGTCATCATGGCCAACCTGATTCCCTTCCGCGGCGTGCTCTACAATCCGGCCAAGGTTTCCGACGTGAGCCGCGTCGTGGCGCCTCCCTACGACGTGATCGATGTGGCGTTTCAGAAGGCGCTGCACGCCCGTCATCCGCACAACATCATCCGGCTCGAGCTGGGTCTGGACGAACCACAAGATAGCCCGCGACAGAACCGCTACACGCGCGCCGCCGCCTTGCTCAAGGACTGGATGGCCGGCGGGGTGCTGCAGCGCGAGCGCGAGCCGGCGATCTACCCCTACATGATCGAGTACCGTTCGCCGGCCGGTGAGGCCGGCGCGCCGAAGAAGATGCTCAAGGGATTTTTCTCGACCGTCGAGCTGGAGGAGTTCGGCACCGGCAAGATCTATCCGCACGAAAATACGCGGGCGGCCGCCAAAACCGACCGGCTGAATCTGCTCGAAGCCTGCGGGGCTAATTTCAGCGCGATCTTCTCGCTGTTTTCCGACCCGAAGGGGACCGTCATCCAGCTCATCGACAAATCCGTCAACGCCGACAAGCCGCGCATCGAGTTTACCGACGATGAAGGATTTCGCCAGCGTCTCTGGGCCATTACGGACCAGTCGGTGCTGAACGAGATCGTCACCTTCATGAAATCCACGCCGCTCTTCATCGCGGACGGCCACCACCGGTACGAGACCGCGCTCAATTACCGGCGGGCCCGGCGGGCGCAGGCGGGCGCCGACGGCGCGCAGCCCTACGATGCCGTGCTCATGCTCTTCGCCAGCCTGGAAGATCCCGGACTCACCGTCCTTCCCACGCACCGCGTGCTCACGACGCCCGTGCCGCCGCTGGCCGACATCAAGCGCCTGCTGGGCGAGGCCTTCGGTATCGACGAGATTCCTCCTCAGCAGTTCCTGCAGACGCTCCGCAGCCGGGGACGGACGGCTCCCGTCTTCGGCGTGGTCCTCCGCGGCGCAGCCTCTCCCCTGCTGCTGTCGGTCAAGCCCGGCCACCGCCCCAAGGCCGGCGCATCGGAACGGGACAAGCTGGACGTGTCACTCCTCCAGACGCTTGTGGTGAGCAAATTGTGCCCGAAGGAATCCGATCAGCACGCGCTCATCTACACGAAGGATGATCATGAGGCGCTCGACCTCGTTGCTCAGGGCAAAGCGACCGCTTCGTTGCTCCTGAACCCCACGAAGGTGAGCGAAGTCCGCGCGGTCGCCGCGGCCGGCGAGCGGATGCCGCACAAATCCACGTACTTTTTCCCCAAGCCCTTGACCGGCCTGGTCATGAACGTGATGGAACAGTAAGGCAACGCTGCCCGCGAGACTGGCGTGACGGGCGTGAAAAGCGCGACGAGTAAAAGTCATCTCTACAAATCGCGCGTTCTTCCGAGTCTCGCGAGTCGCGCAGGTTTTCGTTCATCATTGACACCACCCCGCGCTTCTTTTCTCCTCGCAACGTCGCCCCCGCCTCGTGCTATACTCGCCGCTCTTAGGACTCCTTAACCAATGGACAAGCCGATCGCGAAAGCCAAGGTCCTGATCGTGGACGACGACACGGACATCGTCACCGTCCTCCGCGACCGCCTGGAATCGTTGGGATACGCGACCGTCTCCGCCAACGACGGCCTCCGCGCGCTCGAACTCATCGAGCAGGAAACGCCCCATCTCATGCTGCTCGATCTGGAAATGCCCAAGCTCTCCGGCCTGGACGTGCTCAAGCGAATGGCCCAGAACCGGCCCACCGGCCACGACATGCCGGTCATCGTGATGACCGCGCACGGCACCATCACCGCCGCCGTGCAGGCGATGAAGCAGGGCGCACACGATTTTCTGACGAAACCCTTCGACGTGGACCACCTGGCCATCGTCGTCCGGAAAGCGCTTGAGCGCGCCTCGCTGGCGCGGCAGGTCGAATGCCTGCGGACCGAGATTGAAAGCCGCTACGCGACCATCGTCGGCAAGAGCCCGAAGATGTGCGCGACGACCGAGATGGCCAAGCGGGTGGCAAATTCCGACGCCGGCGTGCTGCTGCTGGGCGAGAGCGGAACCGGCAAGGAATTGTTCGCGCGCTCCCTGCACCAGTGGAGCCCGCGCCGCGACATGCCGTTCGTCGTCATCAACTGCGTGGCGCTGACGGAGACCCTGCTCGAAAACGAGCTGTTCGGACACGAGAAGGGCGCGTTCACCGGCGCCGACCGCCTGCAGAAAGGCAAGATCGAGCTGGCGGACGGCGGCACCATCTTTCTGGACGAGATCGGCGACATGCCGACGTCGCTGCAGGCCAAATTGCTGCGCGTCCTTCAGGACCACGAGTTCCAGCGCGTCGGCGGCGCTCGCACCGTCAAGGTGAACATCCGCGTCATCGCCGCGACGAACAAGGACCTGAAACGGGCCGTCAAGGACGGGCGCTTCCGCGAGGATCTCTTCTTCCGCCTCAACGTCGTGACGCTCACGCTGCCGCCGCTCCGCGACCGCGCCGAGGACATCCCGGACCTCGCCGAGTTCTTCCTCACCCGCCACGCGCGCGAAACCAAGAAAGGGCCGATGCGGCTGGCGCCCGAGTCGCTGGCCGCGATCCGGCGTTACCAGTGGCCGGGCAACGTGCGCGAGCTCGAGAATGCGATCGCTCGCGCGGTGGTGCTGAGCGAGCGTGATCTCATCATGCCCGACGTCCTCGCCCTCGCGACCTGGGACCCGTCGGCCGACGACGGCCCCCTCCTTCACTATCTCGATCTTCCCTACCACGACTCGATGGAGCAGCACAGCATCGCCATCATCCGTCGCGCGCTGGAGCGCGCCGGCGGCAGCCAGACCAACGCCGCCGAGCTGCTCAAGCTCCAGCGGACCTATCTGGCCCGCCTGATCAAGCAGAAGGGCATCGGTACATCCGACACCTCTTCAGTTGATTTTCCCCCCTCTTGACTTATCTGGTACGATAACAGCCAGCGTTTGATCCGTTGCGTCTGTTGTGCCCGTTGTGCCCGTTAAGTCCGCTGAGTCCGGAACAGGCTGAACCGACCTAACCGGCTAAACGGGCTCAACGGCTGGTCCAATGCGCTGATCACGGAAAGCTTCTACTGGAGTTCCTCATGGCCATTGATCCCGTCTGCGGCATGACGGTTGACGAACGGAAGGCGCCGGCCACTGCCGTGCACCGCGGCACGACCTATTATTTCTGCGCGCCGGGATGCAAGCGGCGGTTCGAAGCCGATCCCGAGAAGATTTTGCAGGCGGGGCCGCAGGGGATGGCTCAGCCGGCCGTGCAGATGGTGTCGCTGATGCCCACGAGAAGGCGCGAGGCACGAGGCGCGGGGCTCGAGACGTCGGGTCTCAATTCTCAGTCGTCAATCTCCGCTCCAATCTCATCACGCCTCACTCCTCACGCCTCACCCCGCACGCTGACGATTCCCATCGAAGGCATGTCCTGTGCCTCCTGCGTCGCCAAGATCGAACAGGGGCTCCAGGCCACGCCCGGCGTCCTCCGTGCCTCGGTCAACCTGGCCACGGAACAGGCCACCGTGGACTACCGGCCGGAGGCGACCAGTCCCGACACCATCCGGGACACGATCCGCTCGCTCGGGTACACGCCGGTGGTGCCGGCCGCGCGCAAGACCGGCGCGTCTCCGCCGGACGGGCGAGCGGGCGCCTCCCGCGCCCTGCTGGGGCAGGTCATCGCGGCAGCGGCCCTGACCGTGCCCGTGATGGTTCTGGGCATGGCCGAGCACCTGAGCCTTCCGATCTCGCAGACCGCATCGGTCTGGGCCCAGTGGCTCCTCGCCACGCCGATTCAGTTCTGGGCCGGCTGGCGCTTCTATAAAGGAGCGATCGCGGTCGCCCGACACGGCTCCACGGATATGAACACCTTGATCGCGGTGGGCACCTCGGCGGCCTATCTCTACAGCGCGGCCGCCGTGCTCGCGCCGGGGCTGTTCGCTGCGGCCGGCCAGGCTCCCGCGGTCTACTTTGACACATCGGCTTCCATCATCACCCTCATTCTCTTCGGCCGCCTGCTGGAGGCGCGGGCCAAGGGACGGGCCTCGGAGGCGATCCGCGCGCTGGCCGGCCTGCAACCCAAGCGGGCGCGCGTCATCCGCAACGGACACGAGCAGGATCTCCCGATCGACGAGGTGCGGATCGGCGATCTGGTCCTCGTGCGGCCCGGGGAGAAAATCCCGGTGGACGGCGTCATCCGCCAGGGAACGTCGGCGCTCGATGAATCCATGATCACGGGCGAGAGCATGCCGGTGGACAAGCAGCCCGGCGATCCGGTGATCGGCGCGACGCTGAACCGCACGGGCAGTCTCCGGGTTGAAGCCACCAAGGTCGGCAAGGAGACGGCGCTGGCCAGGATCATCCGCATCGTGGAGGAGGCGCAGGCGGCCAAGCCGCCGCTCGCCAAGTTGGCGGA
>Ga0247727_10018667_pt1 | contig 10869 bp, 13 predicted proteins | sample WisWelCaveWW1625_FD_202498 | JGI IMG/M metagenome (GOLD analysis project Ga0247727, IMG submission 202498) | Biofilm microbial communities from Wishing Well Cave, Virginia, United States - WW16-25 | ecosystem: Environmental > Aquatic > Deep subsurface > Groundwater > Cave microbial mat | place...
CGGGCGATCCCCGCTTCCGGACCCCGTCGAATCCCTGCGCTACGACTTGTCCTTCCTTGACGAGAATGGCCACCATCCCAGGCAGTCCGTGCTTCTCACGGATGACTCTCAGGGAAGCACTAACGTCTCTTGCCATTCTGGTTCCCACGGCGGATTCACCCCCAGCCCGGCTTTCCGGCACGCCTGAGGCCCCCGCGCATCCGACGCTGAAGGCAAACAGGGACAGGTACCATGGCCCCCCTCTCCATGGAGGGCGTCTACGGCTCCGCACGCCAACCCTCCGGTTCGCGTGCTCCATGCCAGACCGCGAGAACCAGGAGTCCATTCGAGTCTGACTCGTAGATCACCCAGTACCCGTACTTGAGGACCAAGCCCCTTCTCACTTCTTTTCCCGGCACGCCGGGAACGCGCGGAAAGATGGTGTGGTGTTCAGCCGCAACCTGGAGAATGGCTTCGACCTGATCGACGAACTCGATTCCGGCACCAAGGCGGGCCCGTTCGAGGTAGAGCCCGGCTTCTTCAAGCTGCACGGCGGCGCGAGTGGTCCAGCGAACGGCCAGGTTCATTTCGTGAGGGCTTTCCGAACCCTCGCGTAGACGTCCTTCGCGTCCAGAACGGGCTGTGTCCTTGCGCTCTCCCTGCCCGCTTCGATCTCGACGTGAAGTGCGGCCAAGTCGTCCACAGCGTCGAGATCGGCCTCCAGGAACGGGGCTACTCTCGCGTACTCCTCTTCAGTCAGAGTGCCGAGTTTCCGGATAAGATCCTGCCTCGTCATAGCTTCATTATCTTTCCGGTCGGCTCCACAATCAAGGCAGGAGTGGTGGACCGCACACCGGTTCACAGGTGTGCATAGAGGTGAACAACTGTGACTTGCCATGAGCGAGGCCCGCGGCGCGGGCCGAGTCGAATGGCTCCCCATGGTGGCCAATCCCTGCACCGCTCCCAGGAGGGCACTTCTCCTGCCCGAGTGTTCCAAGACTCCTTCGAGACCACCCTCCTCCGCCTGGGTAGACGGGCCAGAATCCACATCGGCAAGCCCCCCGTGTCCCCGATCCGGACGCATCCCAACCCTATCGACGAGGCCCTGGCTCTGGAATCCAAGCGGCGCCAGCACCCTTCCCTGTCCAGCCTCGCACGCGCAGCGGGCCTGACCCCTGCCCGAGTCTCCCAACTCCTCGGGCTACTTCGTCTGCCGCCTCCGGTCCGGGACTCTGTCCGAAGGCTCAACGGCAGAAGGCGTGCGTCCCGAATCTCCGAAAGGGAGCTACGGCCCATCGTGGTCCTCGGGAACCCGACCGCGCAGCTCCGGGCCTTCAAGAGGCTTCTGGTGAGGAAGGGGCTGAAGGAGTAATCGTGCGCACGGGCAACGTCATGTCCGGCGACTGGCGGCGTTCAGACCCTCGGAGGACACAGGATGGCCATCCTCGTGTCCGGCCGCCCCCATATCGCCAGAAATGCTCTTCTGAAGCCATTCTCCCAACCAAGGGATTATGAGAGAGGAAGAGGGGGGTTGGACAGGGAAGGACAGCGAAGGCCGAAAATGGCCCTGGAGGGCTCTAAATACCCTCCAGGGCTCATTTAAGATCTGGACACTCGAGCCCTCGGAAACCCTCAGAAACCCCAGAAAAGCCTGCAGGATCGTACAAGGATCGTACAAGGAAAGGCCCTGAAAGGCCGTGCTCTAGCGGGTTTGGTGAAGGGTCGGATGCTCAAGATCCTGAGGTTTGCCCGGCCCCTGCCTGAGGCCCTTCCTACGAGTTCCCGGGAATCCCCCATTCCGCCTTCAGTTTCTGGATGACGTCGGCCAGCAGGCGCGGGCTGATGAACAAGGTGGAGCGGGACGGCAAGCTCTCGAGCGTCTGGATGACTTGCGCGGAAGACCGTTTTCCTTTCCGGACTGCACGGATGAGAAGCCCCAGGGTTCCATACACCTCGATCTTCAACTGCTCGGCGACCAGGCGCGCCGCCGCGTCGTCGGTCAGGAAAACGCAGTCCTTCTGCGTCGCCAGGAGCGCCAGGCAAGCCGCCTCACCGGCATCCAGGGAGAACCCACGGCAAAGGGCGAGCGTCTCGGGGTCGACGGGGACCGTGGGGGCGGGCCGCAGGAGGAAATGCTGGGGAAGCGCCTTCGGACGATGCTTCAGGATTTCGGCCCAGACTACCTCCGGAATCTGCACCGACGTGAAGTCGGAGAGGAGATCGAGGCTGTCGAGCTGGTCGAGGTGAATGAGCGGGCCGGCGTCGCAGACGACCGGCTTAGTCATTCCCCTTGAGGCCCCAGTCGACGTCCTCCTTCACGAAGCGGGCGGCCAGTTCGGGAGCGCGCGCCTCGAGGAATCGACGGAGAGCTTCCTGGACGAGATCGTTCTCGGAGGAAAACCAGCCCTGAGCCACAAAGGCACGCAACTGCTCCCGAAGCTGATCGGGCAGTTCCACCTTGAGCGTCGTCATGACCTTACTATAGCGCCCGCGGGAGGCGGGAACAAGGACGGATGTCCGCGACGGATGCTCCACCTAACGTCGCCCAAGCTCCTTCGGCACCGCCACATCGCTTGTCCAAACCCGCACAGCCCCACGCTCTACAGCAACCTCTGCCCGCGTGTCGCTACCGCACTCGGAGCAATTCAGCGTAGACGTCCCCACGCTGACAATCACCGACAGGAAGCTCACGCCACAATGACGGCAAGGCACACGGAGAGCCATCCCAAGCTGCAGTTCAAGAGCCACAGGATTCAGTCCCTCAACAGAGCCCCGGTCGAACAAAATGTGCTCACAGAAGCCGTTTCCGCAGCTAATTCTAGTCGTGCGGCAACCTGCGTCAAGCCGAAGTGACTCCCCTGATTGGTCAGCAGCAGCGAACCAGGGACCTATGGTTGGGGCGGGAAGTCCCAGAAAATCACCGGGACACCGTCCAACTCGTCTTCGCCAAGAACTGGTGGCGAGAAGCCAGCCTGCGTGATGAGGCCCGCAATCACCACCTTCCACTCGTCGCCGTCTTCACGACTTAAGTAGGCGAGGGCAAACCTGAAACCAATCCACGGATTCTTTCGGCGCGTAACACCAACGAACGCCTGGCAGAAGTACTCAAACAGACGTTGCTGCACGCGGCGATCATTCGGGCGTTCCCAAGCCTTCGCCTCGCCGAGAAACTTCCAGGCACGTTCCTCGAGGAGGCGACCCCACACGTCAAGCAATCCGCCGCCAGGAAACCGACTCGTATCTGCAACAAACCCCAAGCGGCCAGCCCACCAAGCGAGCATGTCGCGAAGCGTCTCGTGTTCAACGCTTGGCCCATTCAGCCGGGCATTCAAGGAAACCCTTCTGGCAACCGAACGCGCGTTCATTCTTCCAATATTACGCCGACCACGCGTTCACCGATTCGCCCGAGAGCAGCTACGCCGGGCACTAACCTGAGTTAGCAAGGGATGCTCACCTCGTGCGCATCGGCCGTAAGGAATTCCTGTACTAAGAGCCTATCCCATTAGGATGTCAAATGTCGCACTCACCTGGGCCGCTACGCGAAGAGCCCCGTGGCTCTCCACGTGATCAAACCGCACACCACGTGCAACATCGCGATGTAGTTCTCAGCCTTCTTCTCCCAGCGTACGAGGATTCGACGAAAGCGATTCATCCAGCTGTGGGTGCGTTCCACGACCCAGCGGCGCGCCTTGAACCGTGCACTCTTCTTGATCAGCTTGGCTTCCTCTCCTCGAGCGCGGATGTGAGCCGTGAAGTGAAACTCCTTCAGAAGGTCACGGACCTCGTCGTAGTCGTACCCCTTGTCCATGCAGACGTTTTGCCGGTCCTTCGACGTGGGCTTGGGCTTCCGAATCGGAATGCTGTCGATCGTCTCTTCGACCATCTTGAAGTCGTTGCGGTTGGCTCCGTCGACGGCCAGTCCTACGGGCACCCCCGATCCTTCAGTGAGCAGACTGCGCTTGACGCCGTCTTTGGCGCGATCCGTAGGATTCGGGCCGGTTTTTTTCCCCGCCGAGAGGCGCCTTGCTCATCGCGCCGTCCATCGATAGCCACGTCCAGTCGATCCCTTCGAGCTTGTCGTAGTTCAGCAGGCCCTGCTTCCAGAAGTTCAAGAAGACTCCCGCAGCGCACCAGGTCTGAAACCAGCGGTGGGCTGAGGAACTCGTGCAGATGCCCGTCCCATTCAGCGCGTTCCACTGACATCCGGTTCGCAACACGAAGAGGATGGCGTTCATGGCGTCGCGGGGTGGAACCGGGGGTTGGTGACCCCCAAGTGGATGTGGCTTGGGAGGCGGGAGCAACGGCTCCATCTTCTCCCACAGTGCGTCCGGTATGCGCCAGCCGTCGTCCTTGGCAACGAGTCCCATGGTTTCCCCTCTCTCTGCGGGTCTCTCCGCCCGCTGGAGGGATTATACGCTATGCTGGCGGTCTATCGGGATAGGCTCTAAGTAACCCGAGGTAACTTCCTGCACTCTTTGGCGCACCTGTGAGAGTTGAGCACTCTCCGCAGGGCTTCGGGGGTGGCGAGGGTTCGCAGTAGCTGAATGACCGCCAACCTCCTCAGCGGGAGAGAGGGGTGCAAGAAGTTCATTCGGACTGCTTGGTTCAAGGGCGACTGAGCGTCTGGCGAATTGCCATGGAGCGTTTGGCGTATTCCTCATCTGAAAGAACCGATTGCGAACCTTGCAAATCGATTTCCTCCTCCAGACGTACCCAGGACTTGCAGCCCGTGTATTCTTCCGAAAGGTCCAGCGTACTCGGCTTGATCAAGTTGGCCACGCGCACGATCATGGCGAAGACAGAATGATCTCTCCATCGATGGAACCGCTCTTCGACGACGCTATCGGACCAGATATGCTCCGCGCGCAGTCCTCGAAGCGCACCTAGATCTTCCACTTGGAAGCTATCCGTAACCACGGCGCAGTACCGAAGAACCACTTGCCCTACCTCGGGCTGCTCCGCCTCCAGTTCTTCTGAGGGCACCCATGCCTCCGGAAGCAATTGCTCGGGTGATTGATGGGAGTACGTCGGAAAGAGCAGGAACTCAGGATGGTCCGCTCTGAAAGCTCCGCCGCCCTCGACGATGCCCCCTTTTCGAAGGATCACGATCTGACGGCCCGAGCCCAGCGCCCGGCAAACGATGGCCCATTCTTTGAACGCAATTCTCATTTCTTGGCCCTGCGGAAGGAGTGGCTGAACTTCTCGTCATAGAGCTTTGATTTGTGACCCTTCGCCGTCAGCGCCTCACCCACAATGACGATCGCCGTCATGTAGATCTCTGCTTCGATGACCTTCTGGGCAATATCCCCTAGCGTTCCCCGAAGGACCTTCTGGTCCGGCCAGGAGATCCGGTGAACGACTGCGACGGGTGTGTCTTCAGGATACGCCGATCGCAGGTCCTCAACGACCTTGTGGATAACCTGGGCGCTCAGAAAGATCACCAGCGTCGTCCGGTGCTTCGCCAGCTCCACTAGCTTCTCTCGCTCCGGCATACCCGTTCGACCTTCGGACCTGGTGATGATGATGGACTGAGCGACGTCAGGAACAGTCAACTCTCGTCCTAGGACCGCGGCGGCCGCCAGGAACGAGCTGACGCCGGGAACGACTTCATACTCCACGCTCTCCCGCTGCAGCCACTCCGTCATCTCTCCGAGGGCGCCGTAAATCGCCGGATCCCCGGAGGCTAAGCGCACGGCTTTCTTTCCTGCCTTGGCCGCTTCTACGAGGAGAGGCATGAACTCTCCCAGCGCGAGATGCGCACTGTCGTACCACTCCGACCCAGGTTTCGCCAGGGCACGGAGCCCTTCCGGCATAAGGCTGCCGGCATAGACGACGGTGTCCGCTTCCTCGAGGAACCGCCGTCCCTTCACCGTCATCAGGTCGGGGTCTCCAGGTCCCGCGCCGACGAACCAGACCTTCATGCCCTGCCTCCCACCATGGCCATGCACAGAGAACCTCGTAAGTTGTGGAATCGGTCTGCGTACTCCCTCCCGGCAGGAGGCAAGACCTGGAAAACGCTGTGGCCCCGTCTGTTGAAAAACTGGATGGAGGACCGACCTCCGTACTCGACAAAATACACGCTTTCAACACGGGCGTAGTCGATTCTGATGAGGAGGTTGGCGGCCCGAACGGTGAGGAGACCAGACTTCAAGGAGGCCGCGTCGAAGCCACAGGTCGCTTCGCATTCCGCAAAGTCATTGTGAACCTGGAGGATCACGTGGCCCCACGCCCGCAGTTCATCCAGAATCTTCTCCTGGAGGTCGCCGCGCACTCGCCTTGCCACGCCCGCACCGAGGAGCCCGACGATAGTCCCTTCCGAAACATTGAACTTGAGGGCGAGGTCCAGCGGCGAGAGGCCCGGCGATCGCCGCCGCTCCTCTTCGAGGCGCTTTCGGAGTTTCTCGCTGCGCTTCATTCCTTCGCGAGCCTAGAACTCGATTCCTCGCTGTGCCTTGATTCCCTTTTTGTAGGGGTGCTTGAGCTCCACCATCTCGGTTGCCAAGTCCGCTCGTGCGATCAGTTCAGGCTTTGCCTTCCGGCCGGTCAGCACGACGTGAACGTCCTTCGGCCGGGTCTGGAGAGTATCGAGGACCTCTGGAAGGTCCACGTACCCGTAGTCGATCGCATAGTTGATCTCGTCGAGGATGACCATGTCGTCTGCACCCGCCAGAATCCTCTCCTTCGCAAATTCCCAGGCTTCGCCGGCGACCTTCATGTCCCGTTCCCGGTCCTTCGTCACCCACGTAAAACCCTCGCCCATGGGCCGGATCTCGAAGCCCAGCTTCCGGGCCGACTCGTACTCCCCCACCTTCCACGCCCCCTTGATGAACTGCACCATGACGACCTTCATGCCGTTCCCGAGCGCGCGCATCGCAAGGCCGAGCGCGGCCGTCGACTTCCCCTTTCCGTTTCCGGTGTTCACGATGACGAGGCCGGTTCTTTCGCCCACTTTTCCTCCTCCTCGTCGTCGACCAGGAAGTTCCGAGACTTCTTGACCAGGATGAGCGACATGTAGCCGGCCGTCTGATTGCGGAACTTGCGCAGGTCGGTCTCCACCCGCTCATCCTCAGTCCCGATGTAGCTCAGGAAGACGGCGTGATCGATCAGCCCCATCTCCTCAAGGAGGGCGACCAGCCGGTTGAGTTTCGAGCCGACCTTGAGGAGCACGATGGTGTCGAAGACTTCGAGCGCATCCCGGACATTCGAGATGTCGCGGTTGACCGGGATGACGGCGACGCGCTGCTTCCCTTCTCCGATCGCTTCATTGAGCATCGCCGCGGCGGCCGAGAAGCTCGAGATGCCGGGAATGGTTTCGACCGGCACTGCCGGTAGGAGTTCCCGGAGCGTCTTCACGATGTAGACGTAGGTGCTGTACCAGGTCGAATCCCCGATAGTGATGAAGGCCGCATCCTCTCCGGAGGAAAGCACGTCCGCGACCTTCTTCGCATTCAGATTCCAGTAGTACTCGAGGACATTCTTGTCCTTGGTCATGGGGAACATGAGCTCCTCGACCTTCGCGTCCTTCTTCATGTAGGGCTCGATCGTGTTGAGCGCCATGCTCTCGTCGGTGGAATTGCCGCGGGGATAGAAGATGTGGGTGGCGCGCTCGATCGCTTCCTTCGCCTGGATCGTCAGGTACTTCGAGTAGCCCGGTCCCACGCCGATGCCGTAAAGAGTTCCGTAGGTCTTGAGCGAGCGCCCGGGCCGGGCCTCGATCACCTTCTGCCGCATCAGCTCCACCGCCTTGGCGTCGAGGCTGTCGAGTTCATACTTCGACTGGTAGCCCCGAGGGGTCACCATGAGACCGTCGAAGGTGAACGTCTTCGTGTTTCCGATCAGGACCGTCGTCAACATCCCGATCTCGTGGTCCAGCATGTGCTCAAGATCCGAGAGCACGATCTTCTCGAGGTCCCGGCGGCAGGACTTTACAAGCCCCACCGGAGTGGACGGCTTGCGATGTTGCAGCAGGATCCGCTGGGCCTCCTGGATCTGGCGCGTCCGTCGGCCGCTCTTCGGGTTGTACAGCACGACGACGAAATCCGCCTTGGCCGCGGCTTCCAGACGCTGCAGGATGACGTCCCAAGGTGTGAGCAGATCGGACAGGCTGATGCAGCAGAAGTCATGCATCAGGGGGGCTCCCAGCACGCTCGCGCAGGAGCTCGCCGCCGTCACGCCAGGAACCACTTCGACCTCGATCCCCTCGCCCCTCTTCCAGCCGCGTTCCTTCAGGATCTCGTACGTCGGCCCGGCCATGCCGTAGATGCCCACGTCGCCCGATGAAATGAGAGCGACCTTCTTCCCTTCCGTAGCCAGGTCCACCGCCTTCCGGGCCCGGGCAAGCTCTTCGGTCATGCCCGTGTAAATCACCCTCTTCCCCTGACAGAGGGGCTTGACCAGCTTGATGTAGGTGGAGTAGCCGATCACGACCTCCGCCTCCTCGATCGCCGCCTTGGCGCGGAAGGTCAGGTGGTCCTGGCTCCCGGGACCGAAGCCTACGAGATAGAGCTTGCCCGGCATACCGCCGCCCTTTCCGTAAAGTGACGCACCACGACATCCACCATGCCCTCGAAGGTCGATGGCGCCGCCTCGCTCGCAGGTGCGAGCCCCTGTCGGACGAGCTCCGAACTCGTCTCCTCGCCCATGCTGAACAGCGGAACGCCGGCCAGGTAAGCGCGCCCTAGAAGTTCCGTGCTGCGCCGCACCGAGGCGGAGCTCGGGAACGCAGCCCCGTGGACCTCCAGTCCCTCAATGCGCTTCCGCTCCTCGGCGTTCAGGATCTCGCGATAGACCCAGACGCGTACGGCTTCGAGGCCTTCTGGGAGCTCTCCCGGCCCCAGCCAGAGAACCGGTCCTCGGTCGGGCAAGCCCACGAGGTCGGGGACGAGGCCGCGGCGCTCGAGAGCGCGTGCAGTGAAGTGACCGGCCGCCGAAACGCGGAAGTCCGCCAGCTTCCGCGCGTCGCGGAGCTCCGTCATGAAAAGATCCGCTGTCTGAGGATCGCCGAAATGCACTCCGGCAAACCAGGGAAGGTCCCGGATCGCTCCCGACAATGCTTCCGTCGGCTCAAAGGTCACCGGCGTGAACTCGACCGGCTCCGCGCCCGCTTCCGACAGGAGAGCCGCGAGCTTCCCTTCATGATCGCGGCTCCGGGGCACCAGGATTCGCCTCCCGTGGAGCGGCCGCCGCTCGAACCAGTTGGTCCGTTCGCGGTCCCGAACCACGTCGCCCACGATGATGAGAAGAGGGGAATCAAACGTGACGTCCTGGGTCAGCCGGCCGAGCGTGGTCTCCAGCGATCGCTGACGGTCCCAAGTCCCTGCCTCGACCGCAAGCGCCGGGGTATTCGGAGACAGTCCTGACGCGAGGAGATCCGCCGTCGCCGCCGCGAGGTTCTTCCCGGCCATGTAGAGAACTCGCGTCATGCCGGCCACCTTCCCCGCGGGACGGCCGGTGGAGAACTGAACCGAGGACGCACGGTCCCGGTGAGTCAGGGGCACTCCAGCGTAGGCAGCGGCCCCCACTCCGGCCGTGACTCCGGGGACGATCTCAAACGGAATCCCTTGTCTCGCAAGGGCTTCCGCCTCCTCCCCACCCCGGCCGAATACTCCGGGGTCCCCGCCTTTCAGGCGCACCACGAGCCGTCCAGCTCGGGCTTCATCGACCATCATGCGGATGATTTCATCCTCTTCGAAGGCGTGTCGGCCGCACTCTTTCCCCACGAAGACGGTCCGGCAGGCGGCTTTCGCGAAGGCGAGGAGCCGGGGATCGATGAGACGGTCATAGAGAATGACGTCGGCGCGGCCGATCCACTCCCGGCCGCGAACGGTGATGAGATCCGGCCTCCCGGGTCCGGCGCCGACCAGGACCGCTCTCACGCGCCACTCAGACATACCGAACCCTCGCAACCGCCAGGGTCATCATGTGCGTCTTCTGCTTGGGCACGATGAGATCGCCGCCCGAGCTCAGCATGGCCGCCGGCTCCGACACGCCGGGCGTGCCCACGTACTTCTCCACTGTGGCCGAGGGATTGGGGGCCTTGATCTCCTTGAGCTGGTCGCTCGTGTAGCACACGAGTTCGAGTTTGTACTTCCGACAGAACTCCTGGAGGCCGACCTCGTCCTGCTTCACGTCGACCGTCGCGACGTTGCGCACCGACCTGAATGAGAGCCGATGCTCCCGGAGCGTCACCTGAACGAACTCCTCGAGCTGTTCGCAGGTGATTCCACGATCGCAGCCGATCCCGAGGACCAGGCTCTTGGGTCGATAGACCACGGCCCGTTCGAGGATGGGGTCTTCAACCAGACGATCCGTGACCAGAAGCACGGCCTTGGAGTTCCTTGCGTCGTCGAGCGTGGTGACTCGGATGTTCTTGGGAAGGGGCGTCTCGCGTTTCCACCAGTTCTTCTCGCCCGTCTCCTGGACGAAGGCGATCGGCTCCTCGTTCACCACCGCGGCGCTGACCTTGGTGATGTTCTCATCCCGCTCGGTCGTCCAGCCGAGTTCGCGCCCGAGGATGTCCACCGGGATGGTCTTGCCCACGTCGCTTGCGGTCGTGATGACCGCCTTGGCCCCCAGCGTCTCGGCGATCTTCTCGGTCAGCTCGTTGGCGCCTCCGACGTGTCCCGAGAGGACGCTGATGGCGTACTGAGCTTTGTCATCGACCACGATCACGGCGGGGTCGACGTGCTTGTCCTTAAGAAAAGGGGCGATCGTCCGCACGACGGCGCCCAGAGAAACCACGTAGACCAGCGCCTCGTATTGGGGCCAGATCTCGGCGGTCAGCTCCTTGATCGGCTTGTCGAAGTAGCTGGCGGGCTCCTCGGTCCGGAACTTTCCGGAGATGTATCGATCGCCCTCCAGCTTTCGGGCGATCGTCGAGCCGTGCTTCGT
>Ga0247727_10018668_pt1 | contig 10869 bp, 12 predicted proteins | sample WisWelCaveWW1625_FD_202498 | JGI IMG/M metagenome (GOLD analysis project Ga0247727, IMG submission 202498) | Biofilm microbial communities from Wishing Well Cave, Virginia, United States - WW16-25 | ecosystem: Environmental > Aquatic > Deep subsurface > Groundwater > Cave microbial mat | place...
GTGGAGGTGCTCGGTCTTGAAGGACTTGCCCTCGAACCAGCCGGCGAGTTTGTCGAGCCCGACAGACGAGAGCACATTGCGAATCTTGCCGCCGAGGAAAACCACGAGCCGGTCCAGCCCGAACAGTGATCCGGCCACAAGCATCGCCCCGAGCCAGCGCCAGCTTGCGTTTTCATCCGTCCGGAATGCGCGCACGCATCGAAGCCACAACAGGAACCCCAGCCCGCAAAACGCCAGCGGCACCCACGGCAGCTCAGTCCACAACTGGCTCCACGCGCCCTCGTAGGCTGTGTCACCCGAGAGTTTGCGGATGCCCCGGTAGAGGACGAGCACCAGCGCCCAGGCTGGCGGCGCGAGGCAAAGTCCGAGCACCATCCAGTCCCAGCCCGCTGAGTGACGGCTCTCCCCGGCTTCGTCGCGCATGCAGCACCAGAACAGCAGCAGCGCGCAGAGCCCGAGCCCGATGTGCAGTTCGAGGAACGAGTTGAACACCCGCGGCGCGAGCACGCCGACGAAGAGTCCGCCCAGCGCGCCGCCGGCCGAGATCAGCAGGAAGTAGCGCGTCAGGTGCTTCGGGTGCGGCTTGAGCCGGTAGAGTTCTCCGTGGCAGATCATGCACGCGACGAGCAGCGTCGAGGCGTAGATGAGCACCTGCAACAGGATCTTCACGCCCACACCCTGGACCAGCACCCACACCAGGCTGACCGCGCACAAGATGAACAGCACCGCGAAAACCGGCCGCACATACCAGCGCGAATGATCGAAGCACAGGATGAACGTCACAAGGTAGAGCGCGAGCGGCAGCACCCACAGGAACGGAATCACCGCGACGTCCTGGCAGAGCTTGTTCGTAATGGCCACGAGAAGCAGCGAAGCGCACGCGGGCAGAAGGACCCAGAGAAGTTGCGCCATCCCGGTCGGCTGCGGCGCTTCCGTTTCTGCGGGCACACTCGCAACCTCCGTCGCGCTTCCGCCCGCGGCGGATTTGGCCTGCCCGGTGGCAGCCCCACGGTTCCACACCAGCCGCGCACACCAGAACGCGAGCAGGGCGAACACGATCAACCCCGCCGACCACATCCACGCCTGCTGCTTGCGCGCGAAAGCCGGCTCGAAGAAAAACGGATAACTCACCAGCGCGAGCAGCGAGCCGACATTGGACAACGCGTAAAGCCGGTAGGGCGACACGCCGGGATTCGTCTGCCGGAACCACTCCTGCATCAGCGGCCCGGTGGTCGAGAGCACGAAGTAAGGCAGCCCGAGCGTGACGCCGAGCAGCAGCAGGATGCGCCCGACCGGTTCCTCGCCGCCCGCGGGCTTCCAGTGTTCGGCCGGGATGATCGGCAGCGTCGCCACCGCAGCCACGATGAGCGCGACGTGCAGCATCACCTGGTTCCGGGGCTTGAGCTTCTGCGTGCTGTAGTGCGCGTAGGCGTAGCCGCCCGTCAGCAGCAACTGGAAGATCACCATGCACGTCGTCCACACGCCGGGGCTGCCCCCGAACCACGGAAGGATGTATTTGCCGATGAGCGGCTGAACCTGGAAAAGCAGGAACGCCCCGGTGAAAATCGTCAACGCGTAGGCCAGCATGGATAACGGGCGCGCATCGTCCGCGCTTTGAAACAGGTTGGGAAGGAGATTCTGGACGCGCTCCAATCGGGCCGTGACCGGGCTGCACCGCCGCTCACTTCATCACCTCGATGCGATGGGTGGGCTGCGGTTTTCCGGGGCGGAAATGCTCGAGGTGTTCGATCCTGGCTGTCAGTCCCGGCGCGGCTGCGGCGAGGCTCTCAACCGCGCCGACCACCGCCTCGCGCAATGTCTCGGGTGCGGCCTCGGCGCGAAGATTCAGGATGAGCTGCCCGTTCTCCAGCGGCTCCGCAAGCTCCTGCGAAAGCTCCGGCACGAAGTCGTTCCGCACGAGATTGATCACCGCCGTGTCGCCGAGCCCTTCATCCGGGCTCAGCGTCATCTTCAAGTGCGCGATCTCCGCTCCGCTCGCGCCAAGACGCCGCTGAAGTCCGCCCGCGAGTTCGCGCAGGACGGCGTTGCCATCGAATGCAGTCCGCGAGGCGAGCTGCACGGTGCAGTTCAGCCAGCCGAGCAACGCTTCGCCCTCCGCGTAAATCTCGTAGTCCACCTGCATCGCTTCGCCGTCCGGCTGGCTCGACTCCATGATGCGCGCGAACCACTCCTCCAACCCCGCACCCGAGCGCGCGGAGACTTCGAGCACGCTCGCGCGCGGGAAATCCCGGGACAGCGCGTTGCGCAGCGCCGCCCGACGCGCGTCGTCGAGCACGTCACACTTGTTGATGACGATGAGATCAGCCTCCTCGAGTTGCTTGCGGTAGATGTAGAGCACCTTCTCGGAAAACTGCCCGCCGGTTTCCAACCCGAGCACGCGCGCGGCCCGCACCGGGTCCACGAGCACCGAAAGCGGTGCGATGGTGAACTGGTCGCCATACATCCGACGCAGCGGATACGTGACGGTCGCGACAAGGTCCGTGCAACTGCCCACCGGCTCGGCGATGAAGACATCGGGCCGCGACGCGGCAGCCAGCTTGTTCGCCGCGTCCACGAGCGAGTTGAACCGGCAGCAGAAGCACCCGCCGGGAATCTCCTCCGTGACGAATCCGCGCGAGCGCAGCATCGCCGTGTCCACCAGCTCGCTCCCTTGGTCGTTGGTGATGAGTCCGACTCGGAGACCCTGCTTCGTGAGCCGCTCGGCGAGCTTCGCGACGGCGGTGGTCTTCCCCGCGCCGAGGAAGCCGCCGAGCATGATGTAACGGGCCTTCGGAATTGCCGATTGCCGATTGCCGATTGCCGATTGGCCGGCGCGGGATGAAGACCGTTCACCCTTTGCAGGCCGCTTCGACTTTGGACTTTGGACTTTGGACTTTGGACTCATTTGCTTTCGTCAGTCATCTGCTTCTCCAAAATCTTGTCAATCGTCTTGTCCAGCAGCTTCACGTAGGCGTGGACATCGAGGCACTTGGGATCGGGTGCGCCGCGCGCCTCGTAGAGCCAGCCGGCGAAGTGCGGGTCCTTGGTCACGAGGGAAATCTTCTCCTTCAACACGGGATTCGCGCCGGTGAAACTGCCGTCCACGACGCAGAACACGTCGGAGATGGCCTTGAAGCCCTCGACCCAGCCGACGATCTGCCCGCACGCGACCTCCGCGCCGGGCGCCGCCTCGAAACCGCATTCGACCATCTCGCCCAGCATCCGCGTCGCGAACCGTGTGATGCCAACCCGCCATTCGCCGTCCGCCAGCCGCGCGAGCCACGCGTGCGAAGGCGTGTAGAGATGCTCCACCGGCAGGTGCGCGACGAAACGCGAGCGCTTGTAGTAGAGCGTGGCGGGCTTGTCTGTCGGCATCGTGCGCCCCGTGACGAAACCAAAGAAAGGCTCGAAAAGGAAGGGGATTGGTTGTCGAATCCGCGACACGTGACCTACTTCGACCACAACGCCACATCGCCGCTGCATCCGGCCGCGCGGCAGGCATGGCTGGAGGCGACGGAGAAGTTCATCGGCAACCCGTCCAGCCCGCATCGCGTCGGCGCGCGGGCCGATGCGGCGTTGACCGAGGCGCGGGAGAAACTCGCGCGTTTCCTCGGCTGCGACGCGCTCGACATCGTGTGGACCAGCGGCGCGACGGAGTCGAACAACGCGGCGTTGCATCACTTCGCGCGCACGCTCGACGCGCGGGCCGAGGCGTGGGTGTCGGCCATCGAGCATCCGTGCGTGCTCGACACGGCTCGGCATCTGTTCGGAAAGCGGCTCCGGCTCATTCCCGCGACTCGCGACGGTGTTGTGGAGTTGAACTGGTTTTCGCGCGAGTTGAAGCGTCGCCGCCCCGGACTCGTGGCCGTCATGGCCGCGAACAATGAGACCGGCGTGCTGCAGCCGTGGCGCGACGTGCTCGCGCTTTGCCGCGAACGCGAGGTTCCGTTCTTCTGCGACGCCGTCCAGTGGGTCGGCAAGTTGCCCGCGCTCGGGCTCGGCGAGTGCGACTTCGTCAGCGGCAGCGCGCACAAGTTCGGCGGGCCGCGCGGCGTGGGCTTTCTCAAGTGCCCAGCGAAGGGCCGTGTCGAACCATTGCTGCGCGGCGGCCCGCAGGAGGAGCGGCGTCGCGCGGGCACGGAGAACGTGCCGGGTGTGCTCGCGATGGTCGCCGCACTCGAAGTGCGCGAGGCGGCTTTGGCGGCGGCGAAGATGGAGGATGGAGGATGGAGGATGGAATCGGCCAAGCGCGAGTTTGAGCGTCGGCTGCTCGCGGACTTGCCGGGCGCGGAGACTGTCGGCGCAGGTTCGCCGCGCTTGTGGAATACGGTTTCCGCGCTCATGCCCGAACGAGATTGCCAGTCGCGCTGGGTCGTCAAGCTGGACAAGGCGGGCTTCGCAGTCTCAACAGGTTCGGCGTGCGCGAGCGGCAAGGAGGAACCTAGCCACGTTCTCACCGCGATGGGTTGCACCGCGGCGGATGCGGGGCGTGTGCTTCGTTTCAGCAGCGGCTGGGAAACGCTTCCGAAAGATTGGGATGCCCTTGCCGCAGCCGTTCTCGACGTGCATCGCGCCGCTCCGCGGACGGCGCGCAAGTAGGCTTTGGCCTGAATTTGCAGGCCGATTCCGTCCGTGTCGCGCTTCAAGAGCGGCGAGCCCGAAACACGTTGACGCTCCCATGGCCCTTACCTAGATTGGCCGGACTTTTCTGCGGCAAAACCGAACCGAAACGAGTTTTTCATGAGCAATCCGGCACCAGTCTCCAAGGGTCTCGATGGCATCATCGCCGCGCACACCACGTTGAGCGACGTGCGCGGCGACATCGGCCAGCTCATCTATTGCGGCTACGACATCAACGAACTCGCCGGCAAGGTCACCTACGAGGAAGTCGTCCACCTGCTGCACCACGACCATCTCCCCAACGCGAAGGAACTCGCCGAACTCAAGTCCACGCTCGCGCACTTCCGCGACATCCCGCAGGGCGTGATTGACATGATATGCTCGCTGCCGAAAGACACGCCGCCGATGCACGTGCTGCGCACCGCGGTCTCCGCGCTCGGCTGCTTCGACACGACGCGCGACGACGACTCGCAACATTCGCAGCGGCGCAAGGCGCTCCGGCTGATTTCACAGGTCGCCGTGTGCATCGCCTACTTCCACCGATACAGGCAGGGGCTTGCGCTTGTGCAGCCCGACGCCGCGCTCGGCGAGGCCGCGAACTTCCTCTGGATGATCAACGGCACCAAACCCACCGCCGACATGGAGGGCACGATGGACATGTGCTACGTGCTCCACGCCGACCACGGCATGAACGCGAGCACCTTCGCCGCGCGCGTCACCATCGCGACGCTCAGCGACATGTATTCCGCCATCACCTCGGCCATCGGCACGCTCAAGGGTCCGCTCCACGGCGGTGCCAACGAGGGCGTCATCAAGATGCTCCAGGAAATCGGCAGCCCCGACAAAGTGGATGCGTGGGTCGAGGACGCCCTCGCTCAGAAGAAGAAAATCATGGGCATCGGCCACCGCGTTTACAAGGTGCTCGACCCGCGCGCGCCGCACCTCAAGCGCATGGCGCAGCTTCTCAGCTCGCAACTCGGCGACCCGAAGTGGATCCAGATGAGCGAGCGCATCGCCGAGTTGATGCTTCAGCACAAGAACCTGCACGCGAACGTGGATTTCTACTCGGCCACGGTCTACTACTCGCTTGGAATTCCCACCGACCTGTTCACGCCCATCTTCGCCATCGCGCGCACGAGCGGCTGGACGGCGCACGTGCTCGAACAACTCGCCGACAACCGGCTGATCCGCCCGCAGTCCGTTTACACCGGACCCGTCGGATTGAAGGTCGTGCCGGCGGAACAGCGTTGAGGCTGGCTGGCGCGGGCGCTTGACCGTGCCAACTGGTTGGTTAAACTGGTTGCATGAACGCGATTCAAATCGGAGCCTTTGAGGCCAAGACCAAGTTTGCCGAGCTGCTCGCGCGCGTGGCGCGGGGTCAGGAGTTTCTCATTACCAAGCGCGGCCGCCCGGTGGCGCGGCTGACCGGCCAGGACAAGGCGGAGAACCTCCCGCGAACCGCGAAACCGACCGCATGGGAGCTGTTCCAGCGAATCCGGAAAGGCGGGCGGGCAGTGTCGGCGTCACAACTGGACGCACTGGTCCGCGAGAGCCGCCGGGAACTGGCAGACAGCCCGCGCACACGGCAGGGATGAGCATGGAGTGCGTCGTTGACCTTTCCTTCTCCGCCGGCTGGTTCCAACCGGCGCAGGGCCACACCGCCGGCGCGCGGCTCCTGAAGCTGTTGAGCAATCACGAGGCGAAGGCGATCTGCCCCGCGCTCTGGAGCTATGAGGTGCTGAACCTCGTCGCCGTGGCCACACGTCGGGGCACCTTGTCGGAGGCACAGGCTGACATGGCGGTGGAACTTTTGAACGTGCTGCCCGTGCGGTTGGACGAACAAGGTTCTGATTCCGTCCGCCGGCGGATTCATCGGTTTGCCCGTGAGTTCAAGCTCACGGCCTATGACGCGGCTTACCTGGAACTCGCCGACCGTCTCCAACTCCCCCTTCTCACGCGCGATGGCCAACTCACTGCCGCTGCCAAAGAGCGCAGACTCCCTCTCCAACTCTCCCCATGAACATCCACGAATACCAGGCCAAGCAACTCCTCACGCAATATGGCGTCGCCGTGCCGCAGGGCCAGCCGTGCAAGACCGCGGACGAGGCAACGGCCATCGCTGAAAAGATTTTCGCCAGCGGCGGCAGGCTTGCCGTCGTGAAATCGCAAATCCACGCCGGCGGCCGCGGCAAGGGCACGTTTAAGAGCGGCTTCAAGGGCGGCGTGAAACTCGCCAAGTCCGCGGACGAAGTCTTCACCTACGCGCAGGCGATGCTTGGGCAGGTGCTCGTCACCAAGCAGACCGGGCCCGAAGGCCGTCTCGTCAGCACGCTCCTCGTCGCCGCAGCGCCGGACATCAAGAAGGAACTTTACCTCGCCGTGCTGCTCGACCGCAACAACTCGCGCCCGCTCGTCATGGCCAGCACCGAGGGCGGCGTGGACATCGAGGAGGTCGCCGAGAAGACGCCGGAGAAAATCTGCAGGGAGCACATTGATCCCGCCGTCGGCATGATGCCGTATCAGGCGCGCAAGATCGCCTCCGCGCTCGGCCTCAAGGGCGACGCCTTCAACGCCGGCGTGAAGCTCCTGCTCGCCGTTTACAAGACGTGGTGGGAGTGCGACGCCACGATGGTCGAGATCAACCCGCTCTGCATCGTCGCCACGCCCGACGGCAAGGAGACGGTCGTCGCCGTGGACGCGAAAATCTCACTCGATGACAACGCGCTCTACCGCCACAAGGACATCCTGGAGATGCGGGACCTTGCCGAGGAGGCTCCGCTCGAAATTGAGGCGGGCAAATTCCAGCTCAACTACATCAAGCTCGACGGCTCCATCGCCTGCCTCGTCAACGGCGCCGGCCTCGCGATGGCGACGATGGACATCATCCAGCATTTCGGCGGCAGCCCGGCGAACTTCCTCGACGTCGGCGGCGGCGCGAGCAAGGAGCAGGTCACGGCGGCGTTCAAGATCATCCTCAGCGACGCGAACGTGAAGGGCATCCTCGTGAACATCTTCGGCGGCATCATGGACTGCAACGTCATCGCCACCGGCATCGTCGCCGCGGTGAAGGAGACCGGCCTCACGCTCCCGCTCGTCGTGCGTCTCGAAGGCAACAACGTCGTCGCCGGCAAGGCCACGCTCGCGTCGAGCGGCCTCACGCTTATCACCGGCGACTCGATGGCCGACGCGGCGCAGAAGGTGGTCAAGACCGTCGGCCAGTGATAGCGTGACGGCATGAAAAATCGCATGGGCACTTTCTACACAGACTGCAGGGTTGAGAATCAGGTTGACCGGAAGAGGTCAGCCGACGTTTCGAAACTGCTCGTGGACAGCGGGGCGGAATTCACGTGGATCAACGCAGAGACGCTGAAGCAGATCGGCGTCAAGCGGGAGAAGAAGGACTACACATTTGTCATGGCCAACGGGCAGCATATCACCCGCGCTGTCGGATTCGCCATCATTCGCGTCGGCGACGCGCTCACCACGGATGAAGTCATTTTTGGCGAGCCGGGAGACCTGCAAATCCTCGGCGCTCGTTCGCTGGAAGGAATGAACCTGCGCGTGGATTCCCGCGCGAAGCAACTCGTCGCCGGCGGGCCGATTCTCGCAGCCGCTGTAACCCGCGACTCGATGGCCGACGCGGCAATGAAAGTCGTTCAAGCCGTCGGGTGAGTTCCCGCTGACACCGAAACCCTCCACACAATGATCACTAAAATCGCATTCGTTGGCATTCCTGTGACCGACATGAAACACGCGCGTGCCTTTTACGAGGACGTGATCGGACTCAAGCCCTCCGGACCGGCGCACGATATGTGGATGGAATACGACATCGGCGCCGGCACCATCGCCCTCGGCTGCGTCGGCGACAGTTGGAAACCCTCGTCGAGCGGGACCATGGCCGCCCTCGAAGTCAGCGACCTCGACGCGGAAATCGCCCGCCTGAAGGCCAAGGGCATAACTTTCGACATGGAGAAGATCGAATCCCCCGTCTGCTACATGGCCGTCGTGGCCGATCCCGACGGCAACAAGGTCTGCCTCCACATGCGCAAAGCAGCGCAGCACTGAGCGCTTCACGCCTACTGCACTACATGTTACGCTGCCGCCCATGAACGCAACTCTTTCATTTCGCGAAGAAGCCTTGCTGGCCATCAGCCGCCTGCCGAACAAGGCGACGGCGCGGCAGGTCCGTGAGCGCGTGGACATCCTCGCGGCCTTGCGGGAATCTGACGAAGCCTCGGCCCGCGGCAAGGTGTGCTCCCACGACGAGGTTGTCCGCCGCTTTCGTGCATGGCATCGCCAGTGAAATACCAACTGCTCTGGACCGAACCTGCGCTGTGCGACCTCGAGAGAATAGACCGCTACCTGCGACGCCGAAACCCGCCTGCCGCGAAAAAACTCGGCGAGAGCCTGTTGTCGCGTGTGGAGGTTTTGCAAACCCACCCCGAGTTTGGGCGGGTCTATGATCCTGACCTGCCACACAGGGTTTTGCCCCATCGCAACTACAGGATTTTCTACCGTGTGTGGCACGACAGGAGAACCGTTGAAATCTCCCATGTGCGCCATGGCGCCCGCGACAACCCAACTCTCGACGATCTACTGACCGACTAAAGCGACGATTATGGCAATCCTTGTCAAACCCGATACCAAAGTCCTCATCCAAGGCATCACCGGCAGCTTCGGCGCACGGCACACGCAGCTCTCAATTGACTATGGCTCGCAAATTGTGGCCGGCGTCACGCCGGGCAAAGGCGGACAGTTCTTCGAGCACACCGGCAAGCGCGTCCCCATCTTCGACACCGTCGCCGAGGCGGTGAAGGCCACGGGCGCGACCGCGAGCGCGGTGTTCGTCCCGCCGCCGTTTGCCGCGGACGCGATTCTCGAAGGCGTGGACGCCGGGCTCGAACTCGTCGTCGCCATCACCGAGGGCATTCCCGTGAACGACATGGTGAAGGTGAAACGCGCGATGGGCGGCAGCCGGACGCGGCTCATCGGCCCGAACTGCCCAGGCATCGTCACGCCCGGCGAGGGCAAGGATTCTCACGGCGGCTGCCGCATCGGCATCGCCCCCGGCTACATTCACAAGAAGGGCAACATCGGTGTCGTCTCGCGCAGCGGCACGCTGACATACGAGGCCGTGTGGCAACTCACCTCGCGGGGCGTAGGCCAGAGCACGTGCGTCGGCATCGGCGGCGACCCTGTCAACGGCACGTCGCACCTCGACGTCATCAAGCTCTTCAACGACGACCCGGAGACGACCGGCATCATCATGATCGGCGAGATCGGTGGAAGCGCCGAGGAGGAGGCCGCGGAGTGGATTGCCAAGCATTGCAGGAAGCCCGTCGCCGGTTTCATCGCCGGCGCGACCGCGCCTCCTGGACGCCGGATGGGCCACGCAGGCGCGATTGTCAGCGGAGGCAAGGGCACGGCCGCGGCGAAAATCGCTGCATTCAAGGCCGCCGGCATCGGTGTCGCGGCGACGCCGAGCGAAATGGCGGAGACGCTGTTGAAGATGATGTGACGCGCGGGCTATGCGCCCGCCGGTTCTTCCCGGACGCCGCCGGTCGGTCCCTCTTCGAATGCGACTTTGCTCGGGCCGTCCGACGCGGTAGCTTCAGCCCACATGCACGAAACCGCCTTCAACATCGGCTCGCTCGAGGTCAAGTGGTATGGCGTGTTTGTCGCGCTCGGGTTGCTTGCCGGCATCTGGACCGCGAGCCGGCGCGCCGTCCGTGCGGGGTTGCATCCAGAGGATGTCGCGGACGCGTCGTTCTGGATCATCCTCGGCGGCATCATCGGCGCGCGCGCGCTTTACGTCATCACGTATTGGCGCGAGGAGTTTGCGGGGCAACCCCTCTGGTATGTGTTCGCGTTCCGGAGCGGCGTCGTCTTCTACGGCGGGCTCATCGGTGCGACGCTCGCCGGGATTCTTCATCTGCGGCGCAAGAAACTTCCCATCTGGAAATTCGCCGACGTGCTGGCGCCGAGCGTCGCGCTCGGTCACGTGTTTGGACGCATCGGCTGCCTGATGACAGGCTGCTGCTTCGGGCGGACCGCGGACGGCATGGCGTGGGGCGTGAGCTTTCCCGCGGGCGCGCCCGCCTCGATGCACCACGCGAACCTCCATCTCGTCGCGCCGGGCTCCGCCTCGCTGCCGGTCCACCCGACGCAAGTCTATGAGGCGCTGTTGAACCTCCTGCTGTGCGCTGCGCTCGCGTGGGTGTTTCGCCGGCGCAAGTTCGACGGGCAGGT
>Ga0247727_10018669_pt1 | contig 10869 bp, 10 predicted proteins | sample WisWelCaveWW1625_FD_202498 | JGI IMG/M metagenome (GOLD analysis project Ga0247727, IMG submission 202498) | Biofilm microbial communities from Wishing Well Cave, Virginia, United States - WW16-25 | ecosystem: Environmental > Aquatic > Deep subsurface > Groundwater > Cave microbial mat | place...
CTCGACGGGGAATTGCCGCACGTCCTGGCGCAGGTCGACGTAGCGGTCGAGGAGGAGCAGGCAGCCACCGTCGAGGACGTGCTCGGGCGCCGCCTCCTGTTGCTCTTGCGCGCGCGCGATCAGGGGCTCGGCGCCGCGCCCAAAGTCGCCGAGCGCATGGGGCAGCTCCTCGGCTGGAGCGCGGCGCGTAGAGAGGCGGAGACCGCGCTCTACCGCGGCGTCGTCGACAGGACGCGCCGCTTCCGTCAGTAGATGTAATAGGGAGAATTGTCGTGAATGCCGCCGCAGGTCGTGACGGCGCGCGACTCGACGATGCCGGCGGGGCCGCCGCGGAACTGCGCCAGGCAGCCCGGCTTGTGCGTCGCCACGTTGGGCCAGCAGTCGACCAGCGCGTCGGCGTAGCCGTCGCCGTCGACGTCCCCGGGGGCGAGGGCGACGGCCCAGACGCTCTGATCACCGGCGCGGGGAAAGTCGGTTTCTTGCGGGGGGACGACGCCCGCCGTGACCGTGGTGGTCATGCCGGTGAACTGGTCGGTGAGGTCGAGCGTCGATGTCCCCACGTCCTCTCCGGTCACCACGCCGTCCAGAAAGCTCACCGCCGTCCCGCTGATGTCGGCATCGAACCAGCCGCTGCCGCCGATCACCGACAGCACGTAGGAGCTTCCAAGCGGGATGAAGAAGCGCGCCGGGGCGGGCAAGAGCGAGGCGGACAGGCGCACGGTCACCGTGGAGTCCACGGTCTGCCCGGTCCCCGGGTCGGAGACCTCGACGACGTCCACACCCTCGGCGGCGCCCGCGGTGAACGTGCAATCCGGCGTCACCGTGGCGCCCGAACCGTCGACCTCGAGCGAGCACGAGAACGCGCCCGATCCTCCCACGATCTGGTAGGTGAACGACGTTGTGGGAAGCAACTCGACGAAAAGCGGCCTGACGTCCATGGGCGGCACGACCTCGATCGATGCCACCGCGCTGCCCTCGCAGCCCAGATCGACGACGGTCACCTCGTCGGTCACGCCGAAGGCGTCGCCCGCCAGGTAGGCACCGGAAAGCTCGTTCAGGATGGCGCTCGATCCGCTTCCGCCGTCCGTGGCCCGCAGCGAGAAACGGTACTGCCCCGTCCCACCGGACGCGCGAAAGCCAATCAGCCCGAGCGGAAGGACGCTGGGCCCCGGCGGATCGATGGCCAGCGCCGGGGAGCAGGTCGTGGGCGCCGACCCGTCGGGCGGTGGCACGCCGGCATCCGGCGCCCCCGCTTCCATGCCGCCGTCGGCGGCGCGCCCCCCGGACCCCTGCACGCAGCCGCACATCAAGACGAAGAGCGCCGCAACCGCGTGGGGACGATCCAACATGGCGGGAAAGCTAGCACGGTGCGCCGGAGCTCGCCCAGCGGCTTTGCGCACAGTCCGACCGGGGGCGCCGGCCAAGGGGGGCTACTCGATGGTGAGCGCCCGGGAGGCCTCCGCCTCAAGCGCCGGCGGGTGGCGCTTGAGGTGGTGCCTCGGCGATGAACAGAACGGCGGTTCGAGAAAAGGCACGGACGAGCATCCAGATCCCTAGGCTGGTCGCGAGCAGGCCCAGAAGGTCGAACCAGAACGGCTGGAACCGGACCGGGCTGGGCATGGCGTTCGAAGAGCCCGGAATGTCCAGCGAAGTAAGCAGCACGACCGTGGCGTTGTTCAGAGCATGCCCGAACAGGCATGGGACCAGCGACCCCGTCCGCACGTACCACCAAGCGAAGACCACGCCCAGCACGATCGCGCCGGGAAGCTGCCAGGGGTTGAAGTGCATCACGCCGAACAACAACGCCGACACGCAGATGGATCGTCTCAAGCTGTAGCGGCGCAAGAAGCCGCGCAGGATCAGTCCCCGGACCAGCAGCTCCTCCGTCCACGGCGCGACGACGACGAGGAACAGAACGGATCCCCAGAGGCTGTCTTTCCCGCCCGCGAGCCTCGCGAACAACGCGTCGAGCTCGGGGGGTGGGGGCAAGGCCAGTCGCAGCAGGTTGTCGGCTTCCGAGCCCAATACCAGGAGGCCGATGATCGTCAGCGCCATCGGCAGGAGCAGCGATGCGTCCACCCGCCGGAAGGGGAACGCGCCGCGGAAGCTGGTGCCGGCCTTCCGGAGTCCGCGCCGGAGTGTGATCGCCGCGGCCGAGAGGGCAACGGCCGCGTGTACGGCCGGGTGTTCCGCGGGGAAGCCCAGTACCTCCTCCAGCACACCGGCCACGACGCTGAGCAGGATCTCAAGACCCACGAACAAGGCGAGCAGCCCGATCGCCTGGGCGATGCTGGGATAGCGCGCGGCCGCCATGGCTGGCTTATCATCCGCCGCGAATAGGTCGCGAACCCCGACGCCTTCCGAGCCGGAGCTTGGCGGTTCCACGAACGGGACTAAACTCCGAATCGGAGCTTTAGCGCAACCACCGACGTGCAATTAGGCGGCGGTGCGTCGGGCGGCGTGGGCCCTGTGCGCCACGCCGGGGGTGGGGCCAGGAGCGGGCCGAGATACGTCCCGCCGCCCGCGGGGGCGCGCGGGGTGTCTAACGCTGGCGAGGGCAGCGCTGCGAGACCCAGGGCATGCGTTCGTCGTGGGGGGCGAGTGAGCGAACCTCGTCGGCGAGCGAGCGGGCGAGGGCGCAGCGGCCGGCGCCTCGATGGCGAGGTTCCGAAATTGCATATCGCGATCGACCGATCTATATTGATCGTCGAGTGGCGAAGAAACGAACCGGGGCAGCCGAGAAGCCTGGGGTTCTCCATGGCGGACGAAAGAGCGTCCTCGTGGTCCTGTTCGTCCCGAGCGTCGAACGGGATGGATCGACGTCGGTCGATCAGGAACGTTGGGTCGACCTCGCGCTGGAGATGTTCGGGCGCGTGTTCGGAGGCGCGACGGCGTACCCGAGGGCGAAGGGCGTCTGGCGTGACGACGAGCGGGGCGGCGCCCTCGTCAAGGACGAACCGGTCGTGTTGCAATGCTACACGACGCCCGCCGACATTGAGAGCGCCAGTCGTCTCGCCGACCTCGGGAGCTTTTGCCGGAAGTTGGGACGCGAAGCGCGCCAGGGAGAGATTGGCCTGGTCATTGGAGACGAGTATTTCGCCATCCGCGACTTCCATGAGGAGTAGACGATGAAGACGCAGCTCGACATGTCCAAGATCGCGCGAGGGCTAGGAGCGGAGCGCCGTGGCAACGTCGCCTCGACCGGCGGCTACTTCGGGGCGATACAGTTGCTCGCGGATGTCGAAGCTCGGTTCCGGGTACCGGCCGGAGGCGGACGGCGAACCGACCCGCGTTGGACCGAGCGAAGGCTGCTGCCCCTCGCCCCCAGGACGCTGAAGCGACTTGAGGCGCTCACGGCGAACGTCCGCGAACACGGCGGGGGGAATATCGAGCCGATGCAGCTCGCGGCGTTGCTTCTCGAGAAGACCACCGAGCATCTGAGCGACGATGAAGCTAACGAGATCGTCCGGACGAAGCGTCGCGCAACCCGCTGAAAGACCGAGCGACTCGGGTGCGGCCTCGTCTAGGACGGGCACCGAGCCTCGCCGGTCGCCGGACGGGTGACCTCGAACCACCGCGGGTCAGGCCTGTTGATGCAGTCGTCGGGCGGTCCCAGTGGGTGATGTCCAGCGCCCGTGGCCCGGTGGTGCAAGCGTTGCTTGCACTGCAAGCGCGCCGCCCAGGCGTTTACGCCAGATCACGCGCGGGCGGTGTCGTGACGCTTGGCATTGATCGACGCCCCGCGCCGGTTCGATACTGCGGGTCGGGAAACCCACCACGGAGGTAGACCATGAAGATCGGCGTTCTTGGGACCGGAGATGTCGGCGGCGCGCTCGGGCGGGGCTTCGTCGCGCTCGGCCACGAGGTCAAGATGGGGTCGCGCACCGCGAACAACGACAAGGCGCTGGCCTGGGCGAAGGAGACCGGGCCGAAGGCCTCGGCGGGCACCTTCGCGGACGCGGCGGCGTTCGGTGAGCTGGTCGTGCTCGCCACGCTCGGCGTCGCCAACGAGAGCATTCTGCAGACGGCCGGGCCGGAGAAGTTCCGCGGCAAGGTCGTCATCGACGCGACCAACCCGCTCGACTTCTCGCGCGGCGTGCCGCCCAGGCTCGCCATCAGCGGCGCGGACTCCGGGGGAGAGCGCGTGCAGCGCCTGCTTCCCGACGCGTTCGTGGTCAAGGCGTTCAACACCGTGGGCAACGCGTTCATGTTCCGGCCGGATTTCTCTGGCGGCCCGCCGGACATGTTCATCGCCGGCGACAGCGACGAGGCCAAGAAGAAGGTCGGCGGCATCCTCAGGGACTTCGGCTGGGGCGTGGTCGACGTGGGCGGCATCGAGTCGTCGCGCTACCTCGAGGCCATGTGCATGGTCTGGGTGATCTCCGCCGTGCGCGGGGGAAACTGGAATCAGGCGTTCAAGCTGCTGCGCAAATGACGAGCCCGCCCATGAAGAACCCGCCGGATGGGTGGCCGCGGATTTCCTCGGCGCTCTTCTACCAGGACGCCGCCCGAGCCATCGACTGGCTCTGCCGCGCGTTCGGCTTCGAGGTGCGCCTCAAGGTGGAGGGAGAGGGGGGTCGCATCGAGCACTCCGAGCTGGAATACGGAGGGGGCGTGATCATGGTCGGGAGCGCCGGCGGCAAGTCCGGGCGTCCGGAGCGCGCGTTCTGCGTGTCGCCCCGATCGGTGGGCGACAGCAACACGCAGTCGCTGTGCGTGTGCGTCGACGAGGTCGATACGCATTGCGCGCGGGCGAGGGCGGGCGGCGCCAGGATCGTGACCGAGCCCGCCACCCAGGATTACGGCGAGGAGTACGGCGCGCACCGCACGTACGAAGCCGTGGACCTCGAAGGCCATCATTGGTGGTTCATGCACCAGGTGCGCGCACCGAAGCCGCGAGCAGCGTAAGGTGTTAAAATCGACGAGCCGAATGCCAAGCATGCGAACGCGCGATCGATGCCTGCTTGCCGTGGGGCTTGCGCTGGCGGCGTGCTCGGACGGCGGCGAAAGCCGGCAGGCGTCCGTACCGGCCGGGCCGGTGGTGGACCGCTTCGGACGTGAGCTGTTCCCGGGCGGCGAGCGGGTCGACTATCGCCTCTCGCCGTCGGGCTGGGTGGCGCGAAGCGGCCAAGAGTTTTCCGCCGCAGACGGCCCCGCACGGGCCGCGGTGACTCCGCCCCCGTCTGAACGCCGGCGGGGCGGGGCGCCGGGTTACACGCTGATGCCGTATGCGAACGTGCTGGTGGGAAGCTGGCCGGAGGCGGTGGCGATCGGCGACGTGACGGGCGACGACGTTCTCGACGTGGTCATGACCACGACTTTCTACTTCGACGCCGCCAACGACTACCACGTGTTCGTGTTCCCACAGCTCGCCGGCGGCGTGCTGGGTCCGCCGACCTCGTACCCGTACCTGGCGACGGCCAGCCGCAACGGCCTGGTGCTCGCCGACCTCGACGAGGACGGCCTGCTCGACGTGGTCGTGGGTCACGGCTCCGGCATCAGCGTGCTGCTCGCCGACGGGGCCGGCGGCCTCGATCCGGCGACCGTCGTGGCGGACGCCGACGCCGACACGCTGGCGGCGATGGATGTGAACCGCGATTGCCATGTCGACGTCATCTCGCTGGGCTGGAGCCGCGGCGCGAGCATCTTCTACGGTGACGGGAACGGCGGCTTTTCGTCGATCGATCCGCTGGCCACCAACGCCGCCGGCTACAACGACCACGAGGTCGAGGACCTGAACGACGACGGGCTCACCGATCTGGCGGTGATGAGCGGCCAGGGCGGCGCCGACCTCTCGGTGCACGATCACGACGGGATCGACGGCTTCCTCGGCCCGCAGACCTACCCGGCCGACTCGCCCAACGGGGTAGGGTTGGGGGACGTCACCGGCGATGGGCTTCACGATGCCGTGCTGTCGCGGGCGACCAATTCCCCGACCTGGCTGGAGGTCTTCGCGCAGGACGCGTCGGGGATCCTGCAGGCGCCGATGACCGTGACCTCCTACGACATCCCGGAGCCCGTCGAGGTCGCCGACATCGACGGCGATTGCCGGGAGGACGTCGCCGTGGCCCATGGCGGCTGGCTCAAGGTCGGCATCTATCTGCAAGACGCCGCCGGCAACCTCGGCGCCGAGCAGCTCTACGACATCCCCTACGCGTCGCACTACGCGCCGCAGGGCCTGGCGGTGGGCGACTTCTCCTCCGACGACTGCGCGGACGTGGCCATCGCCGACTACAATTACGGCCTGGTCACGCTCTACGGTGCGAACTGCGCCGGAAGCGGCTGCTCCGACCCCGATGGCGGTTGCCCGATGCCTCCGGACGGTGGTGTCTCCGCGGACGTATCGCCGGACCTGGCGCCGGACGCCTCACCGGACGATGGCCCCTTGCCAGAGGATGCGGCGCCGGCGGATGCGCCAGCCGCGCCGGAAGCATCCGTGGACGCATCTACACCCGCGGATGCGGCAACGCAGGAGGGCGATGCGGGATCCGGGGCCGCCGCGGATGGCTGTGGTTGCGGCGTGGGGCGCGCGCCGGCGGGCCTACCGATCCTGTTCGTCGCGATCCTCCTGGCCGTGCGTCGTCGTCGCGCCGCCTGAAATCCGCGGGTGCGGATACGTGAAGGACCACAGGCATCATGGATGGCCTGGTCTCCGAGTGCTACGCGCGCTGACGGCGGCTGGATTCGGCGTCCCGCTTGCGGCAGGATTGGGTCATGGACCCGACCTACCACGACGGATCGCGCCGGCTCCAGGACCGCTTCGACACCCGGCGGCTGGCGGATCGCCTCGACGAGCGCTTCGTCCAGCGCCGGACGATCGACGCAAACGATCGCGCCTTCATCGAGCGCATGGACATGTTCTTCCTGGCCACGGCAGACGCCGAGGGCCGGCCGCAGTGCTCGTACAAGGGCGGCGAGCCGGGTTTCGTGCGCGTGCTCGACGAGCGCACGATGGCGTTTCCCAACTACGACGGTAACGGCATGTACCTCTCGATGGGCAACCTGCTGGTCAACCCGAATGTCGGCTTGCTGTTCATCGACTTCACCTCCAAGCGCCCGAGCCGGCTACGCGTCAACGGGATCGCGTCGATCGTCGAAGACGACCCGTTGATGGCCGACTACGACGAGCCACAGTTCATCGTGCGCGTGGAGGCCACGCAGGTCTTCCCGAACTGCCCGCGCTACATCCACCGGATGCAGCTTGTCGAGCGTTCGCGCTTCTTGCCTAAGGCGGGGTGCGAGACACCCGTACCGGATTGGAAGAGGGCCGACTGGGCGAGTGACGTGCTGCCGGACGGTGATCCGGCGCGCGGCACCAATATCCGCTAGGCCGCCCTCGATGTTTTTCAGCACGACGTGCGCCTTCGGGAGAAGGAGAGCACGAAGGAGATGCAGGAGCATCCGACACCCATCGGCCATGGAAGACTGAAGCGCCATCTAGGGCTCGCGTCGGCGACGGCCGTGATCGTGGGGGAGATCATCGCGATCGGGATCTTCCTCACCCCTGCCGGCATGGCGAGGACGCTCGGGGCCCCGCTCTGGATCCTGGTCGTCTGGCTGGTGATGGGGGCGATGGCGCTCTCCGGGGCGCTCTGCTACGGCGAGCTCGCGGCGCGCTTCCCGGAGGCCGGCGGCGGCTACGTCTACCTGCGGGAGGCCTTCGGGCGTCGGGTGGCCTTCCTCTACGGCTGGAAGTGTCTGCTCGTCCTGGACCCGGGGATCACGGCGGCGCTCGGCGTGGGGGTGGCCGCGTACGTTGGCCGACTGGTCGCGCTCCCCGCCGGCAGCGAGAAGGTCGTCGCCGTTGCCGCCATCGCGACGCTCGCGGGAGGGAATATCCTCGGCCTGCGCCTCGGTGCCTCGGTGATGCGCTCCCTCACGGTGCTCAAGCTCGGCCTGCTCGGGTTCATCCTCTTCTGGGGCTTCGGGCGGGGGCTCGGCGACTGGGGGAACTTCCTGCCTTTCGCGGCGCAGCGGCCAGGGTCGGACCCGCTCGTCGGAGCCCTCGCGGGTGGGCTGGTGTCGGCCTTCTTCGCATTCGGCGGTTGGTGGGACCTGAGCAAGCTCGGGGGCGAGGTGCTCGAACCCGAGCGCACGGTCCCGCGTGCCTTCGTCCTCGGCGTGCTCGCTGTCACGGTCGTCTACATCCTCACGAGCGCGGTGTTCCTCTACCTCGTGCCGGCCGAGGAGATCACTTCGGACGTGGCCTTCGCAGCGCAGGCGGGTCGGGTGCTCTTCGGCGGAGCGGGCGAGAAGGTCTTCTCGGCGATAGTCGTGGTCTCGGTGCTCGGAAGCCTGGCGGGGCTGACCATGGTGGCCCCGCGCGTGTACTACGCGATGGCGCGCGACGGGCTCTTCGTCCCCGCGGTGGCGTCGATCCACCCGCGCTTCGGGACGCCCGCGCGCGCGATCGCGCTCCAGGCTGCCATCGCGAGCGTCATGGTCGCCCTCGGCACGTTCGATCAGATCGTCGGCACCTTCCTCCTTGTGACGGTCCTGTTCATCGCGCTCACCGTCGTGGCCGTCTTCACGCTGCGACGATCAAGGCCGGACGCGGGGATCTCGAGGATTCCGCTCTACCCGGCGCCCCCGGCGGCGTTCCTCGTACTCGTCGCCGTTCTGATCGTGCTGCTCGTGGTCGGGAGGCCGAAGGAGTCGCTTCTCGGCGTGGCGGTTGTCCTGCTCGGGGTGCCCGTCTACGGTGTCGTCTTCGGGAGGAAACGGAGTGAATCGACATGACTGGGACCGCTTCCGATGAAGCGCCGCGCTGTACTGGGTCCATCTTGTCCGGTAGTGTCGTCGCAATGGCGAACGTGACGGCCTCTTGGTGCGCGCTCATCCTCTGGTGTCTCGGCGTCGGTTGCGCGGGCTCCGAGGATTCGGGGAGGCCGGGCAACGACGCCGGAACGGACGGCGATTCGGACGGGGGCAGCGAAGTCGACGCGGGCAGCGAAGTCGATGCGGGCACCGGCCTCGACTCGGGCACCGGCGTCGACGCGGACACCGATACGGACTCGGGCGTCGGTGGCGTCATCCCGGACGATCGGAGGGTCGACTGGACCCCGGGGATCCCGGGCGGGATCCCCGTGCGGAGCGAGATCTGCGCCGACGTCACCGCAGCGCCCTACGGCGCCGCCGGGGACGGTCTGGCCGACGACGCGGGCGCGATCCAAGCGGCGATCGACGCGTGCCCCGAGGGACAGGTGGTGTACTTGCCCCAGGGCACCTACCGCGTCGCGAGCACGCTCTTCGTCACCAAGGGGATCGTGCTGCGCGGCGACGGGCCGGAACTGACGCGGATCGAGGGCGACGGCACGGGGGGGCGCGCGATCGTCAACCTCGGCGAGCAGTGGGACTACGACGGCCAGCCGCTGACGTCCGTCACCTCGGGATTCGAAAAGGGATCCACCGAGCTTGTCGTCGGAGACGCCGCGATCTTCGCGGTGGGCGACTTCGTGATCGTCGACCAGCTCAACGACGGAGATCTCGTGAGCCTCGACGCGTCGGAGACCGAGTGCGTGTGGGGAAGCCGCGAGAACGGCACGCGGTTGCTCGGCCAAATCGTCGAGGTGACGTCCGTGGACGCCGGAACCGGCGCGGTGGGCATCGATCCCGCCCTCGCCATGACCCTGTCCGCGGACCTGAATCCCGAGATGGTCGGCCTCAACTCGAACGTCGTTCGATCCGCCGGGGTCGAGGATCTCGCTATCGCCGACCGCGGCTACCGGGGAGGCAACAACGCGAACCTGCGCATCCACACCTGCGCGTACTGCTGGGCGCGCAACGTCGAGAGCGACATGGTCAGCGGACGGCACATCGAGGTGAACCGGTCCTTCCGCTGCGAAGTCCGCGACAGCTACGTGCACCACGCGCATTGCTACGATCCGGGCGCGAACGCTTACGGCATTTCGGTCAGCAGCCAGTCGAGCGGGACGCTGGTGGAGAACAACGTCTCGTACTTCCTCAACGTCGCCTACGTGATGGAAAGCAGCGGCCCCGGCAACGTGATCGCGTACAACCACGGCGACGTGATCTGGGACAGCAACTTCCCGGACACGGGGTGGCTGATGGCGGACTTCTCGGCAAACCACTGCGCGCACCCGTTCATGACGCTCTTCGAAGGGAACCTCGGCAGCCAGTTCTCCGCCGACGACATCCATGGCGGCTCCAGCCATGGGACGTACTTCCGCAATTTCCTGGACCACGAACACGAGGGCATCGACGTCTTCTCGAACCGCATCACGGTGATCTTCGCCGCGCGAAACCGCTACATGAACGTGGTCGGCAACGTGTTCGGCCTGCCGGGAGACACGGGCGACTACGACGCGGACCAGAACTGCGACGAGGGGCTCGCGGTGTACAAGCTCGGCTGGCCGAGCGACTGCGGCGCCGGGGCGGGGACCATCGACCCGCAGGTGGCCGCGACGCTGCTGCGCCACGGCAACTTCGATCACGTGTCGGGCGAGACGCGTTGGGACGACGCCATCCCCGAGCGCGATCTGCCGCCGTCGTTCTACCTCGGAGGAAAGCCCGCGTTCTTCGGCGACCTACCCTGGCCGGCGGTCGGGCCGGACCTCGATCCGATGGTCGGCACGATCCCTGCGAAAGTGCGTTTCGACGCGCTCCCGCACGAATCGTACGGCGGCGACGCCTGCGGGCCGTGAACCGCACGTCCCCGAAGACCCGCGGCGGGCCCACCGCCGAGTCCAGAAGAGCCGCGTCGATCCCTCTCTCGCCTACTTCCGCGAACGCCTGGGTCTGCGCGCTTGCTACCAGGTCGTTCTCGACGGCACACGAGACTTCGTGGACGGCGGGATACGCTCGCTGCCGGCGCGGCAGTTCCTGGCGGCGCTGGTCTGACGGACGCGG
>Ga0247727_10018670_pt1 | contig 10868 bp, 6 predicted proteins | sample WisWelCaveWW1625_FD_202498 | JGI IMG/M metagenome (GOLD analysis project Ga0247727, IMG submission 202498) | Biofilm microbial communities from Wishing Well Cave, Virginia, United States - WW16-25 | ecosystem: Environmental > Aquatic > Deep subsurface > Groundwater > Cave microbial mat | place...
TCCGGCCCCACGAGCGCTTCCGCCTCGCGTGGCGCACCAACCTCGGCCTCTGGGCGATCGACGCGCTCACGATGTCCGCGATCTGCGGGGCCTGTGGCTGGGTGCTGGCCGCCTGGGCCGCAGAGCGTGGGCTCGGGCTGCTCCCCTGGCTGGGTGCGGAGGGGTGGATCGCGGCCGGCGCCGGCGTGCTCGGGCTCGACGCCGTCTCCTATCTGTGGCACCGCGCGAACCACCGCGTGCCGTGGCTCTGGCGTTTCCACCAGGTGCATCACGCGGACGCGAGCTTTCACGTCACCACGGCGCTGCGCTTCCACCCGGGCGAGCTGATCCTCGCCCTTCCGGTGCGGCTCGCGGTCGTGCTCGCGCTCGGTGTGCCACCGGCCGGCGTGCTCGTCTTCGAGCTGGTGTTCGGGGTGGCCAACCTGCTCGAGCACGGCAACTTCGACTGGCCGCGCCGCGTCGAACCGGCGCTCCGGCGCGTGCTGATCACTCCCGCACTCCATCGCAGCCATCACATCTCGGACTGGCGCGAGCTGAACACGAACTTCGGACCGTACTCTCGCTCTGGGATCGGCTCGGCGGAACCTTCCGCGCGAGCGAGCCGGGGCGCCGCGTCTCGACCGGGCTGCCGGATCGGGTGAGCACGGTGCCGCCGAGGCTGCGCGAGTCGCTGCTGCTGCCGTTTCGTGCGCGGAGCTGACTAACTAACGAGCCGGCACTCCGTGCTCCCGCCATTCGGCGGCCGCCGCGCGTACCCAGGCGAGGTCGTCGCTCGCGGCGCGTGCGCGCAGCTGCGCGAGGTCGAGCCCGTACGCGCGCGCGGCGTTCTCGCCGAGGATCTTCGCCTTCACGCGCGGCGTGAGCTCGGGGTAGCCGTAGCGCTCGCGCAGCTCCTCGGGGATCTGGAAGGCGCGGAAGGCGTCGAGCGCCGGCTGCGAGGGGCCGTACCAGATCGCGTCGGTGCCCCACAGCACGCGGTCTTCGCCGACTGCGAGCAGCAGCTTGCCGAGCACGTGCGCGGCCTGCTCGGGCCGGCGGATCAGGCAGAACCAGGTGGAGCCCAGCTCGGCCCACACGTTCGCACCGGGCGAGATGCGCGCGGCGCGCAGCGACGCGACCAGGCGGTTCGTGCCGTCGCCCGCCGCCGCGTCACTGAAGGGGCCCTCGCTCGGCGTGCCCGGCAGCGGTACTTCGTAGCCCGAGTGATAAATCAGGAAGTCGAGGTCGGGAAACGCCGCTGCCGCCGGACCGACGTCGCGCGGCGAGCCGGTCGGCACCAGATTGCTGATGCCCTTGTGCACGCAGACGCGCCGGATGCCGCTCGCCCTCACTCGTTCGAGGAAGGGGAGGCCGGTGGCCTCGTCATCGAGGAACCAGCCCGGCTTCTCCTGCACGCCGCGCGGCCCCGTCTGCCCGAGCGTGTAGACCTTCCAGCCCACCGGGCGCAGGCGCTCGCTCCGCTCGGCGAGAGCTTCGATCTCGCCCGGCACATCGGGGTGGACGACGCAGTGATTCAGCAGCCGGCCGCTGCCGCCGAGGCGGTCGATCAGATCGCGCATGCCCGCGAGCTCGCGGTCGTGCAGCATGCGTTCGGGGCCGAGACCGGGTGCGGAGGTGAGTATCGCCAGCGCCGTTTCGCTCTCGACGAAGACGCAGCGTAGGTACTGCTCGAGGTCGTAGGCCGCGAGGTCGTCCATGCCGCGCCACCAGCCCGGACGCACGGCCTCGTAGAGCGCGCGGATGCTCGCGTACCAGGGACGACACTCCGGGCGGTCGGCCACGAAGTGGGTCTGGACGTCGACGACGGTCTCGTCCCCGCCGAGTGCGTCCGCCGCAGCGCCGGCATCGAGCGCGGCAGCGCTGGGCACGCGGTAGAACTCGTGCCCCGCCTCGGCGTTCAACGCCAGCAACCCGGCCGCGGTGCCGCGCCGGCTCGCGCTCCATGAGCCGAGGGAGGCGCCGGCGCGGGCCGTCGCATCCAGCGCGTGTGCTGCGAAGCGATCGAGCGCGCGCTCCTCGTGCGGGCTGCGGCGCGGCGCTGCGTACTCGTCGCTCGAGCGCTGCTCGAGGAAGGCCGGCAAAGGCGGGCGCCGCTTCGTCACGCCAGCACTCTAACAGCAAGCCGGGCGCAGCCCGGCGCGCAGTGAGCCGAAGGCGAACGGAGTCACGACAGCTGGGCCGGGCGCAGCCCGGCGCGTGGTATCGTGCCGCGCTCGATGCGCGCCGTCGTCGCGAGAGAGTACGGGCCGCCCGAGACGCTCCGGCTGGAGCAGGTTCCGTCCCTCGTAGCCGGGCCCGGGGCGGTGCGGGTCCGCGTGCGCGCGGCCGCCGTCAACTTCCCCGACCTGTTGCTGCTCGCGAACCGCTATCAGATCTCGGTGCCGCTTCCGTTCACGCCCGGCAGCGAGCTCGCCGGCGAGGTGATCGAGTGCGGGCCGGACGTCCGAGGCTTCGATCCCGGCGACCGCGTCTATGGTGCGCTGCTCGCCGGCGCCTTCGCCGAGGAAGCCGTGCTGCCGGCCGCGGCGCTCTCGCAGATCCCGGCGGGTGTCGGCTTCGACGCCGCCGCGGCCTTCGGCGTGGCCTACACCACGGCGTGGGGTGCGCTGGTCGCCACGGCCGCACTGCGCCCGAGCGAGACGCTGCTCGTGCTCGGCGCGGCGGGTGGTGTCGGCCTCGCGGGCGTCGAGCTGGGCAGCTTGCTCGGCGCGCGTGTGATCGCAGCGGCGTCGAGCGAGCCGAAGCGCGCACTCTGTCTCGAGGAGGGCGCGGCCGCGGCGATCGACTCGTCCCCCGAAGGGCTCCGCGAGCGCGTGCGCGAGGTCGCGGGGAAGGCGGGTGTGGACGTGGTGCTCGACCCGGTCGGCGGCGCCGCGAGCGAGCCGGCGCTGCGCTCGCTGGCGCAGGGCGGCCGCCACGTCGTGATCGGCTTCGCGGCCGGCGAGATCCCCCGCATCCCCACGAACCTGCTGCTGCTCCGGAACGCGCGGCTGCTGGGCTTCGAGCTCGGCGGCTGGCGTCGCCACCAGGCGGAGGCAGCGCGCCAGGGCGACCGGACCCTTCGAGCCTGGCTCGCCTCCGGCCGCATCACGCCCCATGTGGGCGCTCGCTTCCCCCTCGAAGGTGTGGCCGAGGCGCTGCGGCTCGTGGCCGAGCGGCGCGCGCTCGGCAAGCTGCTGATCGAGCCTGGCCCCTCCGCATCTCTCTTCTAATGCTGCCCTCCCTCTGACATACTCCCGCCCGTGCCGGTGTCTCACCGCACAGAGATCGGAGGACCCCGCATGCGCGCCCCGACACTGCTCGCCCTTCTCCTGCTCTCCCTCGCCAGCCCGGCGCTCGCCGCCGAAGACGTGGCGCCCGGCGCCCCCACCTTCCAGGAAGGCGACGTCGTCGGCTACGACACGGTGGACAAGCTGAAGCCGTTCCTGCCGCCCGAGTTCTGGGCCAACCGCGACTTCTTCTTCTACGAAGGCATGCGGCTCGAGATCGGGCCCACGCAGCGCGACTACACGCCGCCCGCCGAGTATCAGGCGGCCACGGCCGCGAACAAGGGCAAATCCAAGCTCGGCCCCGAGAGCAGCCTGACCGGCTACGTCGCCGGGCGACCCTTCGACGAGAAGATCGACTGCAAGTCCGACCCGCAGGCCGGCGAGAAGATCATCTGGAACTTCGACTGGCGCTGGCAGGGCGACGGCAGCCAGGCGCACTTCTACTACTCGTATTGGGATCGCGGCGAAGAGCTGCCGCTCTACTACGAGGGCACCTCGAAGACGATCAAGCTCACCGGGCGGGTGGAAGAAGAGTACGGCCCGCAAGCCGCCGACATGTTCCGCGGCGAGAAGCGCAAGCACACCTTCGGCGTGGAGGTGGACGCGCCCTTCGACGCGCGCGGCATCATGCTGATCACCTACCGCTACAAGGAGTCGCAGAACCCCAAGGCGACCACCAAGAACGACGACACCTGGGTGTACGTGCCGACGCTGCGCCGCGTGCGCCGCATCTCGTCGGCGCAGCGCACCGACGCCGTTTCGGGCACCGACTTCACGCTCGACGACCTGCGCAGCTTCGACGGCATCGTTCCCCAGTACCAGTGGGAGTGCCTGGGCTCCGACCTTCAGATGATCGCCCCGATGAACGCGAAGGTGGCGGCCTATCCCTACGAGAAAGACCACAACTTCGGCCCTTACGGGCTCTCCTTCGCCGACGACCGCTGGGAGCTACGCAAGGCCTACAAGATCCGCTTCACGCCGAACAACGCGGACCACCCGTACAGCAAGAAGGACATCTACATCGACGCGCAGACCTTCCAGCCGCTCTACTCCTTCGCCTACGACCACAAGGACGAGCTCTGGAAGATCCTCTGGCACAACCACCGTTGGAGCGGCGACGAGATCCAGGGTGCGAATCCGCAGCCCTGGTACAAGCCGTGGCCGGGCATGGCCGAGCCACGCGACGTGCGCGTCGTCTCGGACATCATCGTGAACGTGCAGACCGGCACCGGCAACCGCATCGAGTTCTGGGACAGCAACGGCACGCCGCTCGACAACAAGGGCAAGGTGCGGCGCTACATCGACGTGGGGCGGCTCACCAAGGGACGCTGAGCGTCCCGCCCACGGAGGGGACGCGAGAGGCCGGGAAATGCAGCGCGATCCGCGCGTCGTCCCGATCCACGAGGACGACGCGTTCCATCGCTCGTGCGCTCGCCCTCGGCAAGCTCGTGATCGAGCCCTGACGGCCCTTTCTAGTCCGAATGGACGAGCCAAGCCGCAGTTGCTCGTGACATAATCCCGCCCGGTTCGAACGGAGGAACCCAGGATGAGTGCCCCGACCCTGCTCGCCCTTCTCCTGCTCTCTCTCGCCAGCCCGGTCTTCGCCGCCGAAGACGTGGCGCCCGGTGCCCCCACCTTCGAGGAAGGCGACGTCGTAGGCTACGACTCCGTCGACAAGCTGAAGCCTTATCTGCCGCCCGAGTTCTGGGACAACCGCGACTTCTTCTTCCACGAGGGCATGCGGCTCGAGATCGGGCCCACGCAGCGTGACTACTCGCAGGCGGCCGAGTACGTGGCCGCGACTGCGGCGAACAAGGGCAAGTCGAAGATCGGGCCCGACAACAGCCTCGTCGGGCACGTGAGCGGCCTGCCCTTCGACGAGAAGATCGACTGCAAGAGCGACCCGCAGGCCGGCGCCAAGCTCATCTGGAACTTCGACTGGCGCTGGCAGGGCGACGGCAGCATGGCCCGCTTCTACTACTCCTACTGGGACCGCGGCGAGGAGCTCCCGCTCTACTACGAAGGCACCTCGAAGACCGTGAAGCTCACCGGGCGGGTCGAGGCGGAGTTCGCATCCCAGGGCGCCGACACGTTCCGCGGCGAGAAGCGCAAGCACGCCTTCGGCGCCGAGGTGGACGCGCCCTTCGACGCCCGCGGCATCATGCTGATGACGTACCGCTACAAGGAGTCGGAGAATTCGCAGGCCACCACCAAGAACGACGACACCTGGGTGTACGTGCCGACGCTGCGCCGCGTGCGCCGCATCTCGTCGGCGCAGCGCACCGACGCCGTTTCGGGCACCGACTTCACGCTCGACGACCTGCGCAGCTTCGACGGCATCGTTCCCCAGTACCAGTGGGAGTGCCTGGGCTCCGACCTTCAGATGATCGCCCCGATGAACGCGAAGGTGGCGGCCTATCCCTACGAGAAAGACCACAACTTCGGCCCTTACGGGCTCTCCTTCGCCGACGACCGCTGGGAGCTACGCAAGGCCTACAAGATCCGCTTCACGCCGAACAACGCGGACCACCCGTACAGCAAGAAGGACATCTACATCGACGCGCAGACCTTCCAGCCGCTCTACTCCTTCGCCTACGACCACAAGGACGAGCTCTGGAAGATCCTCTGGCACAACCACCGTTGGAGCGGCGACGAGATCGAGGGCGCGAACCCGCAGCCCTGGTACAAGCCCTGGCCGGGCGTGACCGAGCCGCGCGACGTGCGCGTGGTGGCCGACATCATCGTCAACGTGCAGACCGGAACGGGCAATCGCATCGAGTTCTGGGACAGCAACGGCACGCCGCTCGAAAACCAGGGCAAGGTGCGGCGCTACATCGACATTGGGCGACTCACGAAGGGGCGCTAAACCCTCGGGCATGAACCGTGCCTTGCGCGTCGCCCCGATCCGGGACGACGACGGCGTCATCGCGCGTGCGCTGGAGAGCGCCAGCATCACCACGCTGCTGATGTCGCTGATCCACCTGACCGGCGACGCGAGCCTGCTGCGCGGCGCGATCCGGCCGCGCCGCGCGGTGATGGGCGAGGTGCACGGCGGCCTGCCCGAGAACGAGCGGGCCGAGGTGCGGCGCCAGGCGCTCGCCGCGCTGTGCGCCTACCGCGACCGGGGCTGCACGCTGCCACCGCCTCCGCCGCTCGCGACGATGCGCGAGATGATGAGCTTCATGGTCGGCGAGAGCGTCCCAGACGAGTACGCGCCGATGATGCTCGAGGAGATGGAGCTCGACGGTGAGGATCAGCGCGCGACGCCCTTCGAGGGCGTGCCCGAAGAGCGCCGCCAGGCCTTCCACGTGCTGGTGATCGGCGCCGGCATGTCCGGGATCCTGGCCGCGATTCGCCTCGAGCAGGCGGGCATCTCCTATACGGTCGTCGAGAAGAACGCCGCGGTGGGCGGCACCTGGTACGAGAATCGCTACCCGGGCTGTCGGGTGGACGTCGCCAACCACTTCTACTCGTACTCGTTCGAGCCCAACGACTGGGCGGAGTTCTTCTCGCAACGGAACGAGCTGTTCGCGTACTTCGATCGCGTCGTAACTGACTACGGATTGCGCGCGAAGATCCGCTTCGAGCGCGAGGTGGTGAGCGCGCACTGGGACGAGAGCGCCGCGCACTGGGACGTGCTGCTCCGCACGAAGAGCGGCGGCGAGGAGCAGCTCGCCGCGCACGCGATCATCAGCGCCGTCGGCCAGCTGAACCGTCCCAGCATTCCCGAGATCCCGGGCCGCGAGCGCTTCGCGGGGGCGAGCTTCCACTCCGCCGAGTGGGACGAGACGCAGGACCTCGGCGGCAAGCGCGTGGCGGTGATCGGAAGCGGCGCGAGCGCGTTCCAGCTGGTGCCCGAGGTCGCGAAGCAGGCGGCGAGGCTCAGCGTCTTCCAGCGCTCGCCGGCCTGGATGACGCCGAATCCGATCTACCACGCGAAGGTGAGCGAGGGGAAGAAGTGGGTGCTGCGCCATGTGCCTGCCTATGCGCGCTGGTACCGCTTCCTACTCTTCTGGCCCGGCTCCGACGGGCTGATGCCCTCGCTCGTCATCGACCCGAGCTGGCCGCACCCCGAGCGCTCGGTCAACGCGCTCAACGAGGAGCAGCGCGTCATGTTCACGGCGTACCTGGCCTCGCAGGTCGGCGATCGGCCCGAGCTGCTCGCGAAGGTGACGCCGAGCTATCCGCCCTTCGGCAAGCGCATGCTGCAGGACAACGGCAGCTGGCTCGGCGCGCTGAAGCGCGAGAACGTGGATCTGATCACGTGCGGGATCCGCGAGATCACGCAGGACGGCGTGACCGACAACGACGGCGTTCACCATCCGGCCGACGTGATCGTCTATGCCACCGGCTTCCACACGAACAAGTTCCTTTGGCCGATGCAGATCACGGGCCGCGGCGGCGTGCGGCTCAGCGAGCGCTGGGGTGAGGAGCCGCGCGCGTACCTCGGGATCACCGTGCCGGACTTCCCGAACTTCTTCTGCCTCTACGGGCCCTCCACGAACCTGGCCCACGCGGGCAGCATCATCTTCCACTCCGAGTGCCAGGTGCGTTACGCGATGGGCTGCCTCGAGGGGCTGCTCGAGAGCGGCAAGCAAGCGATGGATTGCCGGCCCGACGTGCACGACGCCTTCAACGCGAAGCTCGACGCCACGCTCGCGCGCATGGTCTGGTCGCATCCCGGCATGAACAGCTGGTACAAGAACAGCAAGGGTCGCGTGATCGCCACCTCGCCCTGGCGGCTGGTGGACTACTGGGACTGGACGCGAGAGCCGAACCTGGCGGATTACCGGCTCGGCTGAGCGCGCGCGGCGGGCTCACTGGATTACGTAGCCGCCGTCGGCCACGTAGTAGGCGCCCGTGATGAAGCTCGCGCCCGGCGAGCACAGGAAGCAGATCAGCTCCGCGATCTCCTCGGGGCGCGCGAAGCGCCCGAGCGGCGTCATCGCCTTTTGAATGTTGCGGATGTTCTCGTCCGCGATCGCCGCCCGCGTCATCGGCGTGTCCACCACGCCGGGCCCGACCGCGTTCGCGCGAATGCCCTGGCGGCCGTAGTCGAGCGCGACCGCCTTGGTGAGGCCGACCAGCGCGTGTTTGGTCGAGACGTAGGCGGCGCCGCCCGGGTGCGCGATCTGCCCCATCATCGACGAGACGTTCACGATCGAGCCGCCGCGGGCCTTCAGCATCTCGGGCACCGCGCAGCGGATCGCGTAGAAGCTTCCCGAGAGATTGACGGCGAGCGCGCGGTCCCAGTCGGCGAGCGGGTACTCCGCCGCGGGCGCGTTGCGCGTGCTGATGCCGGCGCTGTTCACGAGCGCGTCGAGCCGGCCGAAGGCCGCGACGCTGCGCTCGACCATGGCTCGGACCTGCTCGGCGTCGGCCACGTCCACCGCCACCGCCAGCCCGCGGCCTGGCCCCAACTCGCCCGCCACACGTTCGGCCGCGGCGAGGTCGTAGTCCGCCACGGCCACCGCGGCCCCGCCGGCCGCAAAGAGCCTCGCGCAGGCGGCGCCGATGCCCGACCCGCCTCCCGTCACCAGCGCTACCTGTCCGGAGAAGTTTGCCATGACCCCAGCATGGCCCAGGCGGCGGGCCCCCACATGGTCCGTTCGGACGATGCGCTGCCTCGCCCTTCGGACCGATGCTGAGGCTGCGAGGAGGAACACCGTGAAGCACCTGAGCGCGATGGACGCGGCCTTCGTCTACCTGGAGAGCCCGACGACGCCGATGCACACCGCGGGGATCACGATCCTCGACCCCAGCACGGCGCCCGAGGGCTTCGGCTTCGAGCGCCTGCGTGAGCGCGTGGCCGCACGGCTGCACTTGCTGCCGCCTTTCCGGCAACGCCTGGTCGAGATGCCGCTCGGCCTCGGGCACCCGGCCTTCGCCGACGATCCGAGCTTCGAGCTCGACAACCACCTGCACCACGTCGCGCTGCCCGCGCCGGGCGGCATGCGCGAGCTCGCGCGGCTGGTCTCCGACCTCTCCAGCCGGCCGCTCGACAAGGGCCGTCCGCTCTGGGAGATGTGGGTGATCGACGGCCTCGAGGGCGGTCTCGTCGCCCAGCTGACCAAGACCCATCACTGCGTGATCGACGGCGTGTCCGGCGCGAACCTGATGACGAACCTGCTCGACACCGAGGCCTCGGCGCCGGCGAGCCGCAGCCCGGCGCCGCGCTTCCGGCCGGCGGCGCTGCCTTCCGGTCTCGGGCTCACCGCCGCGGCCGCGCGCGCCGGGCTGCGCAACCCGCTGCGCGCGGGTCGCCTGCTCGCGAGCAGCCTGCGCGGCTTCCGCGCGCTGCGCGAGCTGCAGCGCGAGACGTTGCCCGAAGGCGACGCGCCGCCTCCCTTCTTTGCGACGCCCCCGAAGCTGCGCTCGAATGGCGCGCTCACGGCGCACCGCTCGCTCGCCTTCGGGCGCGCCTCGCTCGACGAGCTGCGCTTCGTGAAGAAGAGCTTCGGCACCACCTTGAACGACGCCGTGCTCGCGGCCTGCACGCTCGCGCTGCGCCGCTACCTGATCGCGCACGACGACCTGCCCGAGGAGCCCGTGATCTGCGCCATCCCCGTATCCGTGCGCGGCAACGAGCAGGTGCAGGAGCACGGCAACCGCATCTCGAACATGAACGTGAAGCTGCCGGTGCATCTCGACGACCCGGCCGAGGTGATCGCCGAGATCCACCACGCCACGCAGGGCGCCAAGCGCGAGCTCGGCGCCATCGACGCGCGCCTACTCCAGGACTGGGCCGAGTTCTCGCCGCCGCGCCTGCTCGCGCTCTCGACGCGCGTGGTCTCGAGCATGCAGCGCTCGGGCCGGCTGCCGCCGCTCGCAAACCTCGTGATCTCGAACATCCCCGGGCCGCCGTTCCCGCTCTACATGGCCGGCGCGAAGGTGGTGGCGAGCTACGGCGCCGGGCCGCTGGTGCCGGGCCAGGGCATCAACGTCACCGTGATGAGCTACTGCGGCAGTCTCGACCTGTGCGTGAACGCCTGCCGCGAGACGGTGCCCGACGTCTGGCAGCTTGCGAGCGAATTCGAGGACGCGGTCGCCGAGCTGCGCCAGGCGGCCGAGGCGCGCGTGCGCGCGGATGCGGAGCGCGCATGAAGGACTTTGCGGGGAAGGTCGCCGTGGTGACGGGCGCGGCGAGCGGGATCGGCCGCTCGCTCGCCGAGCGCTGTGCAGCAGAGGGGATGGCGGTGGTGATCGCGGACGTAGACGAGGCAGCCCTCGAGTCGCTGCACGAGGCGTTCTGGAACCGCGGCGTCCGCTCGCACGTCCAGAAGACGGACGTCTCCGACCCCGCGCAGGTCGAGGCGCTCGCCGAAGCCACCTGGTCCACGTTCGGCGGCGCTCAGCTCGTGTTCAACAACGCGGGCGTGCTCGTGACCGGCACGGTCTGGGAGTGCAGCCGAGACGACTGGGCATGGGTGCTCGGCGTGAACCTGTGGGGCGTGATCCACGGGGTGCAGAGCTTCGTGCCGCGCCTGCTCGCGCAGGGCCAGCCCGCGCACGTGGTGAACACCGCCTCGGTGGGCGGGTTGATCAGTGGCGCCTTCCTCGCGCCCTATCTGGTCTCGAAGCACGCGGTGGTGGCGCTCA
>Ga0247727_10018671_pt1 | contig 10868 bp, 8 predicted proteins | sample WisWelCaveWW1625_FD_202498 | JGI IMG/M metagenome (GOLD analysis project Ga0247727, IMG submission 202498) | Biofilm microbial communities from Wishing Well Cave, Virginia, United States - WW16-25 | ecosystem: Environmental > Aquatic > Deep subsurface > Groundwater > Cave microbial mat | place...
GGATTTGCAGAATACGCGACTTGCCGTTGCCGCGGACTTCCTCCATCTGGGCCTGCAAAGTCTGGTAGTACATGACGAAGTCGTCGAGGATGGTCTCGATTCGCCTGGCCTGGTCGGCGGTCAAGTCCAGTTCCTTGCGGAACTTTTGCATCGAGACCTGTTTGCCGCCTTCGGTCCAATACGGCATTGGCTTGTAGAGCATCCTTGGCAGGCCTAACCGCATGGTGAGCCCGCCGGCCATCGAGCCGCAGACGAACACCAGCATCAAGGTGACAAGAATGCGGGGGGTGCGCCAGCTTGGACAATCCTCTGGAGTCATCGACCCTCCCCGATCCACTTCATTCCTGGTGGGTGACCAGATTCACCAGGATCGATTCCCGGTCCTGGTCCTGACCGACGCCGATTACCACCGGCTCGCCGATGTCCTCGGAGGCCAGAATGGCCTCGGGACTGGAAGGCGTCAGCTCGATGAAGGGATCCGACGACATCATCGAGAGGCCCAGCAGCAGAATCAACGCCAGCGATGCATAAGCGATGCGGCGCGTCAAAGCCGGCTCGAGAAAGGCGTACCAGCCCGAGCGGCTCCTTTGCGACTCGATCCGATCCAGCACTCGAGCGTAAAAGCCGGGCGCGGCCGTGACATCCTCCGGAGGACGCAATGCGCGCAGAAGCCGGGCCTGTTGCTCCATCCTCGCGACCGACTCGCGACAGGCGGTGCAAGCCGCCAGATGGCGGTGAAACTCGGCGAGGTCCTCGGGGCGGTCGCCGCCCTTCAAATACCTCTCCAACCCGTCCTCGATGGGCCTGTGCATCAGTATCTTCCCTCAGGTCAACGGGATGCCCGTCGACTCGTCCCTCAGGCTCCCGTGGGAGCACCTGGCGGATCTGGTGTCCGCTACACTTCACTCCACGCCGGCCGCCGGAGTCCGGACGGCGCGGCGAGTGAAACGCTCAGATGGCGGCGAACCCGCCCTTGTCCGGCATCAGACGTTGCGCGGCTTTCAACAGTTTCTGTCGCGCGCGAAAAAGCTTGACTTTTATTGTATTCTCATTCATCCCGGTCATGCGCGCCAGCTCGTCGACGGAATGTCCCTCGACCTCCTTCAGCATCAACAGCGACCGGTCCTCTTCGCTCACCTTCGCCAGCAGCTTCACCGCCAGGTCTCGCCGGGCCAACGTCGTTTCGATCGACGGCGACCGCTCGACGCCGGGCTCGCTCCGATCCATCCGGGCAGCTTCCTCGTCGGTGAAATCGCTCTCGTACACCAGCTTGCGGACTCTTTTCTTCCGGAGATAATCGTAGCACTCGTTGACGGTGATCTTGTAGATCCAGGTGAGCAGGCTGCTGCGGAAGTCGAAATTCCGGATCGAGAAGTAGACCTTGGTAAACACCTGCTGGGCGATGTCTTCGGCGTCGTTATGATTCCTCAAGATTCCGTGGATGATGGAAAACACCTTCGCCTGGTAGCGGTCGACGAACTCTTTGAAGGCGATTTCGTCGCGGGCCTGGACCCGCCGGACCAGCACGGCCTCATCCGAACTCTGGTAATCCACCCTCGCTCTGCTTTTAACGCTTTTGACCCTGCCGTCGATGGCCGGATACGGGAGAACGCCACTCAAGCCGCTCATACACCCTCCGAGACGCAACCGAGAGCCAGTTGGTTTCAACCGTTTGGCGTCAATCTGGCGGGCTTGCCGCCCCGCCATCCCCAGCCCGGTCCAAAAAGTCACGATAACAGATTCCTGGAAGTGCGGGCCCTCAGCCCCCGGCGCCTGGAGGCAGGGGGGCTCACCGGCTCGGCAGCCACGGCGGGGCGCCGAGCGCGACCAGCCACCAGACCTACCAGGTCTCCGGAAGTCTGGGTCGATCCTGTCTTCCTAACATGGAACGGTAGGACCGATAGGTGGTCTTTTCGGGAGGTCTGCAGGTAGGTGTGGTCTGTACTTCACCCCGACACCCCCTGCGCGCCGATCAGGCTTTGTACCTTGGGAAGCACGCTCATGGAAGCCTTGTCCTGATCATCGGTCATGATTACGATGATGTTCGGCCTGCTGCTTTGGGCGGAGGCTACCGAGACCGAGGCGCCGAAAGGATCGTGCATCTTCCGCACAATCAGCAGTGCGATCAGAAGCAGGAGTATGGCTGCGAGCGCCGTTTGATAGCGGGGCATGGCACTCCGCCGAGGAGCCTGAGGTAGGTGGGCTGAATTCCATCGATTGGCAGATCCTGGCGCGGTGCCAGTTTTTCCTGTTGCTTGTCGGGTTCCCATGGAACCTCCTTCCATTCTCAATCCACCGCGTTCAAAGGGAGTGGCGTAATCCGTTGCCGGAACCTGCAACTCGAAGGCGACAACCGGCGCCGGGCGCTACAATTGATACGGCAGGCGGGGGAGCATGGCTGAAGCGCGTAGCGCCGGTGACATAAAGATCCTCCTGGCGGATCTCTACGAAGGCCGCCCAGCCCCCGAGCTGTTCGAGCAGCTCTATCAGGAACTGAGGCAGCTTGCGACCGCCTATATGCGCAGGGAACGCCCCGACCATAGTTTGCGCGCCACCGAGCTGGTCCATCAGGCTTACCTCCGGCTGTTCGAAGGAAAACCGTTCCAGTGGGTCAATCGCTCGCATCTGTTCCGTACCATGGCCAAAGTGATGCGCCGGATTCTGGTCGATCATGCCCGCAAGCGCGCGGCGGAGAAGCATGGAGGCGGTCAGGAGAAACTGCCTCTCGACAACGCCCGGTTGGTCTTCGACAAGACCGCACCGCAACTGCTCGATTCCGACACCCTTCTGGACCTCCATGCCGGGCTCAAGCAGTTGGCGGCGGTCCAACCGCGCCACCACGCGGTGGTCGAGCTGCGCATCTTCGCGGGGCTGACCGCGGAAGAGGCCGCCGATGTCCTCGGCGTCTCCGAGCGAACGGTTGCGGCCGACTGGGAGGCTGCCGTGGGATGGCTCAAGCGCCAGATGACCGTTCATGAGCGCCAGTGATCCGGCTGTTGTAGAATAGACGCCGGTCCAATGCGTCTTCACGTGGGGGCACATCTCGGTCCGTACGAGATCACCGGGTTCCTGGGCGCCGGGGGAATGGGTGAGGTGTACCGCGCCACCGACACCCGCCTCCGCCGCACGGTGGCCATCAAGGTCTTGGGGGACAAGCCACAGGAGCCATACCGGAGGAAGTGGACCGACAACGAGGCCCGCGCCGTGGCCAGCTTGAATCATCCGCACATCTGCGCGCTATACGACATCGGTCATCAAGAGGGCGTCGACTTCCTGGTGATGGAGTACGTCGAGGGAAAGCCGCTCCACGGCCCGCTGCCCGCCGGAGAGGCGCTGAAGCTGGCGATCGACGTGGCCGACGCCTTGGACTACGCTCATCGCAAGGGGATCATCCACCGCGATCTGAAACCCAGCAATATCCTGGTGACCGCTTCCGGGGCGAAGCTGCTGGATTTCGGGGTGGCGCGATTTGTCCGGGCGCGCGCCGCCGCGGCCGGGGCATCTATGTCCACATCAGGCATCGACGAGCACGCGCTGGTTGGGACGCCGTCCTACATGTCCCCGGAGCATTTGGAAGGGCTGGAAGCCGATGGGCGCGCGGACATTTTCAGCTTCGGAGCCGTGCTGTTCGAGGCGTTGACCGGCCAGCGAGCCTTCGAGGGCAGCACGAACGCCAGCGTTTTTGCCGCGATCCTCGAGCGCGAACCCCCGTCCGTCTCCTCGCTAAAGTCATCGGCGACGCCGGCACTGGACTGGGTGGTCCAAAAGTGCCTGGCGAAGAATCCGAATGAACGATGGCAGGACGCCCGGGATTTGACCACGGTCCTGAAGTGGATCCAGCAGGGAGGCACGGCCGCCACGCCGGCGCCCAGAGAGCCGCCCCGCAGCAGGCGTAGGTTTGCGGGCGGGTTGGTTGTCGGCGCTCTATGTATTTCTCTGATCGCGGCGCTGGCGGCGCTGGCTCTGCGAAGCCGTGAGAGGCCGGAAGCCCCGCCCACCATGCAATTCCTCATCCCACTGCCGGAAAAGGAGGCGTTTGGCCCACGGGACATGCCCGCCCTTTCGCCGAAAGGAGATTACCTGGCGGTCACCAGGAATCAGCGAATCTGGCTTCGATCCTTGAATAGCCTGACTGAACAGAGAATCCCGGGCACCGAGAATGCTTTGTACCCATTCTGGTCGCCCGACGGCCGTGCGCTGGCCTTCTTTGCCGGCGGGAAGCTCAAGAGAACCAACCGGGAGGGTTCCGCGGTAGAGACTCTAACCGATGCGGCCAGTCCCTTCGGCGGCACCTGGAACTCCGAGAACGTGATTCTTTTTGCGACCGGTCCGGTTGATGGAGGCCGCCCGATTCAGCGGGTTGCGGCGGTTGGGGGTACCCCGACACGTTTGGGGACTCTGGCGCCCGGCGAGACCAGCCGGCTCTGGCCTCAGTTTCTGCCGGACGGGCGACGATTCATCTATCTGTCGATTCACAAGGACGTCGGGAAACAGGGCCTGTACGTGGGATCACTAGATCCCGGCCACCAGCCAAAGTTCATTCTGGCGACGGACGCGAAGGCGATGTTTGCCCCGCCCGGGTATTTGCTTTTCCTGCGCGGCAGCACATTGATGGCGCAACGTTTTGATGTCCGCCGGTTGCAGACATCTGGTGAGGCTTTTCCGGTGGCCGATTGGGTGGCGCGTCCGCAGCTATTGAGAACCGGTGCGGCGGTTTCGGCATCCTCGAGCGGTGTGCTGGCGTACTGGAACGCTGCCGCCGACCCGCAGAGCCGGCTTGCATGGTTTGACCGCGCAGGCCGGCCGTTGGGAGCGGTCGGCAAACCCGCATACTATTCCAATCCTGCTATATCTCCGGACGAGAAACTGGCCGCGGTCGGGGTGCTGGGTTCTCCCACGGGCACGCGTGACATTTGGGTATTCGATCTGGCGCGCGGCTTTGGAACGCAACTTACGGAGCATCCACACGACGATTTTAATCCGGCCTGGTCTCCCGACGGCCTCTGGGTCGCCTTCACTTCCACCCGACGAGGGGGGCACGACATCTTCCGGAGGAGAGCCGACGGAAGCGGCGGCGATGAGCTGCTTTTCGGATCGGCCTCCGAGAAGTACGTCGAGGATTGGTCGGGAGACGGGCGCTTCATCGCGTTTAACACGCCTGTCGACAAAGAGCCCCATGTCTTGGTGCTTCCTCTTTTCGGCGAACGGAAGTCGTTTCCCGTCGTTTCCACAAAGTTCGTGGGTCGCCAGGCCAGATTCTCCCCGGACGGACGCTGGCTCGCCTATAGTTCATTCCAGCAGGCGGGCAGGTCCGAGGTTTATGTCGACCGCTTCTCGCCAGGACAGGGGTTGTTGGGGAAACCATGGCGGGTTTCCCTCAACGGGGGAAAGGAGCCACACTGGCGCGGAGACGGCAAGGAACTGTTCTACCTGTCAGACAACCAGCTTATGGCGGTCGAGGTGAAAGCCGGCGGCGACAGGTTTGAGCTAGGTATTCCTAAGCCGCTCTTCCGCATTACCCCAGCGGCGGAGCGCCGGAACCGCTATGCGGCATCCAAAGATGGCCGGCGTTTCCTTGTCAACACCATCGCTGATGAAAACCGCGCCATTCACGTCGTTGTAAACTGGGACCGGCAGTCCAGGCGTTGATTCCCCGCGACCGCGTTTTGCCCTTGGTTGCTGTTTGGATCGTCGGGTGTTAAGATAGGCGAACATATGTCAAGCGAACAAATACTCTCTCTGTTGATCAGTGAGCGTGACCGGCTCAACACAGCCATTGCAGCGCTCCAGGGCCCGGCAAAGCGTGGGAGGCCTCCAAAGAATCCGCGGACTTCAATTGCCAAGAAGCCAGCCTCGCGGAAACGGAGGGCCATGTCAGCTACTCAAAAGAAAGCTGCGTCGGAACGGATGAAGAAGTACTGGGCGAACCGTAGGAAGCAGGAGAAGGGCTGACGGTGGCGGCTCCGGTTGCGATATGATGAAAGCGAGGAGAGCATAATCCCATGGTGCAGATGACCCCCAAAGCCGTCGAGAAGGTAAAGGAAATCCTGAGCATGCAGGAGCCGAAGCCCACCGCGCTGCGCATTTCGGTGGTTGGCGGCGGTTGCTCCGGGTTTCAATACTCGATGGCCTTCGAGAATACGCCGAACATGCTCGACAAGACCTACCAGTACGATGGGCTGAAGGTCTTCATCGATCAGGCGAGCCTGCTCTATCTGGACGGCGCCGAAGTCGACTACGTCGAGACGATGGAGGCGTCGGGCTTCAAGTTCAGCAATCCGCAAGTGAAGTCGACCTGCGGGTGCGGCAGCTCCTTCAACGTCTAACCGGAGCGGCCGGCGTGGTTTTCCGGCGACGCTCGCGCCCCGATCAGAACGCGGAAGTTTTTTCTGTGCCTCCAGGCCACGAATACCAATAGCGCCGCCCCGCCCAGCGCGGCCGTCCGCGTTTCGAACCCGTACAGCAACAACACGAAAACCGCGCTGCTCGAAAGCGAAGCGATGGTGCCCCGCTCGGTCCATCTCCCCCTGGATCCCACCATGCGCAGGATCACGTAGGAGCCAGCACAGGCCAGCGCCCACCGCGGGTAGAGAAACAACATCACGCCCGCCGACGTCGCGATGCCCTTACCCCCGTTGAACCGCAGCCAGGGCGAGTAACAATGTCCGAGCATCGCCGCCAGCCCGTACATCCACAGGGAAGCCTCCCGATCGCCCGGCGTCTGGAACAGCCAAATCGCCAGGAAGCCTTTACCGAGGTCGCCGGCCAGCGTGACCGCGGCGCGCCACCGGCTGAACCGCAACACGTTATTAAAGCCTGGATTGCCCGAGCCCGCGCGGAGGATGTCGATTCCCGTACCCCACATCGCCAGGACGGCGAACGGGATCGAGCCGAGCAGGTAGCATAGCGCCAGCCGCGGGGCCTGGCTCCAGGAGAGCTCAGGCATACAGCCGGCTGATTTCGGCCCGGATGCGGTCGCGAACGGCGGCGGGATCGGCGCCCGCCTCCGGGGCCAGGGGAGCGCCAGCGTGGATGTGCGCCTGCTCCCGAATGGCGACCGGGACCAGTAAACAGCCGGCTTCCATGGCGGCCACCAGCGGATCGAGGCGGAACCGGCTGCGGGCCGGAGTCACGCCGGCGGGTCCGTCGGGAAACACGATGAGAATGCCCCGCGGGCACTCCGACCGGTTCACCACAAACGGGCACAGAACAAATGCGGCCCATCCGGGCAGACCGAGGAGCGCTTCCTCGCCGGCGAAATACACCCGCCCGGGCGCCAGCGCCGCCATCACCAGCGGATCCAGCCTCCCCGAACGATTCGCCACGATCACCTCGTCTCCGAGATTATCCAGATCGCCGGTCGCCAGCGAATACCGCTTCCCGATGATTGCGAGCAAACCGCGCGCCACGATCCCCAGCCCGCGCCGGCTTCCGGTGACCCGGAACCAGCTTCCCGCCAGCCAGGCGACGATGTGCGCCAGCGCGAATGCCGCCGATCCGCGAAGTATCCGGCCCGACCGCCTTGCGGCCAGCAAGGCCAGCGGTCCGAGGTTCACCCACTGGAGCCTGGCGATCTGCCTCCAGGCGGGCCCGGGCGTCTGATGAATGGTCCGATCGGCGATCGCCTGTCGCGTCTGGTTGCGTCGAAGCTTCTGATTGGCGGTCCGCGGCAGATGGCCCGGCGCGATCAACTCGATTCGGTCGGGCGGGAAGCCCAGAACTTCGACGACAGCCGTTCCGATTCGCTCCGAGAGGCGCGCCCGATCGGTCTCGTTGTCGGCCGCTGTCTCGACAATCGCGACCAGCCGCTCGGTGCCCGCTTCCGCATCCGGTACGCCGATCACGGCCGCGCCGCCGCGCTCGACGCCGGGGATTTCGCTCAATACCAACTCGACGTCCCGCGGGCAGATGGCCCGGCCTTCGCGAAGTATCAGGTCCTTATCCCGGCCCGTAAGGAAGACCTCGCCTTCGGCCAGATAGCCGAGATCGCCGGTATCCATCCATCCGTCGTCGGCGATCGCCGCGCGCGATGCCCTCGGGTTCCGGAAATAACCGGAAGCGCGGGAAGGCCCGCGAAATTGCAAACGGCCCTGCACGCGGTCGGAAACCGTCTGGCCGCCGGCGTCGACGGCGCGCACCTGGTGTCCGGCCAGCGGCTTGCCGGCCGAGTAGAACCGCAAGTCCGGCTGGAGGTCGTCGCCCGGTTCGGCGAGTCCCTCCTGCTCGAGCGCATCCTGGCGAATTGACTCCAACCGCGGCCCTCCGCCGGACTCCGGAATCGCCAGCGCCACGGAACACTCCGCCAGACCGTAAGCCGGCAGCATACTCTCGGAGGGAAAACCGAAGGGCGCGAAGCGCCGGGTGAATCGTTCCACGGTGCCCGCCAGGACCGGCTCGCCGGCAATCACGGCGGCGCGCCAGCAGCTCAGGTCGATGCCCTCGAGCGTCCACAACGGGATGCGCCGGGCCGCCAACTCGAAGGCGAAGTTGGGCGCCGCCGAAAGCGTTCCACGCGAATCGTGGATCGCCCACAACCAGCACTCGGGCCGCTCGAGAAACTCGAGCGGCGGCAGCAGCGTCAGCGGTGCGCCCCAGTACAGGCTGAACATCCAGCACCCCACCAGTCCCAGGTCGCTCGCCAGCGGCAACCAGCTCACCACGGCGTCATCGGGCCGCACGCGAAGCCGTTCGCCGATGGCGCGGAGATTGGCGAGCAGGTTCGCGTGCGTCAGCATCACTCCCTTGGGGTTCCCGGTGCTTCCCGAGGTGTATTGGATCAGGGCGATTTCCGGAGGGTCGACGCTGGGAGGGCGGCCGCGCATCCGGCGCAGCTCGTCGACGGTGGTGACGTCGGCCAGCCGCGGCAGATTGACCCGCATGATCCGCGCCAGCGCCTCCACCCGTTCGAAACTGATCAGGAACCGCGCCTTGGCGTTCCGCAGGATCATGAGCTGCCGCCGGACATACTCCTCGATGCGGGCGGTGGACGCCGGCGGGTACACCGGCACCGGGATGCCTCCCGCCAGCATTGCGCCGAAGAACGCGTAAAAGAAATCCGCGCCATTCGGCAGCATGATGGCGACGGTCTGGCCGCGCCGCAAGCCGCGTTCCGCCAGTCCGGCGGCCACACCCAAAGCGCCTTCGTAGAGCTGGCCACAGGTAATTCCCTGCCCGGTCCCGTCCTCGAAGATATGGACGTGAATCCGGCCCGGATCGAAATCCGCGTGCTCGCGCAGGACATCGACCAGCGTGCCCGCGCGGGCCGGGGGGGGCGGCGCCTCGCGCGATGGAGGCACGATGCGGTAGGAAGATTTCGCTTCCCGATCCGTGCCCCCCTCGAGGATTGCGCGGACCCAGCCCGCCGGCGTCTCGGCCTGCTCGGCGATCGAATCCGGCAGCTCGAGATCGAGTTTCGATTCGCACCGCACCACCAGTTCGACCAGGTCCAGGCTCGTCAGTCCCAGATCGCGCTCGAAGGAAACCCGCGGACCGACGCGGCCGGTCAGGTTCTCGCGGCCGAGATCCACCAGCATCTCGCGGACGATCTCGAGCAGTTGAGCCTCGAGGACGCTGGCTTCCGATGGTGTCGTGGAAGTCGGCATCGGCTACACCCGCACCCGGCGGCCTTTGACGATCTCGGGTTGAACCCATTTCATGATCCCCTGGATCTCGTGGTTCACCCAATAGTCGCGCCAGCGGATCTTGTCCGGCGTCCAGGGCAGGCGGAGACGGTCCTCGGGGGAAAGCATGGCTTGGGCACGACGGATGTTCTCCGCCTCGAATACGAACCGGTTGTCGAGCGTGAAAGGCTGGTAGAGCTCGATCGTCTGTTCGCGAAACTGGATCCGCAAACCGAGCGTTCGCATGGCCACCGACAAGGCGCCCAACTGGCGGCGTCCCGGCAGCCCGGTCCTCTGCGCCAGCCGCTTCAGTCCGACGACAAAGTGCTGGAGACCCGTCAGACGCCGCTCGAGCCGCCGGCGCCGCCTCTCGGCCTCCGAGGCGGTCAGGATGCGAACGCCCCCGGGAAAGCTGACCAGGCGGCGGCCCGCTGGTTTCCGCCGGTGGGACTCCGAGTGCAGCCACTCGACGATATCGCCGAGCAGCGCCGGGTTCCGGTCCGCCGTCGCGATCTGATACACCCGCGGGCCGTGGCCGTTCAGAAGCAGCGCGGCGGCCGCCAGGATCGAGGACGCCACCTGGTCGACCGGCACGACTTCGAGCGGCGCGTCCCGGCGAACGGGCCAGTGGCGCAGACCGCTCATCGCCATCATCACCAGCGGCGCCGCCGTCCGGCCGCCCTCGACCCAGCCGGGAAACGGAAACTCGAGCGCCGCCTCGACGATCGCCGGCCGCACGATGGCCCACTCCAGTCCCGGCTCGGCGGCGATCAACTGCTCGCCGAGGCTCTTGGCGTAGGTGTAGGTGTTCACCCAGCCCCACTGCGCCGCCCGCTGCCGGCCCAGGTCGATCAGCTTCTGCGAGGTTTCTTTGTCCGGCGCGCCGGGTTGGCTGGCGGCGGTCTGATACACGTCGCGAATGCGGTCGCGCATGTACCGGATCTCGCGGTCGTGGCGGAAACTCCGGTCGTGGGGACCTTTGCGGCGCGGATAAAAACCGGGAATCTTGTCGGACTCCTCGACCAGCCCGTCCGATTCGCCGCAGACAAAGCAGGTCGAGACGTGCAGCAGCTTCGCACCCAGCCGCCTGGCCAATGCGATCACGTTCTCGACACCGTCGACGTTGGAACGGAACGATTCGTCCACCGGCGGAAAGAACTCGACCAGGCCGGCGCAGTTGAGGACCAGGCTCGCACGACCCGCCAGCGCGTCGAGATCCGGTTCTGCCAGGCCGCAATCGGGTTGGCC
>Ga0247727_10018672_pt1 | contig 10868 bp, 8 predicted proteins | sample WisWelCaveWW1625_FD_202498 | JGI IMG/M metagenome (GOLD analysis project Ga0247727, IMG submission 202498) | Biofilm microbial communities from Wishing Well Cave, Virginia, United States - WW16-25 | ecosystem: Environmental > Aquatic > Deep subsurface > Groundwater > Cave microbial mat | place...
ACCATCTGCCTACTGTGCTCGGCGATGAAGACCGGCTGATACAGGTCCTGTCCAACTTGCTCGATAACGCCGTCAAATACACCCCCGAGAAAGGGACCATCACCGTAGCGGCCCACCATGTATCCGACGATGCCGAACAGCCCAAGAATGCCACGGTTGTGGAACTGAGCGTGACCGATACTGGTATCGGAATTCCTGAAATGGATCGCCCGCGCGTATTCGAACGATTCTATCGAGTCGATAAGGCCCGCTCCCGTGAGTTAGGTGGGACAGGGCTCGGGCTAGCGATCGTCAGGCATATCGTCGAGGGTCTAGGCGGGCGGGTGTGGGTCGAAGGGAACGCCCCGACCGGCAGCCGTTTTGTCGTCCGGCTTCCTGTCCAACAGATCAATCAACCGGTCAGCTGACAGGATTTGGAGCAAGCGAGACAGGCGAGACTAGCGGGAAAAGCGCGAGAGGTGGGGACAGCGATCCCACACGTCACGCGAGTCGCGCTCCTCGCGCTTGTCTCGCTTATGTCACCACCGAACCAACCCTGCTGCCCACGTCACGCCACCGCCAAAACTGCCCAGCAAGACGATGTCGTGGGGCAGAATACTTCCCGAACGGACTGCGTGGTCGAGCGCGATCGGCAATGACGCCGACGACGTATTGCCGTAGCGTCCGATCACGGAACAGACCCGTTCAGGCGAGATCCCAAGCCGCTTCGTGAGCTGGTCGATTATCCGCCCGTTAGCTTGGTGCAATACCAGCTGCGCGATATCGTGTACATCGACACCGAACTCTTTCACGATCTCGCGGATAGCCTGGTCCAATCGCTTGACCGCCAGACGAAAGAGTGGCGCCCCTTGCATCCGCAATGTATGGCTCTTCGCCTCGACCGTCCGCGACGTCGTCGGCCGGCGCGATCCTCCTGAGGGAATCGTAATCAATCCATGCTGGGCACCGTCCGCGTGGAGACGGAGCCCCAAAAGCCCCCGGCTCAGCTGGCCCGCATCTGGCTCACCCCGAAGCACCACCGCACCGGCCCCATCGCCGAATAAGAGACCCGTATCGCCATCGGCGGGATCGACGGAACGAGACTTCACTTCCGCGGCCACTACCAAACACGTCTTGACTTGCCCGCTCCGAATCATTGCATCGGCCATCGAGAGTCCATAGAGAAAGCCCGAACAGGAAGCCGCCACGTCGAATGCCGGTATCGTGGAACAACCGAGCATCCGCTGAACATGGCAGGCGGTGGAGGGAAAGACCGTATCGGGAGAGGTTGTCGAAAGCAGAATCGCCCCCAGTTCAGAAACCGGGAGTTCGGCAGCCTCAAGCGCCGGCCGAGCTGCTTCCCCCGCAAGATCGGAAGACGCTTGGGACGCAGCAGCTCTGCGTCGCTCTTGAATTCCTGTCAAGCGAGAGACGGACGCCGGCTCGATGCCCAGCGAAGCCCCCACCTCGCGATTCGACACCACCCGTTCGGGGAGGTACGAGCCCGTTCCGATAATTCTCGTTCGTATCATAGGTCTGAATACTGGGCGGTTCGCTGCAATACGGGCGGGATTATAGCAGGATGATGAAAAAGTCCGCCAGCCGGTCTTGTTCATTTGGTTTATCTGGTCTATTTGGTCTATCCGGTTCAACCAAACAAAGGAGACAGACCAGATAAACCAGGCAGACTGGGCTTGTCTCAGACTTACACACCATCGAAGTTCTACTTATGCCGAAAGGGATTTCCCCCGCAGCCTGACAGGTCTCGGGGCCACAGGGGTCGACTTACGGAGGGAGTCGGAGCCTTGCATTGAGCCGAGGCTCCTGCTATAGTGTGAGGCTGTGATGATACGATCTTTCCGCATCTTGACTGCTGCGCCACGACTTACAGCGGCCCTCGGCCTCGGTGTCGCGGTATTCTGTGTCATCACCGCCTGCTCCAGCACACCCAAGAATCAGGATACCGCGAAAAAAGCCCTGAGCGGCACCGACGAACAAATTTTCTTGGGTGATACGATCAAAAAGAACTACGACCCCAACGTCATCATGAAACGAGGAGAGTCGTTCTTCGAGAGAGAGGAGTATTCGGAGGCCATCGTTGAATATAACCATTTCCTCGATCTCCATCGCACCCACACCCTCGCCTCCTATGCGGCATTCCGAATCGGAGAAAGCCAGATGAAACTGACCAAGGGGATCCAGCGTGATCCCGGCCCCATTCAGAAAGCCCTTGAAGCCTTCGAACGACTGCGGAAAGATTTTCAGGGAAGCCGGTATGACGGCCCCGCGCTCGAGAAGATCCAAGAATGCCATGACCTCCTGGCGCAGATGCATCTCTTCGTGGGCCAATTCTATTATCGGCGTGGCTCATATCTGGCCGCCGCACATCGCTTCGAACAAATCATGAAACTATACCCCGACAAGTCGGTCGCGCCCGATGCCCTGTATTTTCTGGCACTCAGCTACCACGACCTTGGTGCGGACGATTGGGCCAGTGAAAAGCTGACGCTGCTGGCGGAAAAATACCCGGACAGTGCGCATTCCAGCGATGGAAGAAGCATGCTCGCGAAAATTGGAGGGGGGAAACCTGCAACGTTGCTGGCCCAGAATGCCGAACCCACGCCCTCCTCTACTTCGCCGACTACTTCGCCGACTGCGCCCCCATCGGGAAATCAACGGAGTCTTGCCGCTGGACTAAACCCCTCTGTCCCGGCTGGATTGTTCCGCCTCCCTCCCGCCACGGCATTGCGCCAGCCTTTTGTAACCTGCCGTCTTGGCGCCTGGTGTTGATCCAGCGGGCAGGATGCTGAAAAAGCCCGCCAGCTTCGTTCTCAGCTTATCGAAATCCTCAACGTACCCCAAGAGGGTACGCCTCCGGTTTCGACTCGCCTGCGGCCTTGCTGGACGGCCTTTTTGAGCACCCTGTGAGATCTGCTGCCTGAAGGCTATTCTGAACTCAACGGAGCGAAACGGCTTCGAGAAGCAGTTCTTTGAGGGAGGATTTGATCACACCTTTCGCGCGGGCGATGAACGTTTGGTAGGTCTCACGACCGCGGAGCACGTCGTAGTAGAGCGTGATGACGTTTTGATAGCGGTGCATAAGGCGGTGGCAGAGACGCGGAAACGAATAGACGATGTACGCCATGCGGGACGCCACCCGAAATTCCTCGTAGATCTCCCGCCGGACGGCCTCTTCGTAATCGTCCAGCGACCGTCGCCGATCATGGACTTGGTCCAGAATCGATTCTGCAGCCAACTGCCCGGACCTCACCGCGTAATAGATACCTTCGCCGAATAAGGGATCGACAAGGTGCCCAGCGTCTCCCACCAGCAAGGCGCGGCCACTCACCAATCCGACTGACCCTCGATAGTCCTCGGCCCCGCTTTGCCTACTGAAGAGTGGAAGTGGATGGCCGACCGGCTGCGGTACCTTCCACGGAGCCAATCCTTTCTCGTCCCTCACGAACCGATCGAAAATCTTCTTCGGGCTCGCTAGGCTTCCGCGGAGCTCCGCCACGCCGATCGAGAGCCGTTCCTGCTTCGGAAAGATCCAGGCGTAGCCTTTGGGCGTCGCGCCGATATCGATGAGGACGCGACCGGTGCCAGGATAATGGGGTGCAGGCCCGATCGCGATTTCGCTCTCCAGCGTCGGCATCAGACGGCTCCGGCGTCCCGGGAACAACTGCTGCGCCACCAGGCTGTTCGCCCCATCCGCGCCGATCAGAGCCTTGGCCAGGTACCGGCCCCGGTCCGTCGTCACTTCTATGCCGTCGGGGACCTGCCGATAGGACGTCGCCGGCTCGCCTTCGTGCACCTCGGTGCCCACGCGCCGCGCTTTCTCCACGAGGAAATGGTCAAACCGATCGCGCATGACCATGTAGGCAATCGGGCAGGAGGAATCGATGAGAAAGGGGTCGGCACCGCAGTAGGAAAACTGTATGCCGTAGACTGTATGTTCGACGACCGACTTGTAATCGTCTTCCAAAATGCGGTCGATGCGGGCGGACAACCCGCCGCCGCAGACTTTGTACCGTGGATGCGTGGCCTTGTCGAGCCCGAGCACAGACAGGCCGCCTCGACTCAACTGGTAGGCGGCGGTGGCGCCGGCCGGCCCCATGCCGACAACCAAGGCATCGTATGCTTTGACGTCAGGCAGAGTACGCATTGGAGAAGGAAGTCTAAATTCTAAGTGCTGAGTGATCAGAGCTGAGTTGCGATTGTGGGTGCACGGTTATGAGAGCGGAGTCTGCTGACTCAGAACTCAATACTCAGAACTCTACACTGGCAGTCACACCTTCTGGGTCACTGCCCTAGGTACCATCCTATCCCATACCGTTCCAGAAAACCGGTAATCATCGTGAGGGAATTGGCGTAAATCATGATGCCCACGACGACCAGCAACACCCCGCTCACAGTGGAGACGCCCCACAAATACAAACGCGCCTGTTTGAAATAGGTGAGAAACCGATCCACCCCCAGGGCCGTGAGAAACAACGGCAACCCCAATCCCAACGAATAGCTCGTCAGCAACAGCACCCCGTTCAGCATCGATTCGGTAGTGCTGGCATACAACAAGATGGTCCCAAGCACCGGCCCGACGCAAGGCGTCCATCCGGCGGCAAACGCCACGCCGATCAAGAATGATCCCACATACCCGACCGGTCGATTTCTGAATTGGAACCGGTGCTCCATTTTCAGAAAATTGATATTCAAGATCCCCAATAAATAGAGGCCGAAGAGGACGATCAGTATCCCGCCGATCCGGCGAATGTAATCTTGATAGGTAATGAACGCCTGTCCGATGAAGCTGGCCGATGCGCCGAAAGACACAAATACTGCTGAAAATCCCGCGATAAACAACAGGGCGTTGACGACAATGGCTTTTTTGAACTTCGCCCGCACCGTCGAGTCGGTGAGCTGTTCAATGGAGAGCCCGGTGATGTACGAAATGTAGGAGGGAACCAGCGGGAGCACGCAGGGCGAGACGAACGACAGCAACCCAGCCGAAAAGGCCGCCACGAGAGAGATATTCGTGATCGATTGCGACATGAGCTAGGGTTTCATCAACATCTGCACGAGCTGCTGCGCTTCGGAAGCTTCCCAGTCACGGGCGCCAAAGATCTGGTGGCGGACAACCCCCCGTCGATCAACCATGAAGGTCATCGGCAGGGTCCTTGCGCCATAGGTCAACCCCACATGATAGTCGGCATCGTGGAGGATGGGAAACGTCAAGTGGTTCTCTTGCTGAAACGGTCTGGTGACCGACACACCTTGCGCATCAGTGGACACGGCAAGAATCTCAAAATCCTTCCGCGAAAATGTCCGGTAGAGCTCTTCCATCGCCGGCATCTCCACCCGGCAGGGGCCGCACCAGGTGGCCCAAAAATTCAGCAGCACCACTTTGCCACGCAAGTCCGAAAGCGTCACGAGACGGCCATTCAAATCTCGGAGCTGGAAGTTGGGCGCCGGCTCACCCAGTTTGACGCCGTTGCGTTCAGCGACCGGCATAATATACGGCGCCGCCGTACCGCCCGAGCCTGCAGCCGCGGCCATCAGACAGAGAATTGTTGCAGCAATCGCGAAGTGCATCATCCCTTCAGCCTGCTAGATCCAATTGCCACCTCAGGTATAATTGACCCCCATCGCCCCGAAAATGATACCGAAGGCCAGTACAGGAAATCTTATTATGATCGCGTTGTAGCTTAACTCGTCAATAGAGGCGAGAACCGAAGGATCTAATCATCTTACAAGTGCCTGAAAAGAGGTGTCAAGCAAAACCGGCCACGACGCGGCTTCAGATACCCTCTGAAATGAAAGCATGGACAAAGAGGGGGCGCTCATACTAATATCGCGCGGCAATCCGTTAGGTTACCGCCAACCGAACCTTGAGGAACCCATGAGACACAACTACCTGTTCACATCAGAATCCGTGACGGAAGGACATCCTGATAAGATTGCCGACCAGATCTCCGATGGAATCCTCGATGCGATCATTGCCCAGGACAAACATTCCCGGGTTGCCTGCGAAACGATTCTGACTACCGGAATCGCCTTCGTGGCCGGTGAAATCTCCACCAAGGCCTACGTCGAAATTCCTGATATCATTCGCGACGTCATCAAGGATGTCGGCTACACCGACGCCTCCTGGGGATTCGACTACCACACCTGTTCCGTCCTCACCGCCATTCACCAGCAGTCGGGCGATATCTCTATGGGCGTGGATTCCGGCGGCGCCGGCGACCAGGGACTGATGTTCGGCTATGCGACCAACGAGACGACTGAACTCATGCCGATGCCGATCGTCCTCGCCCATCGGCTCACCAAGCGGCTGGCAGAAGTCCGGAAACAAAACATCCTGCCCTGGATCCGTCCCGATGGAAAATCCCAAGTGACCGTGGAATACCGGAACGGAAAACCGGTGCGGATCGACACCATCGTCGTCTCGACGCAACACAGCCCCGACGTAACGAACAAGCAGATCGAGCGCGACATCATGGAGAAAGTCATCAAGCCCATGATGCCGAAAGGGCTCTACGACGCGACAAGCGTGAAACACCACATCAATCCCACCGGCCGCTTCGTGGTGGGCGGCCCGATGGGCGATACCGGACTGACGGGCCGCAAGATCATCGTCGACACCTATGGTGGTCACGGCAGCCATGGCGGTGGTGCCTTTTCCGGCAAGGATCCCACGAAAGTGGACCGGTCGGCCTCGTACATGGCCCGCTACATAGCGAAGAACATAGTCGCCGCCGGGTTGGCCCAGAAGTGCGAAGTGCAGCTCGCCTATGCGATCGGTGTGGCCGATCCCGTCTCGGTACTGGTCGACACGAAGGGCACGGAAAGTGTGGCGGTCGAGAAACTGGATAAGCTCGTGCGGACACACTTCCCCTTGACCCCCCGCGGCATCATCGACTACCTGAAGCTCCGCCGGCCGATCTTCAGAAAGACCGCATCATATGGGCACTTCGGTCGGAACGAACCGGAGTTCACTTGGGAAAAGACCGACAAGGTCAAACTCTTGCGCAAAGACGCAGGGCTGTAGTTTAGAACTGAATCGATCACATGGGGGGACGGATTGAAAAATCCGCCCCCTTTTTGCTGATCACTCATCACCCGTCACTCATCACTATACTGGAGGTTTCTGTGGAATACGATGTGAAGGATATCCAGCTCGCAGACCAGGGCAAACTTAAGATCGAATGGGCCGAAGCCACCATGCCGGTGCTGCGCCTCATCAAGAAGCGCTTCCAGAAGGAACAGCCCTTCAAGGGCCTGCGCGTCACGGCCTGCCTCCATGTGACGACCGAAACCGCGAATCTGATGAAAACGCTCCAAGCCGGCGGAGCCGATGTCAGGCTCTGCGCCTCCAATCCGCTCAGCACGCAGGATGAGGTCGCGGCGGCGCTTGTCAAACATGACGGCATTCCGACCTTCGCGATCAAAGGCGAAGACAACAAGACCTACTATCAGCACATCCAATCGGCGATCGCCCACAAGCCGCAGATTACGATGGACGACGGAGCCGATGTCGTCTCGCTGATCCATTCCAAGCGCAAAGACTTGCTCAAGAACGTGATCGGCGGCACGGAAGAAACCACCACCGGCGTCATCCGGCTCCGCAGCATGGCCGAAAAGAAAGTGCTGAAGTTCCCGGTGATCTCCGTGAACGACGCCGACACCAAGCACCTGTTCGACAACCGCTACGGGACCGGTCAGAGCACGATCGACGGCATCATCCGCGCGACGAACCGATTGATCTGCGGCACCACCTTCGTGGTCGCCGGCTATGGCTGGTGCGGGCGCGGTATTGCGATGCGCGCTAAGGGCATGGGCGCCGACGTCATCGTCACCGAGATCGATCCAGTCAAGGCGATTGAAGCGGTGATGGACGGGTTCCGCGTCATGCCGATGGAACAGGCCGCGTTGGCAGGAGATTTCTTCGTCACGGTCACCGGCAACCTCAAGGTCGTCCGAAGTGAACACTTCGCCAAGATGAAGGACGGGGCCATCGTGTGCAACTCAGGCCACTTCAACGTCGAACTGGATATTCCCGCCTTGGAAAAACTGAGCAGCAAGAAGCGCCTCATCAGGCCCGGCGTCGAGCAATTCACGTTGAAGACGGGTAATCGGATCAGCTTGCTCGGCGAGGGACGACTCGTGAACCTCGCGACGGCCGAGGGCCATCCCTCCAGCGTCATGGACATGAGCTTCGCGAACCAGGCACTCGGTGCGGAGTACTTGGTGAAGAATTACATGAAACTAGAGAAGAAGGTCTATCCGGTCCCACCGGTCATCGACAAAGAAATCGCCCGCCTCAAACTCGCCGGCATGGGGATGCAGATCGATACGCTGACGCAGGAGCAGGAAAAGTATCTTGCATCATGGGAAATGGGGACATAGCGGCAGGCCTGAGGCTCGCTGTCGCTCCCAGGATCCCGGAATGATCCTTCCGGCCTCAAGCGACGCGAACCTTCTGGAATTCCTTCAGCTGCGGTCGCTTCGGCGACCGCAGTCCTTCAGTCAGTTCCAGCTTTCACATCGCCCGAGGTTCGATGGGCCTCCATTCCTCCGCCAAAGTCGCGCCAGAGAGCCTCAGGCCCATCTGGGAAAGAACTTTAAAATCTGCGCAGTAGGGACCACGCCGCACCACTCCTGCCAGAAAATGGAGGGGGGAGAAATGAAAAGGCCACCGGAAACGGTGGCCTTTCTGTTTATGCCCAAGGAAACGGTGTCTGACTGAGCTAGCCCTGTTTGCGTGGACACCAAGTTAAGATTCCCGCTCCCTTTTCTCTGCCGTGCGCCATCTACTTTTTACTTGAGGGACGACTTGGGCGTATCCTGCCAGTCATGAAACGGTGGGCTCTGTATCTGATAACTGTGCCCCTTGGGTTGGTGGTATTGGTTTACCTTGTCGGATTGAACTTTTCAGTTAATTTCGCCGACATGTGGAGTAGGGGCACTCAAGCAAAGAACACGCAGCGCGATGTCGAAAAGATCCCGGAGGGGAACGCGGCCCCCAAAGAAATACTGAGGCTACGCCACAAGAATCAACTGAGATCGCTGACTGAACGGGAAGAGGGAATGAATCTACAAGAATTGCCGGATGGAATATACGGTTTCTCAATGTGCAGCGTCGTCGCGTTACGCGCGACACGTGGCAACACATCCTCGTTAGAGATTCAGAAGCATGATGGGATCATTTTCTATGTTGGGTATGCCTCTGACGAGGAGATAGACCAATATCTGACTCGTCAAAAAAACTTTCATATCCTCACGTCCCCTCACCCAAGGAAAGGAGCGTCATCCCTATTCGACATCCCTGTCGAGTTTGTCTCGAAATGCGAGGAGCGTCCTGTGGGAGATGGGTATCTCTTTGACTTGTTTGTTACCGTTATCCCTGAGTTGCAAGTTTAAGTAGGTATAGGTTTCTTCGTGACCAGAATGGTTTTTCAATACCCTGCTAGAGGTGCGAGGACCAAAGGAGGCTTGGCCAGGGAGGAAAACGGAAACTGGCCAAGTCTGCGAGGGAATTTCCGCAGGCGTTCCGCCTGGCCGAGCCCGTGAGGGTCGCGCCGGGAGGTACGGGAGCAACTGCTAAGAGCCTCTCCGACATTGCTGTCCGTGACGAGGTGAAGGAAGTGCGGCCAGATGCAAGGCGCAACTCCGCGGCTGACCCTCGTTTCACGTCTCACGGTTCACGGTTTCAGAATCCTGCTAGTGCGATGGAGGGAGCACCGCTATGACGCGCAGCGGGCCGCCGGTACCGCCTGCAATTTTCATCGGCAGGGCGATCACGTCGAATCCCCGATCCGGAAGTTCGCGTAGATCGCTCAGATTTTCGAACACCGGCACGTTCTGGGAGAGGAGCGCGACATGCGTCTCAAATTTGGTGGATTGCCCATAATCGATCGAGGCGGTGTCGATTCCGACGGCTTTGACCTGCCGTTCGCGAACAAGCCAGGCCGCCGCCTCGGGATGCAAGCCAGGGAAATGGAGCGCTCGCACCGCCTCCGGCCCTCTCAGCTCTGTTCCCAGATACTGTTGCCGCGACGGCCAGTATCGGGCAAATCCCGTGTCGACTAGCACAATCGCGCGAGTTGGAATTCGCCCGTGCGCTGCTTCCCAATGCTCGAAATCTTGGAGGGTGACGAGGTAGTCCCGATCACGGGCGCATTGGGAAGCAACGTCGATTCGGACGCCGGTTCCAACCAAGCGTTCGATCGGGACCTGATCCAGCGTCTGCCCACCCCTGGAAAAGTGAATGGGCGCATCGATGTGAGTGCCCCCATGTTCGGCCATCTCCAGGCGATTCGAGGCGTAATAATACCCGCCCGGCGTTTCCCCTGCCTGCTGGAGGACGAGCCGGAAGTCCTGTTCAGTCGGCCATACAACCGTGTCCGCCCCGAAGGAATGAGTGAGATCCATGAGCCGCGATTGCTCCCAGGCGAGACGATCATGCCGGGAATGACCGGCAGCGCATCCTACACCAGCCAGCACGTGTAGCATGACAAGCCAGCCGGCTATCTGATGACCGACACACACCCATGAGCAATTCGTTGACTCCTTCAGCATGGCGTGCTCCTTCGTTCTGAAAATCTCTGGCAAATATTGTCAGTCCACCGGGCAAGAAAGCAAACGACATGCTGATTTTCCAATCGATGACTCGATTGTGATTCACTCGAGGTGTGGTAGAGTGATTGCGGGCACTGAAATCGTACAGACCCGAGGCTCCTATGAGATCGACCACATTCCTTCCTCTTTCGCTCTCCGATTACGAGATTTCTCCTGAACAAGGGTTTCTCCCTCAAGACCCTTGTGAGAACCTGCCCGACTGCACGACATTGAATCAGTTTGGACGCGAGTTGCCGAAATTGCTGAGCGCTCGG
>Ga0247727_10018673_pt1 | contig 10866 bp, 6 predicted proteins | sample WisWelCaveWW1625_FD_202498 | JGI IMG/M metagenome (GOLD analysis project Ga0247727, IMG submission 202498) | Biofilm microbial communities from Wishing Well Cave, Virginia, United States - WW16-25 | ecosystem: Environmental > Aquatic > Deep subsurface > Groundwater > Cave microbial mat | place...
GCGGCTGGCAAGTTGCTGCCGACGCCAATCTCGCCGGACAAATGTATCCCGACCAAAGCTTGTATCCCGCCAACAGCGTTCCCGAAGTCGTCAGAAAAATCAACCAGAGTTTATTGCGCGCCGATCAAATTCATCATTCCGAAGGGAAGAATGGCATCTACTGGCTCGCGCCAATTGTGGCCGATGCCGAAGCCGGCTTCGGCGGCCCGCTTAACGCGTATGAACTGATGAAAGCAATGATCGAAGCGGGCGCGGCGGGCGTGCATTTTGAAGATCAGCTCGCTTCCGAAAAAAAATGCGGCCACATGGGCGGCAAAGTTTTGGTGCCGACGAGCCAATTTGTTCGCACGCTCATTGCAGCGCGATTGGCAAGCGATGTGATGAACGTGCCAACCATTCTCGTCGCGCGCACCGACGCCAACAGCGCGAAACTGTTGACGAGCGATATCGATCCGCGCGATCAGGAATTTACCACCGGCGAGCGCACGACTGAAGGCTTCTTTGTTTTCCGCGGCGGGCTTGAGGCGGCCATCGCCCGCGGTTTGGCGTATGCGCCGTATGCCGATTTGATTTGGTGCGAAACTTCCACGCCGGACATGGATGAGGCGCGCGCGTTTGCCGAGGCCATTCATGACAAATTCCCCGGCAAACTGCTCGCCTACAATTGTTCGCCTTCTTTCAATTGGGCAAAAAAACTCGAGGCGACGACGATTGCGAAATTTCAGCAAGAGCTTGGCGCGATGGGATACAAATTTCAGTTTGTCACGCTGGCGGGATTTCACGCTTTGAATTTCAGCATGTTCGCGCTGGCATGTGATTACCGCGAACGCGGCATGTCGGCTTATTCCGAAATGCAACAAGCTGAATTCAATTTAGAAAAAGAAGGCTACACGGCAACCAGGCATCAGCGCGAAGTCGGCACAGGTTATTTTGATTTGGTGACACAGGTGATCAGCGGTGGTGCGGCTTCAACAACGGCGCTGAGTGAATCGACTGAAGCGCAACAATTTTATGCGTCGACGGCACATTAAGTTTAGCCATACAAATGTATTGCTTTTTCTCCATCATTTTAGTACCTTGATTGCATGACTGGTTTTGAGTGGGACGACGACAAGGATTGGAAAAACCAAAACAATCATGGTGTGGCATTTGTAGAAGCGCAATATGCTTTTGCTGATCATAAGCGTGTAATCTTGCAGGATCATGCCCACAGTGATTCTGAAGAAAGATTTTATTGTATCGGCAAAGTGGGCGATGGTATTATGACCGTACGCTTCACTTATCGAGAAAATAAGATCAGAATATTTGGCGCTGGATATTGGAGAAAAGGCAAGAAAATCTATGAAGAGCAAAACAGGCAAAAGAATTAAGTATACTGACGAACCCATGAATAACGTCGAAGTCATTGCGGACTTTCTTCCACCCCCCGAAGAGCTCGCATTCAGGGAAGAAACCATCAAGATTACGATTTCATTGAGCAAGAGTAGTGTAGATTTCTTCAAAAAGAGGGCCAAATCTCATCAGACGCAATATCAAAAAATGATTCGCCGCCTGGTCGATGAATATGTGGTAAGACAAAAGCAGTTGCAGTAATTTCTCGCATTATGTGGACGCTCAAATTGTCGACGGTTGGAAATCATTTTTTAAATCTTGAGATTACAATCAATGAATAATATCGCTAATCATCTTTTACCGGGAGTGGAAATTAAAGGGGACATTTTATCTGAATTTGCCGAAATTCTAACGCCGCAAGCCCTGAGTTTTGTCGTTAAGCTCGAACGCGAATTTCGCGAGACCCGGCAAACGCTATTAAAGAAACGCGCCGAACGGCAGGTCGAAATCGACAACGGTACGATGCCGGATTTTCTGCCGGTGACCAAAAAGATTCGTGACGATCTTTCGTGGAAAGTCGCGTCAATTCCAGATGATCTGCAAAACCGGCGCGTGGAAATCACCGGCCCGGTCGAGCGGAAGATGATGATCAACGCGCTCAATTCCGGCGCGAATCTGTTCATGGCGGATTTTGAAGACGCTAATTCTCCGACCTGGCAAAACTTGCTTCAAGGCCATCTTAATCTGCGCGATGCGATTGATCGAACGATTTCATTCACCAGTCCCGAAGGCAAGCAGTACAGGCTGAATGAGGAAGTCGCAACATTAATGTTGCGGCCACGCGGCTGGCATCTCAATGAAAAGCATGTGCTCGTTGACAGCCAGCCAATGTCCGGTTCGCTCTTTGATTTTGGTTTGTACTTTTTCCATAATGCCCGCAGGCTCATTGACAAAGGCACTGGCCCGTATTTTTATTTGCCTAAATTAGAAAGCCATCTCGAAGCGCGATTGTGGAATGACGTATTTGTGATGGCGCAAAAAGAGTCAGGCATTCCGACCGGCACGATCAAAGTCACGGTGCTGATTGAAACGATTCTGGCGGCGTTCGAGATGGAAGAAATTTTGTACGAGCTGCGCGATCATATCGCCGGCCTCAACGCGGGCCGCTGGGATTATATTTTCAGCCTTATCAAAAAATTTCGCAACCAGCCGGATTTTCTTTTGCCGGATCGCGCGCAGGTGACGATGACGGTTCCATTCATGCGCGCCTACACCGAGCTGCTGGTGAAAACCTGCCATCGTCGCGGGGCGCATGCGATTGGCGGGATGGCGGCCTTTATTCCGAGCCGAAAAGATGCCGAGGTCAACGCGCGCGCGTTGAGCAAAGTGCGCGAAGATAAAGAGCGCGAGTCCGGCGACGGTTTTGACGGCACGTGGGTGGCGCATCCGGATTTGGTAGCGATCGCAAGAGAGCCTTTTGATAAAGCGCTCGACAGCCAGCCGCATCAGAAAGAACGTTTGCGAGACGAAGTGCAAATTGCAGTGAAAGATCTGTTGAATTTCAATGTGTCCGGCGGACAAATTACGGAAGCCGGACTTCGCAGCAACATTAATATTGCGATACAGTATTTGGAATCGTGGCTGCTCGGCACCGGTGCGGTGGGCATTTATAATTTGATGGAAGATGCCGCGACCGCGGAAATTTCCCGATCGCAGGTGTGGCAATGGCTGCATCATCCCAATGCCGCGCTCGACGATGGACGAAAAATTTCAATGGAATTATATCGCACCCTGTTGTCCGAAGAAATGGAAAAAATTAAATCAATGGTGGGAGAAAAGCGCTTTGCCGCTGGCAAGCATGAATTAGCGCGGCAATTATTCGATCAACTCGTGACCGAGAAAGATTTTGCCGAGTTTCTGACGTTGCGGGCGTATGAACATTTAGAATAGAAAAATCGTCTCACCACTTCTCCATCATATTTTCAATCGCAAAATAATATCTTTCCATCATTTCTGCAAGTGGAACTTCCAGCAACTCCGGAATCGCCAGCGTCGTTCCGCCGGTGCGTCCCAATACGGTAAATGGTATGTCGTGTTGATGGCAAATTTGCGCCACGGCGCCGCGATGCAACGGCTCGTAAGAAACAATGATCATCGATTGGCTTTCGCCGAAAAGCGCGAAGTCGGGCCGGTGATACGGCCAAAGCTCGAAGGTGGCGCCAACCGGTTGTTCGTGATTCAACATGCAGCATTCAGCCATCGCCACGCCTAAGCCGCCGTCGCTGACATCGTGGGCAGATTGCAGCAGACCGGATTGAATCAATTCCAAACACGCGGCCTGAATGAATTTTTCCTCGGTCAAATTAATAAAGGGGCAATCTCCCGCCACCCGATCATGAATGACTTTTAGAAATTCGCTGCCGCCAACTTCTTCGAGATTGGCGCCGATCAATGCAATCTCGTCGCCGGCCTTTTTGAAAAAGGCAGTGGTGGCGTGACGAACATCATCGAGAATGCCGAGCATGCCAATTACCGGCGTCGGATAAACGGCGCGATCCGGACTCTCATTATAAAAACTCACATTGCCGCCGGTGACCGGTGTTTCAAGCCCGCGGCACGCTTCGGCAATGCCGGCAATCGCTTCTTTGAATTGCCAGTAAATTTCCGGTTTGTAGGGGTTGCCAAAGTTCAAACAGTTCGTAATCGCAACCGGCCGCGCGCCGCTGACGACGACATTGCGCGCGGCTTCGGCAACGGCAATCGCGGCGCCGCGTCGCGGGTTCAAATAAACATAGCGAGCATTGCAATCCGTTTTTAATGCAATGCCTTTGCACGTTCCTTTGATTCGCAACACTGCCGCATCGCCGCCGGGCGTGATGACAGTGTTGCTGCGTACCGTGTAATCATATTGATGATAGACCCACCGTTTGCTCGCAATATTGGGCGAGCCTAATAATTTTAACAAAGGTTCTTTCAAATTATCAACACGTGGCAATGCTTCAACATCAAACGCGCGCGTCGTTTTGAGATAAGCCGGCTCCTGAGCTTCGCGGATATAAACCGGCGCGCCGCCACCGACGACGAGACTGTCGGCAGGAATTTCGGCGACGACTTCACCGTTCATACGAATTCGCAGCGTGTTGCCGTTTTTCACTTGTCCAATGATCGCTGCGTGCAAATCCCATTTCTTGCAAATGGCTTCTATATCTTTTTCCTTGCCCGGCTTGCTGACGATCAACATGCGTTCCTGTGACTCCGACAGCATGATTTCGTACGGCATCATTCCTGGCTCGCGCAGCGGCACTTTTTCCAGATCGATCTCCATTCCATGTTCGCCGTGCGCCGACATTTCCGCTGTCGAGCAGGTAATTCCGGCTGCGCCCATATCCTGCATGCCGACCAACAGATTGGCTTTGATCATTTCCTGCGTCGCTTCGAGCAAAAGTTTTTCGGTGAACGGATCGCCGACTTGCACCTGCGGCCGTTTCGATTCGCTCTTTTCGGAAATTTCCTCGCTGGCGAAAGTTGCGCCGTGAATGCCGTCGCGGCCGGTTGATGAGCCGATCAACATCACGGCATTGCCTTCGCCTTTTGCAACGGCATGCGTCACGCGGTGATGTCGAACGATGCCGGCGGCCATTGCATTCACCAACGGATTGTCCTGATAACAATCATCGAAATAAACTTCGCCGGCAACGGTAGGAACGCCGAAGCAATTGCCGTAATCGCCAATGCCTTTCACCACACCTTTGACGAGATAACGCCCGCGGGCATTATCGAGATCACCGAAACGCAGCGAATTGAGCGAGGCTAGCGGCCGGGCGCCCATCGTAAAAATATCGCGCAAAATGCCGCCGACGCCGGTGGCCGCGCCTTGATACGGCTCGACCGCGGAAGGATGATTGTGGCTTTCAATTTTAAAAGCAATAGCCAGCCCGTCGCCGATATCGACGAGGCCGGCGTTCTCCTCTCCCGCCTTCACCAATAAATGTTTGCCCTCACGCGGCAGAGTTTTAATGAGCGCGAGAGAATTTTTGTAGCTGCAATGCTCCGACCACATCACCGAAAAAATTCCCAGCTCGGTAAAAGTCGGCACGCGGCCAAGAATTTTTAGAATGCGATTGTATTCTTCTTCGGAAAGACCATGTTGCAGAGCAAGATCGAGGGTGACTTGAGGTTCACGCATGGGTTCAGTATTGACATTAGGAGTTGAGGTAATTGGGCAAATACTGAAAGTCCTCTCGAATATTTTGCAGCTTTTGGGCCATATAATTATCTGTGTCATAAAGCACGATGCCGTCTATTGCCAAATCTAGAAAAAGAGAAAGAAATCCATAATAAAATACCACTGCAAAAAAATGTTTTCAACGCCCGGGCTTTTTTGAACATTCATCGCACTGGCAAATATTTCGCAAAAAATCAAACGTATAAATTCCTTCGCCGTGCCCATCGCTCCATTGAAAATTGAGCGCGTAGCGGCCCACCACTTCCGCCTGTTTGATATCCAGATCGCTGCCGACAATTTCATGCGCTTGCAAAATGCGCAGTGGATTCGCCGGTTTGGCCGGCGCCCGGCGCGCTTCCGAGCACGAGGCGCATGGACATTCCTTCCGCAAAAATTCAAGCGCATAAGGGCTGATGTGCCCGTCATCCCATTCGATTTGCAGCGTTCGCGTATCCGGTTTTTTTATATTGATTGGAATCATATTCAAAAAGATTGGCTTTTTACACGAAACCGTTTATATTATAATTAATTTCGCCGTGTAAATCAAACACTTTTATTAAAACGAGTTAACAATCGTGTCGAAGTACGCTGAAATCGATCTCAAAAAAGTGCAGACCTATTCCGTGCGCCAGCGTTTGAGCAAAGTGCATCGCGACGAGCTGGGCAAACCTTTTCGCCGCGGCGATTTTTTTGAGATGTTTTACAACTCGCTTCCAAACATTCTGATTGCCAGAGATTTTCGCGAGCTGGTGCAGCGCATTATCGCGGCGCGCCAGAATGATAAACCCGTCATCGTCATGATGGGCGCGCACGTCATCAAAGTCGGCCTCTCGCCAATTTTGGTTGATTTGATGCGGCGCGGTATGATCACCTGCATCGCGATGAACGGCGCCGGCGTTATTCACGATACTGAACTCGCGCTGTTTGGACAGACTTCGGAAGAAGTGGCCGGCGGACTCGCCGACGGCTCATTCGGCATGGCGCAGGAAACTGGCGAATTTATCAATCACGCCGTTAGCAATGGCAGAAATAAACAGCAAGGTTTTGGCGAAGCCGTCGGCGAAGCGCTTTTGCAATCCGCCGCCGAAGAACTAAAACATAGTTTACTGGCAACGGCTTTTGAATTATCGATTCCCGCCACCGTGCATGTTGCGATTGGAACCGACATCATTCATCAACAACCCTCGGCAGACGGCGCGGCATACGGTGAATTATCTTTTCGGGATTTTAAAATTTTCACGGCGCAAGTCGGCAAAATTAACGATGGCGGCGTCGTGCTCAATTTCGGCTCCAATGTTTTAATGCCGGAAGTTTTTCTCAAGGCTCTCACCATCGTCCGCAATATTCAACCGCCGGTCAAAGATTTCTTTACGGCCAATTTCGATATGTTCGCGCATTACCGGCCGCGCGTGAACGTGGTGCAGCGTCCGACTCTGCAGGGCGGCAAAGGCTACAACTTCATTGGCCATCACGAAATCATGATTCCCTTGCTGGCGGCCGCCATCAAGGAATTTTTCTAAATAAACCTGCACGAAAAATATTTGCACGAAACCAGTTAACAATGAACCCAGGCGTTTTATTAAACCGAGTTTTTTTTCTTGGCTTCTTATTCAATTTGTTCGGTTACGTTGATTCGTTTCCTCAAACACTTCGCGGGAGCGCCAGCGAACTGCTTTTAAAATTGCGAGCGCCGGCATTATTGGCGAAAACGCCGTCGGGACGATACGAAATTGTTTCAACCGCGCTGGCCTCGGCGTTACAACGAATCGGCGCGCCAGAAATCAAGCCGGCGTTGCCGGAAAATACGCCGGCGGAATTCCGGCCTTTTATTTTGCTGCGCTTTGCCGGGGCCCGAATTGATTTGCCCGCTGCGCTCGACGACTTGCGCAGCCATCCTGAAATTGAATACGTTCAGCTCAATCATGTTTTCACGGTGGAAAAAAATCCGGCGCCGGCAGCTCCGGAAATTCCGCCATTTGTTTCTCCATTCAATTTACCCGATGACTCGCTTTTTACGCTGCAATGGGCTTTGCAAACCATTCGCGCGCCTGAAGCCTGGGAAATAACCACGGGCGATCCGAATATTCTCATCGCCGTGATTGACACGGGAATTGATTTCAAACATCTGGATTTGCAAACCGGCGTATGGATTAATTCCGGAGAAGATCTCAACCGCAACGGCAAAGTGGAGGCCAACGAGATCAACCATAGCGATGATGACGGCAATGGTTTTGTCGACGACATTCGCGGCTGGGATTTTACCGATGCGCCGAGTTTTCCGGATGGCGGCGATTATTTGAATCGCGACAACGATGCGACCGATGAGCAGGGCCATGGCACGGCGGTAATCGGCATTATTGCCGCCACCGCCAACAATCGCCTCGGCATCGCCGGGCTCGCGCCTGGATGTCGCGTCATGGTTTTGCGCGCCGGCACGAGTCAGGGCCTGCTTGAAGAAGACGACGTGGCTTCAGCAATCATTTATGCCGTGATGAATGGCGCGCGAATCATCAACATGAGTTTCGGCGACGTCGTGGTTTCTCCGATGCTGCGCGAGGTGATTCGTTTTGCGCATGGGCGCGGCGCCGTGCTGGTGGCATCCGCCGGAAATTCCGCCAGCGACTCGCCGCATTATCCCTCGGGTTTTGCTGAGTCCATTTCGGTCGGGGCGACGAACCGGAATGATCAATTGGCGGGCTTCTCCAATTATGGCGCCACTATCGACGTCGTTGCTCCCGGTCTCGAGATTTGGACGACGGCGCTCGGCGGCAAGTACGGTTTATTTGCCGGCACCTCCGCTTCCGCGCCGTTTGTCTCGGCAGTGGCCGGCCTGCTCCTGTCGCGATTGCCCGATTGGAACAATGAAATGGTTCGTGCGGCGCTCGCCAATAGCGCCGGCGATCTGGGTGAGCCGGGCTGGGATCGTTTTTACGCCGCCGGTCGCATCGATGCCGCCGCCGCGTTGCGAATCGAACAGCTCACCCGCGCTGAAATTCACGCACCGGCAATGGATGCCGGATTCGCCGGCGGCAATCTGATTATTCGCGGCACCGTGCTCGGCGCGTTTGTCGGCAGCTACGAGCTGGCGTATGGCATTGGCGACGATCCCAACGAGTGGACGCGGATCAGTCGCTCTGAAAATCGCCAGGTCATCGGCGATTCACTCGGCCTTTGGCCGTTGGCGAATTTGCCCGATACCAGTTACACATTGCGATTAACCGTCGAGCAACAAAATAATCGCGCCGTTGAAGATAAAATTCGCGTCTTTCTCGATCAAACGCCGCCGCGCTTCGGCAAAATCAAAATGACGCCGATGATCGACGGCAACCTTCACAGCGTCCTGATCGAATTTACCACCGACGATCTTTGCCAGACGATACTTTGGTGGCAGCACAAAGGCAGCGCGAGTTATTCAGCCCTCCCATTAAATTATTTGACAAAAACACATCGGATTAATTTCTCACAACAACTGGCGGCTGGCGCCATCGAATTTTTTCTTGAAGCCGCTAATCGCGCCGGATTGAAAAGCAACGATAACGATAACGGGCAAAATTATCTTCTCAATTTAAATGCGCCGCCAGTCAATGCCGCGCCGTTTGTGGAAATTACATTCAGAGATGCCGGCCAATCGCCTGATTCACTTTTGACATTGCCGGCGGGCTGGCTTTTATTTCGCTCCAGTGATTTCAACCGCAATGGCCGCGGCGAACTCATTCTTTCGATCTACGGCAAAGACGGCGGCGTCGGCCCGTTGGCGATATTCGAACGCGAGACCTCTGGTTTCACCAAAAGATTTGCAACCACGGCTTTCGGCATTCCGCGCGACCTCGGAGACGGTGATAACGACGGCCGCGCTGAAATTCTCGGCGGCATCGGGCCAAACAGTTTTATTTATGAAGCGACGACGCCCAACGCTTTTCCGAACATCCTGGTCTGGTCCGACACGAATGATTTCTGGGCCAGCCGGTACGCCGATCTCGACGATGACGGCCGGCAGGAAATCATCGGCCGTCGCGGCGAGTGCTTCGAGCTCCTGGAAAATATTCGCGGCCATCAATTCCAGTTCGTCGATTCGCTGCGAAATTTTACGCCGGGCTCCAACCTCACCGGCGTGCCGCACAGCGAGATTGGCGATTTTGACGGCGACGGCCGCCAAGAAATCCTTCTGGGCGACTACGACGGCGATTTGTATATTTATGAAACGGCCGGCAACAATCGTCTGGTTGCGACGTGGAGCGACAACTTGCCGCTGATCGACAGCATCGATTTCATTCGCGCCGGCGATTTTGACGGGGATGGCCGAATGGATTTTGCCGCCGGTTGTCACTCCGATCCCGAATTGAATGCCGAGCATGAATTCGACGGCCGCCACTGGTTGTTTCGCATTTATCGCGCGGCGGGTGACAATCTGTATCAGCCGATCTGGGAACAGGCGTTCTTCGGTTTTCAAGCACCGAAGGATTTCGATGCCGGCATCGGCGCCGGCGATATTGATCACGACGGCCGCGACGAGCTTTTTCTCAATCTCTTTCCCGACGCCTATGTGGTGAAAATTGAAAATGGACAAGGCCAGGTGATCTGGCATCATCAGCCGGCGCGCAGCAACACGACGGTTGTGGCAAATTTGGATGGCGCGGCGCCGGCGGAATTTTATTTTTCCGACGGCCAAATCTTGCGCGTATTTCAACGGCCCGGCCCGCAGACCGGCGCTCCGGCTCCGAGCGAGATTGAAGCGCGTCCGCTGGATGCAACGCGCGTCCGGTTGAATTGGCGGCCGGTTGCCGGCGGGCAAACGTACGCCATTTATCGCGGCCTCGGCGAAGCGCCGCTGCAATTATTAGCCACGCAAACGGAAACGATTTTTCTTGATTCGTTGCTGATCACCGAACAACTTTATCGCTACGCCGTGGCGTCATTCGATGCGCAGCAGCAAATCGGCCCACGCTCCGGTGAAGTCAGCGCGCGGCCTTCCAAACCGCCGTTGGTGATTGGCGCGCATTTTTTTGCGCCGCATCACGTTGCCGTGCAGTTCAGCGAGCCGATGCACGAATCTATTCGACAGCCCGTCTGGTTTAATTTAAGCAGGATCGCGTCGAATCAAATCAAGCAACCGGAGAGCGTGACGCTCAGTCGATCCGGCAGTGAAGTTATTTTAGCTTTTCCACAAATTACTTTTCTGCCCGGCTCGTATCAACTGCAAGTGAACGGCGCCGCGGATGCGGATCGCGTGCCGATTGACATGACAAAAAATCGCGCCGCTTTCGCAATTGAAAAAGAGCCGCCGCGATTTTATGTCGTCTCGGCAAAAC
>Ga0247727_10018674_pt1 | contig 10866 bp, 11 predicted proteins | sample WisWelCaveWW1625_FD_202498 | JGI IMG/M metagenome (GOLD analysis project Ga0247727, IMG submission 202498) | Biofilm microbial communities from Wishing Well Cave, Virginia, United States - WW16-25 | ecosystem: Environmental > Aquatic > Deep subsurface > Groundwater > Cave microbial mat | place...
GATCACGGCTTCGCGCCAGCACGTAGAGTTCCTTTTCCTCGGTCAGAAGTTTGACCTCCACCCCGGGGCGAACCTTTTGCCAGGGAAGAGCCAACAACGCTGCCTCCAACCGGCTCAAACGACCTTTCGGCGTTCCCACCAGATAATGAATAGGCGGATCACTCTGCTGTATTTCGGTGAGCACTTCCTCGGTGGGAATGCCACGATCCATGTGTTACGTGCCGCACTGGCGCCGTAATTTTGTGCCGTATTGTGTCGAATTGGAGCCGTAGAATCAATCATTGAGGCGGCCTCAATGAGGGCAATCTGCCGTGTCGTCCGTGCCGTAGCCGCCTTTTCAAAGGTCCCTTTTCCTGAGTGCGCCCCGTGCCCCCCGTGATGGAGCTTTCCTTGCGCGAGGAGATCGCATAATACCCTCCCCTTTTGCCGGAGAGGCCAAGGGATTCATGCGCTCCACGACCGTTTATGTTGTCGATGCCGCGGAATTTGACTGCCATCGGAAGCGCCTGAAGCTTCGCCCGTGTCCTCATTGTCGTGCCGTCGGCTTTCTCATTTGCCATGGTTACCTTCGCGGGTACGGAGAGCATTGCAGTGAGAAGATCCAACGGGGATGGCGGATGTTTTGCAGCAATCGGGGGCGCCGATCCGGCTGTGGACGGACCTATGCGGTTTTAATTTCCATCCGCCTCTATCATCGGAGAGTCGGCGCCGAGCGTCTGTGGAAATTTCTTCAAGCAATTCTCGGTGGGGCCAGCCGGCAATCGGCCTGGGAAAAAGTGTCGGCGCCATTCTGCATGGAAACCGGCTACAAACTCTGGGGGAGTTTTATTCGCAATCAATCTCACCTCCGTTCCTTTTTGCATCGACGGGCGAAGCCGGTGGCTCTGGAGAGAATCGTCGTGCCGGCGCTCCAGTTGATCGCACACCTGAAAGCCGCCTTCCCGGGCTCATCCTGTCCGGCGGCCTCATTCCAGAACACGCTGCAACAGGCATTTCTGGTCCGGTAGGGAGTTTTGGGATTTCGGCCGAGTTGTCACCGCATCCTCGGAATCAAGTTCCGTCCCAATCGGGCAACAACACGGCATTCCATGCATCTGTTCCGGCTGCCTTGGCGTAATTTCCGTCGTCATCAGCCCACCAATCAAAGGAGAATCCATGAAAAACGCCTCAACTTATCTGAAAATGCGGGTCCTGGGCGCCGTCGATCTGGCGCCGGGTCGAACCAAGCAAGAACGGCTCCAGCATGTGGCCGGGATGACTTTTGTGGATGAAGACGGGATTCCCCGTCGTTTCACCTGGCGCAGCATTCAGACCTGGCTTTGGTCTTATACGAACCGGGGTGTCCTGGCGTTGGAAAACAAGGCCCGGTCCGACAAGGGCAAACGCCGCAAGGTTTTTCCGGAACAACTCCAGGAGGCCATCGAACAGGTCTTGCCGACCTTTCGCGATAAACATCCCAAGAAATCTCAAATCTACCGCGCTTGCATTGAACGCGGACTCCTTCGTCGGGAAAACGTGGCCCGCACCACCTTTTCCAGAATCGTCAATGAACTGGAGCTTTTCCAACCCGGCTCGGAGACGCGGAACAAACGCCGTCAGGCTTTTGCCAAGCAGTTCGCCAACCAGATGTGGCAGGTCGATACCCTTTTCGGCCCCTGTATCAAAAACGGACCCTCTTCCATCCAGACCAAACTCATCGCCTTCATCGACGACGCCTCCCGCGTCGTCTGTCATGGGGAGTTTTTCCTCCAGGAATCCTCCGACACCTTTCTCAAAGCCTTTCAATCCGCCCTTTACAAACGAGGCGTGCCAGAACAGCTCTATGCGGACAATGGTTCCATCTATACCTGCAAGGAAATCGTTCTGGTCTGCGCCCGCGTGGGCATCATCCTCTGCCATGCCCCTTTGAGCGACGGCGCCGCCAAGGGGAAAATCGAACGATTTTTCAGAACCGTTCGGGAGGATTTCCTCTCCCGCCAACTGGATCTCTCCTCCCTGGAGGCGCTCAATCGCCAGTTCATCGCCTGGGTCGAGGACGAGTACAACGCACGGATTCACTCCACCCTGCAAATGCGCCCCATCGACCGTTTCGGTCTGGACCTCAAGCGCATCCGTTTCCTACCGGTCTGCGAGGCCAACGACGAAATCTTCTTCATTGAAGAATCCCGCCAGGTCAAGGCCGACAATACATTCTCGCTGAAAAATATCCGCTTCGAAGCCCCCGCCGATCTCCACCTCCGGGAAATCAAGGTCCGTTTTGACCGCAATAACTTCGGCTCCGACCAGGTTGTCGTTTACTACAAGGGCCAACGCATCGGACGGGCCAGACCCGTCGATCTCATCGCCAATGACCGCCATCCGAACCTTTCCAACAAACCTCAATCCTGAAAGGAAAAAACCACCATGATCCGATCTTATTTCGGCATCGCCAAAAATCCGTTCGCACAGGAACCCATTGCTCTCCTGCCTCATCAACAAACCCTTCTGGACACCCTGCGGGTCCACTGCCAGCAAGGCGGACTCTGCCTGATCCTCGGCGAACCCGGCACCGGTAAAACCGCGGTGAAAGAAGCCTTGAAAAACTTCGACCCCAAACGGCTGATCACTCCCACCGTTTCCAGAACCCTGCACACTTACTTCCATACCCTGCGGATCCTCTGCCAGGCCTTCCAGCTCGATGTCGATGGCGGCGCTTTCGCCTGCGAAAAACGCCTCATCGAAGAAGCCTTCAAACTCAATCAACTCGGCAAAATGCTCGCCCCGGTCATCGACGACGCCCACCTCATGGAAATTCACTGCCTGCGAAAAATCCGTCTCCTCTTCGAGGATTTCCCCAAAAACCACAACCTCATCCTCATCGGCCAGCCCACCCTGCTGACCAACATCAATCTCTCCACCAACGAGGACATCAAATCCCGCATCACCTTCTCCATCATCATGCCCAAAATCGCCCCGGATGACATGGAGGCCTTCATCCTCGCCGAGTTCGACAAGGCCGGCCTCGGCCATAACACCCTCACCCCGGAAGCCCTCGCCCTCATCGTCCGTTCCGCCGAGGGCATCATCCGCCGCGCCAGAAACCTCTGCATCGCCTGCCTCCTGGAAGCCATCCGCGATCACACCAAAACCATTGACCTCAAGCAGGTCAACCATGTCCTCATCCAACCCCACTGGAGAAATCACCATGACCTGGACCAAATCGGATATTCGCAAAGCCAGAAAAATTGAACTGGCGCCGCTGCTCATTCACCGCGGCTATCGCCTCCAGCCGTTGCAAAACGGCGATTATGGAATCCTGCCCGATCCGCACGATGTTCGCCTTTCGGGCCTACGCGTAAAACAATCCTTTTGGATTTGGACCGAGGAAAATCTGGCCGGTAACACCATTGACTTCTTCGTCAAAGTCGAAGGCAAATCATTCCATCAAGCCATGAAGATCATAACCCACGCACCCCATTACGATGCCGGAGAGCCCAATCCCCTCCAAACAACGGCCACAACGCGGCCAACCCCTTAAAACCCTACGAGGACAATTCGGTAAAAATTACGATCAGAATTCGGCCAGTAACAACCAGTTCACGAGGAGAGAATTTCTTCAGATAGATTGTTGTATGCAAAAGAAGTAAAAACTGGAAAAACATCCTTCTTCAGGTTCTTCTCTAGTCCGTTCCAATGCATAAGATAAAAGTCCTTGACTTGTAACTTCGAGATTATTCTAAAAAGCCACCATTGTTTCCCGCTAATTTTTATTAGGGATTGAACATACCAGTATCCGTTTTCTTCATCTTTGGACACCTTGTCGACAACCGCAGAACATTCTTCAAATCGCGGTGAAACGCATTCTTCTATGAATCTCTTGGCATGTGAAATCAGCTCTTGCTCTAAGCTCAGCAAAAACTTATGAGTCTTTTCTAAGGGGTATCGTTTTATCAAAACTGCGCCTCCGACGGTAGGAATATGGACTTCAAATGTTGTACCCTCTTCGGTAATTTGATGCCGCGTGCTTTCCGGAACATACAACGAAAATTCACCCTTAAACGTTAAGCTTATATTTTTTTCCATTTATTCACCTGATGCCGGTTTATCCGGAATTAAATCCTCGCCCTTTCCAACCTCAACAATGCCTTTTGCAGTACCAACAAAGGGAACTGCGTCTACACCCGAGTTTAGAAGGCCCCCACTCCAACCTTTGGCTTTCACGTCACCTGCTACGCCAAAAACAGTTACTACTGTTCCAATCACGGGAATTTTCTTAGCGGCCCAACGTATTCCCTTCTTTTTCACAAAAGCATATGATTTTGTACATCGATCATAAGTCCAGGCCCATAGGTTGCCCTGCACGTTTTTCTTTCCACTTGCCAGCCCTGTAGCAGCATCCATTTGCTTTTCAAGCTGCTTGTCCATTAACTTGACCTTACTAGGAATCTCAAACTGACCCGCAGGTTTTAGTTCGTTTACCTCAACCGTCATTTTTGTTTCCTTAAATCGGTCTGTAATTACTGAGGATCGATCTTCACCTAGTCGTTTGCCTGGACCAAACTGCCTATGCGCCTCTTTCCCTGAAGCTGTGTATTCATTTTCCCCAGGTTCTAGTCCTAAGGAATCAGCCCAGTTGATGGGGTCGTTATCGCAGTACGCATAAGGATTCATTCCACCGAACACTTCCCCAATCGGATCCCTACTTAGCCAATCTCTCCGACCCGACGCGGTTTTGTAGCCGCATCCTATCCAACCCGTTGCGATTCCGCGCCTTCGGCGGCGACACCGGATATTCTGACCCGATAGCCCTCCCGAAAAACGCCGGACGCGGTTTTTCAGGGGAGAGGTCGTTCGACCCGGCTCGCAACAAGTCGCCTTGGTTGCCGAGGGATCGGCAGACCCGTATGGCGAGGAGAGAAGCGGCCCGTTTCGAGCGACGTCGAGGGGCTGGCAGTCGAGAAGCATGTCAGGACTCTACCCGTTTTTAGCCGCAGAACAAGATCAACCCAGGCGCGGCTTCCAGTAGCCAGGCCGGCGTTTCATCTGCATGACGGCAACGATCCAGACGTGATCCGGTTTGTCCAGGTAGATGAGCGCATAAGGGAAGTTGCCGCTAAAATGACGGCGGGCGGGCGGATCGAATTTTCGAAAGCGACGCGGATCGGCGCACACCTCTCGGATCAGCCGTTCGATCTCGCGGTAAAACCGCGCGCCCAATTCGGAATTGATTTCGGCATAGTAGCGGCCGGCGTCATCAAATTCATCGAGGGCTTCCGGGTGAAAGCGCTCATTCACAAACCGACCGTTTTGCGAACCCGGGCCAGACCTTCTTCGACCGGAACCCCTTGAACCGCGCCAGTTTCGATTTCGGCAATCCGCCCCTTGATTTCCGCTTTCCAAGCGGCATCCACGCCCGGCTCAATTCCACCGTGCCGGGCCAGCATGATGCGGTCCACCAGTTCGGCCACGACATCCGGCGGCAGTTGGGCGGTTTCTTCGACGATTTCATCCAGAGTGATTGGCATGCCCCTAACCTACGACTTTTCTGGTTTGGATTCAACCTCTCCGATGAACCATTCCGCGCGCCCGGCGGGATGACACCGGGCATGAACCTCTTGAAGCTGTTTGATGCTCACCTCGGTGTAGATCGCCGTGGTCTCGAGCTTTTCATGTCCAAGCAACTGTTGGATGTAGCGGATATCGGCGCCTCCCTCCAACATGTGCGTGGCGCAGGTGTGACGCAGCAAGTGACAGCTTCCACCCACACCGATCTTCTCCATCCAGGCGGCCACCCTCCGGCTCAAGACATCGGCGTTGAACGCTTCGCCGTAGCCCGTCAGGAACAACGCCTGGGTCCGGGTGTCGAGGCAGAGCCGGGGTCGGACTTCCCGGAGGTAACGCTCGATCCATTGAGCGGCGCGCTGTCCCACAGGAACCACCCGATCCTTCTTCCCCTTGCCGTGGCGGACGGTGATCGTCCGCCGTTCGGGGTTCACATCCCCAAGCTCCAAGTGGCAAAGCTCGCTGCGGCGCAAGCCGCTGGAATAAAGCGTCTCCAGCATCGTCCGATCCCGAACGCCGAGCGGATCGCTCACGTCCGGAACCTTCAGCAACGCCTCGATTTGCGTCAGGCTCATCGCCGCGCCGGGCAATCGCTTTTCCATGCGCGGCATCTCCAGCTCTCCGGCCGGATTGTGCAGGATGACATTCTGCCGCGTCAGCCACCGGAACCAGTCCTTGAGCGCGCCCAGACGCGAACGTTGCGTGCTCCAGCCAAGTCGTTTGCCGTTGGACCGGGTGTAACGCCACAGCCAGCGCTGATAACTCTCCAGGATGGGACGGGTGATTTCCGAAGCGCGCTTGAGATCGCGTTCCGCCGCCCAGGCGAGGAAGTTTTTCATGGCGTCGCGCCGTCCCTCGATGGTTTCGGGCGAGTAGTTGCGGCTGCCAAGCGCCTCGAGATAGGCGTCATGCCACACAGCCAGACTGTCGGGCGCGGTGCGGTCGAAGGTTTCCGGTCGCCGCTCCCGGCCGCCGCGCTCTCCCTTCGCGCGCGCGGCGAGGATCGCCACCGCCGCAAAGCCTTTCCGGCCGCTCATACGCCTACAACTACCGGAACCGACGCGGCTCCAGATGTGCAAACCGGAAAGGTGGAAAGGTTGATGGAAGTCGTTGCCTGCGAAGCGTCCGAACCTTTCCATCCGTTTTGGCAAGGGGAGGTCAAGCCCCCCTCCAAACCCGTCAAGGTCTCCGTTGTAGATTGAGATTCCCGCAGGTGTCTCACATCCAAAAGCCCGATATGAACCGCCCCTTCCGATTCGTCGGCGCCGATCAACAACTCGTAGCGCAGCATTTCGCCCATGCGCCCGAAGCGCGCCGCGAGGTATTCCATCTCCTGCAGCCGGTCCAGGTGTCGCTTGATCTGGCTGTAGCTCCAGCCAGTGACCGCGCAAAGTTCACGGCGGTTAAAGAAGGCCAGCCGCTGTTCGATCCGCCGCGCTTGCATCCGCCCGCGCACCAGTTCCTGAATGCAACGCAGCAGGCGCCTCGTCTGCGGCGGCAGCTCGTCGAGACAACGACCCAGCAATTCCGGGGCAAGTTGATTGGCCAACTCGATATCCTCCAGTTTCACCCGGATGAATCTCCCTCCGTCGGCGTCCGTCTCGATGGGTCGCTGATGCTGGCCCAACAGCGCGATCGACTCGATCAGGCTCAGATACTTGTCGTTGTCGCGTCGCGTCCGGGTCCGCTCGCTGGTAAACGTCAGCCGGTCGGCCCACGGATTAACCACGTCCAGCGGCTCGATCAACCGTTGCGCGTTGCGCATGAGTTTCAAGAGCTTTTCCCGTTGCTTGCGCCGCCGCAGCCCTTCCAGCGTCCGCGCCTGCCGCTGCAGCGCGTGAATCCGCTCGGTCTGTTCCCGGCTCTCGTCCACCGTCAGCGTGAGACACCGGTTCTGTAATTCCTCGTCGATCTCCACCGCCGTCGTCGTCAGGAAAATCATCACCGGCCCCTTGACGCGGTACTCGTGTGTCACCATCCGGCCCGTTTGTGGGTCTTTCCCGGTCGAGGCAATGCTCAATTCGCCCTCGGACTGTAAAAGCTTCAAGGCATAGCTCGCCTTCTCGGCGCCTTCCTCCTCGACGATCGCCAGGATCTTGTGCCGCAGATTGCTCTCCCCAAGATAGTAAAGGCTTTGACCTGTCATCGCCGAGTATTTGACGCGCTCCTCCTCCGGAAACATCGCCAACACCGCCTCCATGAGTGCGCTCTTGCCTGCCGCGCTCGTGCTCTGCACGATCACCGCCAGCGGCCGCTCAAGTTTACGCGACGTGCAGGCCAGGTACGATGCCAGACGATTCTTTTCCTCGCCGACCAACCCACACGTTTCAAACGTTTGTCCGATGGCCTCAATCAGGTCCGGGCGTTTCAGGAACGCCAGGGCTTCCTCGCGTTCTTCCGGCGTAAGCGTGACTTTCGGCGCGGCGGTCTCCTTCGGCCGGGCCAGTTCGGCTTGGGCCTGCTCTGCTGCAAGCAAGAGCTTCGCCAGATCGCGGCGAAGCAGTTCAACGGGCAACGCAGTTTCCTCCGCAGCTCGCTCGATGAACCGCCGCCGATCGGCGTCCCGGCAAAGATCCACCTGATCCAGATGGAAGCGGTCTGCGACCGCTGGTTGAGAGTTGAAAGTCGAAGGTTGAAAGCCAGGGCAAACACGCAAGCGCAGCGTGACTTTGAGGCTGTCGCTGCCGTTGGCTTTCTCCAGGCCGGTGACGCGATACTCGCGCCCGTCCAATTCCAAAAACCATGCCTCCCCGCGCGGCTCCAACACCGGCGCGCCGGGAACCATCGTAGCCGCCACGATCGGCGGCGAAATATTCTCCACCGATGGCGTCGGCGTTGCAGGCAAAGAGTCTGCCTCGATTTCTTTTTCAGCCGCCTCCGGGACCGGAGCGGCTAACGAAGCAGCTACTAAAGAAGAAGCGCCCGCGCGCTCGCCTGTGTCTGAAGACTTCGGCGAGGCAAGCATGTCCGGGGAGACGGCGGGCAATGATGCGACGGCTTCCGCCTTCGGCGCTGCCGGCGGCCGGCCTGTTCCAAACCAGGTCGCCGCGTTGATAATCAACGCCAGCGATTTGTCGGCGGGCGTGACCTTCCTCGCATACTCGTTGGCATCCATCCCCCAGGGAAACTTGATACGCCAAACCTCGATGCCGTGAGAGCGCAGTTTCTCCGCGTCACGTTTCGCCGCGCGTTCTCCGGCCTCGTCCGCATCGTAAGCCAGGCGCACCCGTCGAACTTTCCTGCGTAAAATCGCCTGCCAAAGCTCGTCGGTAAACCCCTCCGTCCCGAAGATGCACGTCACGTTCCGAAAACCAGCCGCCCAAAACGTCAACGCATCCAGCGCCGCTTCGCACAGAACGATCTCTTCCGACTTCAACGCATCGGGATTGAATAACCCCTGATGCGGCCCGGGTGGATAAAGATGTGTAAATCCATTCTGGGGCGCCGTCCGCCGACCGTAAAAGCTGACCACCTTGCCCACCTCATCCCGAAGTGGCGCCACCACGCACCCATTGAAGTGTTCCCGCCCCGTCGAACGCCAAACCCCCAACTGCTCCAGTCTCGAGCGCAAAAGCTCTCCTTCATGACGATTGCTGTCCGGAAGCCGCAACCCCAACGTCCGATCCGCAAAACCAATCTGAAAATGCTCGATCATCTCCACGTGATCCAAACCGCGAGAAGCCAGGTAAGCCCGTGCCTGCGGCATCTCCTTGAGCCGCTGGTGATAGTAGGCCGCCACCTGCCCCAGGAGCGTCGCATCATCCGCCTGCGGGTCCAGCGGACACGCCAAGCGCGGCACCGACGAGCGGGAACTCAGTTGCCGATGCGACTGGAACGCCGCCGCCCCGCCGTGATTGAGAAGCTCGAAGGCATGACGGAACGAAACCGTATCATGCCTGGCCACAAACTGAATGGCGTTGCCGGCCGCCCCGCACATCATGCAGTGAAACAGCCCCTTGCCCGGCGTGACGATGAAGTTGGCCTTGCTCTTGTCATCATGGAACGGGCACAGCCCGATCCAATCCTTGCTGCCGTGCGCCTTCATCTCGATGCCACGGCTGCGCACCAGGGCCAGCAGGTCCGTCTCGCGCTTCACCCGCTCGATCTCTGTTTCCGGAATCATCCGGATTTGATGATCCGACTTTGGTTTTTGCGACTCGTTCGGCTCGCTCATGGAATCTCCTTGTCGTTGATCCGCTTTGGCGGATTGAACCGAACCCCGTTTCGTGGTAGCGTAACCACAAATAACGAGAACTCCGGTTCTTGTTGTTCAGGCCGGCAGCCGCGATCCGCTAAGATTTGGGCTGCCGGCCGCTGTTTTTTAAGGGGCCGTCAAGCTCGTTTTTAATGATTTTGACATGTGGAAGATATGCTGTTAATGGTAGTAACGATGCAAGCATTTTCAGTAACTTTTTTTGGCAACTCGTATGATGGAGCCGTGCAAACAGGCAGACCATCAAGCCATCCACGAACACCATTTGGCGAACGACTCCACGCAGCCCGTGAAGCCCTGGGACTGTCCCAAGCTCAAGTTGCCGAGAAGCTTGGGATCACTCAAAAAGCTTATGCTGTTTGGGAACGCTACTCCGTTGCGCTCCGCCCGGAACAAATTGAAAAAGTCGCCGAGGTTTTGAACGTGTCGGTTGAACGCCTTTTTAGCAAGCAGGTGTCCAGATCGCGGGGTGGCCCGGTGGGACGAGCTCGCCGTGTCTTTGAAAAAGTCAGCAACTTATCCCGTCACCGCCAACAGCGCATTATCAGCTTGGTTGAGGATTTGCTGACGGTCGAACACAGCAACGGCCACAAACAAGCCGCTTGATTTTCCACCTCAGCCGTTCCGTTGTTTTTTTGTGACGGGCAACGGCTGGAAGGGGTGTCGTCACAAAAAGGGGGAACTGTAATCTTTTTTGATTCGGGAGGATGATCGGGGGTGATGTCTCCTCGCTCATCAAAACGTGTCATATCGAATCGTAGAACGAAAAAATCTGGAGAATGGAATGGGGTCATCCCTTTTGCCCGGAAAACCCTGAATCCCGTCCCGCCCTGGTCGCTTCTGGCGTCGCTCCGACAGCTCCTCCGATCACCATCGGAGTAGCCTGGCGAACCTTTAAATCCAGGACAGCGGCCGTCCCTTTTTTACCGCCCTGGCCGCTGCTCGGAAAAAAGCCGCCCATGCGGTGGCACCCGCGCCACCTCAGACCATGGCGCGCTCTCCGAGCGCGTCATGGTCTGAGGCTTTTTCCTCGCGCTGCTTGTCCCGCCACCGCGGGACATCGGAGCCAGCCGGCCGGCGCGTTCCCGACAGGTCGGGACCGCGCGGAGCGG
>Ga0247727_10018675_pt1 | contig 10865 bp, 12 predicted proteins | sample WisWelCaveWW1625_FD_202498 | JGI IMG/M metagenome (GOLD analysis project Ga0247727, IMG submission 202498) | Biofilm microbial communities from Wishing Well Cave, Virginia, United States - WW16-25 | ecosystem: Environmental > Aquatic > Deep subsurface > Groundwater > Cave microbial mat | place...
ACTCCACGCGCCAACAAGCACCGGATACGCGGCAACGTCCCCCTGCAACAAAACCGTCGGCACCTTCGACACGTTGTACTGCTTCACCAACGACTTACCTTCCACAGACGACACGTCCACCGTCCGCTCAGACAACACGAACACGCCGAAATTCTGCACCAAGATGTCCTTATGCAGCGTCACCGGATAACACTCCAGGCACGACGAATCGTTCAGATAGACCAACTCCAGCTTCCCACGCACTTTTCCACCGGGCAATTCAACATACGGCGCGTTCACCTGTCGCCACACAAACGAGCCATCATCCTCGATAGTGCCGACCGTCTTGAACGGCTCCGTGATCTGCGAATACCACTTCGCCTCAGATGAGAACAAAACCGTCGGAACACGAGAGATGTTGAACTCACCGACAAGCGCTTTCCCCTCTGCGCTTTCCACACCCACCACGCGCTCCTTCGCGAACACCACACCCTGCTGCTTCAATTGCACGAGCACCGGCGACAAATCGTGGCACTCCACACACGACGCAGCAGACAAAATCGTCGCCTCGACGACACCCAAGACCTCCATCGACGACGCGTCAACGAACGGCGGCGGGACATCACGCGACACCAACGCAAGACCTTGCTTCGCAAAACCAGGCAACTCCAACTTCCCGATATCGCCCTCCAAGATCACCGCAGGCAACTTCGATATGTTATACTGCTCGATCAACCTGCCCGCCTCCAGAGACTCAGCATCCAGCGTTCGCTCCTCAGTAACATTGAACGCTGACTTCAAACCTGTCGACACCACCGACAGATTCGCGCAGACATCACACGACGGATCGATGAACGTCACCGACAATTTGGGCAGCGATGGAGCCTCAGGGATGATAGGAACCGGAGACTTGACCGACATCGCAAGATACAAACCGAAAATGACCGCCACCAACACCAACGACGCCAACGCCACATTCACGATATCCAAATCAACCGGCATCTTCCTCACGTGCTGGTGCGGAACGTGCCCTTGCGCAGCGTGACTGTGCTGTCCGTGCGCCGCCTTTGATTCATCCGCTTTCTTCCCCTCGTGTTCCATACCCCACCCCCAACGAAATAATTCATAGTTAATGTTTCATATTTAATGCCTTATATTTCCCGGCACCCAACTCTCAGCCATCATTCGACCTCATCAGTATCTGCATCCAGTCAAAACGGCCAACCGGTCGAAACCCTGCACGCCCGGATACCGCTCGCCATTGACCACCCACGTCGGCGTCTTCTGGATCCCATCCAATTCCGTGTGATCACGGTAGTCCACGAACTTGAACGACTTCCCGAACATATTCGCCTGCGCCTTCGTATAACTGCACCACTCGATCGCGCCATACATCACGGCGCCCTTCTCAGATAGGCATTTCGCGAATGCGTCGAAACCACCAGGAGCCAGCACAGAACGGGCGCCCAAGCCGATCACGACCAACAAACTGACGACGCCAAACGCGTACCACTTCCGCTTCCGAGAACGAGCAACGGCCTCGTGTTGGGCACGGACAGCTTCCGCCGCGTGCGTGTGCTCCTCAGCCCGCTGCTGCAACCGCTCGTGCCTCGACTGGTCCATAACGCTCACAACGCGAAAGCAGACTCCACATCAGCAGCCACGGCAGCCACACCGACATCAGCCGCAGGCGCGACACCGCAACCGCCACCGATCGGACCCGACGGCAACGGCGGACTCGACGCCTGACCGGTCGTGCAACCGGCGACGAACACCAAGCCGACGAGCAACAGCCCAAACATCAACGCTTTCAAAGCTTTCATCTCAGCACCCCCCTACCATAGATGGCAGGTTCTGTATATTCGACGGCAAGCTCGGACTACCGCCTGACGGCGCGCCAGACGCGACCGGCACCGAGACACGGCTCCCACCCGACAACGCGCCAGACGCGACCTTCTCCTTCAACGCGGACAGCTGGAACGCCTGCACGACAGAAATCACAAGCAGCAATCCCAGCACCACCGCAACAATCACATTCTTGTCCATTGTTTCACCTCAAGGTTCGATATCCATATTGTGGCCGAGACAGGTAGCCTATGACCGGCAGCCATTAGCATCCCCCGACCAAATTCAGTGCGCTGAAAAGGTCGTAGGTTGCCACTCAGCAACCTCCGACCATACTCGACTTCGCTACGCTCGTCGAGAGGGTCTGAGGATGCATCTAGCATCCTCCGACCATACCTGGCAGATTCGCCAGCGCAGACGTATCGCCGCCCGCCACCGTCATCCCCAACCCGATCATATCCTTCGGGAACCACAACGCCTTCCACTTCATCGCCTCACGCAAAATCTCGCCATCCGCATACTCCGTGTTCTTCATCAACCACAACGTCAACGCCTGGATCGCGGGATTGTGCGAACAGCCACACCTCAAATTGCCCGACCCATCCACGCCGACCGGACCGATGCCACAACAAAACTCGCAACTGATGCCGACCGGCTGCGTGACAAGGTCCAAATACCGCTGCCACAACGAGGCATCCTGCTGCACCTCCGCCTTGATCTGCGGATATACCTGACGATGCAACCTATTCAACGAGTTCACCGGATCATCGAAACTCACACCCAACGCCTCGCCATAATCCGGCGTGCCAGTGGGGATCATCACGCGGATAGCATCGTCTATCGTCTTGATCTCCTCGACCGGGAAAACAGCCGCGACGGCGTGGCCCGTGCTCCTGATGCCAGAGAGATCGAGCGATTTGAGATCCTTCCCGCCTGCCGAGCCAGTGAACGAGGAGCCGCCCGCGGCCTTCACGACCGAACCACCAGCCGTCATCGACCAGACCTGATACTGATTGAACAACATCAACGCGGCGACCACCGCGATCAGCAACGTGACCAATGTCTGCGCCGGAACAGTCTTCTTCTCGTGATGCATCATACCATCTCCCCCTTCAGGGAACCGCTCCGTCCACCCAATATAAACTTTACGGCAACGAAGCGTTACAAGTGTTGTAAAGAACCTCATAATATAAAGCTTCCGCATCCGACGTGCTGGAACCTTTACATCATCCGTAAACTATTTAAGCTCGCGAAGCCACGACCGTCCTGATGAAAGCGATCGCCACCAGCGTCGAGAGCGTGCTGAGCCCGCTCGAGAACGACGTGCTCAAAATCCTCTGGCCCGACAAGAGCCTCAAAGTCCGGGACATCCACGTCAAGCTCGCGAAAAAACGCGACGTCGCGCTCAGCTCAGTAGCCGTCATCCTGGATAGACTCCACGACAAACACATCGTCACCCGCAATGCCGAGACCGGGCGCGGCGGCATCCGCTACATCTACACCCCCCGGCACGACAAACAAGGCTTCGAGAAAAGCATCGTCGAAGTCACCGTCAACAAACTCATCCAGCAATTCGGGCCGACAGCAGTCACGTACTTCAACGAGAGGTTCGGCCGATGATCGAGCATCTCTCCGTCTATATTTCGGACTTCTTCTCGAAGCCGGCGTACGTGTTGCTGACGCTTCTTTCGCTCACGCTCGCCATCATCTCCTTTGTCCAAGCGCGGCAAAACAAGTTCAGCATCGGAACGCGGCTCTTCCTCCTCTACGCGCACCTCGCATTCATAATCACACCGTTCGCGTTGCTGTCTTACTCCGTCGGCTGTTCCGTGCCAGCATATGATTGCAGCGCGAAATCACTCATCTATTCCATCCCCATCCTGCTCGGCGGCATCATCGCCGTAGCCAGCGTCTTCGGATTCGTCGCAGGACCACGACTGTATGCGCGGGCGTTAGGAGCACAGATCTGGAATGGCACCCCGTCACTCCGCGGCACACTCTCGAGACACGGCAGCCCACGCATCAAACTCCACACGCTAAACACGGCAAAACCCCTCGCGTTCAGCTACGGCAACCGCATCTTCCTCAGCATCGGCATGATCGAACTGCTGACGGCAAAAGAACTCGAAGCAGTCGTGCTCCACGAACTCGGACACGTCAGCCACCGCAGCAGCTGGCTCAAAGCAGGACGCCTTGTGGCCAAGTTCGCAAGCCCATTGGCGCACTTCTCAAACTGGAACGAGACCCTGAGCGCGGAAGAACGATACGCGGACGCATATGCTGTTTCTGTTCAAAAGACGGCAAGATATATCGAGAACGCGAGAGAGAAAGTCGAAGCGTTCTGAGAAGACAGTAGTTCACGTCGCACGTCATCAGTCACATATTACACATCGCACCGATGAAGAACCGTCCTTTTATCATCTCCAAATTCATCGTCCGCTGCTGCGCGACTTGAAACGAACGCGTTTGCGCGAATCCAAACTGCCGCGATGCATGACCTGTGCAGTCGTACGTCGCCCTTAGCCGTTGGTCAGTAGCCGTTAGCAACGGATGACGACGGACGAGGCACGGTGACGGACGACGGCGTATAAGGAGTTGGTATGAATGGACTATCCTACGAAAGGCGCTGACGATTCCACGACCGATGCGAACGCTCCGACCGCCGAATATTTATATACGCTCAGACCGCGAGCAGACTTGATGAAACTCAACGAACTCATCCGCGCATTCGCATTGCAAAACGCCCTCAAGTACGGCGGCAAAGCGAACCCCGGCGCAGTAATCGGGAAAGTGCTCTCTGAACACGCCGAACTCAAAGACAAGATCAAAGAACTCGCAAAAGACGTCGCAGCCGTCATCAAAGATATCAGCAAACTCAAACCAGACCAACAACTCGCGGAACTGCAGCAGTTGGCACCAGAACTGCTCGAAGAGAAGAAAAAAGAAGAGAAACGAGAACTGCCCGACCTCGAGAACGTGCACGGCGCCGTCAAGACCGCATTCCCACCTGAACCCTCCGGCTCCTGTCACCTCGGCCACATCAAAGGCTGCCTCATCAACTACCTCTACGCCAAAAAATACGGCGGCACCTTCGTGTTGCGCTGGGAAGACACCAATCCCGAACTCGCGAGCAAGGAATTCGTCGACGAGATAACCGCCGGATTCAAGTGGATCGGACTCTCTTGGGACGAAGAGATCTTCATCAGCGATACCATGCCTCTCCTCCACAAACACTGCGAAAAGCTCCTCCACAGCGGACACTTCTACGCGTGCACGTGCGAAAAGGAAGCCATCTCCCAGAGCCGGATGGACGGCAAAGACTGCACGTGCCGCAAGCGATCGATAACCGAGAACCTCACGCTCTGGAACGAGATGAAAGCAGGCAAACACGACAAAGGCGACCTCATCATCCGCTACAAAAACGATATGGCCCATCAGAACACCGTGATGCGCGATCCGACGATGTTCCGCGTGGTCAAAGCGAACCATTGGAGACAGGGAACGAAATACTCAGCCTGGCCCAGCTATGACTTCGCCGCCGCATTCTCCGACGGAGCCGAGGGCATCACCCACCGCATCCGCAGCAAAGAATTCGAATTACGAGCCGAACTCCAAACCACGCTCCAACACTTGATGGGATACAAACAGACCACCATCACCGAACAAGCACGCTTCAACCTCGTCGGGGTCGAATCCAGCAAACGCAAGATACGCGAGGCCATCAATGAAGGACGCCTCTCCGGATGGGACGATCCACGATTAAGCACGATCGCCGCATTAAGACGACGAGGATTCCAACCCGACGCGATCAAGACGTTTTTGTTCAACCTCGGCATCACCAAACACGAAAGCACGTTGACCTGGGATAGCATCGAAGCAGAAAACCGCAAAGTCATCGACACGATCGCCAACCGCTATTTCTTCATCAAAGACCCGATCAAGGTCGCCATCGACGGCGCACCAGCATACGTCGCGACGCTACACCGCCACCCGGCACACCCTGAGCGCGGCGAACGGCACTTCTCCACGCACACAGGCTTCTGGCTGCAGACATCCGACATCGAGCAACTGACGCAGAAGAAACTCTACCGCCTGATGGACTGCTTGAACTTCACCAAAACCGCAAAAGGATACCTGTACGCCTCACGCGCGCACGAAGACTACAAAGAAAAAGGGGAGAAAATCATGCACTGGCTGCCGGCGAGCGACGACCTGTTCGACGTCAGCGTGATGATGCCTGATGCAACGACGATCTCGGGCCTCGGCGAAACGACGATGAACGAATTGAAGGTCAACGACGTCGTGCAATTGGAACGATTCGGGTTCTGCAGAGTGGATAGGATAGATGGAAAGAAGATCTGGTTCTGGTATACGCATAAGTGATAGTCGCAAATCTTTAAATACCTTCATCGAAGACGGACAAACACCACGAGCCCGTGGTTTAGCGGCTATAACGCTTCACTCACACTGAAGAGGTCCCCGGTTCGAATCCGGGCGGGCTCATTGGGGCCGTAGTCTAGTTTGGTAGGACACGAGGTTCGGGACCTTGTAACCCCGGTTCAAATCCGGGCGGCCTCATTTTCGGAGACTGAAGTACCGCGACCATCTGAGTGGTCGGATTTGAACACGCTCAGAAACCAGCGGGTTTCTGGCGCCGCTCGTCTCGCTTCGCTCGCCTTCGCGGAATCCGGGCGGCCTCATTCCAGAAAATACGATTGGGAGTTCAGGGATGAGAGCGGCTCATTCTCGCAACCTATAAATACCCAACCGCGCATTTCCGACGCTGAAAGAGGCCAACCGATGCGCATCGAAGTCGACACCGCACGCGATTCACCCAACGACATCCGCAAAGTAGCACGATTGCTCCTCGCGATGGCTGGCGCGTCCAATGTCTACGAGAACGAACCAAACCAACCAACCAGCACGCCCACGACACCGTCCCGGAACATCTTCGACCTTCCCATCATGAGCGACCAGCCGCCAGCGAACGGCCAGCAGATGACTAACACATCCACCGCCGCAAGCAACGCACTCAACGGCTTCACCGCGCTCTTCGACAACGAAAACGCCGCCACGCCCGCACCCCAATCACCCAAGGAACCCGAACCCACCGCCGACATCGAGGTGTACTGACCGATGAAAGGGGAGACACGCTTCCAGCACATCGAACGCGAAGTGCACATGCTCAAAGAAGAGCTCGTCGAGAAAGTACCCAGCCACTTCTCAGCCAAACACCTCGCCAGCGCAAGCGTCGGAGCACTCCTGATGGGCATGACGTTCGCGCTCACCAAACAACTCGTCTTCGAAGTCGCGCCAGCATTCGGGCCCGGACACGTCATCGGCCTCATCGCCACCACCATCGCCCTCCTCAGCGCGGAGATATACTTCATCGGCTACAGCCGCGTCAAGGACAAAGAGAAACGCACCCGACCCTTCGGGCAATTCTGGCTCAAACGGTTCGTGGCGTACTACGGCATCGCACTCATCACCAGCGTCGGCCTTGTCTACATCTACGGCTACAACCAATTCCTCATCCACACCAGCGACGTCTTCAAAGTCGTCATCGCCATCAGCCTGCCGGCGGCGGTTGGCGCTTCGCTTGCTGATTTATTGAAGCAGTATTGAATGGGTTTCCATCTGATAACCTGTCTTCCGATCCGCCGTCTTTATCAACGATAATGTTTACGCCCGCTGCTGCGCCACTCGCAATGAACGCTTTTGCGCGAAGCGAACGATCTGCTGAGCGTGACCTGTTCAGTCAGCTACACGACGTGGAACGGGAACTACGGACGACGAATTTCTTGGAGCAACGAAATCGCGTAGTTGATTCGAATTGACGCGATTTCGTGATCACGGAAATAGTGATTTCCGTTGAGTTGATAAAAAGACGATTCTAAGATGGTGCTGACGTTCCACAACACAAAAACGCACACCACTGACAAACCTACTCAACCACTACCAGAAACTTCTTCTGCCGAATCGTGATGACGGGAACACCCTTCGCTTTCAATCTCCGCTTCAACCCCTGATCCTGCGTCAGGACAAACGTCGACTTTCTGTCGGCTAGCTCAACGATCACGTCATCCACGTGCCCTACACCAGCAAGACGCTCCACACCCTTCTTCACCAACAACATCTTCGCTATCCTGACACGCAGCTTGTGCTTCCCCGACTTCGCAGCCACCACATCCAACTCGGCAAGCGTCCCTTCCACGACCGCGACCGTGAACGGAACCAACAGAACCCGCTCGAGCTCAGACCAGATATCCACCCGCCATTCGACCGCGCTCACCAACGCAGACGTGTCAATCAACACTCTTGCCATACCCGCCAGCCAACCACACCGCGAAACTCGACACGAGCAGCGATACCACGACGAAGAATACAATGTACGACGCCACCAACGAGCCACCAGCCATAACGAACGCCGAACCGGACGTGTCAAAAGCCACAAGCGTCAAGGCAACCGCCACCGCAGGCAAACCCTTCGGAGCGATCAACGCGCCCAGAAACGCATCACGCCAACCGACACGACGACCCAAGACGACCAGCACCGAAAGCAATCTCAGCGCATAATAAACCAAAACCAACACCGCCGCACGCGCCAAGAAATCCACCGACAATGGTAACATCGCGACCGCACCCACCATCACGAAAACCAACACGTGCACGCCCTGCGCGACCAACGACTCGAACACCAACAAACGATGACGCTCCCGATCCGCCACATACCCGAAAAACACGCCCAACGTCGCCACCGACAATATCCCACTGCCACCCACCTGCTCAGCGAGCACATAAGCAACCAACGCGGACACCAATACACCAAGCGACGCATACGAATCCGGCAACCGGCTCCGCAAGAAACGCAACGCCAAAATCCCCACAAAAACACCAGTCCCGAGACCCAAACCCACCTGCGTCAGCAACACCACAAACGCGACGCTCGCACCACCCAACACCATCTTGTTCCCCACGTTCACAATCACCAGCGGGACAACAACCGACAACGGAGCGGCGAGGATCGCTTCCACCCGCAACACATCGGCGAGCCGCGAACGCACACGACGCAACGACTCCCACACCACGCTCGGAGCCGAACCGAGCAACACGGCAGACAACGCCAATGAACCCCCGACAGACAACCCGGCGACCTCACGCGCAACCCACGAAAACACGCCCAGCGACACTATCGCAGACACCACCACCAACAGCAACGCCCCACGCACACCCCGCTCGAACACGCACACACAACACGCAGACACCGCATCAAACACGACCAACGCGACCGCCACGATATCCAACGCCATCACCACCATCGACGGCAACCCCAACGGCACGCCGAACCGGAGTGCCAACGAAGCCACAATCCACCCTGAGGCAATGAGCAGGACACCCTCCGGCAGACGCGAACGGTTCGCGAGAAACGAAACGAACATACCGACAGCCAACAAGACGACCACCGATGTCACAACCGTCAACGCTTCAACCATCGAGTTACCTGGGAAGATAGACCGCCAGGAGCCCACGAACATCAGGCTCCCCGCCCACCACACCCCGACACACCCCACTCCCCTATAAAAACATTTTTATAGCCCGCTCCAGGACAACACACCATGAAGTTCGACAGCGTCCTTTCCGGCATCAAACCGACACCCGCCGAAGCAAAGCGCGTGAGTGGCCACATCACCACATTCCTCAAGGAATTGAACAAACGATTAGCGAAACACAAAGCCAAGGCCATCCTCGGCGGCAGCTTCGCCAAAGACACCTGGCTCGACGGCGACTACGACGTCGACGTCTTCGCCACGTTCGACCTCTCCGCCAAAGGCCAAGACCTCAGCGCCATGCTCGAACAAGCATTGAAACCCTGGAAACCCCTCCGCATCCACGGCTCACGCGACTACTTCTGGGTCCGCGACGAAATCCGCTACGAGATCATCCCTGTGCTCGCCATCAAAAAGGCAGCAGACGCGCAAAACGTCACCGACTTCAGCCCAAAACACGTCACCTGGGCAGTCCCCAAACTCAAAAAGCTCAAAGACGACGTGCGACTCGCCAAACAATGGTGCAAATCCCAACGCGTCTACGGCGCCGAAAGCTACATCCGCGGCTTCAGCGGACACGTCCTCGACATCCTCGTCATACACTACGGCGGCTTCCTGAAGATGCTACGCGCCGGCGCCAAGTGGCGGCCGAAGACAATCATCGACACCAACAACGTCCACAAAGGCAAAGCCCTCCTCGCGCTCAACGCCAGCAAAACACAAGGACCACTCATCGTCGTCGATCCAGTGCAACCAGACCGCAACGCGGCAGCAGCCATGACACAAGAACGCTACGACCGCTTCATCAAAGCAGCACAAGCATTCGTCAAGAAACCTCACGAATCCTTCTTCCTCGAACAAAAACCCGACTACGACGCGCTCGCCAAACGAGGAACGCTCGTTAAGATCAACGTGCAAACACTCAACGAGAAAGAAGACGTCGCCGGCACCAAAATGGTCCGAGCCTACGACACCCTCAAAGAGAAACTCACGCTCTTCAACGTCATCGCCAGCGACTGGGAATGGGACCGCAAAAAAGACGGCGTGCTCTGGTACGTGCTCAAGAACGCACGGCTCCCAGACACCGAAGAACGACGCGGACCACCACTCGACCGAGACACGGACGTCAACGCCTTCAAAAAGAAATACCGCAACACGTTCACCCGCGACAAACGCAGCTGGGCACGCGTCAAACGAGAAAACACGACTCCCACGCAAACCCTCAGCGAGGCGCTCCGCGACACCTACATCACCTCCCGCTTGGCCAACGCCAAACTGGAGCGCAGCAGATGAAAGGGAGACTCACTCCACTGATTCTTTCCACCCTCCTAATCCTCGGCGTGGTAGCTGTCCTTGTCATCCAAACAACCACGCGCGCCACACCATTCGCAGCCAGCATCATGCGCTTCCAAAGCGACGAAGGAGTATCTAAATCAGCCGTCACCATCATCGGACCAGCGCAAGCAATCAGCTCCAATGGAGTACGCTTCATCC
>Ga0247727_10018676_pt1 | contig 10865 bp, 8 predicted proteins | sample WisWelCaveWW1625_FD_202498 | JGI IMG/M metagenome (GOLD analysis project Ga0247727, IMG submission 202498) | Biofilm microbial communities from Wishing Well Cave, Virginia, United States - WW16-25 | ecosystem: Environmental > Aquatic > Deep subsurface > Groundwater > Cave microbial mat | place...
GAGCAACACGCGACCGTCGTCGATGCGCGCTTCGACTTCGTTCGAATGTCCGTCCTCGAGGATCGAGAACTTCACGAGGATCAGCCCGGCGCCGGCTCGGCGGGCGGCCCGGAGTTGCGAAGCGGATAGAGCACGCGCGCTGGCGGGTTGCGGTGCACCGCCTTCAGGACGGTGTGGTACATGCGCCGGAAGCGCAAGCCCTCCCAGAAACTGAACGACATCATTTCGCCGTAGGTCAGCTGCCGCTGCCGCTGCCAGAGCGAATGCCAGCCGCCGCCAACGCTGACGACCACCGGAGTGTCGACCTCGGCGTACTGGTCGGCGGTGATGTCGAGCGTGTGCTCGGCCACGCGAAGCCAGACGTGCGACTGCCAGGGATTGCCGTCACCGCCGCCCCTACGCTCGCCGTACACGAAGGTCACCAACGGAGTGTGAAGCTCGGTCACGAGGTAGCGGGCCAGGAGTTGGCAGCTGTGCTTGCAGCAGCCGATCGGAAATCGCGCCATCGACTTGGAATGACGGCGCACGCTCGACTTCTCGATCGCGCGGCGAAACTCCAGCGCAATCACCGCCAGCTCGTGAGTGCTGAGAGGAGGTCTACGTCGCAATGAAACTCCCCGTTCGACCCCGGGCTGACCCGCGCTTGCCCAAGGCCGATTCGTCGAAGAGCCTTATTAGCCGTTCTTCGGAAGTTTGACCACAGAAAACCGGCCGAAAAATTCAGCCCTCGGCCGCCGTGGTCCGGGCTACTTCGGCCAGCTCGCCCCAACCGCCGGCGATCCAGGCTTCGGTCAGGCGGTAGGCCTCGTCGTCGGTGTACTGGCGCGGCGGGTGCTTGCAGTACCAGGCCGCCGGCGCGTAAAGCACCCCGCCGCGGCCGCGGTCGAGCGCGAGCCGGCAGCAGCGGATCGCGTCGATCGCCACGCCGGCCGAATTGGGCGAATCCTCTACGGAAAGTCGCAGCTCCAGGTTGATCGGCACGTCCCCGAACATGCGCCCTTCGATGCGCAGGAAGCAGACCTTGTTGTCGTTCTGCCACGCGACGTAGTCGCTCGGCCCTATGTGGATACTGTCGTCGTCCAGGCGCTGGCCGGCCACCGACTGGACCGCCTCTGTCTTGGAAATTTTCTTCGACGCAAGGCGTCGGCGGTCCAGCATGTTGAGGAAATCGGTATTGCCGCCGGTGTTGAGCTGGTAGGTGCGGTCCACCTTGACCCCGCGCTTGGCGAACAGGTCCATCAGCGCTCGATGGGTAATGGTGGCGCCGACCTGGGCCTTGATGTCATCGCCGATCAGCGGCAGCCCGGCTTCCTCGAAGCGGCGTGCCCAGTGCGGGTCGCTGGCGATGAATACCGGGATGTTGTTGATGAAGCCGCAGCCGGCCTCCAGCGCGCACCCCGCGTAGAATCGCGTGGCTTCCTCCGATCCCACGGGCAGGTAGTTCAGGACGATCTCGCAGCCGGCGCGGCGCAGCTCCCGGACGACGTCGCCGGCTTCGGGCTGCGCCTCGGCGGCCGGCGCGAAGGTGCGGCCTTCCGGATAATCGGCCATATGCCCGGAGACACCGTCGAGAATCCGGCCCATGCGAACCTGCACCCCCAGCACGGGGACGCCGCTGCAGAACACGGTCGTGCAGTTGGGCGCGGCGAAGATCGCCTCGCTGACGTCGCGGCCGACCTTGCGGCGGTCGATGTCGAAGGCGGCGGCGATCTCGATGTCGCCCGGAAGGTAGCCACCCAGCTCGCGGTGCATCAGTCCGGTGGCCGAGTCGAGCCGCTGGCGGTCGTAGTAGTGAATGCCCTGCACCAGAGAGCTGGCGCAGTTCCCCACTCCGACGATGGCGATCCTGATCTTGCTCATCGAAGCGATTGTCTCCCGCGTTCGAGTGGAATCCGGCGCATGACACGGCGGCTCGCGAAGTGATGACGGCCTAAGGCCCGGGAGTCATATTTCCGCGCCGGACCCTTTTCAACCGTTTCACCCCCACCGGCCGAGGGTCGAACTTGTGACCTCGGAACCACTTCGACGATAGTGCTGAAGCGGCGTATGTGACACAGTCGGCGCCCAATGAGCACCCCGGCCGAGTCCGCGCACCACCCCATCAACTGGCCCACCGTCCTCTTCATCATCGGAACCACCATCGGCGCCCTGCTGTGGCCGTTCTATGCGTGGCACCACGGTGTGACCTGGTCCGAAATCATCCTCGCGGTCACCTACTTCTTCGGCTGCGGCCTGGCGATCACGGTCGGCTACCACCGGCTGCTGTCGCACCGCGCCTTCAAGGCGCATCCGGCTGTCGAGGCGGTGCTGCTGCTGGCCGGCGCAGCCGCCTGGCAGGGCTCGGCGCTGGAGTGGTCGGTGGATCACATCAGGCACCACTCGCACATCGACACCGAGGCCGATCCGTACAACCGCCGCCGCGGCTTCTGGTACTCGCACATCGGCTGGCTGATGCGGCGCGAGACGATCTCGCAGACGACGCGCATCCCGCACTTCCTCAGGAACGACCCGCTCGTGATGCTGCAGCACCGCTGGTACGTGCCGATCGCGATCACGATGAGCTTCTTCATTCCGCTGGCCATCTGCGGCTGGAAAGCCCTGCTGCTGGTCGGCGCGGTGCGCATCGTCGCGCTGCACCACACAACCTGGTTCATCAACTCGTGGGCACACACCGGCAACCAGCGTCCCTACAACCCCGACGTGACCGCGTCGGACAACTGGATCCTGGCCTTCGTCGCCTTCGGCGAAGGCTGGCACAACTACCACCACGCCTTTCCCAACGACTACCGCAACGGCGTGCGCGCCTTCGACTGGGATCCGAGCAAGTGGATGATCTGGACGCTGTCCAAGCTCGGCATGGCCCACGATCTCAAGCGCGTGCACCCGTCGGCGATCTGGAGCCGCCGCGTCGATGCGCTGCTCGCCTACGACGGCTGCCCGCGCCTGCGCGCCAACCTGCTCGCCACCACGCGCGTGTCGCTCGAGCGGCTGACCACGCGCAGCGAAGCGCGGCTGGCCGCGCTGTCGGTGCGCCTGCACGAACAGGCCGCTGCGTCGCAGGTCGACCTCGGCGAGCTGCGGCGCCGCATTGCGAGCCGCGTGGACGAGTGGAAGCGCGCGCGCGACCGGCGCAGCCTCTCGCGTGCGCGCCGCATCGAGGAGATCATCGAACAGCTTGCGCTCTATCGCGGGCTGCTCGAGCGCCTTGCGTCGGTGCCCACGCTCCAACCGAGATAGATCGGCGAAGACCAGGCTCTTTCTTCATTCGCGGAAAGACAGTCGTCAACGGGCGGCGTGCGCCAGTCGCCGTAGCACGGTGACATCCGGGAGCACCGCTCCTTGTCGTCCCCCGTGCAGCGGAGTCCGCCGGCGTTGACGGCCGGAGTCACCCGCTGAATGGCCCGCACGTAGTACAGCACGTCGCGCGCGCCCGGCAGGAAATCCGCATCGTCGAACTCCGCGACACAGCCTGAGCCCTGATCCGCGCAGGCGAGCGTCTTCCACGGATCCTCGATCAGACCTGCAACCGGCTCGCCGGGCCGCACCTGCGGCCGAATGCGTACGACCTCCACGCGGTCGATCGGACGGCGTGTGCTGCCGGGGTTGTAGCATTCGCCGCGGCACAGCTCGTGCAGTTTGTCGGCGTCGATGCCTTCGAGCGTGTAGTCAGGACATCCGGGCAGTTGCTCGGGGCTGCCGACCGCACGAACGCGAAAGCGCGGCCTGGCCGGCCAGTCGAGCGCGGCACCCATGCTCGCGACGCTGCGTTCGCCCTGCACCAGATCGAACCACAGCAGGATGCGCTCACCGCTGGTCGCGTAGACCTCGCGGCGCTCGAGTGCATCCCAGATCGCCGCGCGCTCGCGGGTCTTCGCATGCACGGCCACCAGGCCCCCGGTGTAGAGGAACGACGAGCCGCGTTCGAAATCGAGAAGCTGGTAGCGCTGGAAGCGGTTGTTCTTCGGGTCGATCGCCTCCGATTCGGCGCGCGGCTCGCCGAGCGGGCGAGCCTGGTCGCGCCAGAAGCTGCTGCGCGGACCGAAGGAGTCGGTCATCTCGGGCCGCAGGAACTCCTTGTAGCCGCTGCCGCCGCGCGCCGAATGGTTGTCGCTGGACGCGACGAAGCCGAAGCGGAAACGCCGCCGCGCGACCGGGTCGTTGAAGTCGGTGAGCGCCAGCGCGTACTGCACCGACCCGCCGGGGCGGTACTCGAAGGTCGGATTGAAGCAGTCCAGGCACTGGCCGCAGGCGCCCCAGGCGGCCACGTCGGCGCCTGAGACGGTCAGCGCCCCCGTCGCGCCGGCGGCAAGATAGTTGCGCCGCGCGTCCTCCACGCGGGTGCGGCATTCGTCCGAGCGAGGATCGGAGCAGCGCGACCGCACGATCTCGCCCGCGCGCCAGCAGCACGGTTCATAGTCCGCGGTCGGCCTCGGACAGACCATGTGGCCTTCGGGATCCACGTTCGCTTCGCGCCAGGGGCGGTACTGCTCGGAGTTGCCGTCACCGGAGAACACTTCGATCAGCCGCTGGCGTTCGTCGTTCTGCGTGGTACGCAGCGATTTGTCGGGGAAGTAGCCCGGAGGCGTGTAGATGCCCCAGGTGGTCCCGTGCGGGATCACGGTGGCGGTCACACCCCATTGCCTCAGTTTCTCGAAGAGCTCGGCCGGCGTTTTCGTGAAGTCCATGCAGTCGCCGCGGACATCGCGGACGTCGACACCGGGCGGGCACTCTTCGGTCTCGCGCGTCTCGCGCCAGTATTCGAGGAAGTCGAGATAGCGCCCGCGAAATCTCCAGTCGGCCTCGGGCAGCAGGTAGCGCACGACCCAGGGGAGCTTGTCGGACATGACCTGTGCGGCGAAACCCGCAGCGCCCACGGGCCGCAGCGGAATCTTTCCATCCTCGAGATCGCGCAGGATCACGTTGCGATGACCGTAGTGCTCGTCGGCGGTCATGCCGATCTGCGTCCACTCGAAGCCGAGGAACGAGACGAGGTCGACTTTCGAACCCGCCGAAGCCGTGTCGCACTGCCGGATCGAATCGATCGTTTCGCGCCAGCGCCGCGGCGTCAGCGACTCGGCGTGATCGGTGATGCCCCAGAAATCGAGCGCGGAGCAGTAGCGGGCGAAGTCGCAGGCGTCGGCCACCGGGTGGACGCCTTCGCCCTGCATCAGCGGCAGGCTCATCAAATACGCGTCGGCGGAAAAGGTGCTGTGGAGGTGCAGGTCGCCGAACAGGATCCCGTCATCGCCGCGCGCCGCGACCGCTGCTGCGGCCGCGGCGCGCGACTCGTCCCTGGCGGCGACGGCCGCTGGTGGAAGCGCCCTGCCGCGGATCTCGCCGGCGTCGTGCGCGCTGCCCCGACAGCCGCCGGCCGCCGAGGCGAGAAGCGCGCAGGCCAGCAGCGATGCGGGCGAAGAGCCGCTGCCGAGTGCCTGCGCGCTCTTCATGACCGGCATTGTGCCGTGCGCTCGCTCGCGCGGGAAATCGGGCACGGCTAGTCTCGCTGGTCATGACGCCGGCGACCGCAGCAGATCAGAACCCTCAGCGGCGGCTGCTGGTAGCCAGCCCGCGCGGCTTCTGCGCTGGCGTCTCTTACGCGATCGAGATCGTCGACCTGGTGCTCGATCACTACGGACCGCCGGTGTGGGTGCGGCATGAGATCGTGCACAACCGTCACGTCTGCGACCGACTGCGGGCGCGCGGTGCGATCTTCGTCGACGATCTCGCAACGGTGCCTCCCGGCAGCCTGCTGATCTTTTCTGCGCACGGCGTCTCACCGCTGGTGCGCGGTGAGGCCGAGAAGCGGCAACTTCGCGTCATCGATGCGACCTGTCCGCTGGTCACCAAGGTCCACCTCGAAGCGTTGCGCTTCGCGCGCGACGATTACCGCATCCTGCTGATCGGGCACCGCGGCCATGTCGAGGTCGAAGGCACGCTCGGACACGCGCCGGATCGCATGACGCTGGTCGAGACCGTCGCCGACGTCGAAGCGCTCGATCTGGACGCAGACGCGCGCATCGCCGTCGTCACGCAGACCACTCTGTCGGTCGACGATACGCGCGAGGTGGTGGAAGCAATCCAGCGGCGCTTCCCGCAGGCCCGCACGCCGAAGAAGGACGACATCTGCTACGCGACCCAGAATCGGCAGACCGCCGTCAAGGATCTCGCGCGGCGCTGCGACCTGGTGATCGTGATCGGCTCGCCGAGCTCGAGCAACGCCAACCGGCTGGTGGAAGTCGCGCGTACCAGCGGAGCGCGCGCGCACCTGATCGAATGTGCGGCCGACGTCGACGCGGGCTGGCTGGGCAGCGCCGGAGTCGTCGGCCTGACGGCCGGCGCATCGACCCCGGAATCGCTGGTTCAGGAAACCATCGAGCGGCTGCGCGCGCTCGGCTGCACCAGCGTCGACGATCTGGAGACCGCGCGCGAGAACGTCACCTTCACGCTGCCCCGCGAGCTGCGCAGTCTCGGGAAGTCGGGAACCTGGGCGCCCTCGCGCGGCGATCGAGCGCGCGAAGGATCTTGAGCGGCAGCGCCGGAAGTCCCACCGACTCCAGCTCCTCCCTGGAAAGAAAGCGCGCGCCCGCCGCTAACCGGCCGTTGCCGCCGCAGTTCGAGACATGAACCGTCGCGGTGATGCGGCGTCCCACGATGTCGTGGCGCAGCGACAGGAGCGGCTCGCCGACATCCACGCGCAGACCACTGCCCGCGTGCACGACCTTCTTCAGGGCCTCGGCGTCGCACGGGCTTTCTGCGCCGTTTCGCGGCGGCGAAGGCGCGTCGCCTCGCTCGAAGCCCGGCAGATCCCAGAGGCCGGCGAGCAGCGCATCGCCCGGCGCACGCCGAACGAACAGCACTCGGTCGCGCGCGTCGGTGACGACGGCGCAGACCAGCTGCACCGGTCGTGGCGGTTTACGCGGCCGCGACGCGGCGAACCGGAGTACGTCGCCGGCCTTTCGCGCCCGGCACATCCGCGCGAGCGGGCAGCACTGGCAGCGTGCGATCCGCGCCGTGCAGATTGCCGATCCAAGATCCATCAGTGCTTCGTTGACGTCGCCGGGCCGCGCGCAGTCGACCAGGGCGGAAGCGAACTGCCGGGCGGCGACGCGTCCACCCGGCGAGCGCGGATCGGCGATGCCACGCAGGCGCGCGACGACACGGGCGACGTTCGCATCCACGGCCGCCTGCGGCTCGCCGAAAGCGATCGAAAGCAGCGCAGCGGCCGTGTAGGCGCCAATGCCGGGAACGCGCTCGAGCTCTTCGCGCGAGCGCGGAATGCGCCCGCGATGTTGCGTCTTCACGAAGCGCGCTCCGGCGTGCAGCAGGCGGGCGCGCCGGTAGTAGCCAAGACCGGACCAGCGCGCCAGCACCTCGTCTTCGTGCGCGCGGGCCAGCGCAGTCAGCGTCGGAAATGCCGCGATGAAGCGGCGGTACGGCTCGATCACCGCTTCGACGCGGGTCTGCTGCAGCATCGTCTCGGAGACCCAGACCCGCCACGGATCACGGCGCGAGCGCCACGGCAGCTCGCGCGCATGGCGCGCGTACCAGGCAAGCAGCGCGCGGCGCACGCGCGCCGGCTGCGCCGGGCCACCGATCACGGTGTGGTGGGGGTGCGGAGCAGCGCCGAGACGGTTCGCCGCAGACCTTCGGTCGCAGCGGCAAGGTCGAAGCCGTTCTGGCGGCGCATCTCGTCCCAGACCGGGAAAGAACAGACGGCCGAGATCAGGTCGCCGAGGCGGAGGTTGCCGGCAGCGCGAGCGGCCCCGAGCTCGGCGCCGAAGGCCCGCTCGACATCGAGACGGTGCAGCGTGCGAGCAAGTGCCATGCGCGATGCGATGATCGGCGAGAAAGGCTCGTGCAGCATTGCCGCGCGGCGGATCGGACTGATCGTCTCGTACAGAGAGGCGCGGTAGTTCACGAAGACGTCGATGCGCGCGTCGAGGCTGCCCTCGTACTCGATGCCGGTGTAAAGGCTGGCCACGCGGTTGGCCTGCCGGTCGGACACCGCCAGGAAGAGGTCCTCGAGATCGACGAAGTGCTGGAAGACCGAGCGCACCGACAGCCCGGCGCGCGCGGCGACGGCCGCGGCCGTCGGCTTGAGTTCGCCGCCGTCGAGCAGGGCGATGGCTGCATCGACGATCGCCTCGCGAGTTTTGACCGAGCGCGCTCGCCGTCCGTCGGCACTGACGAGGGCCGCAGCTCCCACCGAATCCATGACCGACCCTATAAACCAACTTGCAGCAAATGTGCGAATACTTTTCTGTGGGCAGCCGCCCCCAGGGACTGTCCCCGCAGGGGGCTGTCCCTCAATTCGGTCAGAAAAGGACGCCGCATCTCCCCGGAGCCGGTGAAAATCGCCAAAAGGAGCAAAACCTCATGAAATCCAGGCGCCTGGGTCGCAGCGGCCTCGTCGTATCCGAAATCTGCATGGGCACGATGACCTTCGGGGTGCAGGCCGACGAATCCGAAAGTCGCGCAATCCTCGACAGGGCCTTCGATGCCGGCGTCAACTTTCTGGATGTCGCCGAGGTCTACCCCGTACCCCCCTCCCCCCAATATGCTGGGCGCAGCGAGGAGATCGTCGGCAACTGGCTGAAGGGGCGGCGCCGCGAGGCCGTGATCGTCGCCACCAAGGTCGCCGGGCCCAGCGGCGGGTGGTTCGTCGCACCGGTCAGGGCCGGCAATACCGGCCTCGACCGCCATTCGATCGCGCGGGCGATCGACGGCAGCCTGGCCAGGCTTCAAACCGACTACATCGACCTCTACCAGACGCACTGGCCGGACGCCGGCCTGCCCTACGACGAGACCATGGAGGCGCTCGACCGCGCCGTCCGCGCGGGCAAGGTCCGGGCGCTCGGCTGCAGCAACGAGACCGCTTGGGGACTGATGAAGAGCCTGGCCGCCTCGGAGCGGCGCGGGGTTGGACGCTACGAGACAATCCAGAACAATTTCAGCCTGATGCACCGCCGCTTCGAGGACGAGCTGGCGCGCGTCTGCCGCCAGGAACAGCTCAGCCTGTTGCCCTACAGCCCGCTCGGGGGCGGCCTGCTGTCGGGCAAGTACCAGGGCGGGGTCTGGCCCGACGGGGCCCGGTTTTCGGCCTACCGCGCCGACATGAAGCGCGGCGCCCGGATGGCGGCGCGCTTCGTCAACGATGGCACGCGTGCAACCTTCGACGGCATGGCCGCCATTGCCCGGGAGCATGGAATTGCCCCGGCGACCTTCGCGATTGCGTGGACCCTGACCCGCGACTTCGTCGGCTCGACGATCATCGGCGCCACCCGCTGCAACCAGCTCGATGAAACCCTGGCAGCCGCCGACGTGAAGCTGCCTGCCGAGGCCCTCCAGGCCGTCGACAAGCTTACCAGTGACATCCGTTATCCGATGGAGTAGACGAGTGCGGAGCGGGACCAATCAGTCCAGACGACGGGAGAGCTTCGGGCTTTGAAAGCCGCGAATCGTAAAGGGAAGGGTGGCCGCGCCGCGTGCATCTGCATTGCTGCGTCCGTGGTCGCGGCTGCCGGCTTGCTCGCCTGCGGTCCTGCCAGCGCGGCGCTCGGCGCGCAGGCATCCAAGTACGCCTCCATCGTGATCGACGCCGACACCGGCAGCGTGCTCTACGAACGCAACGCCGACCTGCCCCGCCATCCTGCTTCGCTGACCAAGATCATGACGCTGTACCTCACCTTCGAGGCGCTGGCGTCCAAGAAGCTCGCCCTTGGCGACGAAGTGACCGTGTCGGCCTACGCCGCCGGCCGTGATCCGTCACGTCTCGATCTGGCACCCGGTTCCCAGATCAAGCTCGAAGACGCAATCCGCGCGATGACGACGAAGTCGGCCAACGACGCGGCCTGCGCAATCGCCGAGAAGCTCGGCGGCGGCAGCGAGAAGAAGTTCGCCGCTACGATGACCGCCAGGGCCAAAGCCCTCGGAATGACGCACAGCAGTTTCGTCAACGCTTCCGGCCTGCCCGAACCAGGGCACCTGACGAGCGCGCGCGATCTGGCACTGCTGTCGAAAACGCTGGTCCACGATTTTCCCGACTTCTATAGCTACTTCTCGCTCGCCACCTTCCGGTTCCACGGTACCCGCTATCCCAACCAGAACCGTTTCCTGCGCACCTACTACGGCGCCGACGGAATCAAGACCGGGTTCGTCAACGCCTCCGGGCACAACCTTGCGGCCTCCGCCGTGCGCGGCGGCAAGCGATTGATCGCCGTGGTGCTCGGCGGCCAGACGCAGGCGTGGACTCGCGAGCACACCACGCGGCTGCTCGACGTGGCGTATGCGAAGATCGATCCGAGCCTGGCGATGGTGGCCAGCAACGGGGCGGCGCCCGCGACCGACAATGACGCGGCCGAAGGCGAAGAACCGGCAACCGCGGATGCTGCGGCGGCGGTGCCGGCGGCAGCGACCGTCGCCAAGACGGCAGTCCCGGCCGCAGCGACGTCGGCCGGCCCCGCGACTCCGGCCGCTGCCGCACCGCCGCTCGCACTTCCGAATGCGACGGCCAACCTCAGGGCATTTGCGGCTACCTCGCCGCCGGCAGCCAGGCCAGTGGCAAAGCCGGTGGCGGCCGCACCCGCGGTACCGGCCCCGAAGACTGTCGCGCCGATCGCGCCCACTGCGCCAGCATCCAGGGCTCCGGCAAAGCCGCCGACAGTCAACTCGGTGACAGCTGCGGCTGGCGAGGCACCAAGCCGGGTCATCGAACCGGCCCCGGCGCCACGAATCGCCGCCCCCGCGATCACCGAAGAGGAAGTCGCTGCCCGGCTTCGGGCGCAGGCCAGTCCCGCCCCGGCAAAACCCGTGGTCAAGGCAGAGGCCCGGCCGGCCCCGAGGCCGGCAATCCCGGCAATTGCCGA
>Ga0247727_10018677_pt1 | contig 10865 bp, 5 predicted proteins | sample WisWelCaveWW1625_FD_202498 | JGI IMG/M metagenome (GOLD analysis project Ga0247727, IMG submission 202498) | Biofilm microbial communities from Wishing Well Cave, Virginia, United States - WW16-25 | ecosystem: Environmental > Aquatic > Deep subsurface > Groundwater > Cave microbial mat | place...
TGACGCCGGCATGGTCGAGCGTTGGGTAGCCTCGGCCTGGCAGCTCACGGAACAACACTTCCGCCGCATCGATGGCCACGCCAACCTTTGGGCTCTGGCCGCCATCCTGGGGCGGAAAACCGAACCGTCAACGAAGGAGAAAGTAGCGTAAGATGTCCTTAGCCGCTTTACAAACCTTCAACTACGTTCGGGGCACCCTCTGGTGAAAACGGGTGGCCGATTGATCAAGCACACCCGCTATTACTGGCTGCTGTTGGCAGAGAGCCACCTGACGCGGCGACTGTTTGGAAGCATGGTGCGGCGGATCGCCGCGCTGCCCTGGCCGACCGGATAGGGGGCGGCGGCAGGCAAGCAAACAGGTCGAAGGAAGGAGGGGGGACGGAGACGTATGTTGGAAATCGTTTGGAATGAGGCACTTCTGGGTTATTCCGTGCCCCCTTCCAGGGCCGCCGTAGCCGCTCGGCATGGAAAGGATGCAAGAAACGGTCCAACGCAGGCGGTGGGGTGTACAATCGATGCTGGCCAGAATGGCAAACGGAAATCCGGTTTTTACGTGATTTTTTACGTGATTTTACGTGATAACGTATCTCCTAAGGGAGTCTTCATGAGACTCACGCGTCTCGCCACTGCTCTCTTCGCTGTGTCCCTCCTGTCGCTCGCGCAAGATCCCCGGGGAGCCATCGTCGGCCAGATCACCGACCCCTCCAGCGCCCCCGTTCCCGGCGTCGCCGTCCGCTTTACTCACGCCCAAACCAACGTCTCTACCTCCGCCGTCTCCAACGCCCAGGGCAACTACGAGATGCCCTATCTCCCCATCGGTGAATACAAGGTCACCACCGAGCTCACCGGTTTCAAGACATGGAACCGCTCCGGCATCCAGGTCCGCATCGGCGACCGTCTCCGCCTCGACATCCAGCTCGAAGTCGGCAGCGTCACCGAGACCATCGATGTCACGGCGCAGGCGCCGGTTCTTGAATCGACGACCGGGAGTATCGGCCAAGTCATCGACTCGAAGCAGTTCTCCGACATGCCGCTCCGCAGCGGCTCGATCTCGTGGCTATACGGCATGGCTCCCGCCACGGTTCTCACCAGCCTTCCTTTCGACGGTCCCTGGAACATCGCGCAAAGCTCGGGCCTCAGCATCGCCGGCGCGCGGGCCGGCGGCATCGACTTCAACGTCGACGGCGTCTCCAACAACTCCTACGATGGCCAGACCGCCTTCGTCCCGCCGCCCGACATGGTCCAGGAGGTTCGCATCTTGACCACCTCTTACGACGCCGCCGTCGGCCACACGTCCGGAGCCTCCATCGATGTCTCGCTCAAGTCCGGCGGCAACGCGCTTCACGGCACGCTCGGAGCCTCCGTGTCGTCCGGCCCCATGATGACCCGCAACTTCTTCACCAACGGCTTCATCTTCGACCCCACCACCGGCCCCATCACTCCTGAGAAGATCAAGGCCAACACGCCCTCCACGCGCTGGCTGCGCTATAGCGCCGGCGTTGGCGGCCCCGTCTACATCCCCAGGGTTTATGACGGCCGCAACAGAACCTTCTGGATGTTCGGCTATCAAAGCCATGAGCGCCGCCGCCCCGTCGCCACAGTCCACACCGTCCCCACCGAAGCCCAGCGCGGCGGCGACTTCTCCGCGCTCCTTCGCCTCGGGGCCAACTACCAGATCTACGATCCCTTTTCCACTCGCGCCGCCGGAGCTCGCTTCCAGCGCGATCCCCTCCCCGGTAACATCGTCCCAGCCAACCGGATCGACGCCACCGCCCGCGGTATCCTGAAGTACTTCCCTCTCCCCAACACGGCCGGAACCGCCGACGGGAGCAACAACTACGCCCGCACTCGCATGGACACCCAGGACCTCTATCAACCCGTCGTCCGCCTCGACCACAACTTCTCGGAAAAGCACCGCATGTTCGCCCGCTACTCGCAGTCGGACTTCTACGGCCACTTCGACGAACTCGTCTCCGGAAGCAACGTTCGCGGGCGCCGCCGCATGCGCCCCCACCGCGGCGTCGCTCTCGACAACGTCGGCGTCCTCGGTCCCACCATGGTCCTCGACGTCCGTTACGGCTTCACCTGGTTCCGCGAGTTCGAGAGCTTCGACAACATTGGGTACGACCTCTCCGAGTTCGGCTTCCCGCAGTCCCTCGTCAGCCAGCTCGATCCCAAAGGCATCTCCTTCCCCGCCATCACTGTCACCAACTTCCTCCCGCTCGGCAACAACGGTGGCTTCTCGCGCATCAATCACGCCCACACGCTGCTCTCCGTCATGAACTGGAACAAGGGCAACCACTCGCTGAAGTTCGGCTTCGATGGCCGTCTCCTGTTTGAGACGAACTACACCTACGGCAACCTCTCGCCCGCGCTGAACTTCGATTCCGTCTACACTCGCGGCCCGCTCGACAACTCGCCCGCCGCGCCCAACGGCCAAGCCTTCGCCTCGTACCTGTTCGGGATCCTCACCGGCGGCGGCATCGACCTCAACGACTCCCGCGCCGAGGCGTCCCGCTTTTACTCCCTCTTCGTTCAGGATGACTTGCGCCTCACCCGCAAGCTCACTGTCAACGTGGGACTCCGCTGGGAGATCGAATCCCCCACGACCGAGCGCTTCAACCGCGCCACCCGCGACTTCGACTTCTCCGTCGTCAACCCCATCCAGACCCGAGCCCAAGCCGCCTACGCCAACGCTCCTATTCCCGAGATCCCCGCCGCGCAGTTCCGAACCACCGGCGGCGTCACCTTCCTCGGTCTCAACGGCAACCCGCGCGGCATCCGCGATCCCTTTTACAAGGCCTTCATGCCCCGCTTCGGTTTCGCCTATCAGCTCATGCCGTCCGTCGTTCTACGCGGCGGTTATGGCATCTTCTTCGGCTTGATCGGCGCCGAGTTTTCCGATGTCTCCCAGCCCGGCTTCAATCAGCGAACCAATATCGTTCCCACTCTCAACAACGGCATCACCTACGTTGCCTCCATCTCGAATCCGCTGCCGGCGGGACTCGACAAACCGCTCGGCGCCGCCGGCGGTCTCGGCACTTTTCTCGGACGCGCGCCGGGCTTCTATTCCGCCGATGGACGCCGCCCCTACACTCAGCGTTGGAGCTACTCGATTCAGTTCCAGCCCTTCTCCCGCGCCGTCCTCGAAGTGGGCTACATCGGCTCCCGCTCCACCCGTCTCCGCGTCAATCGCGAGTTTGATCCGACTCCGCGCCAGTTCCTGTCCACCTCGCCGACGCGCGACAATCCGACGATCAACTTCCTGTCGGCCAACGTCCCGAATCCGTTCCGCGGACTACCCGGCTTCGGAGGCACCGCGTTCGCGGCCGGAGCCAACACGACCCGCGCCCAACTGATCAAGCCCTATCCGCACTTCACCAGCCTCGTCACCGGACTCCCGTCCGGCTCCGCCTGGTACAACGCCTTCACGATGCGCTTCGAGCGCCGCTTCCAGGCGGGCTTCCTTTTCCAGGCCAACTACACCTGGTCGAAGACGATGGAAGCGGTCGCCTATCTGAACGACACCGACGACATCCCCGAGCACATCGCTCCCGACATCGACCGCCCGCGCCGCATCACTCTAGCGACCATGTACGAGCTCCCGTTCGGACGGGGCAAGCGGTTCGGCGCAGGCGTCAACAGCGTTGTCAATCACGTGATCGGCGGCTGGCAGCTCCAGGCCATCTACCAGGGCCAGAGCGGTCCGCCACTCGCTTTCGGCAACATTATCTATAACGCCACCTACCAGGATCTGCGTCTGTCCGGCTCCGAACAGAGCGTGCAGCGCTGGTTCAACACCAACGGCTTCGAGCGCAACAACCAGGCGCAGCTCGCTAGCAACATCCGCACCTTCCCCACTCGCATCTCGGCCGCGCGCGGCGACGGAATCAACGTCTGGGACCTCTCCGTCTCACAAGAACTTCAAGGTCCACGAGAAGCTGACTGTCCAGTTGCGCGGCGAGGCCGAAGGCGCGATTGAACACTCCGAACTTCTCGCCCCCGAACACCGCCCCCGCCAACACTCTGTTCGGCCAGGTCACCAATACTCAAACCGGCCAGGAGGAGCGCCGCATCTTCGTTACCCTGAAGCTGCTGTTCTAAGCCACCATGAAACCCATCTCCCGACGAACGTTACTCCACGGCGCCGCGGCCACACCCGCCGCCGCGCAGCAGGGCTCCGGCGGTCCCCTCAACCTCATCCATATCGGAGTCGACACCTGGGGGAGCCCATCATCTCGGCTGTTACGGCCACCCCGAATACAAGACTCCGAACGCCGATGCACTGGCCGCCAAGTCGGCGACATTCCTCGACGCCTATCCCCAAGCGCTTCCGACCATCCCGTGCCGCCGCGTCGTCTACACGGGCCGGCAGGTCTTTCCCTCCGAGAGGATCTTCCAGCCGGACGACCAGGTACGCATACGCGGCTGGCATCAAAATGTTCGCCGAGGACGTCACGATTTCGGAAGTCCTCCTTCATATCATGCAGCACGCCAACAAGGCCGTCGATGAAGTACGGCGGGCGGAGTTCTTCCGCAAGGGAGCACGGGATGCGTGGCGTGGTGAAAGGGAAACGCTGGTTGCTGCTGACGCGGTGGGTCCATCTGACGGCGGACAAGCGGCAGCAACTGAACCACCTGTTCGCCCTGAATCGAAAGGTCATGAAGGCCTATTTCCTCAAAGAGAGCCTGGAGCGGCTGTGGACTTACACCTACGAGGGCGCGATGTTGCGCTATCTGAAGACTTGGACGTTGCAACTCGGCTGGCAGCGGCTACCCGCCTTCGAGAAGTTGGCGCACATGCTGATCGATCATGTGGACGGCATTCTGAACTACTGCCGCGTCAAGGTTCGCTTCGGCGGGGTGGAGGCCATCAACGGCAACATCAAAAGCATCCTGCGGCGCGCGCGGGGTACAAGAATCTACGCTACCTGCTTCTCAAGGCTCAGCGCATGGCAGTCACCAGAACCGATTTCGTCGTTTTCAGGAAAGCCGCGTAAAATGGCCCTCTCGTCAGATTCCTGCGCAGAGCCCAACTTGCAAGCCATTGCAATTCAATGTTTTAGAGGGCATGTCTGGAGGTTCTTTTGCAAACTGGGGACAGGACAGCCCGCTGGTCTCAAAAACGGTCGTTCTTAAAGCAGGCGTGAAACCGGTTCGTAACCCGTCGTTTGCTAGCACCTTCGAACACATTCTCCCGATTCGCCGTTATAGAGATGACAATGATGGCGGCTACGTTAACCGCGGCACTGACAGGGGAAGATGATCAGCGAACCGACCTGGAGCGGCTCGTGTCGGACGCGTGCAGCGGCGACCGTGCAGCCCTGGACCGTTTCCTGAGCCTGATTCAGGTACGCGTGTTCACATTTGCATTTCGCCTGACCGGAAACCATGCCACCGCTGAAGACATAAGCCAGGAAGCAATGTTCCGGGTCTGTTGCAACCTGAACCGTTACAAGCCGGGGACGAACCTTTGGGCCTGGATTTATCGCATTACGATGCGGCTCGCTTACGATCTTCACCGGCGCAAGGAACACTTCGAGACGCTTGAAGAAACGGCCCGGCACACCGTCGAAGACGACGTTGAAAGGCGCGAACAGATGCGTCATGTGCTCGAAGCCATGACAGTTCTTACGGAGAAGGAACGCGCGGCGCTGGTATTGATCGACATCGAAGGCATGACTTGCCGCGAAGCTGCGGCCGTCATGGGATGTCTGAAAATCACGGCCCGCACGAGAGCGGCGCATGCTCGCAAAAAGCTGCGCCATGAGTTAAGCCGCCGCTATCCGGAATTAGGGGAACAGAGATGACAGACGAGCGTTGGTGCCAGCGAATTCAAGTCGAGCCCGACATCTTGACTGCGCATGCGTCCGCGGACCGGGCGCGCAGAAAGGCGCTGGAGCGGTTCGATCAGGTAAGTAGATCCCGCTCGCTGCTGCGTTGGCCGGCCGTTGGAATGGCGGTGGCCTTTACGTTGATTTTGTGGATGACAATGGTTAGCCCACCGGTCGAGGCGCCGTCGGCGGCTGTATCGGAAGCGCATCCTACAAGAGTTCAATTTGTTTTGAGTGACGGCACGAAAGTGCAATGGGTGTTCAGTGATCGATTCGCTTTGTAAGCAAGTCGTGTTGCTCTGTGCGGCGCTGTGCCTCTTCGCAGCGGTTCTCTACGCCGAACCGCAGAAGCGGGACCGGCCGGTCAGGAACATCCGGCAGGCGGAAATCACGTTGCGGCTGATTGAAGCACGTTCGGTGGCTGTGAAAACCGGCGAAGACGCTTCACAGCTTGTTCCGGCCGAGCTCAAGAACTTGTTGCGGTTCAAGCATTATGGGCTGATCGATTCTGCTTATGTTCGCGGCCGCGAAGACGAGACCATGCGAATCGCGCTAGCGGTGAATCTGCAGGGCCGTCTAAAGTTCATCGTCGAAGAGCGGGACCAGGACTCGCTCCGTTTCGAGGTCGAGATCGAAGGCGCGCCCAATCCGAAGGGCGACCGCAGCAGTCTGCTGGAAACGGAAACTACGCTCAGAAATGGCGAAACAGTGGTTCTCGGCGCATCCCGTATGCAAGGCGCAGACCGGGCGCTGATTGTTGTTCTGACCGCGCGAATTATCCCGTAATGCTGCTTCCACTGCTACTCGCGTTATTCGGCGCCACGCCCACTGACGTGACTGGGATCGTTGTCGATCAAAGCCGCGGGATCGTAGCCGGTGCGAAGGTGACGATCGAAGGGCCCGGCACCGAACCAGTGACAGACACAAGCGATCTCGCCGGCATGTTCCGCTTCACAAGTCTTCCTTCCGGCGAGTATCAGCTTCGGGTAGAACACCCTGGGTTTAAAGTCGCGAGCAGACGTTTTCGGGTTGGCAGCTCAGCGCCCCGCCTGCGGATCGTGCTCGAAATCGCCGACCTTCGTCAGGAGGTAACGGTGGGCAATACGGAAGCGCGGCTGAGCACAGAGACGGCTGACAACCTGAATGTAGTGACACTCAATCGGAAGGCGCTCGACAATCTGCCCATGCTGGGGAACGACATCATAGGCACAGTTTCGCAGTTCCTCGACCTGGGAGCGGTGGGCGCTGCCGGTGTTTCCGTCGTCGTGGATGGAATGGAGGCGAGGAAAATCGGGGTCTCCGCCTCCGCAGTCCAGGAGGTGCGCATCAGTCAGAACCCCTATTCGGCGGAGTTTAGCCGTCCGGGCAGAGGCCGGATTGAGATCATCACCAGGCCGGCTGCCCAGCAGTTTCACGGCTCGGCAGAATTTGTGTTTCGAGACGCACACCTCGACGCGCGGAATGCCTTCGCTGCAACTCGCCCGAAAGAGCAGCGCCGGATTCTCGAGGGACATTTCACCGGGCCACTGGGGCGTTCAAAGAGGACCGCCTTCCTGCTATCCGCGAATCACGAAGAGGAAGACCTCCAAAATCTCGTCTATGCAATTACGCCCGACGGCACCCTGCGCCGCAACTTCGCGCATCCCCAGCGGCAGACCGAATTCTCCGGCAGCGTCACACGGCAATTTGGGAACCGCCAGACCCTCACCACGCGCTACGAGTTGAGCCGCGACCAGAGTAAGGGTGAAGGCGTGGGCGGTTTCACGCTACCCGAAGCAGGGTCCGACTTCAAAGAGCGAGAGCATCTGGTTTTTGCGAACTACAGCGCCGTGATCACCCCTCGCATCGTCAACGAGCTTTCGATTCGGTTAGGCCACCAGAGCTTTGTACTCTCGAGTACACTGCCCGGTGTGCGCCAGACCAACGTGCAGGATGCCTTTACCGGTGGTGGCGGGCAGTCCGATCGCCACGAGACCGAGAGTCGCGTTCAATTCAATAACATCGTGTCGTGGAACGCCGGCAAGCATTTGGTCAAAGGTGGAATCACTGTTCCGGGTTTCATCCGCAGGGGGCTGAGCGACCGCTCGAACTTTGACGGAACGTTTTCATTTGCGTCCCTGGAGGACTATTCCGCCGGGCGGCCCTTCCTGTTCGAGGTCCAGCGCGGCAATCCCTATCTGGTGTTCTGGCAAAATGACGTGGCGTTGTTCATCCAGGACGACTTTAGACCGAGGAAGAACCTGACGATCGTTGCCGGTCTCCGCTACGATTGGCAAAACTACGTATCGAGCCGGAGGAACTTCGCGCCGCGACTTTCAGTGGCTTTCTCTCCGGACAGGAACCGCAAGATGGTGCTGCGCGCCGGCGTCGGTATCTTCTACGAGCGTACTGGCGATGGAGCGATCGCGGATCTGCTGCGATTCAACCGGGAGCGTCTGCGGCGCTACGTTTTGAGTAATCCTCGCTATCCCGACCCGTTTTCGGTTGGCGGGAACTTCGAGGCACAGCCCTCTTCGGTGACTCGCTTCGCCGCGGATCTTCGCTCTCCCTATCTTCTTCAATACAGCGCAGGGGTTGAGCGGCAGCTTCGGAAATCGCTGGCCTTGGCGGCCACCTACACGGGTATGACAGGGGTGAAGCTGTTCCGCTCCCGCGACGTGAATGCGCCACTGCCGCCGTTCTATCTCGCGCGGCCAGATCCTAAAGTCGGGGTCTTGAGAACCGTCGAGTCCGCGGGGCGTCTCCAAAGTCACGCGCTTGACCTTGGCCTTCGCGGGGCGATTACGGAGCACTTCAACGGTCAGTTGCAGTATGGCTTCGGCCGGGCATACAACAACACCGGCGGCATCGGCTGGTTTCCCGCCAATAACTACGATCCTTCAGGCGAATGGGCGCGCGCCAACTTCGACGTTCGGCACCGATTCCGGGCGCTCGGCACTTTCAAGGCTGGAGCGCTCTTCGAACTAGGCACGGTAGTTTCGTTGAACACCGGAACGCCGTACACGATCACCACGGGCCGCGACAGTAACAACGATACTCGTATGACTGACCGGCCTCCTGGAGCGCTGAGAAACGGAATGCAGGGGTTCGGCATGGCGAATGTTGACGTGCGGCTCTCGCGGGAATTCAAACTCGCAGGCAGCGACAAGGATGAAGGTCCCAGCTTGGATGTCAGCCTCGAAGCTTTCAATTTGCCCAACCGTGTGAATTACACGATCATGATCGGCAATCTCAGTTCGCCGTTTTTCGGACAGCCGGTTGCGGCCCGCGCGGCCCGCCGTATGCAAGTGCGTTTGGAGCTCCAGTTTTAATCCGATAACCTAAACCATATGCAACGCGACCTGAATCGTCGTGAATTTTTGCGCGCTGCTCCCGCCAGCGGAATCGCCTCGAGCGCCCGTGCGGCGACGCGCAAGTTGCCGAGGAACTCCGCCAGTGGGGCGTTGAAGCCTTTCAACAACTTCCGAGGGAGTTCCTTAGAAGTGGCGCGATTGGCGCGGTCCCGTCACTTTTGTGTCGCGCACCCCCTGTGATACGATATGGCCAGGACGGGGGTGTATATGAGGCAGTGGTTCTGGCTGCTTATGGCGCTTGTATGCGGGACCGCCTTGGGACAGGAATCCCGCGCGACCCTGATCGGACGTGTCACCGACCCGACCGGCGCGGTCATCGTCGGGGCGAGCGTCGAGGCGGTCAACGTGGGGACCAACGTGGCGACTCCCGGCGTGACCAACGAGTCGGGCAGCTACGAGATTCCCTACCTGCTGCCCGGCCTCTACCGCATCACCGTGCAGATGAGCGGGTTCAAGAAGCACGTCCGCGATGGGATCGAGCTGCGGGTCAACGACCGCCTGGTCCTCGATTACACGCTGGAGCTCGGCAGCGTCGCCGAGTCGGTGGTGGTAACCGGCGAGACGCCCCTGCTCGAATCGTCGAGCGCGTCGATCGGGATGATCCTGGACGAGCGGCGGGTTTCGGAGCTGCCCATGGTCGGTGGGAATCCGTACTACCTGGCGCGGCTGACGCCGGGGATCCTGTCGTCGGGGGGGCGCTCGGCGGGCAACCCCATCGACCAGGGGTCGGCCACCGACGTCATCGTTAACGGCACCCGCAGCAACTCCAGCGAGACCATGCTCGACGGCTCGCCGAACATGACCGAGCGGAACCTGGTGTTCTCGCCTCCGGCCGACCTGGTGCAGGAATTCAAGATCCACACCGCCACCTTCGACGCCAGCCTCGGCCACGCCGCCGGGGCGGTGAGCAACGTGAGCCTGAAGTCGGGGACCAACGAGCTGCACGGCACCGGCTACGGGTTCGACTCGCGGCTGCGGGCGGTGCCCTGGTTCACCAACCGCTTCATCTATGATCCGCGCACTGGCCCGATCACGGAGGAAAAGAAGGCGCGGGCGCTCGAAGGCTGGCTGCACCAGCGCTGGGGCGCCACGCTGACCGGCCCGGTCCGGCTGCCTAAGCTCTACGATGGTCGCAACAAGACCTTCTGGAGCTTCGGCTACGAGGGCCTCTACATCCGGCGAAACCTGAGCTTCACCGGGACGGTGCCGACCGTCGCCCAGCGGCGCGGCGACCTCTCGGAGCTGTTGCGGGTCGGCTCGCAATATCAGGTCTACGACCCCGCCACCATCGCCCCGGCTGCCGGCGGACGCTTCAGCCGCCAGCCCCTTCCCAACAACCTCATCCCGGCCACCCGCCTGAATCCGGTCGCCCTGAAGATCCTCCCCTACTGGCCCGAGCCGAACCAGCCCGCTACCATCGACGGCCGCCAGAACTACTACCGCACCCGCGACATCAACCGCGACAACCGCAACCTCATCGGCCGCCTGGACCACAACTTCGGCCCGAGCCACCGCTTCTTCTTCCGATGGAGCAACGGCCAGCACGACAACAAGACCAACACGCTGCCGGGTCTGGCCTCGGGCGACCTCCTGGACCGCACCAACCACGGCCTGGTGGTCGACGACGTCTACGTGTTCAACCCGCAGCTTCTGCTGAACGTGCGCTACGGGATCACCT
>Ga0247727_10018678_pt1 | contig 10864 bp, 10 predicted proteins | sample WisWelCaveWW1625_FD_202498 | JGI IMG/M metagenome (GOLD analysis project Ga0247727, IMG submission 202498) | Biofilm microbial communities from Wishing Well Cave, Virginia, United States - WW16-25 | ecosystem: Environmental > Aquatic > Deep subsurface > Groundwater > Cave microbial mat | place...
CCACAGCGCCAGCGCCACCGTGAGCGCGGCGAACAGCGCCGCCAGCGCGCTGCCGGGCAGGGCGCGGCCGAGCAGCGCACCGGCGATGGCGCCGATCGCGAGCGAGGGCGCGAACGCGCGCCACAGGTCCCAGCGCACCGCGCCGCGCTGGTGGTGGGCGCGGGTCGCGGTCAACGAGCCGACCGCGATGGTCGCGAGCGAGGTCCCGACCGCGAGGTGCATCGCCTGCTCGAGTGAGGCGCCGAGCCGCGGCAGCAGCCAGACCAGCGCCGGGATCATCACCAACCCGCCGCCGATGCCGAACAGGCCGGCAGCGAGGCCCGCGATCGCGCCGACCGCGAGCAGCGCGAGCAGCACTGGCCAGGCGTCGAGCAGCATCACGCCGGACCGAGCCACAGCGACTTGAGGTTGACGAACTCGTGCAGGCCGGCGCTCCCGAGCTCGCGGCCGAAGCCCGAGCCCTTGACGCCGCCGAACGGCAGACGCGGGTCGCTATGCACCACGCCGTTGACGAACGCCATGCCGCAAGCGAGCTCGCGCGCGAAGCGCTCGCCGGCCGCCGCATCGCAGGTCCAGACGCTGCCGCCCAGGCCGTAGTCGCTGCCGTTGGCGACGCGCAACGCCTCGGCCGCGTCGCGCACCCGCACCACGCTCGCCACCGGCCCGAACAGCTCCTCGCGCCAAGCGCGCATCGCGGGCGTCACGCCATCGAGCACGGTCGGCGGGTACCAGGCGCCGGGACCGTCGGGCCATCGACCGCCGGTCAGGGCGCGCGCGCCGTGGCCGAGCGCGTCCTCGACTTGGGCGTGGAGCGCGTCGCGCAGATCGCGGCGCGCCATCGGCCCGAGCTCGGTGTTCGGGTCGCGCGGCGCGCCGCTGCGCAGCGCGCCGGCCACCGCCGCGAAGCGCGTCGCGAACTCGTCGGCGATCGCCTCGACCACGATGAAGCGCTTGGCGGCGATGCACGACTGGCCGCAGTTCTGGAACCGGCCCTGGACCGCGCCCACGACGCTGGCCGCGAGGTCGGCGTCGGCCAGCACCACGAACGGGTCGGCGCCGCCGAGTTCGAGCACGCACTTCTTGAGCGCACGGCCCGCCGCGGCGCCGACTGCGCGCCCGGCCCGCGCACTGCCGGTGAGCGTGACCGCGGCGATGCGCCGGTCGGCGATCGCCGCCGCGCAGCCGGCGTCGTCGAGCAGCGCGACCTCGACCAGGCCCGGCGGCAGCCCGGCGGCGCGCAGCGCCTCGGCCAAAGCCTGCGCGCAGCCGGCGACGCTGGGCGCGGGCTTGAGCACCACGCCGTTGCCGACCGCCAGCGCCGGCGCGATGACCCGCAGCGCCTGCCAGTAGGGGAAGTTCCAGGGCTCGATCGCCAGCACCACGCCCAGCGGCTGCGCGACCAGCAGCGAACGGGGCGCGGTGCTGGCCACCTCGCGGTCGGCGAGCTCGAGCAAGGCGAGCGCGGCGTAATGGTCGCAGGCGCGCGCCGACTTCTCGACCTCGGCGCGGGCCTCGGCGCTGCGCTTGCCGATCTCGGCGGTCGCGGTCTCGGCCAGACGCTCGGCGTGGTCGCGGAGCGCGATCCCGACCCGCGCCAGCGTCGCGGCGCGCGCCGCGAGCGGGACCAGCGCCCAGGCGCGCTGCGCGTCGGAAGCGTGCGCCAGCACCGCGTCGCGCGCCGCGGCAGCGAGCGCCGGACGGCGCGCGAGCTCGGCGCCATCGCTGGGGTCGATGCTGACGAACTCCATGGTCCGGCCATCCTAATGCCTGCGCGAGGCGCGGCGGTGCGTGGCAGGATACGCGCACCCTCCCGCTGCTCGACCGGTGCACCCGGCGCGGAACCACGACGATGGCCGATCTCCTGATCCTCGGCGGCACCGGCTTCGTCGGCAGCCACCTCGCCGCGCGCTTGGCGCGCGACGGCCATCGCCTGACGATCCCGAGCCGCGAACCGTTCCGCCACGCCGCGCTGCGCGTGCTGCCGACCGTGCGGCTGCTGCGCGCCGACGTCCATCACGCTGCGACGCTCGACGCGCTGTGCGCCGATGCCGACGCGGTCATCAATCTGGTCGGGATCCTCAACGAGGACGGCAGCAACGGGCTCGGCTTCCGCCGCGCCCACACCGAGCTGGCGCGGCGCGTAGTCGACGCCTGCCGCAAGCGCGGCGTGCCGCGCCTGCTGCACATGAGCGCGCTCAACGCCGACGCGGCGAAGGGTGCCTCCTACTACCTGCGCAGCAAAGGCGAGGCCGAGGGCATCGTGCTCACCCAATGCGGCCCCGACCTCAAGGCCACGGTCTTCCAGCCCTCGCTGATCTTCGGGCCTGGCGACGGCGCGACCCGGCGCTTCGCGGCGCTGCTCGAGCTCGTGCCGTTGGTGTTCCCGCTCGCCTGTCCCGACGCGCGCTTCGCGCCGGTGTTCGTCGGCGACGTGGTCGAGGCCTTCGCCCGCGCGCTCGACGACCGCGCCACCTACGGCCAGCGCTACCAGCTGTGCGGACCCGAGGTGATGACGCTCGCGGCGCTGGTGCGCGCGGTGGGCGCGGCGCGAGGTCGACGGACGCGGATCTGGCGCCTGCCCGAGCCGCTGGCGCGCTTCCAGGCGCTGGTGCTGGGCGGGCGTTGGGTGCCGGCCGATCTGCGCTTCACCGCCGACAACCTACGCTCGCTGTCGGTGGCGAGCGTGTGCAGCGTCGACGGCTTCGGCCGGCTCGGGATCCAGCCGCGCACCCTGGCCTCGCAGCTGCCCGGCTACCTGGGCGACGGCGACCCGCGCGCCCGCTACCCACTGCTCCGCGCTCGACGCTGAACCGCTGCGGCGAGCACGGCGCGCCGCGCTGCCGCCGACTCGCGCGCCAGCGCGCGGACCCGCGTCGCGAACGCGCCGAGGTCGCCGCCGCTCTCCTCGAGCAAGGCTTCGAAGCCCGGCACCAGCTCGGCGTAGGTCGCGGCGAGCGCGAGCCGTGCGTTGTCGTACTGCGCGCCCGCCCAGCGCTCCGCGAGCTCGGCGCGCCCCGCGCCGCGGGCTAGGGCCGTGAGCTCGGCGCGCAGCGCCGCGAACCGCGCCTGCTTGGCGGCGCGCTGGGTCGCGGGCGCGGCGCCGCTGGCGTAGAGCGCGGCGAGCTCGGCGCGGGCGACGAGCAGCGCCCGGTCGTGGGCCGCGCCGAGCGCGCGGTCGACCTCCCAGCGCGCCAGCGCCGCGGCCCGCGCCGGGGTCGCGAACGCGCGCCGCACCAGCGCCGCGCCCACCACCTCGGCGAAGGCCTCGTCGAAGGCGCCGTCGTCGCCGCGGTAGACGGCCTCGTGGGCCGACTCGTGGGCGATGAACTCGGCGAGCGTCGGCCCGTCCCAGCGCAGCATGCTCCACAGCACCGGGTCGTCGAACCAGCCGAGCGTCGAGTAGGCCGGCACGCCGGACGCGAAGGCCTCGTCGCCGCGCGCCCGGGCCCGCGCCGCGTAGCGCGCCGCATCGGCCGGGTCGAAGAAGCCGCGGTAGTCGAGGCAGCCGACCACCAGGAAGCACTGGCGCCGCGGCGCGACGCTGAGCTCGGGCGCCACCACCACCGTCCACACCGGCCACGCGCGCGGCAGACGCACGAAGCTGCGGAACGAGCCGCGCGGGTCGAGGCCGAGCGCCTTGCGCGCCGCGTCGCGGACCTCGGCGGAGAGCGCGAGCTTGGCGCCGGTGTCGGCGTCGGTGGCCGGATCGGCGAGCACCTCGGCCAGCGGCCGGCGCGCGGCCAGCACCTCGAGCTGGCCGCGGACCGCCTGAAGCGTGTAGCAGCCGGAGAGCAGCGCGACCGAGAGCAGCAGCAGGCGACGCATGGCCCTTTGTATAGCAGCGACGGGGGCCGCTCCGCTCGCTTACGATGGCGCCATGGAGACCTACCTGGTCGGCGGCGCGGTCCGCGACGAGCTGCTGGGCCTGGCCGTGCACGAGCGCGACTGGGTGGTGGTCGGCGCGCGCCCCGCGGAGCTCGAAGCCGCCGGCTTCACCCGCGTCGGCGCCGACTTCCCGGTGTTCCTGCACCCCGCGACCAAGGAGGAGCACGCGCTGGCGCGCACCGAGCGCAAGCGCGGCACCGGCTACCGCGGCTTCGAGGTCGACGCCGCGCCCGAGGTCACGCTCGAGCAGGACCTGGTGCGCCGCGACCTGACCATCAACGCCATCGCGCAGGCCGCCGACGGGACGCTGATCGATCCCTATGGCGGGCGCGCCGACCTCGCGGCCCGGCTGCTGCGCCACGTCTCGCCGGCGTTCGTCGAGGACCCGCTACGGGTGCTGCGGGTGGCGCGGTTCGCGGCGCGCTTCGCCACGCTCGGCTTCGCGGTCGCACCCGAGACGCTCGCCCTGATGCGCCGCATCGCGGGTTCCGGCGAGCTCGCGACGCTCGCGCCGGAGCGGGTCTGGGCCGAGCTAGAGAAGGCGCTCGGCAGCGCGCGGCCGTCGGTGTTCGTGCAGGTGCTGCGCGACTGCGGCGCGCTGGCCAAGCTGTTCCCGGAGCTCGACGCGCTGTTCGGCGTGCCGCAGCCCGCCCAGCACCACCCGGAGGTCGACAGTGGCCTGCACACGCTGCTGGTCATCGACCAGGCGGCGCGACTGACGCCCGACCCGGTGGTGCGGTTCGCGGCGCTGGTCCATGACCTGGGCAAGGCGACCACGCCCAGCGAGATGCTGCCCAAGCACCACGGCCACGAGCAGCGCGGCGCCAAGCTGGTGGCCGCGCTCTGCGACCGCCTGCGCACGCCGCGCGCCCACCGCGAGCTCGCGGTCGCGGTCGCGCGCCACCACCTGATCGCGCACCGCGCGCTCGAGTTGCGGCCCGCGACCGCGCTCGAGCTGATCGAATCGCTCGACGGGCTGCGGCGCCCGGAGCGGGTCGCGCAGTTCGTGCTGGCCTGCGAGGCCGACGCGCGCGGCCGCACCGGCCGCCAGGACGCCCCCTACCCGCAGCGGGCGCGGCTCGAGCAGGCGTTCGCCGCGGCGCGCGGCATCGCGGCCGGGCCGATCGCCGCGGCGGGCGGCGACGGCGCGGCGATCGCGGCACGGGTGCGCGAGGCGCGGATCGCGGCGATCGCCGCGGCCTGGACCGTCAGTCCAGGAAGTACTGGAACCTGAGCCCGATCGAGTAGCTGGTGCCGTAGTCCTCGGTGCGCACCGCACCGCCGGAGATCGCCAGGTCGAGGTGGTCGTTCATCGGCCAGCTGAGCTCGAGTTGCAGCGACCGGGCGCTCAGGTCGTCGACCGGGATCTCGAGCTGCTGATAGCTGAGCGTCAGGCGGCCGGCGCCGACCCGGCGCTCGATGCCGAGATCGAAGGTCGGGTCGGAGAGCCCGAGCGCGAAGGTCTGGAGCGAGAGCGCGCGGTTGACGCGCCGCTGCTGGAAGCGGATCACGCGCGCCAAGCCGTTGAGCCCCCGGTCGGCCAGCACCTGCCGGAGCTCGGTGAAGCCGTTGGCCACGAGATAGGCGTCGACCACCGCAGCGTTGCCGCCCGCGATCAGCAGGTACATGGTTCGCAGGTCGGTGAGCGCGACCAGCTCCTCGATCAGCTGGTCGGAGTCGGCGTCGAGCGCCGGGTCGTAGCTCCAGCTGCTGGTCCCGGCCCACACCCGCCAATCGTCGTCGATCCGCCACTCGGCGCTGGCGCGCAGCCCGTCGCGGTCGTAGTCGCGGCGCGCCAGGTCGGCGCTGGCCGCGCTCGGCAATGAGGTCGAGATGCTGCCGGCGCTGGCCTCGAGGCCGAAGCGCCAGGCCTCGCCCTGCCAGGCGCCGCTCGCGGTGTAGAGCAGGCTGTCGGTGTCGCTCGAGTCCATCCAGAACGCGGCGTCGAAGCCGAACGACCAGTCGCGCCACTCGTGGCGCAGCCCGAGTGCCAGGTCGTCGGCCTGGAACACGCCCTCCGAGCCGCCGTCGGCGGCGCTGTGCGCGACGTCGAAGCGCCAGCCCAAGGCCTCGCCCTGGTGGTCGATGGCGAACGCGACGCTGCGGCCGTCGGCCGAATCTCGGACCAGGTCGAGCGAGAGCGCGTCGGCGCCACGCGCGGCGGGCGCGGCGACGAGCGCCGCGACCATCAGGATCAGGCGAGCACGGTCCATAGCACGGCTCCCAGCAACAGGCGGTAGACGACGAACGGCCACATGCCGATGCGTTGTATGAAGCGTAGCAGCACCGCGACGCAGGCGTAGGTGGTCAGGCCGGCGACCAGCGCGCCGAGCGCCATCGCGCCCCAGTCGTGGGCCGCCTCGCTGCGTGCCAGCTCGACGCCCTCGAGCACCCCGGCCGCGGCGGTGATCGGCAGCGACAGCAGGAACGAGAAGCGCGCCGCGCCCTTGCGGTCGAGGCCGAGCGCCAGGCCCGCGGTCATGGTGATGCCGGAGCGGCTGGTGCCGGGGACCAGCGCCAGCGCCTGGGCGCAGCCGATCAGCAGCGCATCGCGGAAGCCGACGGTGGTCTCGTCGCGATGCTTGGCGCCGAACCGGTCGGCGGCGCCGAGCAGCAGCGCATAGACCACGGTGGTGGTGGCGACGATGGTCGCGGCGCGCAGCGTGGTGCTGGCGGCGTTCTCGAGCAGCAGGCCGGCGAGCGCGGCCGGCAGGGTGCCGACGATCAGGGCCCAAGCGAGGCGGCCCTCGGCGTCGAGCGCACGGGTCGCGAGGCTGCGGCACCAGGCGCGCCAGTAGACGCCGACCTCGACGCGGAAGTACCAGAGCAGCGCCGCGAGCGTGCCCATGTGCATCGCGACGTCGAACGCCAGGCCCTGGTCGGGCCAGCCGAACAGCCACGGCACCAGGATCAGGTGCCCGGAGCTCGAGATCGGCAGGATCTCGGTGAGCCCCTGCACCAGCGCCAGCACGATGACTTGGATGAGATCCACGCCTTCCCCTTCGGTCCGCGGCTATTACAACAGATGCGCGAGGTCGCGCCCCGCGAAGCCGGGCAACGGCTCGACCGCGCCGCGCGTGAAGCCGATCGCCTTGAAGCACTCGCCCATCTCGGCCGGCAGCGTCAGCCGCTGCACCGCTGAGCTGGCGCGCGCGAGCGCGGCGACATCGGGCCCGCTCGCCGCCGCGAGCTCGGCGATGCCGCAGCCGAGCAGGAACTGCGCTTGGGTGGTGTAGCCGACGAGCTCGAGGCCCGCGGCGGTCGCGGCCTCGGCCACGGTCGTGAAGTCGACCCAGGCGGTGAGGTCGCAGAGGCCCGGGCGGAACAGCGCATCGTCGAACGCATGCTGACGGTGGAAGGCGCGGAACGTGCCCATGCTGCGTTCGGCGGCGTACAGCGCGCGCCGGTCGAGGCCGTAGTCGATGCACAGCAGCTGGCCATGGCCGAGCGCGCGCGCCAGCGTGGCGACGAACGGCGCGAGCCGCGTGCGGGTCTCGTGCGCGTAGCCGTCGGCGAACGGCGCGCCGCGCGCCGCCTCGAGCGCGCGCACCGCGCGCTCGAGCGCCGCTGACGCCTTGCGCTCGACCAGCGCGAACGCGTCGCCGGCGCGCGCCACCGTGAGCTCGCGCATCTCACCGCCGCGGACCACGAAGCGCTCGCAAGGCAGCGCGTCGAGCACCTCGTTGGCGACGATCGCGCCGCCGATCGGCTGGTCAGGCAGCGCGTCGAGCCAGACCGCGCGCTTCGCCAACGCGGGCGGCAACGACGCGATGCGTGCGCGTTGACGCTCGCGCAGGTCGGGGGACGGTTCGAGCAGGAAGTAGACCGTCGGCGCGGCGCCGAGCGCGTCGAGCTCGAGCAAGAGGTCGCAGGCGAGCGCGCCGCTGCCGGGTCCGAGCTCGAGCAGCATGCCGCCGAAGCCGGTGGACGGCGCGAGCTGGCGCGCGAGCGCGCGCCCGAACAGCCGCGAGACCTCGGGCGCGGTGACGAAGTCGCCGCCGGCGCCGAGCTTGTGCGCGCCCGCGGCGTAGTAGCCGAGGCGCGGCGCATAGAGCGCGAGCTCCATGTACGCATCGAACGCGAGCGCGCCGCCGTCGGAGTCGATCGCTGCGCGCAACGCGTCGACGACGCGCGCCGCGTGGGCGCGCGCATCGGCATCGAGTGGCGGTGGTTCGCGCAGGTCGGCTGGCATCGCGGAGTGTGCTAACTTCGCTCGCGTCACCACGCCGGAGGCGCGCATGGCGTCGTGCGGGAGCACGCGTGAGCCAGTATAACGAGTCGCTCGTCGGCCGCGTCGCGTTGGTCACCGGCGGCGCGCGCCGCGTCGGCGCAGCGATCGTCCGCGAGTTGCATGCCGCCGGCATGACGGTCGTAATCCACGCCCACCGCTCGAGCGACGACGCCAGCCGCCTGCGCGACGAGCTGCTGGCGCTGCGCCCGGGCTCGGCCGACGCGGTGCGCTGCGACCTGCTGCGCACCGCCGAGCTCGGCCCGCTCATCGAGCACCTGATCGCCAAGCACGGCCGGCTCGACGCGCTGATCAACAACGCCAGCACCTTCCGCTCCACGCCCATCGGCCGCGCCAGCGAGGCGCAGTGGGACGACCTGGTCGGCAGCAACCTCAAGGCGCCGTTCTTCTTGAGCCAGGCCGCTGCGCCGGCGCTCAAGAAGAGCGGCGGCTGCATCGTCAACGTCGTCGACATCCACGCCCGCAAGCCGATGCGCGACTACGCGGTGTACTGCGCGGCCAAGGCAGGCCTCGCGATGTTGACGATGGCCTTGGCCAAGGACCTGGGGCCCGAGGTGCGGGTCAACGGCGTGGCGCCGGGCGCGGTCCTGTGGCCGAGCGCGCCGATGGCGCCGTCGGTCCAGGCCGAGATCGTCGCGACCACCACCCTCAAGCGGGTCGGCGAGCCGCGCGACGTGGCACGCACGGTGCGCTTCCTGGTCGCGGACGCGCCCTACATCAGCGGGCAGATCATCGCGGTCGACGGCGGGCGCTCGATCGGGTGGTGATCGTTCCAGCCGGTGAGAACCGGCGGGTTCTTGATCTGTCGGTGCGAGATGGCTGCGCGACGACGCTTGCGATCACGACGGTCGTCGCGCGGTACCTGCCTCCAGCACCCCACCAATACCCCCGATGTGTGCCGTCGCCCGGTCAGGACCGCGCGGACTTCGAGCGCGGCGAGCACTGCAGGCCCGGGCGGCGTGCGCCGGCCAGGGACGGCCGGCGCAACGCGACTAAGCAAGGACGGCGCATGAGCGCGGCCCCGCCCGGGCCGAAGCGCGCAGCGGACCCGAACGGCGCGCGAGGTCCGCGCGGCCCGGACCGGGCGGGGGCGCTCACCACGCACCGACGAAAAAGAATCCACCGGTTCTCACCGATCTGCGAAGCGAAGTGGCGGCTCGTCCCCGCCGCGCGACGTCAACGCGCGGAGTACTCCCGCACGATCCGCACCGCGACCTCCTTGGCCTCGCGCAGCGCGCCGGGCTTGCGCACCGTGAGCTCGACGCGGGTCGCGCCGAACTCGGCGTGCAGCAGCGCCGCGGTCCGCTCGGCGAAGGACTCCAGCAGCTGGAAGCGCTCGGTGGCGCCGAGCTCGATCAGGCGCCGCGCCACCGCCTCGTAGTCGAGCGCGTCGGCGATCGCATCGCGCGCCGCGGCGCGCGCCGCGTCGCAGCCGAGCGCCAGGTCGAGCAGCAGCGTCTGCGGCTTCAGCTGCTCCCAGGGATGGACGCCGATCACGATCGGCACCTTGAGCTCGCGGATCAGGACGGCGTCGGTCACGGGGGCGTCAGCTCCTCGAGCGGCCAGCGGGCGCGGGCGCGGATGGTCGGCGGATCGGCGGCGCCCGCCAGCAGACGCTGCGCGCCGGCGTAGGCGATCATCGCCGCGTTGTCGGTGCAGAACTCGGGCCGCGGATGGTACACGCCGATGCCGTGGGCGCGACCGAGCGCGGCCAGCCCCGCGCGCAAGCGCAGGTTGGCGCCGACGCCGCCGGCCACCACCAGGCCGCGCACCCCGGGCAGCCGACCGAGCGCGCGCTCGGTCTTGGCGAGCAGTGTCTCGAGCACCGCGTCCTCGAAGCCGCGCGCCAGGTCGGCGCGCGCCTGCGCGGTGGCAGGCGCGGAGCGGATCGCGAGCAGCGCCGCGGTCTTCAGGCCCGCGAACGAGAAGTCGAGGTCGTCGCTCTTGAGCATAGGCCGCGGGAAGCGGTGGCGGCCCGGCGCGCCAGCCTCGGCCAAACGCGCAAGCGCGGCGCCGCCCGGGTAGCCGAGGCCGAGCAGCTTGGCGGTCTTGTCGAAGGCCTCGCCGACCGCATCGTCGAGCGTCTCGCCGAGCACCCGGTAGCGGCCGACGCCGGCGACCTCGACCAGCATCGTGTGCCCACCCGAGACCAGCAGCGCGAGGTAGGGGAACTCGGGCGCGGGATTCTCGAGGCGCGGTGCTAGCAGGTGGCCTTCGAGGTGGTGGACCGGCACCACCGGCAGGCCGCGGGCCAGCCCGAAGCTGCGCGCGAACCCGGCGCCGACCAGCAGCGCGCCGACCAGGCCCGGTCCGGCGGTGTAGGCGACGCCGTCGAGGTCGGACGCGGCGAGGCCGGCAGCGGCGAGCGCCTCCTCGACCAGCGGCACCAGCCGCTGGACGTGGTCGCGCGCGGCGAGCTCGGGCACCACCCCGCCGTAGCGCGCATGCAGGTCGACCTGGCTGTGGACCCGGTGCGCGAGCAGGCCGGCCGCGGTGTCGAACACGGCGGCGGCGGTCTCATCGCAGGAAGTCTCGATGCCCAGGACCTTCATCGCGGCGGCCTCGGGGCCCTCGGCTGGCCCCCGGGGACGGGGGCGACGGGGGCGGATTCTACCGGTCCCCTCCGCTCGGAGCCGGGAAATACCCGGTCCCGAGGCCATCCCGGGATGGATTTCCAGGGGGGGGCTCCGTATGATTGCCGGCCTTTTCCGCCCCCTGGGCGGTACCGCC
>Ga0247727_10018679_pt1 | contig 10863 bp, 12 predicted proteins | sample WisWelCaveWW1625_FD_202498 | JGI IMG/M metagenome (GOLD analysis project Ga0247727, IMG submission 202498) | Biofilm microbial communities from Wishing Well Cave, Virginia, United States - WW16-25 | ecosystem: Environmental > Aquatic > Deep subsurface > Groundwater > Cave microbial mat | place...
AGCGGGGTATCCCTGCGCTACAGCAGACGTGGAGCCGGATCGCGCCGCAGTTTGCCGGGCTGTTTCGGCGTCTGAGCGATTGGAGCCAGACGGCCTATATGCCGACCGGGCGGGTGCGAACGCCGACATGGGTCGCAAACGGAGCCGTGTTGATCGGCGATGCGGCCCATGCGATGAATCCCCATGCGTCGCAGGGGCGCATGCAGGCCATGGTCGATGCCATGGCGCTGTCTGATCTGTTGCCAGGCTGTCTCGCTGATAAGGACTATTCCGCCGCCAGGCTGAAAGAATTTGAGCGAATCAGGCGGCCGCAAGTGACCATGTTGCAGCGATTGGCAGATCAACAAGTGTTCTATTGGAATACGGAGAATCCGGTGGTAGCTTTCCTGCGAGATCGCGTGTTTCAGACGCTGGATCGGAATGCGCGGCTTCGCTATCAGGTCCTGTCGACCACGGCGGGGCTGCGGACGGTGCCGCCGTTTAATCTGCTTGATCGCGTGATTGCCGCGGGGTTTCTCCCCGATCCACATGCGAATGAGAGATCTCCACATCCGATGTCTTCATGAGGAACCATGGGCATGACTGAGCGTCTGATTGAGGGATTGCCGGACGACACACAGAAGCTGCTGCAGACCTACGTGAAGCAGGTCAAAGGTCGGTTCGGGGAGCAGCTGGAAGGCATGCTGCTCTACGGCAGTGCCGTCCGGGGGGAATTTCTTCCGGGCCGGTCCAACTTGAATATCCTTCTCCTGGTGTCGTCGTACGACAGTGCCGTCCTCAAACAGTACAGTGCGTTGCACCGCCACTGGAGCAAGGAGCAGATTGTGGTCCCGCTTTTTCTGACGGAAGAGGAGCTGCGCATGTCGGCAGCGGTATTCCCTCTTGAGTTTCTGGAGATCCAGGAACAGCATCGCGTCCTAGGCGGGCGCGATCCCTTCATCGGTTTTCACGTGAAGACCAATCGGCTGAGAGAGACTGTGGTCCAGGGTCTCACGAGTAATTTGTTACGCCTGCGCCAGCGTTATGTCGAAGGGGGCGGAAGCGACGACGCCACGACGATTTTGCTGCCGCTCTCGATCACTTCCACCCTTCCATTGCTGCGCGGGGTGCAACGTCTTCTCGGGCGTCCCGTCCTCTCTCACTCCGATGCAGTGATCAAGGACGTCGCCGAGCAGTTGAAACTGGATCTGCAGGGTTTGCTGGACGCCTTGTTGCTGAAGCGTGGACAGATTTCTCCTGGCCCCCACGAAGTACCTCGTCTCTTTGACCGGTATCTGCAAGCCGCGACGCAGCTCACTCGCGCAGTCGAGCAACTGCCGCAGTCGGAGGAGCGATGACGAAGATCGTCAACATGGCGATGGTGCTCTGTCTTGTCTTCTTCGAGGGGCTGGCCCAGGCCCTTCCCTACGATCGGCCCAAGCTGCAGTTGCCGGAGCCTCGAGGGTATGTGAGCGACCATGCGCAGGTGATCGATGGGGATTGGAAAGAACGCATCCGATCCGTCTGCCAGGACCTTGAGCGGAAGACCGGCGTAGAAATGGTCGTGGTGACTGTCCCGACCATCAAGCCGTTCGGGTCGGCCAACGAGTACGCGACGGCGCTCTATGAAAAGTGGGGCATCGGATCGACGCAACAAGAACATGGTGTGTTGGTGCTGGTGACGGTGCAGGAACGACAGGCCGCGATCACGCTGGGCCGGCAGATGTTGCCGGTGATTACTCCCACGGTGATGACTCAAGTCGGGCACGAGGATCTGCAGCCGTCGATCGAGTTGGGACATTTCGGCGAAGCCCTCTATCTCACCGTGGTGGCGTTGGCCTCTCCCGCGCAGGACGTGCGTGTCGGCGCCATCTCGAATCTACATTTCAAAGGCCTGGGTTTCTGGCTCGCCCTCTTTACCGCCATCGGGGCGCTCTCGTTTTTCTGGTGGATCAGCCGTCCCGACCTTCGGCATCCGTACAAACGGATTCAAAAAGGCGAGTATTGGGGAACTGGCCAGGGGGGATTTGGCGGGAACTGGGGAGGGTTCGGGGGGGGGACGAGCGGAGAGGGTTATCGGTAGGCGATTCTGCTCAATCAATGGTCATGATCAAGTGGTAGACAGGAATATCTCTGAGATCACTTCGGTCTTCATACGCAGCCGATTTCAAAGTTAGCTAGAGTCACGCAACACCTTGCAAGAACCAAGGTCTTGCTCCACTTCCGATTCTGGCACCAGTGTCAGCATAAGCCCACTGCTTTGCATCATCCCGATGTTCTGCCCGAACCAAAATTTCAAAGAGTAGGAACCTCTCGAATTAAGATACACGGAGAGTGGCTCTGTGTTGCCAGTTAGCATCTTTACAGAGAATTCTGTCATTCCAGACGTGGCGATATAGGGGTAGTAGCTGGCTGTATAGATCGTGTTGACAGATATACCATTTGACGAGATATCAACCGAGAAGGCTGCTCCGATAAAGGGTTTACGATAGCTGTACACGTAGGCTTTCCCTTGAAAGACGCGCTCGAACCGCTGAAAGGTTTGGTTCAGGGTGGGTCAGCAGTTGCCTGTTCCAAGTACGGTGACGAGCAAGAGGAAAAGGCAAGTCGGTGCGCGCGGCAGGAGCGTTCTTAGTATTGTCATGATGATGTTCCCCCTTGTAATTTCCATTTGAAGGAGTTCTTGACTGCTTCAAAGGTGGGGAGATCGAGCCCGTAGTAGTGCCGTTGAGGCGCCTTATAGATAAGCGTGTATAGAAGACCTTTTTCAAGGCACCCATAGTACACGGCTTGCTTGGGAAGTCCGGCCTCGGTGCGATAGCGAACAACCAGTTTGTATCCAGAGACTCCGTCGAGCGTACCGGGGCTGTTTTCGACGACCTGCAGGTCGATGAAATTTGGGGCTGCCCGCAGATCGTCCAGTACCAACTCCGCAAGCTCCTGTGGAATTATCCCCGGCGCGGCTTTCTTCTTGGTATTGTTGAACCCCTGATCGACGGGGCGCTTTAGGAGGATAATGGCCTGGAGGCCCAATCCGTCACGGGTGGCGGTGAGGACTAACCCATCCTTCTTGGCCGATTCGTCTGCCTCAGCGGGGGTAAATTTCATCCAGGCCCGGGGCCATTCCACCTCGATCGGTTCGTTCTCGATAAGTTCCTTTCCACCGACCATCGACCACTTCGCCTGGCGACCAATGCAGGCAGTCAGCATGCACATGGAGAGCACCGCGACCAGGAGAAGTTTCATGATGGGCACCTCACATCTGTGATAGGTTGCGCAGCTCTTGCTCGACATAGCCGCGATCCGAAGCCTGCGGGGCGAGATGCAGATATTGTTGCAATTCGTTTCTGGCCTCCTGCTTGTCGCCGCGCCTGAGGAACAACATGCCGAGTGCCTTGTGAGGCTCGGGATAGTGGGCGTCGGCAACGATGGCCTGGCGATAGCGTTGTTCACTGCGCTGCAGATCGCCTTCGCCATTTCGTTGCCGCGCCACCTCGCCTAGCAAATACAGCGCCTGCGGGTGGTTCGGTTGTTGGCCCGTCGCCATGCTCAACGATTCCTCGGCCAATTCGAATTGGCCGATCGCCAAGTCCGTCCTCGCGGTTTCGACATACAACGGCAGCATCGTACGTCGATAGCGCTCCTCGCCAAGTTCTCCCGAGCGGGCGGCGTAGCGCTCTTCAATCAGCTCCTTATAGCTCTCCACCCGTTCGGCAAGCCGGGGGTGTGAGCCGAAAAAGAATGGTTCGTCGATCTTGCGAAACTCCAGATCGCGCTTGAGGTGCTCGAAGAGTTTCGGCGCTTCTGCCGGGGCGTACCCTGCCGCGACTGCCAGTGCGAGCCCTTCCCGATCGGCCTCGCGCTCGTTCCCGCGCGAATACCCGCTCACGGATGCGACATAGCCGACGGCGCCCAGTGTCGTGGCCGCCGCTCCAAGAACGCCGAAGGGTAATGCGACAATCTGAAAGGTGGCCAGCGCCGCGCTGGAGCGCTTCATACCCCTGAATGCCTGGATCGTGTGCCGGTGCGTGGCATGTGTCAGCTCGTGTCCTAAAAGAGTCGCGAGTTGGGCTTCGTTCTCGATTCTCGCCAGAATTCCCGTATGGGCGTATATGACTCCGTTGGGGAAGGCAAATGCGTTGAGTAGCGGGTTCTTCACGATTTTCACCTGCACCGTCAATGGACTCGACCGCACGCTTGGGGTGATCAATTTCTGAACAACTTCGTTCGCATATTGGTTGATGGCGGGATCGTCGTAAAGAGTACCGCTTCGATCGAGGCGCTGCTGTTCTTCAATGACGGTCTTCCAGAGGCGCTGCTCGTCGTCTTCGATCTGGCCGACTTCGGGACTGCCCATCGGATCGACGGAGGAACATCCGGCTGCAAAGAGCAGGACCATCCATAACCACAACGTTTGAGTGCATGCATTTAAGAAAAAGTACACAGCTATTTTCCGATCGTCGGGAATTCCTTCAACACGTCCCCGACAAACATGGAAGCACTTGTGGCCTCCCGGAGGTCATAACTATAGAGGGTACGGTAGAACCACAGGATGGTCCCGGTTTTGGATTCCACCAACGCCACAGTAGTGAGATTTGCTCCCCTTGGTCCAGTAGCGACGACTCCCAGGGCCACGCCGATCAGTAGCCTGGCTGCTTGCAGCGCCAGGCGGCCACCGGATGATCGCTGGTCGAATCCCTCAATGAGGAGAAATGCGTCGGCTTGGGGTGCGAGTTTTTGGATCTCCGATCCGAGAGAATAGACGAACTCGCGAGCCTTCTCCGGAAAATGACAGGGGCAATTATAGTCAAAGGTGTGGAACGAAATGCTCCCGCCGACCACTTCGTAGAGCAGTCGTGTTTCGTCATAATTGTCCCGGGCCGCTTTGTCCAAGCTCTGTTCATCCAGTCGTGTCAGATGCAATGTAGCCGCGCGTGCTTCCATTGCCTGGATGACGTTCTGTTGCGCGGCCGTTCCCCAATCCTCCATTTTCTCTGGCGTGTCGCCTGCGCCGATTTCGTACATTGAAATGCGGGGTGGCAGGAGCAAGACAGTTTTAATCCCAAGGAGTTTTGAGGCCAGGTTGGGGTGAGCTCTTACCAACTCTGAGGCACGAAGCGGGCTAGGTAGGAGGAAGACCAGGACCGCAATTGCAATCAGCAACCGTATAGTTTTCATGGTAAGACCTCCTCTCGCGAGGACTGTGCTGGCAGGGGTCGAAGTATAGGTCAGGGGGAGAGAAAAAAGCAATGAGGCGGTTCAAAAGATCTGTGAAACGGAACCATGACTTGGGGGGAGGCCAGGCACGAACGAGTCGGAGTTACACGCTTCAGAACCGCCTGTCCCTATTCTAAATCCTACAGGTCGGCCCAGCCGGTGAGATCGGTTCGTGAGGGATCGACTGCGTCAGCGGTTAAGCCTTGAACCCGATTCGTCTGACCTTGGGCTCTGGCTCTGCCATGAGTTCCCGAATTGCCTCGGAGACGACTCGAAACTGGGAATCGTACTTCTTCTCCAATTCATTGAGGCGTCGGGCACCGATTCTCTCTCTCCCCTCTCAGTATTGTGGCACTTTTCCAAAGTGCGCGCGTCCAACGAGGGCCTTCTGAGGCCGCGCGTTGCGCGAGCACAGGTGACTTTCGAGTCTTTCCTCTCCCAGCTGCTCTCGCCTCTCCCTTCAAGGGTGGGCTGGTCGATCCCCTAGTGCGCGCGTCGAGGGAGCATCTCCTAATTCTTCTCGTCTCTCCCAGGAGGAGTGGCCGAGGCTGCCCTTTACTGCGCGCATCGGACGAGCACTGTTTTATCGTGCGCGTTCTGCGAGCAAGAAGGGCACCTGGCCGCTCCTCCTTTTCTTATTGTTGGATGGCAGAGAGCCGCCACTTCCCATCTTGGATTCGCATGAAGGTCCAGGCTTCACCGGATTCAGTCGGTATCTCTTCGCTGCCTTCGATGAGATAGCCTGGTTCTCCGTGCTGCTTCGTCAGGGATAGGTTATAATCACGGGCGCTCCAGCGAAGCCCTGCCGTCACGTACTGCCTCGCCTGTTCAGTCCAGGCTTCCAGGATCTCTGCACGGAGGAGCACCACATCTTCCACATGGTTCTGGATGTCCTGACTGCGGTTGTCGGCTAAGGCGGCGCTGAAATAATTCAGCATCTCCGGCGTGACGAACTGCCGTAACTCGGTCAGATCCTGTTTGCTCCAGGCCCTTTGAACATCGATCAGTAGTTGTTGAAAGGCTGCTTTGTCAGTGGTGGTGATGCTATCAACCGATATTTTCTGTCTGGTTGTGGCGGATCGCCTTGTCGGCAGATTGTCGTTGGACGGGTCGCGGCCTGTGATCCCGGAAAAGTCAGGGAGGGAGGGCCGTTGTATTTTCAGGAAATAAAAAACCGTCGCAGCTGCCAGGAGCAGGAGGAGCAGAAGAATTCCGGCGGAGCTGAAATCCTCGGTGGGTTTGTTGGTTTCGGCAGCAGGTGCATCGGCATCGGTGGTCTGCGCACTGCTGTTCGTCGCTCTGAAGAACATATCGCCGGTCAATGATCCAGCCACTCCAGCTGCGAGCCCAGCCGATAGAGGAGAACGTTGCAGAATGAGTGTCGTTGTGTTCAAGGCAAGCTCCCCGTTATCGGTCTCGTTGCCGAACCATGTGCCCGGCACCATATCCTAGCAGCAATGGTCCCTTGAAAATGTAAGATTCGAGGATAGAGACCGGGCCGTTCGATGTTTCGCCTGTGGATAAGAAGCGTGGGTGGAGATTGTCAGGGGAGCGACCCGAAGTGTCAGGGGCACTCTTCAATGCGCCCGACTATTTTTTGGGAACGGTCCGGCCTTCTTCGATGTCTTGTAGATCAACCCAGCTGATGAGGTCGGTTAGGGAGGGATCGACTGCGTCAGCGGTTAAGCCTTGAACCCGATTCGTCTGATCTTGGGCTCTGGTTCCGCTATGAGATCACGAATGGCCTCGAAGACGACCCGAAACTGGGAATCATACTTCTTCTCCAGCTCATTCAGGCGTCGGGCAAGCCCCTTGTTCGAACCGATCATCTCTCGAAGTTGAACAAACGCTCGCATGATGGCAATGTTCACTTGGATGGCGCGCTCGTTATGCAGCACGGTCGAGAGCATGGCTACGCCTTGTTCGGTGAAGGCGTAGGGGCGGTATTTTCTGTGTTGCCCACGACCTTTCTTTAAGGTCGCAAATTGCGACCTTAAACGTTCGACCTCTTCAGGCATCAGCTGAAACATAAAATCTGAAGGAAATCTCTTCTTGTTGCGCTGGCGGGAAAGGCGGGGTTATTGTGAGGTGGCCCAGAAATAACGGACACCTGGATTATGACTCATCGTGCAGCGCGGATGGCAAGCTCTTCTGGGATTGGGTAGCGCCTTGGCCCCAAAATCGCCGTACCTATGCGCACCATGGTCGCGCCTTCGGCTATGGCGACATCCATATCTTCTGACATTCCCATGGAGAGTGTGTCGAGTTCGTATCCATCCTGCTTGAGCCGATCAAAGAGTTCCCGCAGCATGTGGAACTGGCTGCGTTGCAAAGCTGTGGCAGTTGTGAGCTCAGGGACGGCCATCAATCCGCGGAATTTCAGGCGGGGCAGGCGAACGACATGGGCTGCCAGATGGGCCAGCTCTTGAGGCGCCACACCGCTTTTACTCTCCTCTCCGCTCACGTTCACTTGCAGGCAGATTTGTAATGGTGGCAGCGATTCGGGCCGGTCTTTCGCCAAACGGTCTGCAATTTTTACTCTGTCCACACTGTGAACCCAGACAAAGTTCTCTGTGATGCGCTTTGTCTTATTGCTTTGTATCGGACCGATGAAATGCCATTCAATCGGCAAATCGGCAAGGGCCGGCATTTTTGCCAGCGCTTCCTGCAGATAATTTTCGCCAAAAATAGTTTGTCCGGCGAGCCAGGCTTCCCGCACTCGCTCGGCAGGGTGGGTTTTACTCGCTACCAACAGTGTGATCTCGTTCGGTTGTCGGTCGACAGATCGTGCGGCTCTGGCAATGCGGTCTTTGACGGCTTGCAAGCGTGAGGCGACTGTTGTGATCGGCACCATTAGGGGTATACATGCTCGCGCGTGAGGGGAAGGGTGTTGTTCAATCCGTTCGTAAAGAGGACTTGATAGAGCCGTGGGTTCCCATAGCGAAAATTGACGATGCAACCATTGAGAAACATCCGCCACATGCGAACGAAGGACGCATCGAACATCGCTTCGACTTTTTGGGTCTGCGCCTCATACCGTGTGCTCCACTCCTCAACCGTTCTAGCGTAGTGCAGGCGAAGGTTTTCGATGTCGGTTGGAATGAGCCCGACGTCGCCCATAGTGCGTACGATTTCGTCGAGGGTGGGAATATATCCACCGGGGAAGATGTATTTCAATGTCCAGGGGTCGCCGGGCATTGACCGTTCTTCTCCGATGGTGTGGAGCAGCCCGATGCCGTTGCGCTTCAAGAGCGACTTCGCCTTCTCCATAAACGTCGGGATGAATTGCTTCCCTACATGTTCAAACATGCCGATGGAAACGAATTTGTCGAACTCGCCCTGAACGTTCCGATAATCCTCGAAGACGATCGAAATCTTTTCCGACAGGCCTTCACGCTTCACCAGATCAACGGCATATTCAACTTGCTGTTTCGACAGTGAGCAGCCGACGCCGCGTACGCCGTAGTGTTTGGCGGCGTAGATCAGCATCCCGCCCCAGCCGCAGCCGATGTCAACCAGTGTTTCTCCGGCCTTCAACTGAAGTTTCCTGCAAATGTGCTCGTACTTTTGCTGCTGTGCTTGCTCGAGCGTGTCGTTCTCATGACGGAAGTATGCGCAGGAGTATGCCATGGTCTCGTCAAGCCACAGTTTGTAGAAGTCATTCCCGCGATCATAATGATGGGCGACATGTTTTTGAGAACGCGAGAGCGTGTTGAGCGATGTCTGGCGCAGGTGCTTAATTGCAAGCTTCGCTTTCAACCCCAGAGGAAGATTGAGGAACGCGGCGTCTGTCCCAAAGCGGAGTAGCTGTTTGAAATCGCCCTCTACCTGAATATCTCCTGCCATATACTCTTCGCCGAAGCCCAACGACCCGCTTTCGATTACATGCTCTGCCGCGCGCTTCGTCACAAAGGTGAGAATGAACTGCGGCTCACCGGAACCAAAGGATCTTTTTACTCCATCCCAGAACTGCACCTGAAAAGACACATCTCGCGTATGATCGCTCAATTGTTCGAAGAGCTGCTCCAATGTTTTTCGCATGACCGTCCTTTTCCTGGTGATAGGGCTTTGCTTTTGAAGGAGCGGCTCGAACACCTTCGAGAAGCCCCAACAGGTGTCTGTGATTAGCTCTTTCCCCGGTCCTTGTCAAGATGCTCATGCGGAAGGGGAGGCCGACGAAGAGGCCGAGATGCCCTGTTGACACACGGCTCCCGGCCACCTCATGCTGACCCGCTAAGGTTGTTGTGAGTAAGCGGTGCTAACAGCATTCATCATATCAATCGCGCGAGGGTTGTTTTTTATCAAACAAATAGCTGACAATACAAGCCGATCATCAGTCAGCAATAAACCGGTCAACTGACTCAATAACAACACAAGAGGCTTAACGATGAAATTGCGAAATATTTTGTGGATAGCGGCTCTATTGATTATCCCTGGCAACGTCTGGGCTTATGGTGAAAGCGGTGGTGGTGATACGGGAATCTGTAAAAAGCTGAATTTTTCTGATTTCACGCCGGTTAATAGTGCAGAAGTGGCCCCACAGGCGGCATTTTCATTTTTTGCCTCCGGTGCAGCCTATCCGAACAGTATCAAGGTTACGATAAAAGGCCAAACCGTACCGATCACAGTGACCCCTAAAAAAGATGGGTTTCAGGTAACCGGCAAACTTCCCCACACTGTAAAAGGGGGCTTCGCAAAAATTAACATTGATGCTAGAGGCGTCAATCAGTGCGAAGTCAGCGATGGCTGGCTGGTGAAAGTGACTGAATAATTCCGGTAACCGGCTTACGTGACGATCTGATCCCGTGGGAATGGAATTGTCATGAGGAGTCAGGAGTCTTTTCTCGATGCATGTGAGGGGGTCAGCTCAACCTGACCCCCTTTCAGTTTCTGCAAGCCCTTCAAGAACGTTTCTTGGCTGAGGTCGTTAGTGTCACCACTCAAGCGCAACGGGCGAGACTGACGACGGTTCGCAGGGGACTGGCTCCGCCGTCTGCGGCGGTGCCTGTCCCGCTGCTCGCGAAGTCCAAGTGTTCGGAACTTCGAACCCAAAACTTCGAACTTCGTGTCGTGCCTGTCGCGCACGTCTTGCTTGACTCGCTCACACCTCACGCGAGTCCCGCCCCGCTCGCTTGTCGCGCGCCACTTCTTGGTAAATGCGGTCGACTGTCGCAAGGCCCGCTCCCGACCGTCGTGGTCAGGACCGGACCTTGCCCTGTTGCGTGCCTTGTTCAGAGGGAGAGGGGCATGGCATCAACGGAGCCGCTGATCCGCCATTGGCAGCACCTGTGCCGCTCCTGTTCTACTTAGGAAAGGATTTCGGCGCTTTGACCTGCTGCGACCCTGTGCCATCGCCATTCAGTGTGTGAAGAAACTGCACAAGATCGCGCTTCTCTTCATCCGTCAGGTCGAGCGGAAGGACCAACGGATCCTGATGCGGATTCTTGATCCCACCCTGGTTGTAAAAGTTCACGACCTCTTCCAGCGTCTTGAATCGTCCGTCATGCATGTAGGGTGCAGACCGAGCAATTTCCCGCAATGTCGGCGTCTTAAACGCCCCAATATCCTCGGGATTCTTGCTGACCATATAGCGCCCGAGGTCGACCGTATTGGTGTCCCACCCAATCCCAGCATTGTGGAATTTCTCATCAGTGAAGTTGAACCCTG